>Ga0137390_10001774_pt1 | contig 16594 bp, 17 predicted proteins | sample 15con2h24AmetaG_FD_104937 | JGI IMG/M metagenome (GOLD analysis project Ga0137390, IMG submission 104937) | Vadose zone soil microbial communities from Angelo Coast Range Reserve, California, USA - 15con2h2.4A metaG | ecosystem: Environmental > Terrestrial > Soil > Vadose zone > Saprolite... | reverse complement strand
TCAATCTCGGCCACGGCATCCTTCCCAGCACGCCGCTCGATCAGGTCCAGGCGCTCGCGCGTCACGTCCATGGCTTCAGACCCTGATGTCATCGTCATCGGCGCCGGCATCACCGGACTCGCCGCGGCCTACGAGGTCGCGCGCCGCGGATTGCGGCCGCTGGTGCTCGAGGCGTCATCGCGCGCCGGCGGACTGATCTTCACGGATCGCGCGGAGGGCTTCACGATCGAAGCGGGGCCGGACGCAGTCCTCACCACCAAGCCTGTGGCAATCGAGCTCGCGCGCGAGCTGGGGCTCGACGCCGGAATCCAGACCGTCCGGCCGCCGGGAGGGGCGTTCGTGCTGCGCGGACGTACGTTGTACCCGCTGCCACGGCCCTCGCTGCTCGGCATTCCCCGGAGCTGGCCCGCGCTGGCGCGCTATTCATTGCTGTCTCCCGCCGCACGCGCGCGCCTCGCGCTCGAGCCGTTCGTTCGCGCCCGGCAGGATCGAGAGGACGAGTCGATCGGATCGTTCTTCCGCCGCCGGTTCGGCAGCGCCTCCGTCGATCTCATCGCGCAGCCGCTGCTCGGCGGCATCCATGCGGGTGACATCGAGACGCTCTCGATGCAGTCGCTCTTCCCGCGGCTGCTCGACCTCGAGCGCACCTACGGCAGCATCCTCCGCGCGCCCGCCGATCCGCCGGCCGGCGCATCTCCAGGCCCCTCGCCTTTCGCGTCGCTCCGCGGCGGGATGGGCACGCTCGTGCAGGCACTCGAGCGCCGGCTGGGGCCCGGCGCGATCGCCTACGACTCCTCCGCCCGGCACATCCGCCGCATCGCTGGGAGCTGGCGGGTGGACGGGCACGACGCACGTGCGCTGATCGTCGCGATTCCCGCCGGCGCGGCCGCGTCACTGCTCGCCGCGATCGACGCCGAGGCCGCGGCGCTGTGCGCGCGAGTGCCCTACGTCTCCACCGCGAGCGTCGCGCTCGCGTGGCCGCGGACGGCGATCGCGCATCCGCTTGCCGGCACCGGATTCGTTGTCGCGCGGCGGCACAGCGACGCGCGCATCACGGCGTGCACCTGGGTATCGTCCAAGTGGGAGGATCGCGCGCCGGAGGGAACCGTGCTCATCCGTGCGTTTCTCGGCGGCGCCCACGATCCGGATGTCGTGTCGCTGGCGGACGAAGCGCTGGTCGCCGCGGTCCGCACCGATCTGGAGCGCGTGCTGGGCATAGCCGCGGCCCCCACCCTCGCCCGCGTCTACCGATGGCCGAGTGCCGGCGCGCAGCACACGGTCGGCCACCTGGCGCGGGTCGAAGCCATCGAGCGGCGGCTCGAGGCCCATGGCGGACTCTTCGTCGCCGGCAGCGGCTTCCGGGCCGTCGGCATTCCCGACTGCATCACCGACGCGCGGCGAGTCGCCGCGAACGCCGCGTCCTTCCTTGGCTAGCCGCGCGTCAGCGCGGCGTTATCGAGCTTGTCGGCTAGCGAGGCGCAGCCTCGATGGTCTCAGGCGGAGCCTCGCTAGGTGTACGATGTGACGATGTTGAGAGTGCTGACCGTGTTTGCGATGGCGGTACTGATAGCGGCGCAGCCGGCACCCGACGTGAATCGGATCCTGACGGACATTCGCGCCAAGGATAAAGGACAACTCGCGGTCTCGGAGGAAGACGGGAAGTTCCTGCGGCTGCTAATCGCCTCGACCGGGCGCAAGCGCGCGCTCGAGATCGGCGGCGCCAGCGGCTACAGCGCGATCTGGATGGCGCAGGGACTGCGCGCGACCGGAGGCAGGCTGGTATCGATCGAGTACGACCCGGCGCGCGCGCGCGAGCTGGCCGACAACATCCGCAAGGCCGGCTTCGCCGACATCGTCGAGGTCGTTGCCGGCGACGCGTTCGTCGAGATCCCGAAGCTTCGCGGGACGTTCGACTTCGTCTTCCTCGACGCGTGGAAGCGCGACTACAGAAAGTTCTTCGAGATGATGTATCCGCGGCTGGACCAGGGGGGCCTGTTCACGGCGCACAACGTGGTGAACAAGCGGGCCGAGATGGGAGACTTCCTTGACGCGATCCAACGAAACCCTTCTCTCTGGACGGCCATCGTGTCGCCGTCAGGAGAAGGAATCTCGCTGTCGTATAAACGGTAAACTAGTCCGGCGCTGCGCGCCGGGCATCCTATTCGGCGACGGCCGCGGGAGCGGCTTTCGCTTTGATCGTCCGCTTTTTGCGCGGCTTTCCGGTACGCAGGCCGGCGGGCACGGGCTCGTTGCTCGGCTCCAGCTTCGACATGCTCGTCATGAACTTCTTGACGCCATGCTCGTCGAACTGGACCCTGGTGTAGGCATCTTCGACGGCAATCACGGATCCAAGACCGTAGGTCGGCTCGACCACGCGGGCACCGACCTCGAAACGCTTCATCCTGTCTCCCTTTCGATCGGCAACGCGGTACCATCCCATACGGACGGGCTCGCCACCGCAACTCATAGATTATCAGCGTCTTAGCGGCGACGTCAAATCCCCCGCTCCGGCCCCTACGGCGATATCCTAGATGCTCGTGCCGCACCCTGTTCACATCATCGGCGTTTCGCTCGATCTCGGCGGCAACCGCCGCGGTGTCGACATGGGTCCGTCGGCGTTCCGGATCGCGGGGCTGGGCGAACACCTTGCCGCGCTGGGTATGGCGGTCGTCGACGAGGGGGACCTTGTCGCACCCATCCCGGAGGTCAAGACCTTCGGCGACCCAAGTAAGAAATACATCCGCGAGATCGCGCGGGTGTGCGAACGCCTCTACAAGACGTCGCTGGCAGTGCTGGAGAAAGGGGCGATCCCGCTCGTCCTGGGCGGCGATCACTCGCTCGGCGCGGGCTCGGTCGCGGCCACTGCCGAATTCCTCCGGCGCGAGAACAAACCGCTCGGACTGATCTGGGTCGATGCTCACGGCGACATGAACACGCCAGCCACTTCGTCGAGCGGGAACGTGCACGGCATGCCACTCGCCGCCTTGCTGGGCCCGGAGCCGGCGGAGTTGTCGCGGATCGGCGGCTTCTCGCCGAAGGTCTCACCCGAGCGCACAGTCCTCATCGGCATCCGCAACCTGGACGATCGCGAAAGGGAGCGCATCCGCGAATCGGGAGTGCGCGTCTTCACGATGAAGGACATCGACCGCGCCGGCATTGCGGCCACGGTCGAGCAGGCGATTGCGATTGCCGGCAAGGACGCCGGGGGCCTGCACGTGTCGTTCGATCTCGACGTCTGCGATCCGGCCATCGCGCCGGGCGTCGGCACTCCGGTCAAGGGCGGCCTCAACTACCGCGAAGCGCACATGTTCATGGAGATAGTTGCCGACACCGGCCTGCTCCGGGCACTGGACCTCGTGGAGGTGAATCCGATCCTCGACGACCGGAACATGACGGCCATCCTCGGCGCCGAACTGGCGTCCTCAGCGCTCGGTCAGCGAATCTTCTAACGGTCCGATCGCACGAAAAACGGAATGGCGACTTGACAGGTCGGATTTCGAATCGGTAGGATTTGCAGTCCGGATGTGAGGCCGTCTCACCCCCGCCCGGGTTGCGTGACACAAAAGAGCCCGCCTGGTGTTGAAGGCACCGAGGCGGGCAGGAACGACGCCTGGAATCTCAGTTGGCCCGAGCCCGTTCGCGACGTTCTGCTGCAGTGTAGCCGACGACTTTCCCCGGCTGCAAATTGAACTCGTCCGGGCTCCTTCCCCTAAGGCCGTGTGGCCACAGAAGGAGTCGCATGTTTTCGTTTCGGCTGTGCGTCCTCACCGCGCTCCTGATCCCCCTGACCATCCTGCCGGCGCTGGCGCAGGAGCGCGCGTATTTCGTGACCTACGATCACTACCTCGAAGAACGCGGCAACCTCGAGATCGCGTTCGCCACCACGACGGGAGTGCCGAAGAAAGGAGACCGCGTCTATACCGCGCCGTGGCTCGAGATCGAATACGGCGTCACTGGATGGTGGACCGCGGAGCTCTATCTCGAAGGCGTGACGACGCGAGGCGACGGGAACGCGTTCACCGGCTGGCGGTTCGAGAACCGCTTCCGTCCTTTCCGCAACGAGCACCGCATCAACCCGGTGCTCTACGTCGAGTACGAGAGCCTCAACGAAGCGACGCGTATCCAGAAGGAGATCGTCGGCGCGGGGCGCGTCCACTTCGAACCCATCGCCGAGCTCCGACGGGAACAGGCGCACGAGCTGGAAGGCAAACTGATCCTCTCGAGCGTGGTCGGCCCGTGGAACCTGTCCGAAAACTTCGTCTTCGAGAAGAACCTGTCGGCCAGCGAAGGCGTGGAGTTCGGTTACAGCGTCGGCGCAGCGCGTTCCCTCGGTACGCTGGCGAGCGGCAGATCGTGCCGCTTCTGCGCCGAGAACTTCGTCGTGGGCGTGGAGGCCTACGGCGGTCTGGGTTCCACTGTCGCCTTTGAAGGCGCGGAGCAGCGGCATTACGTCGCGCCAGTGGTCGGATGGCACGTCGCGGATCGAACCACCTTCAAGGCCTCCGCCGGGTTTGGCCTGACGGAAAACAGCGACCGCTACCTTCTGCGGTTCGGATTCAGCTACGAGTTGCCGACCAGGAGGGGCCGATGAGAATCGTGACACTGACGATGGTAGTGGGCATCAGCATGCTGTCGCAGACCGTTCGTGAACGCGACGCCGAATGGACGGTGCCGGCGCGCCAGGCGTCGAAGACCAACCCCCTCGCCGGCCGAACCGGCGTTGAGGCTGGCGGGAACAAGCTGTTCCACGAGCGCTGCAGCGCCTGCCACGGCGAAGATGCGCGAGGCACGGATCGGGGACCCAGTCTCACCACCCGCAAGGTGCAGTCCCAGAGCGACGGCTCGCTCTTCTGGAAGATCAGCAGCGGGAACACGCGCACCGGCATGCCGACGTTCAGTTTTCTTCCCGAACTGCAGCGGTGGCAGCTGGTCGTGCACCTCCGCGCGCAGGCCCGCGGCAAGGCGCCGCTCCCGTAACGCGGCTCAGCGAGTCTTGGCGCGCGTCAGGATATAGTCCTGATGCACAACGTTCTCAGAGTGGTAAGGCCGCGCGAGCGCATCGAACTCGGCTCGTATGGCCGCAAGCGTCTCCGGGTCACCGGCCACGCGTTCCACTAGTGTCTGGATCGGGCCGACCGACTTCTCCATGAACAGCCGAAAGTGCTCCACGCTCAGCGCCGGAATGCGCATGGTGCCCCGCGCGAAGAACGGGGCGTCGAAGCAGGCCGCCAGGCGCTCCGCGATGATCGTCGGGTTGCCCCACTGCGGTGGGGGGCCGCCCCCACGGGCGGCGGCGGCGAGTTCCGGCCAACAAAGGCAAACAGCCGTCCCACGAAATGCTCGGGCGGCCACGTGGCAAAGGCAATCCTTCCCCCGGGCTTGAGCACGCGGCGCATCTCGGTCACCGCGATCTCCGGCCGAGGCGCGAACATGTGGCCAAACTGGCTGACCACCAGGTCGAACGACGCATCCGGGTAGGGCAGGTTCTCCGCGTCACCCTCCGTCCAGACGATGTGCGGCATCTGTGCGATGCGCGCATTCTCGCGCGCCTGATCGAGAAGTTCCGGCGTGAGATCAAGGCCGGTGACCCGCGCGCCAGCCCGCGCCGCCGTGATCGCCACCACCCCGGTGCCCGTTCCCACGTCAAGGACGTCCTCATCAGCTGCGACGCCCGCGAACCGCACGAGGTGCCCCGCCACCGGCGTGGTGAATATCGCGGTCGGTGTGAAGGACGCCCACATCTCCCGCTGGCGCCTCTTGAGATCGGCAAACGGATCTGGCTCGTTCATCCCTGAATTGTATCGCTCATTCTTCGCAGTCGCGAGGTGCGCCCGGATCCAGTGCGCCACGAGCTGGCTCACCTCGCCGGGACTCCGCTCTGTCGTGTCGATCACGTGACGGCCAGCGGCTCGAGTTGATCCGCGGATGGCGCCGCCAGCACCTCGCCCGGCGGAACCGGATCGCCACAGAGCAGGAAATGTTTGCCCTCGCGGTGCACCTCGAGCGCGCGGCGCACCATGCGCTCGACCATCCGGTGACGCCACGCCAGGTTCCACTCCGGCGTTTCACCGAGTGTCGCCAATTCGGCTGTCTCGAGAACGTCCGCGAACTCCGGCTCAATGAGCCGTCGAACCGTGGATTTGCCTACTCCGCTCGCGCCGGCAACGAGAAAGTACATGCCTGCAGAGTGAGTGCCTGCGCAGCGTTACTTCATCGGCGTGGCAAGGAAACCATGGGCGTTGTTGCTGGCATCCCGGTACTGTCCCACGATTTCGCCGCGGCCGTTGATCCCGAAAGCTGTGGTCGAGATCGAACCAGGCACATCGAGCGTCGTTAGACCACCAGCACTCCAGACGAACCCATGCCACTTGCCAGCGGCGTAGTACTCGCCAACGATCTGGCCGACGTTGTTGATCCCTCTGGCTGCGGTACCGGTTGAATCTGGTACGTCGATCGTCGCGTAGCCGTCTTGACTCAACAGGAATCCATGGCCATCGTAGCCTCCGACAATCTCGCCGACATCGTTGATCCCGTAAGCGTAGGTACTGTTTGAGCCTGGAACGTCTAGCGTCGTGTAACTGCCCTCACTCAACAGGAAGCCATGGTTATTGTACGTTCCCACGATCTGGCCGCCGGCGTTGATCCCAGAGGGCAGCGTATAGGTGGAGTCCGGCGCGTCGAGCGTCGTGTAGTCGCCGTCGCTCAGCAGGAAACCGTGAAGGCGGAAAGACGAATCGTTGTACCACCCCACGATCTCACCGGACAGGTTGATCCCCCAGGCTATCGTGTAGCGGATGCCAGGCCCGTCGAGCGTGCTATATGTGCCGCCGCTCAGCAGGAAGCCGTGGATGCCGTTGCCATCCCCATAATTTCCGACGATCTGGCCGTCGTCGGTGATCCCACTCGCCGTGCTGCCGTTCGATCCAAATGGTTCGATAGTGGTGAAGGTGTACTCCTGCGCCCTTGCCTGACTCGTAACGCCAACCGACAGGCACAGAGCCGCCAAGCCGCGGAGAAATGTCTTCATGAGGATTGTCCTCTGTTTGGCCCGAGCTACGACTCGATTGACTTCGAGCTACGCCGGATTTTCGCATGAGGCACCAGTCGGCGCAAGCTAATGAAGCCCGGCGCGTACGAAGTGTATGCCTTCCGCGTCGACGACAATACCTTGTCGTTTGACGGCCCAGCGGCGGTCGGCATTGGGCGGGTCTTGTGACCCCAGATCCGCGTGACAAGAGAGACTTCAGGCAGCGCGGTCTGCCAGGTGTAGGATGTGACCGCTTCGGTGGAACCTTCGCTCCGACTGGGCCGCCGCCGCGGCCTGCACCCGGTAGCCAGACGGCCGGGGCGCTCGCTGCGCCCTGCCATGCGACGGCATGAATTGAGAATCTACGGTGTCTCCGTTTCGAATCGTGTGTTCCAGAGGGGAGAGGTCAGAATGAGGATATTGGCTTTCGCCGCCATGGCGGTCGCTCTTGCGACGCCGCCTGTTTACGCCCAGGTATCGCCGTGTGTGGTTGCGGACGCGTCCTGCAAGGAGTCACTGCCGGCTGTCGGACAGAAGAGCTTCTGGTACTTCCGGAGTTATCCGCTCCAAACCTACAATGCTGACATCACCCGGGCCGTCATCGTGATCCATGGCAATGCACGCGACGCGCCCGATTATTTCGACGCAGTCGTGAGGGCTCTTTATCAAGATCCATCGGTGCTGAGAACCACCGTCGTGATCGCCCCTCACTTCAAGGGGTACACGGGCACCCTCAACTGTAGTGATGAGGTTTTGCAGGACGCGCTGTACTGGTCCTGCAGTGGGGGAACGACCGACTGGAAAGACGGAGGCAGGGCGCACCTCACCTCTGGAACCTATTCATTCACCATGATCGACCGCCTGGTCAACATCCTGAATGATCAGTCGGTATTCCCCAACCTGACGAAAATCACGATTGCCGGCCACTCCGCGGGCGGCCAGTTTGCACAGCGCTACGCCGCCGGGAATCAGATGGCTCTTGGGGCATCTGTATCTGTAAAATACGTGATTGCCAATCCCGGCTCGTACATGTATCTCGATAACACGCGCCTGCCGAACGGGGGGACGTGCCGTGATGACGGGACATGCGTGGATCAAGACGGGTCAACCGCGCTGTTCACGCCGTATGATTGGGAAACAATCTGTCCCGGGTACAACAATTACAAGTATGGCCTGGACAGTCGCAGTTTTGGATATATGAACTCGACTCAGCCTGGGTTCAGCGACGACGAGGTCAGGAGTCGGTTCATAGGGAGAGCAGTGGCCTATTTGTTGGGCGAGACCGACCAGCTGGATAACGCATCATTCGATCGCAGCTGCCCAGCGAACGCGGAAGGGAGCCACGTGGCGGGCGACGGCAGCGGCCTGGTGGGCGGGAGGCGTGAACGCGGAACGATTTTCTGGAATTACATGCAGCGGCTCGGCGCCAACCACACTCTGACGGTCGTTCCGACCTGCGACCACAATGAATTGTGCATGTACTCCGCAATCGAAACGATCCAGGCGATTCTATTTTGATTACCCGACCGCGTGAGATTCTGGCTGCACCATGACTCGCAGGGAGTTGATACGGCTCCTTGTGAGCCTTCCGGCTGTTGCCTCGCCGCTCACTGTCGAGGGCGTTGCGCCACGTCAGGGCGCCGCATGGGATGAACCACCTGTCATTCCCGTTGGCCTTGATTCTTATCTGATGTGGGAACGGTGGCCGTATCAACGAATCGGCGCCAGGGCCTATATGCGCAGCACGTACGATCGGACTGGCGGAAACGAGGGGGCAGATGCCAGCCACTTTCTTTACCAGCTGGCTGACGATCTCAATGTCACCGTCGACGTCGAGGGTCCGGGCGTTCTGTATTTCGCGCGATACAACCACTGGCACGGCAGCCCATGGCACTACATCATCGACGGCACCGATCACATCGTCCGCGAGACCTCGAGCGCCGACCCAACGAAGCCGGTGCCTGGCTCGGTGTTCATGCCGGAAGACCTGTTTCCGAACCCGCTCACCTGGACGTGGGACATCACCAAGGGCGCCGATCTGATGTGGGTGCCGATTCCGTTCGAGCGTTCGTTCCGAATGGCGTATTCACGAACGCGCTACGGCACGGGCTATTACATCTTTCACAAGTATGTTGACGGCGCGCATTTGTCGCGTCCGATCCGTTCATGGGACGGAGCCCATCCGCCAGACAAGGCGGTGCTGTCCCTCATCGGCCGGGCGGGCACGGATCTCGTTCCTCAGAGAGGTTCTGCGGAAGGAAAAAGGCAAGGTGTTCGTCAGGAAACTGGCACGATCACGGTGCCGCAGCAGGGCCTCGTCACTTTGGTGACCATTAATCGCGCGCCGTCGATGTTACGCGCACTCGAGATCTCCGTTCCGAAGGATGCGGCACTCGACTTCTCGCGCGTGAGGCTGCGCCTCACATGGGATGATCGGCGCACCGCCTCGGTTGATGCTCCAGTCTCGCTCTTCTACGGCTCGGGTACGTTCTACAATCGCGACAAGCGTGAGTATCTGGTCAAGGGCTTTCCGATTCACGTCCGCTACGATGCAGACCGCGTACGCCTCGCATGCTTCTTCCCGATGCCGTTCTTTCGGTCCGCCCGCATCCAGCTGACCGGCGCGGGAACCGCGATTCCCGATGTGCAGTGGAGCGTACGTTACACGCCACTCTCCGATCCACCGAGCCATCTCGCTTACTTCCACGCCACGTACCGGGATCACCGGCTGCCGGAACGAGGCAAGGATCTCGTGCTGCTCGATACCCGCGAGCAGGAAGACAGCGAGGAATGGTCCGGACACTTCGTCGGCACATCGATCATTTTCTCGCACAGGTCGAATCTCAGCACTCTCGAAGGCGACCCGCGATTCTTCTTCGACGACAGCCTCTCGCCGCAGGCTTACGGGACCGGTACCGAAGAGTGGAACGGCGGCGGCGACTACTGGGGCGGCCGCAACATGACATTGCCGTTTGCCGGACATCCGGTCGGCGCGCCCAGTCCGCAGGAGGCAAAGGACGAAGAGGACAACATTCAGTCAGCGTATCGTTTCCTCCTTGCCGACCTCATGCCGTTTGGCAGGAATGCCCGAATTCAGTTCGAGCACGGTGGCGACAACCGATCCACCGAACATTACGAGACTGTGACGTACTGGTACGGTGTTCCCGGTCCTTCTCTCGTGAAGACCGACGATGTCAAGATCGGCGACGCGCGCAGTGAAGCGGCGCACCGATACGCATCGCCTGACGCATCGGCGCCGTACGACATCACCTCGCGTTACGAATGGGGAGTCGACACGATAGACGGCCAGGAGATCTTTGCCGCGCACACCGACCGCGGGCGGACTACGAAAGGCGCATCGGAGTTCACGCTGTCGCTGCGGCCGGACAACCATGGCGTCCTGCTGCGCCGCAAGCTGGATTACGCCTTTCCCAATCAGCGTGCGGAAGTCTACGTGGGAGATGCGCCGGCACACGGACAACCCGGTGGACAACAGTGGGCCCTCGCGGGCATCTGGTTTCTGGCCGGCTCGAATACGTGCGTCTATTCAAATCCGAAGGACGAGCTCGGTGCGACGCAGCACGTCGTGCAAACATCCAACCGCCGCTTTCGCGATGATGAATTCCTCGTTCCGCGTGACTTGACGCGAGGACGATCGCGCATTCGAGTCCGTGTGAAATTCACGCCCGTTGACATACCCTTGTTTCCTGGTCATCCGATGCCGGAGCTGGCTTGGAGCGAGATCAACTACAGCGCGTACTGCTTTGTGATGCCGAGGTTCACGCTGCGCTGATGCTGGCCCTGGAACGTGCTTCGCCCGTCTCAACGCCGTCAGTTTTTTGCCGCAGGGGAGGACGCGCGTCTCACTCCGGATTGCTTGAATCGGCGGCCGCCGCGCCCGATCCAAGAGCCAGCGAAACCGCCTGCAGCAGGCTGGCGGCACTGCACGGCTTCTCGAGGAATGACTCTTCCTCCCAAAACGTGACTTTCTCCGTGAACAGCTGATCGCGGCAGCCTGTAACGTAAAGGACCTTCAAAAGAGGATCGCGCTTACGGAGCTCGCGGACGAGCTCCGGCCCCGTGAGATCCGGCATGTGGACATCGGTCAGCAGCAGGTCGAATCGATCGCATACTGCCGCCGCGGAGATTGCTTCCAAACCGTGCAGGGCGAGTGTTGTCCGATATCCGGCCCCGCTCAGGATTCGATCGACGTAGGTGAGCGTCGACTGCTGGTCATCGACAATCAAAATGCTTGCTGCTTGGCGCGGAGCGGAGATGAGTCGGTCGGCGTCGCCCGTCACGGACACATCGCCCGGGGCCGTCTTCCTCAAGGAAGCCTCCTTCGCCCCGCCCGCACTGCAAGGCCGTTGCCGCGAGTTGCCGGCGCTGCCGGTCTGAAATCATGGATATGCCGTCACCTGTCATCACATATTTGGTGCCTAGGTTCCCATTCTGTGTTTGGGCTTGGTCCCCGATTCCGCAGACAGTGCAGTCACGTCGATGCCTGGTTGCCCCTTAACCGAGTCAACCGGCTGCCGGAAGGTAGACTCGGAAGATCGTTCCTTTGCCAGGTTCACTGTCCACCGTAATGTGACCGCCACTCTGCGTGATGATGCCGTGGACCGTTGCGAGACCCAGACCCGTGCCGGAACCCACGTCCTTTGTCGTGAAGAAGGGCTCGAATATGCGTGCCAGTGTGGCCCGGTCAATGCCGGTCCCGCTGTCGGTTACTTCCAGAACTCCGTAAGCTCCGGCCGGCACAACTCCGTAACGTTCGGCCATTCGGCGCGATACCCGCTCGAATCTCGATTGCATCAGGAGTATGCCGCCTGACGGCATCGCATCGCGCGCGTTGATGCCGAGGTTCAGGATCACCTGCTCAATCTGCAACGGGTTGGCGTATACGGGAACCGCCTCCTCGGCGAGGGTGACCATTTGAATGTCTTCCCGAATGAGCGGCTTGAGCATTCCGCGCACCGAGCGGAGCACGGCCGAGAGATCGACGTTCGTAGACCGCAACTCCTGTCGGGGCCCGGAGGCGAACAGCTGCCGCGTCAGTTGCCCTGCGGATCTCGATGCCCGTTCGATTTCCCGAAGATCTTCGAGAGCGACTTCGTTGTTGCCGATGGCCGGCCCAAGCAGTTCGGCGCAGCCGGAAATGACGGCCAGCATGTTGTTGACATCGTGCGCAATCCCGCCGGCCGCGCGTCCGATTACCTCCAGCCGCTCGGCGTGGCGGAGCTTATCCGTGAGCTCTCGGCGCTCCCTTATATCGCGCGCGATCATCGAAGCCGACACAATTCGTCCGTCGGGCGGTACGATCGGAACCAAGCGCACCTCCGACGCGACCTGCGTACCGTCGCTGCGTCGCAGGACGGTTTCGAAGGGACCAAGGGCGGCGCTCTGGAACCCCAACTCAATCATGGTGAGGAACTGGTTCGGGAGACCCGACTGAAATACCTCGGTCAGGGAACGTCCGATCGTCGCCGAGCTCGAGTAGCCGTACAGACGCACCGCGGCCTCATTCCAATCGAAGATCCGACCGGTCTGGGTGATTCCGATAATGACTTCGTCGGCAGCGGCGACGACCGATGCCAGGCGGGCGCAATCGCGGCGGTGGTGCGCCCGGAGCAGCATCTGGGTCACGACACCTGCCACACTCTGTGCGAATTCGAAGTCCCCAAGGGAAAACGTGCGCGGTTTGCTGCTGAGTATGGCGACCGCCCCGAACGGCGCCCTCTCTCCCTCGATCACGACCGACATGCCACTCACGGTCCCGGGATCGGTCGGGGGCCCCGCAGGCTGGTGCGGAGTTCCTGCCGCGACTCGAAGCTCGGCGACGGATGGCCGAGCAGCGGGCCCGTGCGCCGTCAGACAACGCAGGGCAATCTCCCAACCTGCACGCCGTGCCCACGGCTGCTTGCTACCGTGGCCCGCCACGAATTGGAGATCATGACCAGCCGCGGCTGGCTTGTAGATATGACAGCAATCGACACCGAGACCCGCCACGAGCGTTCGGGCGGCGCCCTCGCACAGCACGTCCAGTTCGTGCCCGGCCGCCGCGAAGGCGGCAAATTCGAGGGCCCGTGCCGACAGGGATGGCAAGGAGACGCGATTCGTGATGATGCTCATCGCTCGATCACCTCAGCGCCGGCTGGCGGCGTGCAATTGATGACTCCCGAGGCCGCTGCCTGAATGAAGGTGTCAACCACCAAGGGGTCGTACATCGTTCCTCGTCGCTCGCGAACGATGAGGAGCGCCACGTCTGCGGGTAGTCGTGACCGATATGGCCGATCCGAGGTGAGCGCGTCGAAGCAGTCGACAACTGAAAGAATCCGCGCGCCGAGCGGAATCGCGGCGCCTTTGAGTCCGCGCAGATAACCCGAGCCATCCCAATTCTCGTGATGAGAACGGACGATGGGAACCACGGTCGATCGGAGCGACAAAAGCGACAGCATCGCCGCACCCAATTCGACATGCTGTTTCATTTGGTCGAACTCCGAATCGGTCAATCGACCGGGTTTGTTCAGGATGCGCTCAGGGATGGCGAGCTTGCCGATGTCGTGAAACAGCGCCGCCTCATCGATGGCCTGGAGCTGGGACTCATCCGCCACTCCGACGGCTTGGGCCAAGGTGAGCGCATATCGACGAACGCGTTCGAGGTGACGGCGGGTGGTCGAGTCGTAGGCCAACGCGGCGGTCAAGACTTCAGCGCCAGTCAATGTCTCCGGATGTGAGGAGGTCTCAGTAGGGCTCTTCTTCATGTCGGCAATGGTAGAGCCCGGCCTCGAGGGCTGCACGCCGGTTTGATGCTGATCTTGAGCTCAGGAATACTGCAAGCTCAGCGTAAGCCGATGGTGTAGACGGGATGTAGGTCCAGAACCTACGCGATGGATATCACTCGAGAAGGTGATGACGAAAAACGTACGCCGTGAGTTCAGCGTCCGTACTTAAGGACATCTTTTCCGCCAGCCGCGAACGATACGTGCCAACAGTTTTGGGGCTGATAGTGAGCTCGGCGGCGATGTCCTTCGTCGTCTTCCCCGATGCGATGCGCATCAGGACTTGATATTCGCGATCTGACAGCTGTTCGTGTGGGGCTTTGGTCGGATCGCCTGTCGCTTCGCGAGCCAGGCGGTCGGCTAGCCACGAGCTCAGATAGTGCTGGCCGGAGACTACGGTGCGGATGGCCGTCGCGAGCGTGTCAACCGCGCCGGTCTTGGTGAGGTAGCCGGAAGCGCCGGCGCGAATAGCCCTCAGAGCAAACTGATCTTCAGGATGCATGCTCAAAACGAGAATCGGCACGTCCGGCTGTTCCCTCCGCAGCTGCTTCAACACGTCCAACCCATGGCTGTCCGGAAGGCCGAGATCGAGCAGAATGGCATCCCACCGTTCCGCGCGGGCACAGACAAGCGCTTCTGAGGCCGTGGATGCGTCCGCACCGATGATGATGTCGGCCGTCTCCGCCAGAATCTGGCGGAGACCCTGCCGGACGACGCCATGGTCGTCAATCACGAGAACCCTGATCATTGCTGGGGCTCCAGTGTCACAACGCGCGCGCCGGAACGGCGATTGGCCAGAGGAATTGCTGCAGTCAACGTCGTGCCTCTCCGTGGAGCGCTCTGGATCTTCAGCGTCCCTCCCAGGAGCAGAGCGCGTTCTCCCATCCCAAGGAGCCCGAATGATGTCGGCGCCAAGGCCTGCTTCAGCGCCACGCCCCGGCCGTTGTCACGAACGCGGAGCACCAAGCGGTTCGCGACGCGCCGGATATCAACCGTCACACGGTTCGCCTGGGCATGTCGTTCGATATTTGTCAGCATCTCTTTAAACATTCGGAACACGGCGGTCGCGCGCCCGATATCCAGCTCTTCGAACTCCACGGTGCCAGAGAACTGGCACCGTAGGCCGGTTCGACGGGCGAACGATTCAGTCTGCCACTCGAGCGCGGCAACCAGCCCGAACTGGTCGAGCGGGGGAGGCCTCAAGTCCGTGACGATGGCGTTGACGGTCTCGATGGATCGTTCGACGAGATCCAAGAGCACCGGCAGTTTCTCGCCGACCTCGGACAGGCTCGCCGGCGTTGGCGCAGCGACACGATGCTGAACCCACACCAAGTTCATCTTCAAGCCGAGCAGCACCTGGCCCAGCTCGTCATGGAGTTCCCGGCCGAGCCGCCGGCGCTCCTCCTCACGCGCCTGTTCGCGCGCCCGGACGGCCGCCGTCGACCAGCGGCCCCCCCGGGTCGACGCATCGCCAAGACGCGAGGACCGAACGCGTTCACTCGCGGCCGGCCGCCGCCGTGAGGACGCTGACGGGTCGAGTCGCTTGGTCATTTGGCGGCTGCCGGTTCGGCCGGCGTCTGCCCGAGCGGGAGGCGCCATGTGAGGAGCACTCGACCGAGGCGACCCTCGGGTTGCGGCACAACTTCAACAACGCCGATCACCTGCGAGCGACCGGCTATCACGGACGCGCCTACAAAAGACTGTCGCGAGTAGGAGGTGGACAGCACAGTCGCGGGCACGACGGTCGGCTGGACGGCCTGCGTCGAGTGCGTCACCCCGCCAAACACGCCGAACCGGCCCGCGCTGAATCCGCCACGAGACAACACCGAGTGGCCGCGGATGAGGCCCGACTGCACCACGTAGTACGCCGTCTGCAGTGTGACGCCTCGCGCTCCGGTATAGAGACCGCCGATCTTGAAGACAGTCGTGGCCGTCTCCGCCACGCGCACGTACTGGCTTTCAGACTCGACATACAAGCCGCGGGCGATGGGAACCGTCACCGATCCCATATATCGGCCGTACCGAAGTCCTCCCCGGCCGCTCCGCCCGGATCCGAGACTCACGCGCCCCGACAACATCACGCGATCGCGCCTGGTGAAGACGCCAATCGTCCCGTACGTCCACCACAAGTCACCGAGGGACGCCGACGTTCCACCCACAGTCATGCTGGTCCGCGGCGATACCCAATGAAGCCACTCAGCCTCGCCTCCTCCGCCGGACACCGACGGGCCAGAGGCCCCTTCGACGGTGACATACAAGGCATCCGGTTGGCGCGACTGTGCGAATGCCGTGGTTCCGGGGCTTAGGAGCGCGAGCGCGAGCACAGGGAGCATCTTCATTCCTCGATAGCACTGCGCCCCTTGCCCCCGGCCTTGGCCGCGTACACCGCCTTGTCCGCTCGCTGCAGCAATCGATCGACGTCATCGTCTGGATGGCAGGCAGCAATCCCCGCGGAAAATCCGAGATGCCGGCGCTGACCTTGGTAGGTCCACCCCTCGTCGTCCAGAGTGGTCCGGATGCGGCCAACCGCCGCCGCCGCGATTTGAAGCTCGCAATTGACAAATAAAACGGCGAACTCGTCGCCGCCGAGCCGGGCAAATACGTCAACGGCCCTCAGCTGACCCTTCACCGCGCCGACAAACGCCAGCAGGGCCGCGTCGCCGGCGGAGTGTCCCAGTTGATCGTTGATCTCCTTGAAATAATCAAGGTCGAAGTAGGCGCACGCGAGTTGCCGTCCGGACTTGCTCCTGACCACATGTCTCGCGATGGCGTCGTTGAAATATCG
>Ga0137390_10001773_pt1 | contig 16596 bp, 16 predicted proteins | sample 15con2h24AmetaG_FD_104937 | JGI IMG/M metagenome (GOLD analysis project Ga0137390, IMG submission 104937) | Vadose zone soil microbial communities from Angelo Coast Range Reserve, California, USA - 15con2h2.4A metaG | ecosystem: Environmental > Terrestrial > Soil > Vadose zone > Saprolite... | reverse complement strand
CTAACACAGCACTGGAGCCGACGGCGCTGGCGAAAACCAGAGCGCCGCGGCTCAGTGCTGGCGTTAGCCGGACGCCATCGATCCGTATTTATCCAGAAGTCCCTGCCACGTCTCGCGTGGGTACTTCCACTCCCGTCGGCGCTCGATCCACCGCCGAATAGTGTCGTTTTTGTGTGATTCATTCAAAATTCGATCGTACGCCTCGGCGCCTCGTAACTCGACCAGTAGGCCAAAAGCGTGAATGTCAATGTCGTCCAGCACGTCATGCTTCTCTTCTTTTGCGAGTTGGATCAAAAGAAGAATGATTCGCCATGCTTCATCGATGTCCGTTCGAATCAGCTCGTCCAGCCGGTGTGGCGCCCACGACATTTCGGAGTGATGAAACCATCGCGCAATCATGTGAGCGCGTCGCTTCGAAATCTGGGCGCTGTCCCGCCGCGATTTTCCGCTCGGCGAAGTTACTGCACGACGAATTTGTTGGGCGACACGCTTGGGTTCAAACAGCCACACGCCGCTTAGACACCGCTGGAACTTCGAATCTGCTCTCGCGGCTTTCACCACGCGGGGTACAAACGCGCGGCCGTGTTCGTGGAGCAAGTCCTCTAGCGGTCCGGCAGCAATCGTGCCGAGCAGATGGGCGGGTGCAAGATCAACCATGTCGCGAATCAATGGCCACGCGTCTTCGGGTCTCTCGCGCACCATCTCATTTACGTCTTCCCACACCTCGTAACTCTCAGCGTTTGCTATCCAATCAAGAAGCAGCGTCAGTTCGGTTGCACTCGGTGGCTTCACACGGCCATTCTAGTGCAGTCCAACGAATCGTCCATGCTTCCTCCGAGCGCCCTCCGGCTAACTCGCCGCTGCACCCGACGCGACGCCGTGCGCTGGCCCGGCGGCCGAGCCGCCTCGTGCTCGCCAGCTCGACGGTGTCACGGCAGTTGCAGTTCGCTCCTTCCGAGTTGTATCGTCGGTCGCGGCAACTGCCGTGCCGCTTCGGCGCTCGTGCGTGAAGGCGCCGCGCCGGTGAGCGGCCGATACGTTAGCCGCGCGCAACCGAAGCCGACGAATAACGTATTACGAATCGATGACTGGACGTCGATTGACGGCCATTGGCGTGGCGCTGCTGGCAATCGGCGGAGGCCTTCTGCTTTGGCTACGGCACGCTTCACGCCCGATCACCGTCACGGAAGGCAAGTTCCCGGAACAGCTCGTCTACGTCCGTTCGGCAGATGACATCGTTGACGCCGGCGCGATGTTCACTGCACCGAAAACATTGGCCAAACCCGTCGCCATCATTTGGATCCATGGGTGGGGCACAAACTTTTACTACCCGACGTACACGAATATCGGCCGAGCCCTTGCGGCGCGTGGCTACACAACAATTACAGCAAATACTCGGATGCACGATCTCGCAAATGTCGCCGGAGAACGGTACGGGAACCGAATCCGCGCTGGCGGCTATTGGGGTGTCGGAAGCGAGCAAACGAGCGATCTCGCTGCTTGGATCGATTTTGCCGAAAGCATGGGCTTCAGAAACGTAGTGCTAGTTGGCCACAGCGCCGGCTGGGCAGCAGTCCGGGCCTACCAAGCAGAAAAGCAAGACACGCGCGTAGTCGGGCTGGTCTCCGCTTCCGGGCAGATCTATCCGAATGATCCACCAGATCCAAAAATGCTCGCAGAAGCAGCTCGGTTGGTGGCGGATCATCGCGGCGATGAGTTGCTGCGTTTTCCCGCGCAGCACCGGTCTTACCCGTCATACGTCAGTGCGAGCACGTATTTGGACATCGCGAAGACTCCACCGGAATTGATGGACTTTTACGGTATCCGAACGCCAAAACCAGCTGTGACGCGTATCCGCTGTCCGCTACTCGCATGGTTCGGTACGAGAGATGATGTTGGAACTGCTATAGACCTCGAAAAACTCAAGTCATCCATCCAGCATCAATCGAGACGCCCTAGTCGCGTCGAGACGGTCCTGATAAAAAATGCTGATCACATGTTCACAGGCGAGGAAACACAAGTGGCCGAAACAATCGCGCAGTGGGCGAGTACGCTGCTACCTGGATCGGGAGGACAACGTGCGCTCACGGGCATCGTGCAATCCGCAAAACGTCCAATCTCGCGGGCGCAATCCGCGGCGGCTAACTAGCCGTTGCAGCCGACCGGGCGCCGTTCGCTGGCCCGGCGGCCGAGCCGCCTGCCGCTTTGCAATTTGCACACGTCATGTCGTAGCCTCGTGGAGGCGCCCGTCGGCTGAGCGAAAGATCCGTTAGGCCGCCACGATTCGAAATAAATGGAAGGAGCCAACGAACTTAACCTCGAGGGGGTATTCATCGCAGCGAACGTCCGCGAGATCGAATTCGTCCGGCGCCTTCTCGATGACGAGGGAATTGAGTACTCGGTGCGTCCCGAGGCCTTCACTCGCTCCGTACTGTTTGCCAGCGATGCGTATCAAGGTTTGCTCTTCGAAGTCATCGCGGGCCAGACTGAATATTGCCGGCGGCTGATTTCCGAAAAAGGTCTTGGGCATGGGGTCGTGACCTTGCCGCGGTAGCGTCAATCAAAATCGACGTAGCCGGCGGTCGTTTCGGTCAGCACGACATCGTATTTGTCGATCATCGGCATCGCGATGGATTCCAGCTCGTTCTTCCACAGCTGGCCTTCGTAAAAGGCAGTCTTCATTTCGTCTCGCGCTTCGAGCGTCGGGAACGCGCGCAGAAACACGAAGGTGTCGTCGTGCTCCAGATCCAGCAGCGGGCCGAGGATTTTCATTCCGTGGGAGCGCAGGGCCGGGATCGACCGCGTTTCAAAGAATCGGATGAACTCGTCGCGGCGGCCTGGCTTGATCTTGTAAGTTCGAACTTCTACGATCATCGCAAACCTCCCTATCTGTGGAAGGCTATCGGGCCGATACATCTTCGCCAGAAGGAACCTTCAGGTAACGGTGGGCGCCAACGGCGGCCGAATCCGGTCAGCGGATGTCCATTGACTGCGGCCCTGGCCGCCATCGGCGGCAAGTGGAAGCTGATCATCGTGTACTGGCTGGCAGAGTCGCCGAAGCACTTCGCGGCGTTGCGAAAACTCATGCCCGGCATTTCACAGAAAGTTCTCACTCAGCAGTTGCGCGAGCTGGTCAACGACCAAATCGTGCATCGTCAGCCTCGAGGCGCCGCCCCCGCGCCGGTCGAATATTCGCTGAGCGAATACGGCCGGTCGCTTTTGCCGCTCGTCGAAAGCGTGCGCGCGTGGGGCCGCGGACACATCGAGCGGGTCAACGCCGCGTGCGATCATTAGAAGATGCTGTGGATGCTGCTGGCGGTTTGCGCCGCTGCCGCGATCTACCTCGCAGCGGCATTCGGTATTCTTCGTCATCTCGCTCCCGCGCCGGTCTCCTGGCGTCTACTCGGCTGGTCGGGTGTGCCACTCGCTTTCAGCGGCCTGGGCTTCGCCACGCGCTTCTGGAATCCATCGGCAGGCCCCTACATCGCAAACAAGCTCTACCCATTCGGAGGTCATCTGCAGGCCTGGGCAGTCTCGTTCGGCTTCACATGGATGGCCTTCGGGCTTCTGTTCAGCGGAGCCGTGCTCATGGTCTGGCAGAATCCAAGCCGGCAATGGTGGTGGTTGCTCCTGGCAAGCTGGGTTCTTTGCTTGTGGCCCCATGCGATCATTGCGATGGCGTTCGCATGGAACGGCGCGAACCACGAAAGCATGCGCTTCTACGGCCGGTGGTGGTCAACGAATCCAATGGGCCCCATCGTTCTCGTCAGAGGTGCTCTCCTGACCGTTTGGTACTTCAGCTTTTCCATCATCGGCTTCGCGGGCACTGCTCGCCAGATTTTCGCAGCCAGGCGGAGTTGACAACCGCTGGCTCGTGATTTGATGTCGAGGCTCCAGTCAGCTTCTGCGCGTTTCTGCGATTTCGCACTCGAGCAGAGGAACAAGGTCGCGCAGGTCATGGATCGTCCCCGCAGGCTCGATGACGTGATCGTGATCCACCGGCGGCGCCACTGCGGTCCCGCGCTGTGGCGGCCCGAAATGCACGGCGGTCATGCCGCATCGCTGCGCGCCGTAGACGTCGGCGTAAAGGTTGTCGCCGACGAACAGCATCTCATCGAACTCGATGCCGAGGGATTGGCGGAGCGCATTGAAGATGGAGGGTTGCGGTTTGCACTCGCCGTGCTCGTTCGAGAAAACCGTGGCGTCGAAAAATTGGAGAAGCCCGAGGCGCTCGAGGATCATGCGGAGGGCGTATCCCGGAGTGCGGCCGGTGTTGCTGATCAGGCCCAGGAGGTAGCCGCGTCGTTTGAGATCCGGGATGAGCTCCGCCGCTCCCGGAATGACCTCCGGCAGGATGTCGACCGCCACCGTCGCGTACGCCCGCTCGAGCGCGTGCATGGCCGTCTCGTCGAACGGCTCCGATCCCAGCGCTTCCAGAAAATGGTGGACCTGCGTGCGGCAGGGAACATCCTTGTCACGCGACCAGTAGAGTTCCTGGCAGCGATCCCACGACGCACGATAGGCGTGCTCGATGCGATCAGCAGTGGAGATGTGGAGCAGCGCCTGCATCCTCTTCAGCCGCAAACGCCGATGGGCAATGCTGATCTCCGGTGTGTTGGTGATCAGCGTTTCCCAGAGGTCGAAGGCGATGGCCTTGATCATTGCAATTTCACGCGGCCGCCAAAGCCGTCGTCGTAGCCATGAAAATACTGCAATGATTCTTCCGGATACTGCCAGCCGTAGTAGCCGCTGCCGTTGTCGAAATCGACCAGCCAAATACCCTTCACTTCTGCTCCGAGCTGCATGATGGAGTCGGCCCAGCGGCCGATGATCTGTTGGGCCTGATCGCGCGGAGCGTCGTTGGCCAGCACGTCCACTTCGCCGACCGCGCCGCTGGTGAGGCGCTGTACTTCCGGGAGCAGCGCGGCGGCCTCTTCGTACGAGAAGGTCTTCTTCACCAGGGAATGCTACGTCATCCTGAGCGAGCGAAGGATCTCAAGTCGCGCCATTGAGATCCTTCGCCGTCTTCGCGGCTCGGGATGACGGCGGCGGGTTCGCCCGTTCGCGGTCATTTGTGCTAAAACGCCTCGTGCACTCGGGTAGCCCGCAGACTGGATGGAGGAAAGACCGATGTCGGTTGAGGAAAGGGTCAAGTCAATCATCGTCGAGCAACTCGGAGTCGACGCGGACGAAGTAACCGCTGACGCTTCGTTCGTGGAGGACCTGGGAGCCGATTCGCTCGATCAGGTCGAGCTGATCATGGCCTTTGAGGAAGAGTTCGGCGTTGAGATCTCCGATGACGAGGCCGAGAAAATCCGGAAAGTCAAAGACGCGGTCGATTACATCGAAAAGCGCGCGAAAGCCTCATAACGGTCGTTTCAGGCACGCGATTCGCCGTGCCTTCTCCTGAGCAAACATGACAAAGCGCCGCGTCGTCATTACCGGCATCGGAATGATCTCGCCCCTCGGGATCGGGAACGAGCCGACGTGGCAGGGCCTGCTCGACGGGCGCTCGGGAATCGGAAGAATCACCAAGTTCGATCCCTCCGCCTTCGCCTGCCAGATCGCGGGTGAAGTCCGCGGCTTCCATCCGGAGGATTGGATCGAGAAAAAAGAGGTCAAGAAGTCCGACACGTTCATCCACTACGCCATCGCGGCCGCGCAGATCGCCGTCGACGACTCCGGCATTGACACGAAGAAAGAAGATCCCGACCGCTTCGGCGTCATCATCGGATCGGGCATCGGCGGTCTGCCGCTGATCGAGGAGATGCACCAGAAGATGCTCGAGCGCGGCCCGAGCCGCATTTCGCCATTCTTCATTCCCGGACTGATCGTCAACCTCGCCGCGGGGCACATCTCCATACGATTCAATTGCCGCGGCCCGAGCTCCGCACCCGCCACTGCATGCGCCACCGGCGCACACGCCATCGGGGATGCGTACAAGATCATCCAGCGCGACGAAGCGGATCTGATGTTCGCGGGCGGAAGCGAAGCGGTCATCACCCCGCTGGCGGTCGGCGGCTTCTCGGCGATGCGCGCGCTCTCCACCCGCAACAACGAGCCGGAGCACGCATCTCGTCCGTGGGATCTGAATCGCGACGGCTTCGTGATGGGCGAAGGCTCGGGCGTTCTACTCATCGAAGAGCGCGAACGGGCCCTGGCCCGCGGCGCGAAAATTTACGCCGAGCTGACCGGCTACGGCATGTCGAGCGACGCGTATCACATCACGTCGCCATCCGAGGATGGGGCGGGCATGACGCGGGTGATGCAGCGGGCGCTCAAGGACGCCGGGCTGCAGCCAGCAGACATTCAGTACATCAACGCGCACGGCACGTCGACGCCGATCGGCGACCGCATCGAAACCCTGGCCATCAAAACCGTCTTCGGCGATCACGCCTACAAGCTGGCGGTCAGCTCGACAAAGTCGATGACCGGGCATCTTCTCGGGGCGGCGGGCGGGCTGGAGGGGGCGATCTGCGCGCTGGTCGTGAAGCATGGCATCCTGCCGCCGACGATCAACTACGAGGCTCCCGACCCGCAGTGCGATCTCGACTACGTGCCGAACAAAGCTCGCCCAACGAAGGTGCAGCACGTTTTGTCGAACTCGTTCGGCTTCGGGGGGACGAACGCCTCGCTGATCCTCTCGGTGCACGAGTAAAATCACTCCGTGACCATTACGGAGACCCAACGCCGCGCCGGCGTTCGCGAGCGATTCGCGGCCTTCATTGCCGAGCGCCATCCTTTCGCGCTGAAGCCGGCGCTGGCGGCGTTCGATCGCGGATCCGACTTCGAGCAGACGCTGCGCGACGCGCTTATGACCGGCATCGCGATTCCGGAAACGACGCCGGGTGTTACAGCGAGTGAACGGCTGCAGCAGGCAGTTGGCGAAGTGGTCGAAGCATGCCGAGGATTTTTCCGGCGGGAGGAGATCGCGGAGTCGCTGACCGCCGATGAGAAGCGCGAGATGTTGCGCGGGATGATCCTCACCCGCGCGGTCGACAATCGCCTCAAACAATTCTTCACCGGCGGCGAAGTTCGGTGGGGAAACACATCGTTTCAGGGAAAAGGATTTCGCTCGCTCGGTCAGGAAGCGATCTACGCCGCATGCATCCGGCTTCGCCACGGGGCAGGCGGCGACGTCATCGCCCCGATGATCCGCGACCTCGGCGCCGTGCTCGCGATGCACAACTCGCCAGAAACGATCCGGATGGTGCTCAACGCGCAGATGGGAAAAGCCGGTCCGCCGATGAATGGAAAAGACCTGCACATCGGCGACTTCGAGCACGGAATCCTCCCGCCGATGGCGCCGCTCGGCAGTCCGTCCCTGACTATCGCCGGCATCGCGATGGCGTTCGCGCTGCGCAAAACCGAGCGCGTCGCTGTCTCGTTCATCGGCGAAGGCGGCACATCTCTCGGCGAATGGCACGAGGCCATCAACGCCTGCGCCGCGCGCAAGCTGCCGGCAATTTTCTGCGTGCAGAACAATCAGACTGCGCTGGCGACGCCGGTGCCCGAACAGTCGGCGGTCCGAGTATTCGCCGACAAAGCGATCGGCTACGGCATCCCGGCCGTCACGATCGATGGAACAGATCCCGAAGCGATCGCGGCCGCTTTCGCGTGGGCTGCCGAACGCGCACGCAACGGACTCGGGCCGGCGCTCATCGAGCTGGTCGCGATGCGGATGTGTGGGCATGCGCATCACGACGACATGCTCTACCTCGGCAAGGATCCACAAGCGTCGTGGTCCTATCCGCCACTGGCGGAGGGTGGCTATGCCGATCAGGCGTTGTACGAATTCTGGTGCTCTCGCGATCCAATTACGATGTATGCCGCCAAACTCGGCGTGGATATTGAGCGCTGGAAACGCGAGGCGGAAGAGCTGGTCGAGCGCGAGGCGCGCGCTGTCATCGAAGCGCCTTGGCCGGAACCCACTGCGGCGCGCGAGGGGGTGTTCGCCAGTGGAGCACCGGCTTCAGCCGGTCTCGGGCCGGTTGAAACCGGCGCTCCGTTCGATCCCAAAGGCAAAACGTTCCTCGAGGCGGTGATGCTCGGCGTAGGCGATGCACTGCGCAGCGATCCGCGCACGTTCGTCTACGGCGAGGATGTCGGCGGCAAGTATGGCAACGCGTTCCTGCTTCTCAGGCCGCTGCTGAACGAATTCGGCGATCGCATCCTCAACTCCATTCTGTCGGAAGGAGCGACCATCGGCGTGTGCGTCGGCGCGGCGCTGGGAGGATTGCGGCCGATCGGCGAAATGCAATTCAACGATTTCGTTGCCACCGGATTCAACCAGCTCGTCAACAATGCCGCCAAAATTCACTACCGTTGGGGCGCGTCAGTGCCGATGGTGTTGCGCATGCCGTGGGGCGGCCTGCGCCACGCCGGTCCGTATCACTCGCAAAACACCGAGGCGTGGTTCTATCGGACGCCGGGATTGAAGATTGTCGTCCCGTCGACTCCGCACGACGCGCGCGCGTTGATGGCATCGGCGGTCGCCGATCCCGATCCGGTTTTGTATTACGAACACATCGCGCTCTATCGCGATCCGCGCATCAAGCAGGCGATCGCGGAGGAGCCGCCGCAGCCGATTCCGACCGGAAAGGCTGCGCTGCGCCGCGCAGGCAATGATCTCGCGATCATATCTTACGGCGCGTACGTGCACGTGGCGATGCGAGTGGCGGAAAAACTCGCAGACAAGATCGAAGCTGCGGTTCTCGACCTGCGAAGCTTGGTGCCTATGGACCGTGACGCGATTCTTGCGCTGGCCCGGCACTGCAATCGCGTGATGATCGTGCACGAAGATACGCGCACCGGCTCGATCGGCGAATCGGTGGCAGCCATCATTCAGGAAGAAGCCTTCGAATTCCTCGACGCGCCGATTCGGATCATCGGCGCGCTCGATACTCCGGTGCCCTATTCGCCGCCGCTCGAGGACGAATTCCTGCCGAGCGAGGACGCGATCGAGCGAGCGGCGCGTCAGCTCATCGCCTACTGACGCCCGGCTCCAGACAGCTCCGTTTGCCAGTTCACCACCACCGTGATGGGCAGCGAGCGTTTTTCCTGCGGCGCGTGGTTGATCAAGAATCTTCGGCCATCGCGCGTGACGTCGTATTCGCGCTCCTCATCGCGGGGAGGCCTGAGAAAAACCTGGGCGATCCTCACGGGCTTTCCCGGACTCAGCGCCGGCGAGGATCCATCAATCGGGACTGACGTGATCCAACCGCCAGGCGCGACGTAGAAGAGCTCCTTCTCGTCGCCGCGCCATTGCGGTTGTGTTCCCCCATCTGTCGATATCTGAACGCGCGAGCTGCAATCCGGATAACGACAAGCGTAGACCTCATAACGCCCCGATTCATTGGAGGTATATGCGACCCAGCGTCCGGTCGGAGAGAAGATCGGCTGAAGGTCATTGAAGGGCGAGGCGATGAACGGCGCTGCCTTGCCGCCCTGAAGCGGCAACGCCATCACATCGTTCTGGGTGGTCGGGTTCACCTGACGAAAAAGAAGCACTTTGCCATCGGGCGAAACCGATTCTGCGAAGATCGCCTGCCCGGAAGACAGCATCAACTTTTCATCCGGCGCATCGAGCGGCTTGATGTAAAGATCGGGAAAACCGCCGCGGTTCGAGGAGAAGATCAGTTGCGAACCGTCGGGCGTGAGGATGCCGGAAAGGTCATCGCGTGGATGCGAAGTCAGGCGGCGCGAGACATGGCGGTCGAGGTCGTGGAGCCAGATGTCGAGATTTCCCGTGGCCGGATCCGGGCTGGAGAACAGAATGTGATGCTGATCGGTGGTCAGCCGAGGTGTCGCATAGTCACCGGGATCGGCAACTGCCATCTCGACATGCCCCTGCCGATCGAGCCATTCCAGCCGTGAGATGACGGATCCGGTGCCGAACGCCAGAACGCCGTTGCGCGAACAGCTAAAAAGGCCAAACCCAGCCGGGTGATACGCTACCAGCTCGCGCGTCAGCGTCTGCGGTTCACCCCGCAACTCCAATGCTCGGACGTCGAATCGCTGCGCGACCAGAGTCCGATCGCGAAGATAGACGAGATAGCCGGGGTCCGAATAGTAAACGGTTGACGACAGGCTGAAGAGCAATCGGGGCTTGGGCGCATCGACATTCGCGATGTAGATCCGATCGCCAATCTGATCCGGCGTCCACCGACTGCGGCTTTGGAAAAGAAAATGTTTCCCATCCGGGAGAAAAGATGGCCAGCGATGCGAGGTCTCCTTGCGCGACGGATCGAGACGGGTGAGTTGTTGCGGAGTGCCGCCATTGGCTGACACGCGATAGAGCGGTCCGTTGACCATCGCGGCGTAAACAATTCCGGATTCGACTGACCACGTGCCGCCGCGGCCGAAGGGCACGCGGCACAGCACCTGTGGCGTCCCGCCGCTCACATCGAGTCTTTTCAGATAACCGCCCGCAAAAAATCCGATCGAAGCCGAATCGGGAGACCAGAATGGAAAGCCGGCGCCGTCAGTTCCGGCGAGCAGGGTGGGTTCGGTCGCGCGCAAGTCGCGCAGCCACAACATGGGTCGGCCCGTTGAGTCATCAATCGCCGAAAAAACGACGTATCGCCCGTCGGGCGAAACGACCGGCGGACCGATGATGTAGTTGAGCGCGAAGGTCCAGCCGGACGGCGGTGCAATCGAGAAACGAACCGGCGGGGACGGCGCCCGAGGGCGAAGCGCGATCGCGGCCACGATCGCGGCGGCGATGACGGCCGCGGCCGCGACGCCCCACGCCAGGCGCGACGTCCGCGCCACGTGTTTGGTTTCAGGTTCCTGCTGAATCCGCAGCAATTCCCATTTCAGGTCCGCCGCGCACTGCCAGCGATCATCACTATTTTTCGATAGGCATTTGCGTACAATATTTTCGAATGCCGATGGCGTAAGGGGCTGAATCTGCGACATCGGCTTCGGCTCGCCGCCCACGATGGCGGCGATCAGGCTGGTCTTCGTCTTTCCCTCGAACGCCCGCTTGCCTGTCGCCATCTCGTACAGGACGGCGCCAAACGCGAAGATGTCGGTGCGGGCGTCGGCCTCTTCGCCCTCGAGCTGCTCGGGAGCCATGTATTGGAAGGTGCCGACGATCTTGCCTTCAGCGGTCAGAGGCTTTTGTGCCGTTGCGTCCAGGACAGCCGGGGGCGGCTGTCCTCCACTCTTGGCCAGGCCGAAGTCGAGCAGTTTCGCCCCCGACTTCGTGATCATGATGTTGCCCGGCTTCAGATCGCGATGGACGATCCGCGCCCGATGCGCCTTGTCGAGTGCGTCCGCGATCTGAACTCCGTAGCGAAGAACCTGTTCGAGCGGCAGTGGGCCTTTTGCCAATTTGTCGGCCAGCGTCTCGCCCTCCAGCAGCTCCATCACCAGATAGTTCTCGCCCACGTCGTAGAGCGTGCAGATGTGCGGGTGATTGAGCGCCGAGATCGACTTCGCCTCGCGCTCGAAGCGCTCCGCGAATTCCCGTGGTATCACTTTGATCGCCACGCTGCGGTCCAGCCGCGTGTCCCGCCCCCGCCACACCTCCCCCATCCCGCCCGCCCCGATCGGCGCGACGACTTCGTACGGCCCTAGGCGGGTTCCGGCGGCGATCGTCATGAAGAGTGTGGAGGAATTGTACCCGTCTATTCGGCGCGGTAGACGCGACGGACCCAGTCCGCTTCCTGGGCCGTCAGCGGCTCGCCGGCTGCGCTGGCGTCCTCGACCTGCTTCGGATTGCGCTGTCCGAGGAGCACGGTGGCGGTCGGATTGCCGGTGAGGAGCGCGCCGATCACCGCGTGCAGCACTGGTTCGGGATGCCCCTTGAATCGGTGAATCATCTCATCGCGTGCCCGCCGCACGTGGGCGAGAAACGCCGGATCGCGAAACTCCGGAATGCCGCTGCGGAAGTCGCCCTGAGGGAATTCGTGCGGCTGTTCGTATTTGCCGAGGAGCAGTCCATGTTTCAGCGGCGAGAAGAAAGCCACGCCGAGGTCGTGAGTTTCGACCCAGCGTTTGAGACCGCTCGACTCGTACGCGTCATCGATCAGATTTCGATATGGCTGGACGACATCCGGATCGACGCGCTTGATAAATCGCACGATCTTCGAGGAGTCCCAGTCCGACAACCCCACGAAACGCACTTTCCCTTCGTCGCGAAGCTGGCGCATCGTGGTGAGCGCGTCGTCGAACCAGACGTCGTTCGGGCCGAAATCGCAATGATGGAAATAGTAGACATCGATGCGATCGGTATGCATGTTGCGCAGCGACCGCTCGCACTGCGAGCGCATGAAATTCGCATCGTAGAAATGGCCCGATGGTCCTTTGACCCATCCGAATTTCGAGGCCAGGAAAATCTCGTCGCGCGGGACTTCGGCGAAGGCCTCGCCGATCAGTTGCTCCGCGTGACCGTTGCCGTACGCATCAGCTGTATCCCAATGCGTGATGCCGCGACGATATGCCGCGATCAGCGCTTCCTTCGCGAGCCGGTCGTCGTGCCCGCTCCAGCCGACCGAAACGCCCTCACTGGTATTCGGCCCGCCATGGCCCCACGTTCCGAGCGAGACCGTCGGAACGCGGGCCTCTGTGCGGCCGAAACGAATGATGCGCATCAGTTTTTAGTTTATCCCTCAGTTTTCAGTTTATCCCGAGCGCAGCGAGGGATCTCCGGTGGATCAGCGACGAACGTTGATCTAATCCCCACCCTCGCTGCGCCACCGGAGATCCCTCGCTGCGCTCGGGATAAACTTTGGGCAAAGAATCACAGATTCTCGATCTGAACCGCCCCGCCCTTCCAATATTTTTTGAACTCCGCGGTCGCTTTCCCTGCACTCTTCTTCTGTTTCTTTTGCCCCTCGGCCAGTCCGAACAGCGAGCGGGGATTGTTGGGATTGCGCTTCAGATCCTCGCGAAAGACTTTTTCCGCCTCGGCGAACTGACCGTCACGAATGAGCGCCGCGCCGAGGGTCTCGCGGGTCGGATAGAACCAGTCCGCAGGTTCATTGTAATCGAGACTGTCTTCGACTTCGACGGCGCGCTGATATGCGCGGATGGCCTTCGCGCGATCGCCTTTTGCTTCCGCAATCCGTCCTTCCAGGATCCCATCCGCAACTTTGGCAATTGCTTTCGGAGAATTTTGAAAAAAGCCCGGATCGTCGGTCAGCGTCGTCCGCGATTTCTCAAACTCCTGCTGCTCGCGCTCGGCCGCCGGAATGTCGCCCAGCCGCGCGAAGGCCACGCCGCGCGCGAAATGCGAGAGCGTCGAGGACAACGGACCGGTCGTGACCGCAGGTGCGCGCACGACATCAGTCCACCTTCCAAATCGCACCAGCACGAGCATCGGAGTGGTGGCGAATCCCTCCAGAGGCGGCAGGTCCTTCGCCATGGCAGCCGCGTTTCCGCCGAATTCGTCCCCCATCTTCTTCGCTCGAGCAAAGTTCCCCTGCATCGAGTGCGAGGCGGAGCCGAATTGCAGATTGTGGTTGTAATACATCATCGCGTACATGCTGCCGCCGGCAGAATTCTTCTTGATGAATTCGCGGTCGCTGTCCGCCGCTTTCTCGTTTGCGGTTGCTGCTCCGGCGTAGTTCCCGGTGCGCTCATAGATGTGCGCCGGCATGTGGACGAGATGCCCCGACGCCGGCGCGAGCGTGCGCAGGCGATCCGCGCTCTTGAGCGCGCGCTCCGGATGAGGCGAAGCCTCCACGGCGTGAATGTAGTAATGATTCGCGCCGAGGTGGGTGGGATTACGCTTGATCACCGACTCGAGCACCGCCACGATGTCTTCGGTCTGCGGCGCCGGCTGGCCATCATGCGACCAGAATTTCCACGGCCGCAAATCCATCATGCTCTCGGCGTACAGCGTGGCGAGATCGAGGTCGTCCGGATACTTCTTCGTTAGCTCCCCCATCGCGCGGCTGTAATCGGCCGACAGTTTTTTCAGATCGGCGCCGGGATCGTTCGAGTAGCGCGTTGCGAGCACGGCGATCATGTCGTGCTCCTTTTGCGAAGCCTGTTTCTTCAGTGCGCTGTGCACCGCTGCATACGCCTGCTTTTCACGATCGGGATCGACGTCGAGATTAATGTTCGGGCCGAGGGCCAGCGCGACACCCCAGTCGGCCATCGCGAGATTAGGGTCGAGCCTGGCAGCCTCCTGGAACGACTTTACGGCTGCCTCGTGATTGAATCCGTACAGATACGCCATTCCCTGGTCGAAATAGCGCTGCGCTTCAGCGTTGCTCGTGCTCACCGGATAGTGCACGCGACCAACGCCAGGTTCGATGGAGGCGAGGACGACTAAGGCCAAAGCCGGAAAGAACATTTTGCGCGCATCTTAACTCGCTCGAGGAGAGCGGGCGTCCCGCCCGCAGCGGGCGCGCGTCTCGCCCGGTCGCCAATCAGTCGTCGGGCGAGACGCCCGACGACGGCGGCCGGGACGGCCGCTCTCCGGAGGCCTTGACAACCCGCGGCCTCCTGAATGAGCATTCATTCAGCAATGGCCCGGCAGTCCACCCCCATCACAGCAGAAATCGTCCGGCCGCAGACCAAGCGTGAGCGCATCCTCCGCGCCGCCATCGACGTCTTCGCGCAGAGCGGGTACTTCAACGCCAAAGTCTCCGACATCGCCAAGGCGGCCGGCGTAGCCGACGGGACGATCTACCTCTACTTCGACGGCAAGGAAGACCTGCTGACCAGCATTTTTCGCGATCACATTCGCAACTATTTGCAATCTCTCGAGCGAGCTTTAGCGAACGTCAATCGTCCCGAGGATCGCGTCCGGGTCGCGATCCGCCATCACCTCGAATCGCTGGGCCGCGATCGGGCGCTGGCGATCGTGGCGCAGGTCGAGCTGCGGCACAGCCTCAAATTCATGGCGCTCCTGTCGCATCAGGAAGTGGGCGACTATCTCAACATCCTGAGAAAAATCGTCGAGCAAGGGCAGGCGGAAGGCGCATTTCGGCGCAATCTTCACCCGCAGCTCGTCGCCAAGGCCGTCTTCGGAATCCTCGACGAGATGGTGACGTCGTGGGTGTTGTCTGAAAAGGATTACACGCCCGCCGATCAGTCGGAGCAGGTCGCCGATTTCGTCCTCACCGGGTTGCTCTAGCCCCCTCCCCGTACCAATGCCAGCTCGGTTCGGGCCGGCTTTCGTGCTGTGCCAACCATGCGTCCACGCGCGCGTTTACCGGCACGTGTCGCTCAGGAATCGTCGCGCCGGCAGCAACCAGCGCTTCGAGAATTGCGATGTACAAGTCCGCGTCACCTCCGTGCGCCGCTGACCACAGCGTCTGGCCCAGGACCTTGCCTCCGTACATGTTCACTGCATCGAGCGGCGGGTTATGCCGCAGAACCAACTTCACGATCTCCAGTTGCCCGTAAATCACGGCCCAATGCAACGGCGTTTGGCCATCGCCGCCGTGAGCAGCCAAGTTCACACCTTTGTCCAACAGAAACTCCACGACGCTCTTGCGTCCGTATGCGCATGCGTAACGGAAGCCCTCCTGCAGCTCGTCGTCGCTCGGACTCGAAGTCTTGACGATGTCGAGCCGGCCGAGGGCCGCTGCGCCGACGAAATCGACACGTGCCCCGCGGCTGGCGAGGAATTCGGCCGCCTTTGGACGTGAGTTCGCCAGGCAACTGACCACGATGGACTGACCCCTGCCCGCACTGGATGATTGGTTAATGTTCGCGCCGTGGTCCAGCAACGTCTGCAGCAGCGCTTCTTGTACGCCAGCACGCTCGGGATGAACGCTCGTCGCCGCCAGGCCCAGAGCCGTGCATCCACCGCCGTACACATCCGCCGTCGCATCGACCTCGGCTCCAGCCTTCATCAGGATCTCGGTGATCTCGACAATGTTCTGGGGCGTCTTTTGCCGATAACCTTCGACTCCGTTCGCGGAAACGTAATGCAGGAGCGTCGCGCCATGCTCCCGCGTCGAGCGCGCTCGGACCAGTTCCGGATCTTCACGAAGCAGCCGTTCGATTGTCGGGACGTCGCCGGTGACGATGGCGTCTGCGGCCGCCTCGAATCTGGATGTCGCAGAGCTCCTTCGAGCAATCGCTTCCAAGTGTTTCGCGAATTTCGGCCAGCTCTGAAACCCGTGCGACCGAGCGATAACGAATTGCGCGTCGGCGAGCGTGCACTTGTCCGCCATTTGTTTCTGGGCGAACCCGGCGACGTCATCGATCCTGCGACCGATCCATGAGCCAATCGACGGCTCTTGCAACTGCGCGAGAGAGCCGAGCCATTTTTCCGCCCAGTCGTCAAACGCATTGCGATCCTCCGACTCGCACGCTTTGACCAGGTCCTTCGCTCGTTTGCGGTATTGCTCCAGGTCAGGACGGGGCGGGAGTGGAAGAGCATCCTGTGGATTGGGAAACATACGAATCTCCTTTCACTGCGTGCCTGGAGTCCGCCCGAGTCAGGCTGAAAGAAGGTTCGTAGCCTTCGGTTTTTGTGTGGGTGGGCACGGCCCTTTCCGCGGACTGGATGCGCCCCTCGCGCTGCTTCCAGTATAGGCCAGAAAATTACTCGGCGGCGGCGATGGTGGAGCCGCGAGCATAATCGCGGACCGACTTCAATCGAATCGGAAAATCCTTCGCGGTTTT
>Ga0137390_10001772_pt1 | contig 16598 bp, 22 predicted proteins | sample 15con2h24AmetaG_FD_104937 | JGI IMG/M metagenome (GOLD analysis project Ga0137390, IMG submission 104937) | Vadose zone soil microbial communities from Angelo Coast Range Reserve, California, USA - 15con2h2.4A metaG | ecosystem: Environmental > Terrestrial > Soil > Vadose zone > Saprolite... | reverse complement strand
TCCCACCGCTACCGAAGCCGCGATGAGTACCTCGAGAGGGTTGAAGCGGAGGTCGCAATGCTGGTCGCCGCCCGCCATGTGTTGGATGAGGACGTGCCTGTGCTCTGCCGTCACGCGGAAGCATCTTGGAGGCTTTTCGAAACTTAAACGCCTGCGAAAGGTCGTACTACCCCATCCGCGACCGAGTCCACCAGCGGCGCCCGGTAGGGCGTTCGGACATCTGCGTGCCGATGCCGGCGAGCTTGGGGCCGAAGTCATCGCCATAGGCGTTGTCTCGGTCGTGGATCCCGGGCGACGCCGTAGCCACAGGAAACCTGAGCGGGGTGCGAGTCGACCCCGCAAAGCTCGCCGCCGTTTTACGAGCTGGAGTACCCCCGGAGATGTCCATCGTGGTTCACTGCCGTGCAGTTAGGTCCACGCTGTGGCTGTCATCTTGGCTGTCATCGGGGCGAAATGTGGCGGGGATGGATGGGAAGCGAACCCACCCAGGACGCCTCAGCAGCGCCCCGCAAACGGTTTTGAAGACCGCGGGACTTCGGTCCGCGACCGTCCACTGACGTGCGCACGAGTTCAATCGCGGGCCTCGCGAATCCGCCACCATCCACTCTTGTCCGGTGGCATCCATCACGTTGGCTGTCATCTTGGCTGTCAAGTTCGGTTTAGGTAGGTCCTCGGGACTACATCGCTGGCTTCTAGCAGGCACAGCTAGAGATAGTGGGGAGGACGGTCATGCAGACTCAATGCCCAGGGCCACAGTGGGGGTTTGGTCCGAGGAGATGTGGACCGGACCCAGACCACAGTTGCATAATTCCGGCTCGTGAGGTCTAGTGAAAGTTGCGTCGTCTTACTTTCGGGCCAAGTGGGTGCGGGCAAGACTTCGCTCGCCAGAGCCCTCGTTTCCAGGCGCTCCTTCAAACGTCTCTTCACCCGCGATGCAATACTCCGACGATTGCCCGACACCCCACGTACCCGCGCAGGCCTGCAGATGGCCGGTGAGCAACTCGACAGGGACACGAGGGGGCGATGGGTCGCCGAGGAACTGCTGCAGCTTATTGCCCATCGCACAACAGGTGCGAGGATTGTGGTAGACGCTGTTTTAGTCCCCGAGCAGATCGAGGCAGTACGGACACTGGTCAACCTGCCCGTCTACCACATTCACCTTAAGGCTCCCACTCAAGAGTTGGAAAGTCGCTACTCACGTAAGCGAGCACACAGCATTCGAGAATTCGATCACTACTCTGACGTTGTCGAAAACGATACAGAAACGAATGTCGGTCACCTGAGCGCGAACGCGGACTTAGTGGTTGATACTTCGATCACCCCGCTAAATGAAGAGGTCGAGTTAGTGCTCAAGCGGCTCGATCGCAGGCAAGACTGAGCCAATCTGGAAACCGCCATTAAGAACCAATACTTCGGTGACAAACGAGACCTGTTGAAGTTCAGTCTTCTTGAGGCCCTGCTCTCGACTGTGCCCATGGTCGACCAACTCTCCTGCGTCTGGCTCCTGACTCCGCCGACCGCAACCAATGACGGAAATCGCCACTTCAGCAGCGATGCCTTCGATACGGAGCTCGCTACGTTTCTACAGGAATGTGTCACTACTGGTCGAAGGGACGTGCGCGAGTTTGCGAACTACATGCGTACTCGTCACGCCAGGTACTTGTCTTACGGAGACCAGGCGTCGAGTTACTTCACAACGACTAACCGGAGCACATATTTTGACTTCATACCATCGGCCGCCCTAACTCGATCAGTCGTCTTTTTTGATCCTGACAACGGCCTTGAGCCACGGACAGTTGTAACGGCCGCCCACCTAAAGTACTCGGAACTCCAAACCGTATTCAATCGCATGGATGATTGCTCGATCGCCGTGATCTATCAGCACAGCGCTCGACAGCCTCGCGATGTCTTCTGGCCATCGATCGCCGACCGAGTGCGGATTAGCTTGAAGGCCTCGGTCGGATATCTCGAGTCCGGCGATGTCGGCTTCTTTATCGTCCTTCGTAATCAAGATGCGTCTCAGTTCGCGAGCGCGGCACTTCGTCATGTCCAGCAACGATGGCCAACGAAGGTCCTCGTCGCGAATCCAGGTCGTTGACTCGCTACGTGCCTTAGCCAGGCAACTTGCCTTATGGGGCCTTTGTGCTCAGCGGTGGTGACCCGACTGGACTCGGGCAGGGGACCGAGGCGGTGGCGGAATGCTGGCCGCAAAGTTGGTTTTGAAGACTCGATATTTGTTGGCGCGATCTCTGTTCGTCGGCCTGAAGCTGGACGACCGTCTTTGTCTCGTTGGCCAGGCGACTATCTACATCGTGGACTAGCATCCACGACCCGATGGCTACCGAGGCCATTCCTATTACAACCGCAGCGAGACCGAGCGCTCCCGCAATAAATCCCACGTTTCGGAACCGCTCCAACTGCATGCGCGCCCGCGCGGCTTCTCCCCGTGCACTCTCAGCGGCAACGCCTGCCCGTTCAGCGGTGCTACCAATTGAGCTTGCGATTGGTCTCCCTGAGTACGCCCGATACAGATAGTCTCGAAGTGTCAAATTGCGTTTGGTCGGGTCGAACGCAATGAACTTGCGATTCTGTCTTCCGAGTTGTGGATCAAGCTTCGAAGTGATGCTTCCCCTTGGCGGGCTGACTTTGGTTACCTCGAGCCAAATCAATCCCTCACCACCGCGCAGCGTGTACGCATTCGAAGTGAGATTGTGCACAGGCACGGCCAGCTGACCCTCGAATCCCGGGTCGACAATTGGCCCAGTTCCAAGCAGCAATCCGCGATGGATGAACTTGATGTGAAGGTTGAAACGCAACGCCAGATATGTTGGGACTCGAAACTTCGCCTCAAGCGACACGAACGCGATCGTGTTTGGTGGGAGAACGAATTCGTCACCCCGCTCTAATGTGTCCTCAACCCGTTGGAACTGCTCGTCCCAGTAGGTGTAAGGCCCAAGCAAGGCGACTTCGTATGTGGCCGACTTGAGCTTCGCCGGGTAGTCGAACGGATATATCATTCCTGTCGCTGCGACGTAGTCGGCGACGTCCGTGGAGTTGAGCAGAGCTGGCTCGATGGTAGGGAACGGATCGACGTTGCCGAAACGTAGATACCTGGCCGCAGCGTCTGCGTCCGATTGCGCGAAGTTGGGATCAGCCATCAGCCGATGGCTTGTACAAACCTTGGCTCACGCACCCGGCCCGGAGCAAGTAGCCTGGCCCCGACGCCAATTAGATCGAGGTTGCGACCGATGCTGTCTTCAACTCGACTTACAAATTCAGCAATTGCCGGTGTCAAATGGCCGGCTTCACATGCCGAATGGTCGACGTAGTCCAAATGATTCATCACAACAGTCGTCGGAGCGTTCGCCGCTATTGCGGCTTGAACGATCGATGGGTCAAAGGCCGCCACACGGCGTATGCCGCCAGTGACGCTCGTGTATTCGGTCAGATCGTGATCGTGGTGCCCCAACTTCCGGACCGCATCCCAGGTGAGTTCGTTTGCGAGCGGTCCAGAATTGCCAGCTACGCGAATCGGGAAAGCGCGGACCACCAACACGACTTGGTCGACGTCGAGAGGGCTAAGGCCGCTTTCGGCCAACGCACCAGCCGCAGTTGTTTCTCGAGAGGTTGCGTAGGGATAGTGAGGCGAATGGAGGACGGAGAGGCCGTATCCCTGCGTGCCTTCTATGAGAACGCGTCGCCCACCCTTCAGTGTCGCGCGCAGCAGCGGCAGCGTGTGTCTGACGAACCGCTGCAAATCGGGCACATCCTGCGCTAGCGTCACAGATCCATCTCGAGCGACCCTGCGGGCCAACGCTGCACCGGTACCGCTTTGGGTTGAACCAATGCGCTCTCGCAATGTGCTCGCAGCCTCAGAGGATTTCTCGTCGGGTCCCACGACCGTAGCCTTGGGGTCAATTACAAGCCTGTCCGGTTCGAGACCAAGCCGACGCACCTCCTCAAGAAGCACCGGAACATCGATGTAACAGCCGGGAGGAAGCACGCTGACTACATGCGGCAGGAGAGCCGGCGTCGGCAAATGCCTCAGCACGAACCTCTCGCCAGCCTCGTTGATCACCGTATGCCCGGAGTTCGAACCCCCGACCCGCACCGCTACCTCAACCCCGAGACGCGCTGCAAGCAAGTGAGCAACCTTGCCCTTACCCTCAGATCCAAATTGCCCTCCAACCACGACCGTTACTGGCATCGGTCTGGCCTCCAGGAACGGATCAGGGCCCCCGATTGCTGTCGGCGCGCCAAACCAGCTGCCATTTGTGCCCTAGGCGCCGCCCGCGTTTCGAGACTTGAGGCGCATAGTCGTAACACCCATCCTTTCCGCAACGCTTTCGGGGGAATACCAACCCAACGCAGAAGGCTTGATCGGACCATAGGTCCCCCCGAATCTGTCGCGCCAGAGAACGCAGCGACCCTCACGAGCTGCCTTCGACTTCGCGGTGTCGATCGCCTCTTGAAGGGTCGGGTATTGGGCCTGGAGCGTACCGTCCAGCGTCAACGACCACGCGCCGTTACTCAGCTGTACCGAATAAATACTGGGCACTAGGTTCCTTCTTCCCTGAGCCGACCGGTCTGCTCTCCTAAATGAGACATCGCGTCGATGGCGGACCTACTCTGGGATTTGCGGCTAGTATTCGGGGTGCACGCCAGCGCCCGAGTTCGAGGCTGGGCACTACGTGAAGTGTACCGAGGTTCGCGCCTAACCACATGAGGGGCATGCTGTTGTAGGTGATGGAACGAATATATACCACATATTGGATAAACGCTCAATAGACATATAATGGACCAGGATCTCCCGGACCTGCCCTCCGACCTGCCGCTGAGCCAGATCCGCCCTCAAGGCTGCTCGTTCGATCTGAGCAGGCCAATCAGCGCAAGGCTGGACAAGCTCAGCAGGCTTGTAACCGATGAGGGCCGAATACATCGCAAGGAGATCCTCGCTGCACTGATCCTAGGTGCGCCCGAAGATCCCCAGAAGCTTGCGAAACTGATCAGGGATCATCGGAAGGCCACGGTACGCGATTGTCGATTAGCCGAATCCCCAGATGACAAGGTTGTCCACCTTCCTGGCCACGGCCCTGGTCCAAGGCGACATGAAACACCGATCGTGACGGCTGACCCGCGGGCTGTCCGCCTCGATTCGCTGAAACCGCCACCGCCACGTAGATCGCGGCAAACGCGCCGCGAACGGCGCCATTAGCGGGCGCCGCGAAATCCGGCCCGCACATATGACGATGAATTTCAATCATCTGCATGCATGAGCGGCACCAGCAGTAGGATCCTCAAGCTTCGACTTCCGTTGAGCGCCTAGAAACGCGTTCGAACATGCCCATAGCCTGCCGCGATTCGCAAGCTGTGAGAACCTTGCCTGTAAAGGGCGGGAGCTGGGATTCACGGCTCGTGACGCTGGCACACCTAGTGAGACGTCCTATGCACCAGTGTCCGGGACGGCGTAAGACAGATAGGTACCACTACGGGCGTCGGGGTCGGGTAGGTTATCAGCTGATCAGGAGTCGGCCTTTCAAGAGACCCCAGGTGGGCTCGGACCCATCATGTTTGGGTCCGATCCATGTCACGATTGATTGCAGCGGGGGCATCACTCTCCAGCGCGGGTACATCTTTAGCCCGCCACTCAACGTCAAACTGCTGCAAGAACTCCTCCGTGTATGCATGCCTGCGCTCCGCGATTATGCGGCCGGTGTTGGTGCCCATGCGGTCGCGTAGCAACAAGGTCTTTTCATAGAAATGACCTACAGATGACGACGTCTCGCTCCTGTACGCGGACTCTGTGGTATGGAGATTCGGCCTATATGCGGGGTCGTGCATCAGTTCGCCCAGATGACCCCCATACGCGAACGTCCTTGCAATGCCGATGGCACCCAGAGCATCTAGGCGGTCGGCATCTCGCACGCACATCCCCTCCAACGGGAGAGGCAAGTCGGGAACTCCTGCGCCTCGATAGGAGACACCTTTAACAATCGCGACTACGGTTGCGACAAACGTTTCCGACATGGCCCGCTCACGGAGCCATCGTGCGACCCGCTTCGCTCCAGCGGACTTCGAGCCGCTGAACTTGACATCACCTATGTCGTGCAACAGAGCTGCAGCCTCAACCGTAAGGAGATCGGCACCTTCACGTCGGCCAATGGCTACAGCGAGATCCCGAACTCGGGCCGTGTGCCACCAGTCGTGTCCTGCACTGGTGCCGCCGAATTCCTCACGCGCCAATTGCTCTGCCTGTTTGAGTAGTTCCTGACTCATACGTCGCTCTCGAGGATCCGCCATTAATCGATGCTAACGACAACCGCGAAGAGCCTCACTGATCGCTCGCGTCCAGATCGTAATCCCGCCTACGGGTCAGACCACTGTCCGAGGCCCGTCGGCGTCCGTCTGGCCGCATGCTCCTATGGCTGTCATCTTGGCTGTCACGAGGACTGAATTTGGCGGGGATGGATGGGAATTGAAACCGGCTTCCCTAGAAGGCGCGCGCTGTATGAGGACAGCCTGTGATGGCGCGGAAGGTTTCGACCGCCAGCGCGGTCGGAGATGATCTACGCGGCGATTCAATGGAGCATGAACAGCGGGTCAAAGACTTCCTGTCGGAGCGCGCACCGGATTGGGCCAACGAGAAGGATCGCGGCTGGCACTTCGACAACCCTGAGGACGGTGACCGCTACTTCGCGCAGATACGCGAACACGAGGTGTCCGCGTTTCACTTGCTGGGTTCTGAGGCCGATAACTGGGCGGGCTGGCGCGTGGAGTATCAGGCTGCGCTGGCGGCCGACCGGCCGGTGGACTTTGAATCCCCACGTGATGAAGTCGCGCGGGTACGGGTGGGAAACCGCTACGTCATCGAGTCCATCCACGAACAGCCCAGGCTGACACCACCGCAGCGGATTGCCAAGAGGATGGTCGAGTTGGCTCAAGGAGCGTATGGCCACCTGGATGTGGCGGAACTGGCGTCACTCGCGCAGGCTCGGCCACGACGGCGCGAGCAGCCGAAGGTGGACGGCCGAGATGCAGCCTACCTGTTGCGAACGGGATTCGGGTTGTCCGAGAAGAAGGCAGCCGCGATCCTTCAGCAGGAGCCTACGAAGGTCCACACGGACGTTTACCGGCTGGCGCAGGCACTCCCGGATGACTTCAAGCAGCGGCTGGTCGAGCAGTTTGAGGCTCGGCTGCACCGGAAGCCCATCGTTGTGGGCCTGCCCACACTCCCGGCCGACCGTTTCGGAAAAGCAACCTAGTAGGTGAGGGGCACTTTGCTCCCGGTGGTCTCCTGGGCGAAGGGTGGAATAAAGGATTCGGAAGTCATGAGCCGAATCCTCCACCCGGATGCTCACAATCCAAACGAGACTACCCAAGGAGACCAGTGGACAAGGAAATCATCGAACGGTGGCTGGAGGACGCCAAGACCTCAGCCTTAGAAGGCGGCACAGACTACGGCGAGTGGCTGGACTACTGGAGCACGACACCCGACGAAGGTGCGCCTGAACACTTCGCGCTCGTCACGGAGTTCCAAACGCTGTTGGCCGAGCTTGGCCAGGGTGGCTTCGATGATGTGTTCGCGGCGAAGTACAACGACTGGCGCGAGCAGATGTTCACGGAGAACGAAGCTGAGGTTGCAGCCCTCGTGGCCGAGCGGAAGGCAGCCGAGAAGTCAGAGAAGGCACCCGCGAAGTCTCAGCCCTCCACGCGACGGAGCCGACGGGCCAAGCGCGCAGCGCACCCGAAGCGCGCGATGTGGGCTTACGCTCCTGTGCCGCGCGCGATCCTGCGAGACACAACCCTGTCCCTGGCGGAGAAGGTTGTCGCAGCGACCATCGCGGATGCCCTCAACCCTGGCCGTTGGAACGGGGATCTACACGTCAACCTCAGCCAGCGCGAGCTTGCGAAGCGAATAGGCTCAAGCCAGTCCGTAGTCGGGCCAGCGGTGGCCGAGCTTCGGAAGCGCGGAATCCTCGACGTGACCCTGATGAAGGGCCGAGGCGGAACCGTGTTCAAGTTTCGGATGGAGGCGCTGCAGTTAACTCCAACACATAGCGCACCGGCAGACGGTTCGCTACAACACGAGACACCCGAGCCATCCGATGTCGTCTAGCTTGCGCACCGGCAGACGGTTCGATGCGATACGGCAGACGGTTCGATGCGATACGGCAGACGGTGCGCTACGCACAGGCTCTGAACTACATCTGAACTACTCTGAAAGAGTAGGTCAGATGGGCCGATGGCCTTAGCGGATCGCTGGGGGCGATCCGCACGGCATCGGCCGGGGGAATAGGAACCACGCAAGGTCGGCTGCAGCGTGGGCGTTCATCGGTTGAGACGTTGTGTTGTTACAGGAGATCTGTAACGCAGGTACTGGACTGTCTGAATCAGAGTCTCCCGATGATGCCCACCCTGTCGCGTCCGGCTCGGATGTGACTGCCCCGCTGGGCGGTGGTTGAGCGTGTTGTACCGCGCGCTCCCATCGTCCATCGGAGTAGTCAAACCGGATGCCCACCCACCTGATTCTCCCGGCTGACCACCCGTCTAGAGTGCGCTGCGTCCAACTGTAGCCCCACCGTCTTGTCCGCTCCGCGAGCGGTGAGCAACGAGACGGCCGCGCGACCTCGACAGCACTGAATCCACCGTAGCTGGTTGAGCGCGGTCGGCTGAATAGGGGGTGGCCCCCCGCTAGCGATTCCGTGGTGTGCGAGGCACCATCCTCAAAAAGGCACGTGTTTCGCTGAAACCACCGAGCCGCACACGAACGCCACCGAGCCCATAGATCAGGCCAATAACGCCACAGAAAGCTCATAGGCAGCACCGATGGCCTCGTGGGTTCTCAACCCTCGCACTCAACCATCGAACCGACGCACGCCACACGAGCCAATCCGCAGCAACCCCAGAGCAGCCCGCTCACCACAAGGAGAACCACAGATGCCCGAATCCATCGACATCCGCGCCACGCCGGAGTGGAGCGCAGTCCGCGCAGCGATCCCAACAGGAGGTCACAGCAAGGTGACTGAGATGCAGTACAGGTGGTTGGACGGTGTTCTAACCGAACAGCCCGAACTCGTGGAGCCAATCAGACAAGCAGTCTCGGACTTCCACAAGGGTATGGAGCCGATGGTCGAAGCGATGGCCGCAGCTGGGCCGCAATACAACCCGGTGAATCTGGTCATCGCCGTGATCCAGCGCAGAGTGCTCGATCGCGTGAACGACGACATCCGGGAGATCACCGCGCTCCTCCAGGAGCACATGAGATGAAGAGACGAACGCGCGGGCCATTCACCGCGCTCCTATCGAGGCACATGGCGGTGCAGCGAGCGGAGCGAGCCGAGCGCGCGAAGCGACGCAAAGACGACGACACGACCACGGAAACCACAGACAAGGAGCAAGAAGATGCCGAATGAGATAGACCACGGAGCAGCGGCGAATGCCGCCTACACGGAGTTTGGAGGGCTGCTCGCCCAGGAGGTTGGGACAGACCTCGGCCAGGCCTGGGGTCGGGCACTCGCGGCGAAGTCGGAACTGGAAGTGATGCCGGACAAGCTGGCGGCCGATCTGGAAGCGATCGACAGCAACCCGATGCTCACGGCCACCGCCAGGGTTGAGCTTCGGCGGCAGGCCGGAGACGTGTATGAGAGCGCGGTGCGGGCTGGCGTGAAGAAGCTTGCGGCAGAAGTCTCGCTGACGCGCTCCACGCTCGAAACGGCCGCGATCAGCGACCTGACGACACCCCTTGAGGACGCGGGCCAGCGATCGCTCATCCGGGACGAGATGGACAAGTACATCGCCACCGCGATGTCACCCACGATCACTTCGGGCGGCACGCATCGTCAGCCAGGCGCAACGATGCAGGAGGCGCTGCTCAACCTCGCACGTCTCGATGCGGCTCGCTATGGGCCTGAGATCGCGGGAAGCTACGGGAAGTCACTGCTCAGCGCGACGGGTCAAGGCAGCGAACAGCCCAAGCTCGTCCACCTCATTCAGCTGTCCACCCCAGCTAGCACTCCTCGTGCTCAGGCAGCGCGCACCGCTCTGGAAGCGATCAAGAGGACACAGCTGGAAGGACAGACAGCCCGGATCGCGCTGGCCACTCGCGCGAAGATCGAAGCGGCACTCAACCCCAAGTCGGACGAGCCCAAACGCAACTGGTTCGATTCCGTCAACAACGCCACAAAGGCAAGGAGATAACGCATGTTCGGCAACCCAGACAAGATCGTCAATTCGCTCAACGGCAACACGGAGTGGAACAGCCAGCAGTTGGCGGACGGAGCGCGCCTAGCGGCGCTCATCCGCGAGGGTAAGAGCAAGGGCGAGCTTCGCGAGATCGGATTCAGCCACGACAGCCTTGGGGTCTGGTTCCACGAAGGCAACCTGATCTACCAGCCGCTGTTGCGTGGCGAACCGTTCCCGAACCCTGAGCGAGCCGCCGTTGCAGACGCCGCCAAGAAGTAGCGACCGATGGCCTGGCCGCTCGGCCGACCTCTGTCTGAGGCACACAGACGGAAGCTTCGCAAAGCCCACAAGCGCAGACTCGCTGACCCCAAGATAAAACAGGCCTGGTGCCTGAAGATCCAAGAGTCAAGCCTGCGGCGTTGTGCCGATCCGATCGTCAAGGCGCGCTGGTCGCGCACACCACACGCTAGACGCTGGTGGTACGCCAAACACAAACCTCGTCAATCTTGGACTCAACAAGGAGCAACACAGTAATGGCAGTCTCAGTCAACGATGTAGTCATCATCACCGGCAATCCGCTGACCGGCTCGCGCGGAACGTCCACCGACCTCGCCATCGTGCGAGCGGTGGCAGACGGGAACAACAACGTGCTGGTCGAGTCAGTCGTGACCGCCGTGCGCGCGCTTATCCCGTTCGCGTCGATCATCGCCAAGCTCGTCCCGGTGGCCCCGTAATGGCCAAAGGCGCGCATCAGGCGCACCACAAGATGTCCAACAGCCCGATCAACTCGACTACGGCGCCACGCACGCCGAAGTCAGACCGGCCGGTGGCCCAGCCCACAGCGAAGGGCAGCGACGCCAACCAGCCATCAGCGAGGCAGCACGAGTACACCACCAGCAACCCTGGGAAGCCAGGCGGGAACTAGACAGACACCCACACTCCTCCGCAGAGCAGCCCTGAGCCGCAAGGTTCGGGGCTGTTTCTGTTTCGACCAAACGTAAGCCTCACCCTGAGTCCAATTCGCCAGTAACGAACAGCGCCGTGACCCGATCTACAGGTCACGGCGCTTTCACATGTCTGAGGGTGGCTAGAGCTTGCGCAGGTGGCCTTCGCGCGGCTCGTCGCTCGCGGCCTAGACTCCTGGCGGCGGGCCGGTGGGGTATGACCACCGACCCGTCAAAACGAAAACAGCCCCCACGCGATGTGAGGGCTGCGTCGCAAAGGATGGGGGTGTCTACTTCTTGGCCTTCCGAGCTTTGGGCTGCTCCGTCGCGGCCATCTGCAACGCGGTTGCGGCCTTGGCTTCGCGGTTGGCCTTCTGGCGCTCGCGGGCGATCTTTCCGCAAGCCTTGCATGCGTAGTACCGGCCATCGACCTTGTTGCTGACGTCGGATGCGAACTGGTCGAGATCCTTGACGAGCTTGCAGGTGGGGCAGAGCTTCTGGCCGGCAGGGATCTGGCCCTGGACGACCGTGAGCACCGGCGCGGCTGCAGGCTTGGCCTTGTTGCTGGCCTTCGGGAACTTGACACAGTCGTGAACCTTCACGTTGTCGTCGCCCCAGCCCAGGCCGCGCGTCTCACCATCCACGATCGCGTCGAGCAGTTCGCGCATCGACGCGGCGGTGTGGTTTGTCAGCAGGTACTCCGTCTTGCCCTTGGCCTTGGAGCCGAACTGCCGCTGGACTTCTTTCGAGATGTCCGCGCAACCGGCCGCGTGAACACCCCACATGAAGTCGGTCCCCCTGAGGTTGCCTTGGTAGTTGATCTCGGTGAACTCCTGGCCGGTGACCGGCGCGGCGGGCTGCTCCTTCGCGGCCAACTCGGCAGCTGCCTTGTCGATCAGCTTGCGGCGCTGCGCCTCGGCTTTCGTGACCAACGTCATTCCTCCTGTGCCGGCTGGAACTGCAATTGCTCCACCAAGCTGCCTCATGATCTCTGCCGCTAGCCGCGTGCCCTTGGTGGTCTGACCGCGCTGCCTTGCTAGCTGTGTACCTGTTGCGCTCACGTCCGTCTCCTTCGAGTTCGGTGCGGGTATGACGCACCGGAGACGATAATTGGGGAGCCGCAAGCAAAAGAAAAGTGGGCTAGCGCGACCATCGCTAACCCACCGTGTTCGGGACGCAATTTCGTTTTGTGTTCGCCGGAAACAGAACGCAGTAAATTCTCGTAAGTTTTCAGCGACCAGGCATCACCTCCACAGCGAGCGCATCAGCCGCCAAAATCCGAGCTTGCCGAGCGCGCGGGCCACGACGATGTTCTTGGCTCGGCGCACCGCGCGTCGCGGAGACGTGAGCGCGTAGATGTTCCGGTACACCCGCAGCGCGCGATAGCCTTTGTACGGCGGGATCATTAGCGGCTCCTGCGACGGGCACCCCAAACGATGCCTCCTGCGACAGCTACGGCCGACGCAGGCAGACGCCAATCGACGGAAACAGGCAGGGACGCAGCAACGGCTGCGCCCCCACCGATCACGAACCCAAACAGGAACAGGATTGCGCTGTGCATCGACGTTTACGGCGTGACGAGGACGAAGGCGAACTTGGCGTTTGCGCACGCGTTCTGGCTAACACCCAGGTTGACCCACGTGATGACCGGCGTACCAACCGGAACTGGCGTGGCGTTTGCGATGTTGCCGTTGTAGGTGATCGTGGGCATCGTGAACGAGGCGGGAAGTGTGACCGAATCGCATCCGGCCTTATCGCTGGTCCAAGATCCCAGGTTGATTGTCGAGAGAACGGCGGGACAACCGGAAGTACACGCCGCCTGAAGCTGGAAACCGACCGTCCCACCCGGCATCAGGTTTGTGGTTGATGGGCCGCTGTACGTGAGTGTCCCTGGAGGGACGATCGTGAAAGGCGATGACGGATGACGGCGCGCCTGCTTGGACGTTGGAGATTGTTCCCTGACCTGTGGCGGTAAAGAAGGCCAGCGCGGTCGAAACGGGAAGCACCAGCATGGCCAACCCGAGCGCGGCTGCAAATGACCTCTTGCGACCGATCCGGCCGGACTTGACGACACGCGCGAAGACACGACTGACTGAACGAAACATGAGCTTGCCTCCTTCTGGCAAATCGGCTCAGGGCGGTTAACACGCCCCGGAGCCTTAAGCCGGGGAGTCTAGCCGAGAAGTGACAGCAGCGATATCACTATATCGAATACATGCGGTGGGAGGTAAGAGGAGCCGGGTTAGCCGCTGGTCACCGGCTCCTCATCGCTTGTCGTGGTGGCCTAGCTGGCCTTCTGTTGCGGCTGCGCCGCGATGTCGTTGACCCTGAACGGCCAGGTGCGTGCGTCCTTGCCGAGCGTGGCAACCAGGCGGTAACCACCCGGCTTCTGGAACACATGCACCACGTTGATAGCCAGCGGCGCGTGCTGGCCCGTACCCGGCTTGAGCAGCGGCGAGCGACCGACCACCAGCTGGGAGGTAACGTCGATGAGCTTGTTGCCGTCCTCATCCTCGATTGTCAGGTTGAGGTCGATCGGCTTGTTGGTGTCGCCCCACGGGACGTACACCGAGAGCGCGATGCTGAACACGTTCGCTGGGGCTGCCTGCCCCGGCACGATGGGCCTATGCAGGTCGGTGATGCTGCCGCCGTTCATGTAGAGCTTGCCATTGATCGCCTCCGCGTGGTCGGCGAGCATGACGAACTCGATGTCGGGCTTCTCTGCGAACCGGGTTGCAACGTTGTCTTGAGCTGTGCTCAAATTGCCCTCCTTCAAGGGATAAAGGGGGTGTCTGAGCAAGCCTCGTTGTTGACGCGAGCGCCCCGACAGCCCCCCATTGCTGGAATGCGGCGCGTGTAGCGTACACGAAAACGGGCGTGCGTGGACACACGTACAACATGTGCCGCCTCGCATTCCCTCTGGCTACCGCCTGTTGGGCAGACAGTGCCTGGCTACTAGATGTGGCCTCTTGGCGGGCATTAGACACGCTCGCGCTCGGTTTGTCAACCGTTGATTGCGCCATTCGTGTACATTTGGCTACGTTGACGCGAGCGCCGACAGCCTGCTGTCGAAGCTCAACGACCGGGGAGGCGGTCGTGTCTGGCCCCTCCCCGTCTCACTCCCTCACGGGATCAGCAGGTACCGGGACGTAACGTTGGACGGAGACAAATCTCTCGCTCTCCGCCATGTCGAATACAAAAATAGAGCCCAGCCGAGTGACCTATCCGGCCAATCCCGCCCGCCGTGCCATGTCGAGCCACCTCGACTGTCCGGGACTAAGCTCCTTGGAGTGAGGAGTCTGCTGGTCCTAATCACCGTCGGCCTACTCGGTGTTGCCTGTGGTGGGGAGACCACGGCTTCCCCCTCAGCCGCCACGCCCACCGCGAGCACGGTAAAGTCATCGGCTGCGCCGGTTGTCTTGTCGGGAGTAGGGAAAGCTACGGAGCCCCCCGCACAAAGGCACGCAACTGATGCCGGAACGGTCCACCTAGGACCGGGGGCGTACAAGGTTTCGTGGCTATCACCAGATCAGAGCTTTTACCTGTTCTGTGGCTTGGCGTCGGCCACGGATTACGGGATCACCATCGGCCTGGCTCGCGAGCCAGACAACCCGAAGCTAGTGGAGGATTTGGTCGGTGGCGATTACCAGTGTCAGGTCAGCGCTCAAGCTGGAACGACCTGGACAGTCACATTCAGCCCCGCTTAGGCTCGCGCGCGGGTGTTTTTGCTTTTCTAGTAGCGAGTCATGGAGCTTTAGACCACACTCCGGGCGGCGGGGAGCTTTGAAACCCGCTAGAATTGAGGTATGAGGAAAGTCGCCGCGATCTACGCGCGCCAGTCCGTGACCACAGCCGGTGACAAAGACGTGTCCATCCAGGATCAGCTGGAGCGCTGCCGCGCGCTCCCCGCCGTTGCCGCCTGCGACGCCGTTGAGGAGTACGTGGACCGCAACATCTCCGGCCAGACGGCTGACCGACCTGCGTTCCAGAAGCTGCTTGCGCGCCTTCAATCCGGCGAGATCGCGGTGGTGGCTGCCTATGACGGCTACCGCATCCGGCGCGAGAACGAGATCGGCGCGAAGTTCATGAACATGCTGATCGCAGCGGGCGGTATCGACCTGGCGATGGGGGATGGCAGCCACTACGACACCACGCCAGATGGGGAGTTTAGGTGGGGGCTCGATGGCCTGATTGGCCGCAAGCAGGCCCGCGAGAGTGGTATTCGGCTCAGCAACGCGCACCAGCGCCAGCGCGAGCACGGTCACATAACCGGCATGGCACCTTACGGCTACAGGTACGTGGACCGGAAGCCCGGTGAGAAGTGGCCCGAAGTCGTGCCCGACGACGAGACGGCGCCAGTGCTGCAGCGCATCTTCAAGACCTACGCTGACGGTGAGGCGAGCGCCAAGCAGATCGCGGAGATGCTGCACCGCGAGAAGGTGCCCGCGCCGATCTCCAACCGCAACAAGAATCGGGCTGACCGATCGTGGTCAGGAGATGTCATTGGCGGGATGCTCGCGAACCGGCGTTATCTCGCAGAGCCACCCGCGAAGTGGAAGCCGTTGGTGGAGCGCGACGTGTTTGACCGCGTTCAGGCTCGCCTCGCGTCCAAGGCGCAGGGCAAAGCGAAGGGTCAGCGGTCGTGCATCTTCCTGGGGCTGCTCTACTGCCAGGAGTGCGGACGCAGGCTCAGCCCCACCTACTTCCCGCAGGGTGTGTACTACCAGTGCGGTTCCAAGAACAGTCTGACTCCGTGTGCTCTAGCGCGTGAGAGCGTGAAGGAGTCTGACGTGCGCGGGCAGGTGGAGGCCGTCTTTGCTGACTTCCTGAACGGCATTCCGGCCGCGACTCCGGCTGCGGTGGTAGAGACGAACGAGATCAAGATTGCGCGGGTGCGAAAGCAGCTGGAGCGTGTCGGTGACCGCTATGAGACGGAAGGCACGATGACGCGCGAGGCATACACCGCGAAGGTCGCTGAACTGAAGGCGCAGATCAAGGCGCTGGAGGAGCAGCCAGTGAAGGCCGTTGACCCGCGCGAACTGCTTACGCTCGGCCAGCAGTGGCGGAAGGGTGATGCGGCCGAAAGGAACACCGTGCTGAAGGCGATGTGGGAGCGCATCGAAGTCGGGCTGGAGGAGCCGACTGAGGACGAGCGGATGGCCGGAGAAGTGACCCGGCGTGACGGCCAGATGGCCCGCGTTGTCAAGCTACTCGCTCGGGCTGACCGCGCATCGCAGGCTCACGCGCTGGTGTCGGCCGCGTTGCAGTACGTCCGGCAAGGTGAGCCGGTGCTGTTCGACAGCGATGGCGTTCCGGTGCCGCGCGACGGTGGCCCAGGTTCAACACTAGGGAGGCGGGGATGGATGGGAATCGAACCCACCCAGGACGCCTCAGCAGCGCCCCGCAAACGGTTTTGAAGACCGCGGGAGGCACCAGCCCCCGATCATCCCCAGCGCTGGAAAGATGCTATTC
>Ga0137390_10001764_pt1 | contig 16618 bp, 16 predicted proteins | sample 15con2h24AmetaG_FD_104937 | JGI IMG/M metagenome (GOLD analysis project Ga0137390, IMG submission 104937) | Vadose zone soil microbial communities from Angelo Coast Range Reserve, California, USA - 15con2h2.4A metaG | ecosystem: Environmental > Terrestrial > Soil > Vadose zone > Saprolite... | reverse complement strand
TTGGACGAGACGCGATATTCGCCGCGCAACCGTCTGTAATTGACGATCCGTCGGTGCTGTGGTTAAAACACCCGCATCCTCAATCGTCGGCACGGAATGTAACATGAAAGACGAGCGGCGGTTCTCGGAAACTGTTTTGCGAAGGTCACGGAGTTCTTGTGTAAGGCCCGAGATTTGTAGATCGATGTGCTGCTTGATTTGATCAAGAGCTAACGAAAATAAACACATCGGTAAGCCCAAGGACAGACAACTCTGAAAGGTACTCACGCTCAATATTGAGGGACAACAAGCATTTATCGTTCACCTCATCAGTGTCCTCCAGCTCATACTGCACCCCACTCGATGGGTCCCGGATGTATATGGCAGGGAAATCTTCTTGACCCGGGTTATACGCAAACTTATCGACAAAGAGCATCCGCAAAGATGAAAAAGTCAATCCAGGTTCCATCTTCACCTTCTTCACTTCGCGTCCAACTTGCAAGAATACCGTGATGGGTCGAGGGGTGCTGGATACAACAGGCAGGGGTTCAGGGGTAGGTGTCGTACTCGATGACTCGCCGGGGGTCCGCCCCGGGGGTGGTGGGGCTGGGGACGGTGTATGTGGTAAGGGCGGAACAGGGGGACGTCCTTCTGCGACCATGACCTCTCCCGGCGGTGGTCCACGAGTACGCGAGATACTGCGTTGGCGTCGCGGCGAAGTCGGCGGAACCACTGGCGGCGCCTCAGCCTCTTCATCCGCTTCGGTGAGAACCGCAAGCTCTCTTGCGGTAAGCGTCCCTCCTCCGCCAGCAACAAGAGAACGACGGTTTGGGTGTCCCACATTCATGCCTGACCGGTCCCGCGGCGCACCCGTCATCTTGGAGATGTTGTATGTAGAGAAGCGCTTCGATGCGCGCCGCTCGAGTACGTCACTCTTCTTCAGTGCAGCGAGGGAGCTCGCCACACCCGGATTCGCAGTAAGGGTGTCAACAGCAGGTAGCTCAGGAGGTGGAGATATTGTGTGGACGAGATCGGGCTCGGACAGGCTCTGGGGCAACGACTCGTCGATGACCACTGAAGGAGGTTGCATAGGCTTGTCCACGAGTGAATAACGCTTAACGCTAGCGGGAACTACTGGTGTTTTCGGTGGTGCGATTGGCGTTCCATCGGGGTCTAGTTCAGGTTCAGGCGTTTGGGTGTTCTGAGGCGGCGTGGCTGGGGCAGATGGAGGTCGATGGTCACCAGAATGATGTGAAGTGCGTGGATTCGGGGGAGTAGGCTGAGGGGCGGGGAATGAAAAACCTGGCACAGAGGCTTCGTCGCCGTTAGGTACAACGTCGTAGGAGCTTGATTCTTTCCTTCTAGATGATCCGACCGAGGACTGCGTGTTTCGTCGTGAAAAGCCGTCGTCGACGCTACTGATGGATGATTTAGTATTGTGTCTTGAGTGGCCCCGGGAGGAACGCGTTGTTTGGCTGTTACTATCTGAGCGACTGTGGCCTGCCACCTCAGATTTGGGTCTGTCGGATACAATTTGGCGAAATTGATGTTGCTTTCCACGGAGTCCTTGTAGCAAGCTGGTGATGATAGAGCGCACCTGTGGAAGATACTTTTCGAGGGTAGATTGGGAGGCTTCTTCGGAGAGGCAGTCTTCCAGGACTGAGCGGAGTTCGTCTGGAAAGCTCAAAAGTTCACTGTATAGCGTTATCAAAGTGAGAATCGATGGGTCTAAACGGCGAAACGTACGACATGTCAATCTCGTACGAAACAAACGCGGCTACCGCGGAATTGAAATCATTTCCCAGAGTAACGTAGACGTCACTGACGTCCTCTTCGGAACGGTCTGAAGTAGACCACTGTGTAAGACCTTCCAAGAGCTTCTTGATGGAAACGAGTAGACGGGTGACGGCGGATTCGACGGCAGGCTGGATCAAACTGGAAGTAAGCTTTGAGCTCAAGGATATGGTGATCTAACAGCCACGTCGGCTGAATCGATATACGTGAATAGAAACAGCACTCCCAACAAACATATCTGTAGGGGCATCTCCAGGCAGAACGTGCGCACAGCGGGGATAAGTCTAAGTCTATTGACTCACATTCGACCGTGATTTACCAGATGAGGGGTTTCGTGTGTGTTCAATCTTAGGGGGGGGTGGAGCCGAACCTGAAGGCGGTAGTGGCTGTTTGACTGCCATCGTTGACTATCGACGGCGACGAGGGTCGAGTTGTTGCCAGTGTCTGACTGATGTCGCCCAACCGAAAGCGGTGGAGGTGGAGGGATCGACCCGCGGGCTTCCATGGATTATGTCATCAACATGCATCGACACCTCCATGGGATTTTAAAAGTGTATGGAATGGACATGGTATGTACACTAAACGTACAGTTGTCCTTTGGAAACAGTCCTGACTCGTCCAGCAAGTTTGATCCGTCCTTCTTCCGCGTCGAATAGTATCCTAAGATCACCCTCACGTGCGCTGACCTGCTTTGCAAACACAACCCCGGAGAGATTCTTGGCCGCCATCCAGTATGGAGTCGATAATGTGTGTGCGGTGCCACAAACAGGATCCTCTGCGACACCAGCCACCGGTGCAAACATCCGAGATTCGAATGTGACTCCAGGGACAGAAGACGGCGCGACGACGACATGTACCATGAAGGAGCTCTCGAGCTAAGCCACCCAAGCACGGAGTTTATCAACAGAATGACTTATGCTCATAGCCGGGTGGATACTCACGAACGCATCCGTGTTCACTTTGAGGTTTTTCAAGTCCAGCGTGCCTATCTCGATGAGTGCGTACACACCTAGGTGTCCCGCTCCACGTCCCGTGTATCTTACTGGAACGTTCTCACCCAGCGCCTTGGCAAGCACCGCTCGCAGTTTGACATCCTCCTCCACCGAAAGCGCCTCCGACGTCTCGGAATCGATCTCGATCTCGACGCGATCCTCCTCGACCTTGCGCGCAACGAGGAACTTGCCCGACGTAGCCTCGAACCGTATCGCTGTGGGGCCTTCTGCGCCGCCATACGTGTCGCGAAAGACGGCTGCGGCTGCAGCGAGAGTGCCGTGTCCGCAGAGCGGCACTTCGAGCTTGGGCGTAAACCATCGGATGCCGAACCTCGATATCGTACTGTTTTTGGAGGAATCGAGCGTGTTCTCATCGGATTCCAGGGGCGCGATGAAGACTGTCATCGGCTGGTTGAAATTGGCTGCAATCGTCTGCAGTGTCTCGTCGGGCAGCGCCATGAGCGAGGGCAGGTACACGATCGCCGCTGGGTTTCCACCCCCTAGCTGGTCTGTGAACGCGTTCTCGATACTGAAAGGAAACGTCTGGGATTCGGAGCGGGCGTTGGTGGTCATCGCGCGCAAGCTGTCCTGGTATAGAGGGTAGCCGTGTGTAAGTATGGACGCAGACAGAAAGTTGACATCCAAAGGGTTATATATGTATTCTCCTGGTGTTTCTTCTACGGATTATTCATGCGGCAACCAAGACGCGACGCTAATTAAGCGCTCTGTGGGGATGACCGATGACTCGGACGAAACGCGCGACATGCCTGGGATGTCACTCCTAGCAAGGCCCATTTGCAGCAGGGCTCGATTGCCAGTTACAGAATAATGGCTGAAGCCACTCCGAGTCGATCTCCCAGACCTGAGGACTATGACATGAGCGTAGGTATAGTTCACTGCAGTTAGAGTAATCAACTCGGGCGCATGGGTGAATGCAAGTTTCCTGAGAAGTAACGCCGGAGGCTGTTTCGATATGACTCGATGGTCTAGTATGGTAATATATGAACTGTTATAATCACCGGTACTCATCGCAGTGTCAGGCACCTGTCGGTGTCGCCACGACAGGTGGAGTCTCAGTCACAGCCTCGATCTCGAAACCCAGAGATTCTCAGTTGACATCGATCACTGGCAGTGCCGATTCGGGGGTTCACCTGGTACTGTCTTAGTAGTTCCTGTGGTTCATGTGTTATGCGGGTGATAGTTATTCCCGACTGCTGCGCACGGATTCGATCGGAGAGGCCGGCTTTGAATCCCGGACGGCGCAAGGGTCAGCCAGACTTACGAACAACTCGCCCATGACAGCTTTTGAAAGTTAGCGAGCGGAAAAGAGCTTATGTCATCGGCCAGCACTTAGTCATCCAGTCGGTGTTTCAAAACATACATCATGCAACCACATACAGGATCCTCTGCGACAGCAGTACTAGTGCGGGGTCCAAACACCCGAGATTCGAATGTGACACCTGGGACAGAGGACGGCGCGACGACGACAAAGCCCGTGAAAGAGCTCTCAAGCTAAGCCATCCAATGCACGGCATTCAGTTCATTAATGAGGTGACTCGTACTCATAGCCGGGTGGACACTCACCAACCGATCCGTGTTCACTTTGAGGGTTTTCAAGTCCAGTGTGTCCACCTCAATAAGCGCGCCCATGCTTACTAGATGCCCCGCTTGGCGCCCAGTGTGTCTCACTGGCACATTCACCCCCCAGCGCCTTGGCAAGCACCGCTCGTAGCTTCACATCCTCCTCCGTCGAGAGTGCCTCCAGTGTCTCCGAATCGACCTTGATCTCGATGCGGTCCTCCTCGACCTTGCGCTCAACGAGGAACTTGTGCGACGTAGCCTCGAACCGTACCGCCGTGGGGCCCCCTGTGCCTCCACGCGCACTACGAAAGACGGCATATACGCAGGGCGGCGGTTCGAGCTTGGGCGCGAACCACCGGATGCCGCACCTCAACATCGTACTAGTCTCAGAGAAATCGAAGGTTGACATGGCCGCAATCGTCTGCAGTGTCTCGTCGGCCAGCGCTGTGAGCGAGGGCAGATGCACGATCGCCGCCGGGTTGCCGGGCCTAGCCGGCCTGTGAATGCATTCTCGATGCTGAAGGGAAGCGTCTGTGAGCGGGGGTTGATGGTCATCACGCGCAAGCTGTCGTGTGTATCGATGGATGGACCGAATGGAAAGTTGGCACCTGCTGTAGGTGAGGCTATATACGTATGCTCCTGACGTTTCTTCTACGGATCATGCATCCATGCATGCGACGGACTTCTACAGAGTATCCATCCGGGGAACTTCTATCATACGGATCATTCATGCGGCGAATGAGACCCAACGCTAGTTTGTTTGACGCTCCGTAAGCGGGGAAGCAGGGACTAACGCGCGTCCAGGCATGCCCGCGATGCCCGTAGACTTCTGTGTAATCCAGCTCAGTTTGAAAAATCCTGCAATCTGATTGGCTAGGTTTCGTGGTGATGTATAGGTCAATCTTTCGCATTTGGGGAGATCGTACCCCACGTCGCTGCGTGCCCGCAGGCTGGTTCCAGGAACCCTCTGATTCTTTTCTCTGATCCAGATGTTATAAATAATAATAATCTAGGCGAGTAGCTTCCGAGTCGGCCATTGTCCGCCAACATATTGGGGCATCACTATCATAGTGGACTATCACATGAGTGTGGGTATAGTTCATCTACCTCTTCACCCCTTCCCTTCTGTGATAGACAAGGCTGGGGATGCAGATGAGAAGCAACGCCAGAGGTTGTTTCGAGGTGACTCGATAGGTAGGTATGATAACACACGAATTTTGATAGCTGGAACGTATGTCCGCTAGTGCTGATCAAGGTTGGGCATAGGGATTATTGACTATCGGTCGCTGTCAGTGTCAGTGGATGTTACCAGTTGGGCTGTACTAGCTCCTGCGGATCACGGATGAGAGTCATTGCTGAGTGACCACTAGTCACTCAGGAATGACAGTACTGCGCACGGATCCAAGCCCATATTCGTTTTGAAACCCTTCCCAGATGGCACTCACTCATACGTTTGAGCGTCTCATAGTCCGAGTCGCCGGTTGACGAATTGTGGCGATCGCACTCCCAAATTGGACCATACCCACATGTCATGAAAACAACTGGATAGCATGTGCGACAGCAGGGACTGGCACAGTAGCAGTAACAAAGGAAAGATAAAGATACAGTAGCGAGAGCAACAGTGCACAACATAGCAAGATAAAGAAAAAAGCAAAAGGAGACGCCGGCAAGTATCAGATAGATGGATTAAATGATAGAAAAATAGATCATATCCATAAAAGTTCCCTGTTATCCATGCTATAAGTCTTCCGGATTGAGCAGTACCGTCGGCTGCAACGGGGTTGCTAAGTCCATCGGTTCCCCATCGTTCTCATCACCCCCGAATACGTCGTTTTCCGTTGGTACGGGTGCCCGTGCTTGAATGGGTTCAAGCAATTCTCTCAGTGCCGCTTCGCGGGCGATAGATGCAGCAAGCTCAGCTCGCAACCTACAACAAAAGAAGCAAACACGCAACCCCGTTAGCCCATTAGTCGGGAGCCTCAGATGAACGGGGTGAGGGAAATGAAGCCGCACCGGATGCATTCTTCCTCGACGAGCAAAACGTGCTGAAGGGTATGCCCGGAAGTGGTGGCGGTAGGACAGACCAGTGGAGCATCCTGGTACAATGAGGAGTCAGCGAAACAGAGGATACCAGCGGCATAACCGCGATCGTGATGCGACGCACCCGTTGCTGGGAGTGAGCAGTGCGCGGCTGTGTTGGTGCCCGAAGGAGGCGTCGCTCTTCTGCGCGTAGGTCAGCGAGGTCCTGCGTCACCGCGGCTATCTGCCGCGCTATGTCCGCTGAGGGGGTTGAGACCCAGGGCGACAACAGAGGCGGGGACGGAGACTGCCATAAATGGCACGGACTGGAAATTGGGGACGAGTTGTTCGAAGAATGTAAGGGTGGCGGTGAAGGATGGCGCTGGGGTGTCGGGGATATCGGGGATGATACATGGCGAAGTCTCGGTGGCGTCCTCATGATGGGTGAGGGACATGGACTCTGTTCCAGCTCCGCCTGTGCGTCTTGTAGCTAGAGACGAGGTGGAGATGGGAGTCAGTTTCATCGCGTGGGGAAACAGAAATGGATCGCATTACTTTCTGCACAAGGTCGGCTACTTCATGTGTCAATGCCTCGTTTCGCGCTGCGGACTGTTGTAGTACGCGGATAGCGCCATCACGCGAGAGCCGCGGCAAGGGAGAGGCTACCATGGGCACAGGCGTGGCGTCGTCACGTTCTTCGAGTTCTGCTTCACGGCGGGCAAGTTGCGCCTCGAGTTCTGCGACGCGCTGTAGAGAATCCGAACGTGCCCTACGTTCGCGCTCACACTCGTCGCGTAACGCGGTGATGAGCGCTGCCGAATACGCGCGGGCGGATGCGGTCCATGTAGACTGCAGTTGCTCATGCAGATGACGTGGCTTGGGCGGGGCTGTCGGCGAAATCGGGACTGAGCGAAAGGTAAATTGCATTGCACGGAGAACGGAGGCGTACCTGCGAGACTGGTGGTCGCGAGACCGCTGTGCGGCCAAAGGCTATAATCATTACAGACTTCGACTGCCAACACAGGTAAGCGAGAGCGATACCACACACACTTTCGCGCGCGACGCACCCTTTTCGATCAAATGCAACACGCCCTCGCGTAGGCGATCTCTTTCCGCCTCCATGGTGGCTGCCTCGGCTCTTGCGACACGCAGCTGTGCATGAAGCGCGACGCGCTGGCGGCGTTCATCTAAAATTTCCTCAGCATATGCGCGACGTTCCGAATCGAGGGTGTCGAGTGTGGCGAGGAGACGAGCATGTAATTTGGAGGCGCGGGCTGCATGGGCGACGAGTTGGAGTTGGAGGTCGGCAATCTAGGTGGGCTGCATACTGAGACATGTCGGGGGATGTCGGAGTGAGGGTGGAGGAGCGCACCTGATTGTCCGTGTTTGAGGGTCCCATGAGTCTCTACGCGTCGTGCACTCAGGATCATAGATGTCGAAGGGTCCTGGCAGGTTTCTATTCCAAATTGCAAAGTCATGTAGCGGCTCAATGGTCTAGTAGTATGATTCCTTCTTCGGGTTTACCCGGAACTGGAGGAGGTCCCGGGTTCAATTCCCGGTTGAGCCCCTTTTTCTTCCTGTTTTCTTCGCGGGTTTACCCAACTCTTGTGCTCTGGTGTATCGAAGGATGGGTTGAACATGAGGCCGAAAGGGCGGACGGAGGGACATGATATGTGTCTCACTCCGGGCTGTTTAGGGATTGTCATGCTATTATCACATGTAATTATCCACCGGCCACCGGGGTGCCGCCATGGTCTTTCCTCCTCAGCCATCCATTTTAAAACGACCACCAGTCTACTGTCTACTTCAATTACTCACATCACCCTATCGTAATGGCGTCTACCGTTCAGAGATCCCCCACTTTACCTTCTGGCAAAGCAGCAGTCCTTACAAAGAACGACAATGACGTGGTCATTGTCGCAGCAGTGCGCTCTGCTATGACCAAGGTTCTTTTCGACTCCCTTACTTCCCACTTTCCTTGTTGACATTCACCTGATAGGGCAAGCGCGGTGGTTTTAAAGACACACGCCCAGAGGAAATCCTCTCGGGCATTCTGCGTGCAGTCTACACTCGGGTTAACCTCGACCCGGCACTTATCGAGGATATCAACGTCGGAAATGTCCTTCCTCCAGGTGGTGGTGCAAGCGCTGCTCGCATGGCCGCCCTCCATGCTGGCATTCCGATCTCTACCTCTATCGCGACTGTCAACCGCCAGTGCTCGTCTGGTCTTACAGCCGTCAACCAGATCGCAGCCCAGATCATTGCTGACCAGATCGACATTGGTATTGGTACGTATCTGACCCACCTTCTTCCGTCGATTTCACCTAACCTGTCGGGTATAGGTGCTGGTGTCGAATCTATGACCTTTGGGTACGGCCCAGCCTCACTGCCCGATGGCTGGTCTGAAACCGTTCTTTCCAATCAAGATGCGGAGGACTGCCTCCTTCCCATGGGTGTAACTTCAGAAAATGTCGCGGCGGACTACGGAATCACTCGTGCACAGCAAGACGCCTTTGCCGCAAGATCGTTCCAAAAAGCTGGAGCTGCCGCCAAAGCTGGCCGCTTCCGTGACGAGATTGTGCCGCTGAAGGTGCACTGGGTGGATCCCAAGACGGAGCAGGTCAAGGAGATCGTAGTCGCGGCCGATGATGGCGTCCGCGATGGCGTCACCGCGGAGAGCCTCTCCAAACTCAAGCCGGCATTCAAGAAAGACGGGTCAACCCATGCCGGGAATGCGTCACAAGTATCTGATGGTGCCGCTGCCGTCCTCCTTACGCGGCGTTCGGTTGCCAAACGCCTCGGCCTTCCTATCGTTGGCAAGTTTGTCGCCGCTAGCACTGCCGGTGTTCCCCCACGTGTCATGGGCATTGGTCCCGCGGTTGCCATCCCCAAGGTGCTCAACCAGACGGGTCTTACACCGGATGATGTCGACTTTTTTGAGATCAACGAGGCTTTCGCGTCCCAAGCTGTATACTGCATTGAGAAGCTCGGCTTGCCGTACGAGAAGGTCAACCTCCACGGCGGTGCGATCGCTATTGGTCACCCTCTTGGCATGAGTGAGTTCTTTTCTACGTTTGATGCGGGGCGGAGAGCTGATCCTTTTTTCCTGAATAGCCGGTGCACGCCAGATCGCCACCGGTCTCAACATCGCGAGGCAGGCAAACAAGCGAATATTTGTGACGAGCATGTGCATCGGCTCGGGCATGGGCATGGCTGCGGTGTTCGTGAGCGAGCATTGAGTACCCTCGAAAATGATGGTACTTTCTTTTGGTGGCCGTTACAATAATATATTCATCTTGAAGCATTCTCAATAATTACGATTCAGCGTCCCTGCATGTCCTCTGTCTCGCATCTCGGACTTGAAGAATAATGTCGGGGCATCAAAGGCTCGTTAACCTTAACCGACCCTGCCCACGTGATAGGTGCGGGCGGGACATCGTCATCACTTGCTCAATGTCGATGTCCTCGTGTTTCGCCTAGTTCGCTTGCGCAGCCGAATAGAACGCAGTTGCGGACAAATCACCAAAAGTTTGAAATGGTAAGGAGGATGTCAAGTACAGCATGTATGAGGACGAAGCCCGGTGATCTGTACCTCCTTGACGGGCCGCACCCGACATACTCCATGGAAGAAATAAAACGGGGCGATCTTGGTGAGAAGGCTAATTTTATACTCTCCCTGAACAGAGCGGCATCAAGGACACGCAGGTCAGGTTAGACTGCACGACCCCAAAATCGCCAGGGTTGCAACTTTCAATAAAGAAAAAGAAGACTCGGCTCAGCCCGCGAGTGAAATACGGCGCGACTTTCGCACGCACTGACCCTAGCCCAACAAATAGTCACGTGCACATAAACTGCCTAGAGTATAAAATGCGGCAGTGCGATCCATCAATGCGATTCTCCAGTCAGAACGCAGGTATGTCCCCCGGGGTGTGTGTCACACATTTCCGGGTGTCGTGCGCATATAGTGTCATGTGCGAACGCAATGGTCGAGGCTGCGGAGACCGTGTCGTCGAGACCTGGGCATGCCGTGCGCCTATTAGTTTTTGTCCACTGGCGGAGTGGCTAATCAGTTCTCGATACAAACAAACATGACTTGTTTCTTTAATTTTTTCTGAATGGATTCTATGGGCATGCATGCTCTTTGCTTTTCTGTGCGGGTACATGCGGTAGGGTGCAGCTGTGGCGTATCATTCCAAGGGCAATTGTGACGCAAGAAACGCGTTCCGTTCGGTGCATATAGCATGTGTGCAACAATTAAAGGAACCTTCCTTGCGGGCGAAAGGCCACGGTTACGTAGGCCCCTCGCCTGCCGACCAAATGAGAGACACAGTACTGGTACAGTACTGTATCACAACTTTATCGGTGGTTCAATATAACGTTCAACATCTACCACTAGGTTCACCCAACACGTGTGTGGCAGTGGAAATTTTATTTTTTTGCCCCGCAATCCCCCGAACGCCCCCACTAGCTCCCCGCTACCTCCATATTGTCTTCTGCACCATGACTCTGCGGCCCAGTACAATGGCTGCGCAGCTGCCTTCATTCGGAACGCGTTGACCCTCCACTAAATTTTCGCGCTAACAATTTAATAGCAGACCCGCCCATGTACAGATAGGCGTCTCGGTTCAGCATGATGTCCCTTCTTTGGGCTGGCCAGCACTCGTCGCTGTCTCATCTCCTCACCGACGGCGTTTATGCACTACACAAGTTTCAGCTGTACAGTTGGTAGTTCTCGTATTGAATGACTCATGTTGTAGGGGTGATTAATACCTCCGAAACGCGGCGTTTCCCAGGGCCTATTATTCAAATAGGAGACGCTCTGCCCCATCGTCGACAGCCGGCGCAATTGAACAATTAGATGATCTACCTGTCGCTCCTGAATCTGAAAGCCGTTAACCCCGTCATGCGACTCCGAATCAGCAGGGAACATTTTTAAATAACGTTCACCCGGTGGGGCGAATGGCCTCAAAACCACCATTATCGATCGGGTTGCCACCTCCGGAACTTATCTAGGTCGTGCAGCTCCCATGCGTGGTGGCTAACTGATCAAAATCAGCCTCAACATCTGGGAAACGCATTGGCGTACAGTACCGCTTCGGGTGGCTGGGTTTCATTGACCGGATTAGTTATAGTACGCGTAGCAGGGCGATCATCCTCCCTCCGAAACCCAAACAGGCGGATATAACCCATCCGGAGTCGTGGCGCAAACCGACAAGGCGCGTCGGTGAAATAACTCGCAAAAGAGTTCCGAGTCCCACCCGCATCGCGATATTCGCGGTATTGCTGCGGATGGTTTGGGCGTTGGGCCCGTGTTTCCATGGCGAGTTGGTGGGACCACTCTCGGTGATCGCGCCGTAAACGCGACGATGGCGCAGCGCCGAGGATCGCACGCTGATCTTTTGATATCGCATCCATCCATCCGATATGAGGGAGCAACGCGGGCGCGGGACTCACCGGACAGATGCCCCACCGCAGCGAGAGTGAGAATGACAACCGCAAAGCCTAATCAAAACGGGACAAAAAGTCCCGGATGTGCCTGTAGACGTGAGTGCGACAAGGACGTCCAATGACTCAGGTTTTTTCCTGTGACCGAGCGTGGCGTGTTGTAGGGGTCAGGAACCAGAATGTCGTAACCGAAGCGACGGTGCCGCGCGCCATCGGGCGCTCGACGGATGATACGGACCCAAGTGGCACCGAATAAGCCCACGCAGAATGCGCGCTCGTCCGGACATTATGCATTACATGGGCCCCAAGAAGGAGGCGACGGGTCAGGTGCACGATGCGGAGATGTTCCACTTGGCCAGTTCCGGCCGCGTGCAGGGTGCTGTGGCGAAAAGGCATCCTGTGAGCACTGCCTGGCTCGCAACATTGCGACAATTAGCAAGTCTCGATCTGATTATCGATGTGTCCCGTGGACGCGATCACTTGCTCGGCGGAGGCGGATTTAGCACAGAACGTGTTCCCCGCGCTGCAGCTGTCGTCCGCTCTGTAGCCTCAATGACTATGAATGAGTGCCTGCAGGCCCGCAAGAGGCCGTGGTCATGCAGTAATTGCGTTTACACGGGTGTACGGAATGCATTCAGGTGATGCACACATGATAGAGATACGGGCCCGTAGGCCCTGTTTTGGGCAATGAATGAAACTGTTTGCGAATGCCCGCGCTGGGCCTGTGGGAGCAAGCTCCAAACACTCTCGTAAACGCTTCAAATAGGCCGGGAGCAGAAATGTGGCTAATCTGATCCCTTTGAATTGTGATCGCTGTCATGATACGATGCGGTCCGGAAGAAAAAAAGTAACAAAATAGGAACTCGTGTGTCGGGAACGGGGAGGGGATGCATAGGAGAACAGAGGACGAGATGAATGAAGAACTCGAGGTACGTGAATCGAGCCTAAGTTATGTCATAGGATCGATGAATAATAACTGGACGCGGAAATCGGGGGATAATGATCCGTGCGGGAAGGGGTCTGGCATGGTGATAAAGTATGGTATAGCGCGGTATGTTATGGGGAGAAGACGGAGATGCGCGGACACGTTGACCGTTGTTAGTGAGCATCAGCCTTTTCGGCGCACCACGGCAACTCCCGACGGCAGACGGCACACTGATCTTATCTTGAAATCTTCAATGGCAACTTACTCTACGGGGAACGGACCTGAACGTTAACACTGCTTGGGTTTACGCTATAAAATTCCCGGAATCGATTTCAAGGCTGGCGCCGGCATGTTCTTGTTTGTGGCATTCATCGAGTTGATTCCGAGGTGTCCTCTCAGAGGAGTCAATCGTAGGGAATCACGAGCCTCGCTTGCATTAGCATGCTTTGGTGCTTGCGCGGCAGAAAAATTGCTTGCCAGTAACACAAGCCGAATGAAGCTTCCCTGGCATTCGTTTCAGTCTCTCCATGTATGGAGCTGACTGCACAGGTTTGCACAGGCTGGTTAATTGTGGCCGACGTCCTGGCGCCTCGTTATGGATGGTTGATGTCAATGATCAAATCTGCTTCATTCTTACAACGAAACGCATCGCCCGAACCTCCGCTTCATCTACCTGTCATACGTATTATGAGCCCCCCCTCGACTCGTCTCCCTATATCTAGTTCCCCGAGTATTGCACCTTAACTTTTCCCCCGCCTGACTATCGCCTACCTTACGGTGCCGATCCTGGCCCTCTGGTTGTTCTAGCTGTTCCTATGGATACTCCCCAGCCCCCTCCGATTGCCCCTCAACCTTTAAAGCGCAAGGAGCGTTCTCCGTCCCCCGCTCGGAGGACCCCCAGCCACACGCCCACCATGGCCTCGCGACCCTCACCGACATCTTTGCCTTCGATCCGTCATTTTCTCCCTCCCCAGCCAGACTCTCAGCTCGGTGAGCGTTTCCATCCGAGTCGTCAGCATGGAGCTCCGTCGGCTTTCGCCTCTGGGCCCAGCGCGGGTATACCTCGTTTCGATTTCCTGCCTCTGCCAGCGCAGCCTCCCGCGGAACGTGCATATTCTGGGGTCGCTGCAGACTCGGACGGCGACGGAGATAGCGAGCAAGCCGTGCGCCCGAAACAGAAGCGGCGACGACAGGCTCTGAGCTGTACGGGTCAGTCAGCCATTTCCCCCGCTCGCTCGCTTCTCACTTGGTAGCCATCTGATATATCGTCATTGTTCCGCGCTCGCTTCGGCTCTCGTGACACAACACCACTTCCGCTCTCCATCGTATGCATCACGTGGCCCCACAGAATGCAAACGACGTAAAATTAAGTGCGACAGGTAAGGGGGATCGTGTCCTGACCGGCCTGACCCCGTGAGCTTGGCTTCCTAATTGCGCGGAATCCTCCAGAGCGCATCCCTGTACACCGTGTATCCGCCGCGGCGATCAAAACAAATGTCAGTGGCATGTTATCGAACCAGTGTATGTGTGGCCCGTTTCTCTCCCTCCCCGTCTCTCGCAGTTTGAATCTGTACGTACGATCCCCAGTGACAAATACGTGAGCCGTGCCGAGTACGACGAGCTCAAAGCACGCGTGGACCACCTCGAGACCTTGTTGCACTCGCGCGCACAATTGCCGTCCAGCTTCGCACCGCATCCGGGGCCCGAATCATCCTCGACTCAGGCCCAACAACAGCAAGCGAATTCTACGCGTCTACCGGTGGCGGGCCCAAGCCAGCAGGGCAATACGCCGCCTGCGCCGATGATGCCGTATAACCCGATTTCGCCGCCAGGCCCGAGCCCAACTCAGGGAGCAGCATTCCCTGCGGGCCTCGCGGGCTCCTCCCGTTCAGTTGCCGCGGGCCCGAAAGATTACAGCGCGATTGCGCTGCGGCCGCCGAATTCGCCTGCGGGTAGGACAGCTCTCCCGCCTCTCGCGTCGCTGGCGAACGGGCCGGCGCCATTTGTCGGGCCGCCCCCTCCGTCTCGCCTGCCTCGCGAGCACCGCGAGCACCGTGAGCTACTGCATCAGCCGTACGCGCCTCTTCCTCCTCAGCCTCCACTGCAGCAGCCGCTGCAACAACTGCACCAGCAGACAAAAAACTACCGCGCGCAGACGCTCACCCCGCTGGGCCAGCGCCTGCGCCTCTCCATCCTTCCCCAAGGCCCAGCGGCCGTCTCTCGCCTTCGTCGCCACTGCAGCAGCAGCTGCATCCGTCGACTCCGCCTATTAATGTGCGGAGCCCGAGGCCGCCCCTGGCCCACTCCGCCCGCCTACCACAGTCGCCCCCTCCGCTTCTTCGGACAACAGCGCAGCGGAGTGCTGTCCGTGAGGAGCGAGAACGGCAGTAGTCAGTCCCATTTACCCATCGTTCTAGATGGGGTGTGACCGCGCGCTCCGTTGGTAACGTCTCTTTCATTGTCTCTTTTTTGTTTTTCAAATGATTTATCGGTTTTGTTGTGAGCAATACGTATGAACAAAACCCACGTCCATTGATGACGCCTTCCTCCTTTTGATACCCTATATTACTTCATTTACTTGGTCCCTCGCTGGAGTCATCATTGCGTTACTTTTCTATGGTTGGGTTCCCCTTGTTTTATCAAGTGATATTCGATCAGTGCCTGCCGCGTACTAACACACGAACCTGTCCATCTGCCTTTCCCTACACCAGGTTATGCCGTTTCCGTTTCATGATGCTCTGTAGATGATGTCTCCCCTTCACCCTTTCGCATCCTTTGTTTCCATCCCACGCCATTGGGTTGGCCGCAGTCAACTCCGTTTTCTCCGTTCGTCTGTGTTTCCGTCACTCCATGCCCTAATGCCTGTATTAATGACAAACTGTATACCGCGCGTGTGGTGCGTGATGTAATTCTCCCTGTCGCCCACAGCCGCCAGGGGCCCAAACTTGGCCTGATTGCGCATTTGCGCCTTTGCCGTAACGGCGTCCCATTATCCGGGTATCGATTTATGACCCTGCTTGCCGGCATCCACCATCCGATGAGCGTAATCGAGTTATCAGCACTGTAGACCAACTGTTCAGAGTCAGCTTAACCTGGAATGTCCATATATTTTTTGATTTTCCAAGACGGGGCTTAGCGTAAACACCGATAATTTGGTGGGGCCCCCCTGCCCGCAAACTCACCTCGGTGTTGATCGACATCTTAGCGCGAGAAGGGGGAAAGAGTGAGAAGCAATACCTGGCTGGCCGGTGGTTATCGCCCACGAAAGCGTAGCTACCGCATTGCCAGACGTGCGAACCCTCCATGAGATTCAAAGACGGCATGCTCAGACTCAGACTGTGTGAGTATTAGCAAATCGGGTACATATAAGGAAAAAAATGTCATGCACCCATGCCGCAAATGCAGGCACCGGTGGCGCCAAAGCCTAAGGGCATCGCGGTCGCCGTAATTAGCCACGCCACCCCTCAAGGATGAGGGAAGGTACGCATATCTCCGCGCCATGTGGCCATGTGCAGCAGTGACGCATGCATGAGAAGAACACCGTTGGAGGGCACGGCAACTTTCGAACTCTCGTGGACCCCGGCCCCACCTGTTCCCTTCTACTCGCCCGTCTTCCATGCCCCCTAATGTGCGTCCTCATGGCTGGTTGACAAGGAGATCTGAAGTCAGGTAGAAAAGGAGCCCCACCGGAGCAGAGTAAGAAGTGTCATCATGAAACCATCATATAAAACCTTGCTGCTCGTTGCACCTCCCAGCGCAGAGGATAGGACGAGGTTCAGGGGATCGATTCGGACAGGGGGAAGCCGAGGAAATGGGCGGCCTGGAGATGGAGGTGTTATTGAATGCAGGACCTACGATGTGTAAAAAAAAATTCGAGAATGAG
>Ga0137390_10001762_pt1 | contig 16624 bp, 18 predicted proteins | sample 15con2h24AmetaG_FD_104937 | JGI IMG/M metagenome (GOLD analysis project Ga0137390, IMG submission 104937) | Vadose zone soil microbial communities from Angelo Coast Range Reserve, California, USA - 15con2h2.4A metaG | ecosystem: Environmental > Terrestrial > Soil > Vadose zone > Saprolite... | reverse complement strand
CTCCACTCAAATCACACACATCAAGTTCCAAAAATTCGATGGTCGCCCGGCTCCGGCGAATACGCAATCATAGTCCGTTGTGATAGCCCTGATAGGCAAGCCTGATGAAGAAATACAGTGCCTGATACGCCTGACAACCTGGCCTCTGCGAGGTCGTTCGAGGCCGGCAAATCGGGAACAGGTGCAGAACATCCCTCTATACGGGGGGGGGCAAAGAACGCCTACTGTGATAGAGAAGCCTGATTGACCCGCAGAGACAGGTTCGCTCGAGACTGTCTGCTCTACCAATTTTCTTTCTTCGAGATCGCGGCGTATGCCACTAGGTATCGAGTCTTGAGCTCCTTTTCCCCCACCGTCCTCGATCACCTTCGGCTGACCCACGATGTCGTGACGGCGATCCGCGGGATCGCCGAAGGCAAGGGCAAGCAGGACCTGTTCAAGGAACGAGCCCCGGACGTCTTGGAGAACTTGCGACAGGTCGCCATCATCGAGAGCACCGAGTCATCGAATCGCCTCGAGGGCATCACACTGCCCCGCACAGCAATTGAAGTTCTCATTCGCCGTAACGAAGAACCAAGAGCGGGGAATCGTGCGGAAGCAGAGATTGCAGGTTATCGAAGTGTGCTGCAACTAATTCATGAGCGGCACCAGTACATGGAGCTGACGTCAAATCTGGTGCTCCAGCTTCATCGTGACTTGTTCAGATTCGCGGGTACCGGAAATGCGGGCCGCTGGAAGTCAACTGACAATTCTATAACTGAAAGGCGGCCAGACGGCTTTACCACCCTCCGCTTCTCCCCGACGCCGGCGTGGCAGACTCCAGAGGCGATGGAGCGGTTACACCGGGAATTCTCCGTCGCTGGCGACACCGAGATCGACCCGGTGATTCTGGTGGCCCTCTACGTGCTCGATTTCCTGTGCATTCATCCGTTCTCGGACGGTAATGGGCGGATGGCACGGCTGCTCACCGTTTTGTTGCTCTATCGGGAAGAGTACGAGGTCGCAAGATTCATCTCGCTTGAACGGCTTATCGAGCAGACCAAAGAGAGCTATTACGAGACGCTCTACCGTGCCTCACAGGGTTGGCATGAAAGTGCGCACGACCCGATTGCCTTGGGTCAGCTATTTCCTCGCTGTCGTGCATGCGGCCTATGATGAATTCGCCCGCGATGTGGGTGAGCTACGCGACGGCCGTGGCATGAAAACCCAGCTCGTCCTCCAGGCAGTAGGGCATATGATCGGTGACTTCTCCGCGTCGGAGCTGCATCAGCGCTGTCCTAGCGTCGGCTGGGATATGCTGCGGCACGTGTTGCGGAATGAACGAGATGCCGGTCGTCTCCAGGCCATCGGACGAGGTCGCGGCGCTCGATGGCGCCGGATTACGGGCCACGTAAATGGAGGAACAACCGCAGAAAGGGGGTAATAGGGACATTCTCATTACCCCCTTTTGCGCTGGAAATGCCCCCTCTCCGCACTGGTCAAGCGATTCATCCCCAGCCAAAGTAAGTGATCGCGTTTCCTGTGCTGCCTTTGTTAAGCGCTCCTGAGTTGAAATGGGGAGGGGACATGACCGACACGGCAGGCGGACCAGGCGCGATCGAGCGGCCGGCGCTCGGCAACGAGCCGGGCGATTACTGGGGCAGCGACGCGGTCGCGCTGATGCTGCGCGAGCTCGACATTCCCTATGTCGCGCTCAACCCCGGCGCCTCCTATCGCGGCCTGCACGACAGCCTCGTCAACCTCTTGGGCAACCGCGACCCGCAGATGCTGCTCTGCCTGCACGAGGAGCACGCGGTCGCGATCGCGCATGGCTATGCCAAGGTGACCGGCCGGCCGATGGGCGCGATCGTCCACAGCAATGTCGGGCTGATGCATGCGACGATGGCGATCTTCAACGCCTGGTGCGACCGCGCGCCGGTCGTCGTGCTCGGCGCCACCGGCCCGGTCGATGCCGCGAAGCGCCGCCCGTGGATCGACTGGATCCACACCGCGCAGGACCAGGGCGCCCTCGTTCGCAATTTCACCAAATGGGACGATCAGCCCGCCTCGGTGCCGGCCGCCGCCGAGGCGGTGTTGCGCGCCCACCGCATGGCGACGACGCCGCCCTGCGGCCCGGTTTATATCTGTCTCGACGCGGCGTTGCAGGAGAGCCGGATCGGCGCCCTGCCGCCCTTGCCGAGCGCCGACCGCTTCCGCCCGCCGCGGCCGATCGCGCCCGATCCCGCCGCGCTGCAGGAAGCGGCGGATCTGCTGCAGAACGCCGCGCGGCCGCTGATCCTCATTGGCCGGGTGGCGCGCGGCGACGCGGAATGGCAGCGCCGGGTCAAGCTCGCCGAAACGCTCGGCGCGGTGGTGCTGACCGACCCGAAGACTGGCGCGGGGTTCCCCTCGACCCATCCGCTGCAAGGCCCGCCCGCCGGCAACAACCCGAGCGATGCGGCCTGCGAACTCATCCGCGCCGCCGATGTCGTGCTGAGCCTCGACTCGGTCGATCTCGCCGGCCTTCTGAAGACGGCTTGGGGCGCCGAGCCGGTCGGCAGCAAGGTGATCTCGGCCTCGCTCGACCACCTCGTGCACAATGGCTGGAGCATGGATTACCAGGGCTTGGCCCCGGTCGATCTGCACCTCGCGGTGATGCCCGACATCATGGTCGAGGCCTTGCTGCCGTTATTGCAACCGCGCGCGCCCGGCTGGCCCGACCGCAAGCCGACCCAACGCCCCGAGCTGCCGGCCTTGCGCGGCGACACGATCGCGCCGTTGATGCTCGCCGCGGCGTTGCGCGAGGCGGTCGGCGGCCGGCCGACGACCATGATCCGCACCCCGCTCGCCTGGATCGGCAACAGCTGGGACATCCGCCATCCGCTCGACACGCTAGGCGGCGACGGCGGCGGCGGCATCGGCGGCGGTCCGGGCATGGCGGTTGGCGCGGCATTGGCGTTGCGCGATGCTGGCCGGCTGCCGATCGCGGTGCTCGGCGACGGCGATTTTCTGATGGGCTGCACCGCGTTGTGGACGGCGGTGCATTACCGCGTGCCGTTGCTCGTCGTCGTGTCGAACAACAACTCCTTCTTCAACGATGAATTGCACCAGGACCGCATGGCACGGCAGCGCAACCGGCCGGTCGCCAACCGCTGGATCGGCCAGCGCATCGCCGATCCCGAGCCCGACCTCGCGACCCTGGCGCGCGGACAAGGTGCCCAGGGCTTCGGCCCGATCCGCCGCCCGGACGAGTTGGTCCGCGCGTTGCGCGCCGGGATCGACTGCGTCGAGGGCGGCGGCGTCGCGGTCGTCGATGTCCGGGTCGAGCCCGGCTACGCCCCAGTCAACTCGGCGGCCGTCAGCCGCGGCGACTAGGAATGAACGACAGCCCAGCCTTGATCGGTACGGTCCTCCAGGTGCCGAAGGGCACCGATCTGGTCGAGTGGTATTTCGCGCAGGGCTGGACCGACGGGCTGCCGGTGGTGCCGCCGACCTTGTCGGCGGTCGAGGCGATGGTCGCCGCGCTCGGCGGCGATCCCGATCTCGTCGAATGCAAGATCCCACCGCGCCATGGCAGCCTCAGCCGCGAGGTCTTGGCGATCAATCTGGTGATGGCCGGCTGCAAGCCGGAATACGCGCCGGTGGTGCGCGCCGCGCTATTGGCGCTGACGCAACCTGCCTTCAACCTTAACGGCGTGCAGGCGACGACCCACATGGCGGCGCCGCTGCTCGTCGTGAACGGCCCGATCGCCGGCGCGATCGGCATGAACCCCGGCGCCAACGCCTTCGGTTCGGGCAACCGCGCCAATGCCACGATCGGCCGGGCGATCCGCCTCGTCCTCTTGAATGTCGGCGGCGCCTGGCCCGGCGATCTCGACAAGGCGACCCTCGGCCATCCCGGCAAATACAGCTATGCCGTAGCCGAGAATAAGGCGGAAAGCCCGTGGGCGCCCTATCATGTCGAAAAGGGCTTCGCCGCCGAGGATTCGACCGTGTTTGTCATCGCCGCCGAGCCGCCGCACAGCGTCACCAACCATGTGGCCGACGACCCCGAAGGTATCCTCGACAGCATCTCGTCGGCGATGAGCACGATCGCCCACAACAATGCGGTGTCGTCGGGCCATTGCGCGGTGGTGATCGGCCCCGAGCATGCTCGAACCATCGCCGGCAAGGGCTGGACCCGGTACGATGTCCGCAATTACCTGCACATGAACGCCTGGAACCTGTTCGGCCGGCTCGCCTTCGACCACCGCTACGGCCGGGTCTACAACCGCAACCTGCCGCGCTGGTACAAGCGCGAATTGGACTCGCGCATTCCGATCGTGCCGAGCCCCGAGCATATCCACCTGTTCGTGATCGGCGGCACGGCCGGCCGGTTCTCGGCCTTCATCCCGGGCTGGGGGCACATGTCGTCGCCGGTGTTGCGCAGTATCGAGGGGAGCGGCGGGAACCGGGCGCCGGTCTGCGTCGACGGCACCTGCTATCTGTAAGTAAGCTAAACCGGAGCGACGGCCTCTGGCCGGCATGCCGGCGGGACGCCGGCGGTCCTGAAGAGGAACATCCAATGAATGAAGATGCGTACCAGATCGTTTTCGACCCGCGCGGCCGGGCCGATGCCGTGCGGATCACGCCGGCGCCGCGGGTCGCGGCACTCGACGGATTGCGGCTCGGCATCCTCGACAACACCAAGTGGAACGCCAATCGCCTGTTGCGCAAGACCGCGGCGCGGCTCGGCGACCAGCATCATTTTGCAGCGGTCAATTACTACCGCAAGGAGAGCTTCTCGAAGGATGCCGATCCGGCCTTGCTTGCGGCGATCGCCGACGCCAACGACATCGTGTTGACCGCGATCGGCGATTGAGGCTCGTGCACGTCGTGCTGTACGCATGACGGCATCCGATTGGAGGCGCTGGGACGGCCGACCGCGGTCGTCGTCACCTCGGAATTCCTGCACGAGGCCGAGGTCCAGCGCGCGGCGCTCGGCATGCCCGACCTATCGCCGGTCGTGATCGACCATCCGCTCAGCACCTTGTCCGAGGCCGAAATCGACGCCCGCGCCGCGCAGGCCGCCGAACGCGCGGTCACGGTGTGGCTCGGCAAATAGCAGGATACCCGAAACCGGATCGGCTTTGATCATTTTGTGGTTGACCGGATACCGGTATGCGGTATAGCATCGGCTGTGATCCGATTGTTTGGCGACAAGCAAACCGAGGCGTTGTTTCGCGACCAGGTTGTTTCCGACTTTCAAGGCATCGCCCGTCGCGCCAAGCGCAAACTTGAAATGCTCAACGCAGCGAGTCGGCTGGGGGACCTGACCCTGCCACCCTCAAACCGGCTTGAAAGGTTGAAGGGCCGGCTGAGAGACTTTCACTCCATTCGGATCAATGACCAATGGAGGATTATCTTCAAGTGGCGAGATGGCGAGCCGCACGAAGTCCGCATCGTCGATTATCACTGAGAGGCCCGCATGAGCGACGCACAAGAATTTGCACCGGTAACGCCAGGCGAGATCCTCAGCGAGGAATTCCTTGCCGAGTTTGCCTTGTCGCAAAACCAGCTTGCCAAAGCGATCGGCATCTCGCCGAACCGAATTGCCGAGATCGTCAACAACCGCCGACGGATCACGGCTGACACGGCATTGCGGCTAAGCCTGTACTTCGGCAACAGCCCTGAGTTCTGGATGAACCTGCAAACCAATTACGATTTGAAGATCGCTCAGCGCAAGCTGGGCGCCGAGGACGTCGCGCGGATCAAGGCTCAACGCGCTGCGTGATCTCGGAGGGTTCGCCGTGAACGCGTAGCGGCACCGTCAATACGCGAAGCCGAACAGCTGCTGCGCGTTGTGGTGCAGGATCTGGTCGGCGACGGCCTGGGGCAGGCCGAGCCGCTCGATATAGGCGAAGGTCTCCTTGTAGTTTTCGTAATCCTGCAGCACCGGGTAGTCGCTGCCGGTCACCAGATGGTCGGCGCCGAACGCCTCCAAGGCGCAGGTGAACGCCGCCTTCGAGCCGTAGCACACCGTGTCGTAATAGAAGCGTTTGGCGGTGACGCTCGGCGCCTCGGCGAGGTTCGGGTGGCCGCCCTGGTTCTGGCCCTGCTGGTCGAGGCGGTTCAAGAGCATCGGGATCGGTCCGCCGAGATGCGGCACGATGAATTTGATGTTCGGGTAGCGGTGCGGGATCTGCCGCGCGATCATGTGCAAGACGAAAGTCGCGTCCTCCAATGAGGTGCCGACCGCGGCGGTGAATTTGTAGTCGTTGATGAACGGCGAGCAGATGCCGGTCACCGCGGGATGGACGAACAAGACGGCGCCGCGCCGGTTCATCTCGGCGTAGATCGGCTCGAATTCGACCTCGGCCACCGAGCGGTTCAGGCACGCGATGTTCAGGTTGACCCCGACACAGCCGAGCTGTTCGAAGCCGCGCGCCATCTCGCGCAATGACGCGTCGATATGCGGCAGCGGCAGCATCACATAGGAGGCGATCCGGTCCGGGTGGCGGTGCGTCAGTTCGGCATAGCCGTCATTGAGCAATTGCACCGCTTTGACCCCCTCCGCCTCGTCCGGCAGATAGGGCGGGCGGTGCGGCGACAGGATCTGCTTCTCGACCCCCGCTTCGTCCATCAGCTCGAGCCGGCCGCTGATGTCGGTCGCCGAATCCGACACGGGGTGGCGGGCGATGCCGGCCTTGACCGGCAGGCCGACCCGCGGACCGAAGCGGTCGCCCATGAAATCGCTGAATTTCTGCGGAATGTAATGGGCATGGACATCGCAGATCATCGGCGGTCCCCCTCGACGGTCGTTCAGCGGTGGCTCAACGCCACGCCTTCGCTAGTAACGTGGTACTTCGCCAGCAGATTGGGTTTTTCGCGCTGCGGCAGCGCGCGCGGGTTCTCGACATAGCCGAGAAAGCGGCGGGTAAACCCGATGAAATGGGTGTCATGTCCGAGGCGGAGCGCGTCCGGGATGACGATCAGCCATTCGCCGTCCCGCCGGTCGAGCACGATCCCGGGAAATGCCGCTTGCGCGGCCGCGATGCGGCGGCCGAGCGCCGCCGCGATATCCGCCTCGGGAACGACATAGAGCTGCGGCCGATAATTCTCGGCGGCGCCCTGGCGCAATTCGAGCCGGGCGCGGCTGCCGCGGTACCAGGCCGCATGGGTGTCGTCGCCGGCCTCGGTCTGCCATTGCCAGCGCGCTTCCAGATCGACGTGAATGCCCCGGATCTCGTAGTGGAGACGTCCGTTGCAGAAATATTCGAGCGCGTCGTCCCTGAGCCAGGGCGCGAGATAATCGGGCCAGGCGGCCTCGCCGGTGACCTGCCGGAATTGCGCGGCGCTGATCATCGTCGGCCAGCGGCTGGCGGCATGCAGCCGGATGTCGCGCCGGTAATCGAGCGTCTCTTCCGGGAACAATGTCTCATGCACCCGGTCGACGAGGTGGGTTCCGGTATCGGCCAGCGCCTCGCCCTGCTCGGTGATGTCGAAATACCAGGGTGGCCGCGGGTTAGGCGCGCCGGCGACATACTTCAGCAGCTGATGGACGTTGCTCAGCCTGACCCCGGGCTCGGCGGCGCTGCCTGGGAGCGGCTCGCCGAACACCTCGGGGTCGTCGCGCAGTACCCGGATCAGCCGGGTGATCACGTCCTGCCGCCCGGTCATCAGGTCGCAGACGACCAACCGGCGCTCCTCGGCCCGGTCCAGCACCGCCGTCAGCTGCGGCAAATCCTCGCGCCGGATGATTGCCGGCTTGTCGGCGATGACATGCAGCCCCGCTTCGACGGCGGCGGCGATCCGCTCGATCTTGGGCCGGTTGCGGCCGGCGATGACCGCGACACCGCCGGGCGGCTCCTGCGCCATGCGCTCGAGGAAATCCGGCGCCGCCTCGACCGCCAGCCGCCAGCTCGTCGGCTGCTCGGGACGGGCGTTGAAGCGGGCGATCCGGCCCAGATAATCGATCAGGTCCGGGCCGAGCGGGCCATAAACATGGGCTTCGGCGGAGAGATTCGGATACATCTCCTTCTGCACGAGGGCGGCGTGAAAATGGCCGGGATCGACGATGATCAGGCGAGTGTCGGGCATGGATGGCGGGCCGCTGGCGGAGCTTGCTATATTGCGAGGCTATACGGGGATGCCGAAGCGGGCCACCCCCTTACCATCCGTAAGACGGCTTTTTAAAGACAGCTTTTTACCGCCGGCGCGGCGGGTTAACATCGCCACCGCACCAGCAGCAATCTGACAGAGAGGCGGAAATTGGGGGGGTTGCGGCGAGCGTTGGTCTCTCAGAAGCGGATCCTGAGCGCCCTGTTCATGCGCGAGATCCAGGTCCGCTGGGGCCGCAGAAATCTTGGTTTTGCCTGGCTTTTTGCCGAACCGCTGGTGTTCGCGTTCCCGGTTCTGCTGATGTGGTCCCTGATGCGCTCGCCGATCGAGCGCGGGCTGCCGCTGATGCCCTTCGTCTGGAGCGGCTACCTGCCGCTGCTGATGTTTCGCCATACCTCGGGCCGGGCGATGTACGTAATCCGGAGCAATGCGGCGATGCTCTATCACCGATCGGTGACGCCGCTCGACCTGGTGATCAGCCGGTGCGGAATGGAAATGATGGGCGGTCTGGCGGCGACCGCGTTTTCCTTCGTGATCCTCTACATGTTCGGGGTGCTCGCCTGGCCGCACGACCTGCCGCTGTTCCTGGTCGGCAACCTGTATATGGCCTGGTGGTCATTCGCGGTCGCTCTGCTGATCGCCGCCGGCAGCGAGCACAGCGAAATCGTCGAGCACATCTGGCTCCCGATCTCCTATATGTATCTGCCGATCTCGGGCTTTATGTATATGGCCGTGTGGCTGCCGACGCCGCTCCGCAATATGGCACTGACGGTCATGCCGCCGTTGCATTCCTATGAGATGATCCGCGCCGGCCTGTTCGGCAATCAAATCGAGACCTTTTACGACACCGGCTATTTGACCGGTTTTCTCGCGGTCCTGACCCTGATCGGCTTGTGGCTGGTGCGGGGCGTGCGTCGGCATCTCGAACTTGAGTGGTAAAGCCCACAGTAGCGCGGCGGGAGATCGCGGGCCGAGCTGGCCGCGCCGTCTGTTACTCGGTGCCCGAAAGCGGCGCGCATATCGGCCGATGCGCAAGGCCGATCTGGCCGGCAACCAGGGCGATTACCGCGAAGCAGTGGCGCTCTATCAGGACGCCCTGGCGCTCAATCCCGGCCGCGCCGACATTCGCCTGAAGCTCGGCAACATGCTGAAGGAGCTGGCCCGGTTCGGCGAGGCCGAAGCCGCCTATCGCCAGGCGGCAGCCCTGGCGCCGCAGGATCGCGCGGTCCATCGGCAATTGGGCGATCTGCTAACGCTGATGGGCCGCACCGCGGAGGCGGCGGCGGCCTATGCGGCGGAGGCGGTGGCGCCCGAGGCGGCCCCGGCGTGGCAGCCTGCGACCAGCGAGTCGCATATCCGCGCGGTCGTCGCCAGCGACACCCCGTTGCTGGTATTCGCCAATGACGACATGGTCATGCTCAGCGACGGCTGGGACCGCCGCCTGCGCGGCTTGCTCGACCGGCCGGAGATCGGCGCGGTCGGCGCCCGTCTCGTCTATCCCGATGACAGCGTGCAGCATGCCGGGATCCTGCTCGGCTGGACCGGGCTCGCCGTCCATGACGGCCGCTACGAACCGCTCGCGCAACCGGGGCCCTGCCGCCGCTGGCACGTCACCCGCGCGGTCGGCGCCGTCACCGGCGCGTTTCTGGCGATCCGGCGCGAGGTGTTTGCTGCGGTCGGCGGTTTCGACGAAATCGCCCTTCCGGTGGGGTACAGCGATATCGATCTCGCGCTGAAATTGCGCGCCCGCGGCCTCAAGGTGTTATGGACCCCGCATATCACCTTGCGCCATTTCGAATCGAAGACGCGCGGCCTCGATCACCTCGATCCCGAGAAGCGGGCACACAACGAGTCGGAGCAGCGCTTGATGACGGATCGCGGGGACATGGCGATGGAAGCCGAGCCGAGCCTCAACCCCACCTGGCATCGCGCGACCTTGCCGTTCCGGCTGCTCTCGGCGCCGTCGCAAGACCGGCTGTGGCATCACATCCGCCTGTGCGCGGCGCCGAACCCGTGGCTGCCCGACGCCGCCGGCGGGGGGATCGAGCCGCCGCGGCCAAGTAGCCCGGCCGCGATGCTCAGTCGGGCGCGGCGCCACCATAGCGGATCTCGACGATTTCGATCCGCTCCGTCCCCGCCGGGGTGCGCAGCTCGACGACATCGCCTTCCTGCGCCTTGATCAGCGCCCGCGCGATCGGCGAGATCCAGCTGACCTGACCCTGATCGAGATCGACCTCGTCGATGCCGACGATCGTGACGGTTCTTTCCGCCCCGCGCGCATCGGCGTAGGTGACGGTCGCGCCGAAGAACACCTGGTCGCGGTTTTTCTGGCGCTGCGGGTCGACCACCTCGGCAATCTCCAGCCGCTTCGACAGAAAGCGGATGCGGCGGTCGATCTCGCGCAGCCGCTTCTTGCCGTAGATGTAATCGCCGTTCTCCGAGCGGTCGCCATTGCCCGCCGCCCAGGCCACCACCTCGACCACCTTCGGCCGCTCCTCGCGCAACAATCGGCGCAGTTCGTCCTGCATGCGGCGATGCCCGTCGGGTGTCATGTAATTCTTGACCCCAGCGGGGATCGTCGGCGCATCGATCGTCGGTTCCGGCTCGTCCTCGGTTTCCTTGACGAAGGCCTTGCTCATCAGACCACCTTCGGCCGTCTGGCTCCCGCCCGACCGCGAAAAAATTTCGTTCTTGTGTGAAGCCCTTCACACCGGCCGATCGCGATCGGCTGCTAGATTAGCACCGCAAGTGGCAAACACCGAACTTTGGAGGGAACCATGCGCCTAGTCTTGATTGCCGCGATCGCCGCCGCACAGCTTCTGGCCGCAACCATTCCCGCTTACGCCTGCCCCGCGGGTTATGTCCCGTGCGGCACTCATTATTGTTGCCCGCGATGAGAAACAGTCACGTCCGGCGGACGAACCCGTCAAGGCCCGGGCATATCGCCCACAAGCGACGGCAGCTCTGGCTCGCCTCATTCGCCATTCCCGTCATGTTGCTCGCGCCGGGGATTTATTTCGTCCTCACTCCGCCGGCACCGGCAGAGGACGAGATCGAAATGGTGATCAAGGAGGCCGGCTTCGACCCGCTGGTCCCGCCGAACCGCTTGCGTGGCCCCGGCGCTCTGTATGTCGTCGAAGGCGGCGGGCGCTACACCAAAGTGTGCGACGCCGAGCCGGATCTTCTGCAGGCCAAGATCCGCAAATCGCCGACGCCCGGCCAGGTCCATGACCGGCTGGAGAGCGGCGGATTTTCCGTAGGGGGAAAGCTGCTTAACACCATCAACGCGACGCTGGGCGCGACCCGGGTGACCTCGATCGAATATACGCTGGCCGATCCTTCGATCAGCGAGATCTCCTTATCCGATCTGGCCGAAATCGAGGACAGCCTGCTCCACCAGAAGCGCTGCGACGAGACGGTGCAGCGGTTGTTGAAGGCGAACAAGAAGGTCTGCTCGGGCGTCGCGGCGCTGAGTGCAACGACCCGCTACCGGGTGCATGTCGATTCGAAATTCGACGCCGGCGCCGATGGCCTCGCCCCGGTCCTGAGCGTGGCGCAGAAAGCGATCGAGGAGCATACCCAAAGCCAGACCCGATCGACCGGCACCGATGAGCTCGCTGGCGACAACCTGTTCTACGGCATCCAGCTGTCGGCGTTTTGCATAACCCTGGATACCGCGACCGAGCCGAGCGTGCTGACGAACTCGGACGCGCCGCAGCCGACGAATCCTCCCAAGGGCATCTGAGACGAGCCCGGCACGTCAGACAGCGCGTCAGACCACGTTGTCGGCGTGCAGGGCGGCGATTTCCGCCGCATCATTGCCAAGACTGGCGCGGATCTCGTCGGTGTGCTCGCCAATGAGGGGCGCCGGCCGTCGGTAGCTGCCCGGCGTCTCCGACAATTCGATCGGCGTCGGCGCCAGCGGCACGGTCTGATCCATCCCGGGATATGCGCGTTCCTCTAACAGGCCGGCGGCGCGGATATGCGCGTCGTCGAGCGCCTGCTGCGGCGAATAGACTTCACCCGCGACAATGCTTGCCTTTTCGAGCTCGGCCAGCGCCTCGGCGCAGCTTCGCGCGGCGCACCATTCGCTCATCCGCGCCGAGATCACTTCGCCATGATCGGCGCGCGACTGGTCGTCGGCAAAGCGCGGGTCGCCGAGCCAATGCTCCTCGCCGATCATCCGACACCAGCGCCGGAACATCGGCTGGCCGATCACGGTCGCGACGATCCAGCCGTCCCGGGTGCGGAAGACGTCGGCCGGCGCCGAGTTGAAGCCGCGATTGCGGATCGCCGACCGGTTGACGCCGGTCAAGGCCTGCTCGATCAGCATCGCGTTGCTGATCGCGATCGCGGTGCGCAACAGGGCGCCTTCGACCTTCTGGCCGCGCCCCGTTTTGCCGCGCTCGATCAGCGCCGCCAGCGTGCCGAAGGCCGACAGGAAGGCGGTGCCGAAATCGACCCACGGCACTTTCGTCATGGTCGGCAACTCGGGCGTCCCGGACAGGTAGACCGCGCCGCTCATCGTCTGGCCGATGCCGTCGAAGCCGTGCTTGTGCGATAAGGGGCCGCCGGCGCCAAACCCGGTGACCGTGGTCAGGATGATGTCGGGCTTTACCTCGCGCAGGCTGTCGAGGTCGAGCGCCAGCGAGCGCAGCACGGCGGGCGGCAGATTGGCGACGACGACATCGGCGCTGGCGACCAGCTTCCGGGTGATCTCGCGGCCCCTGGGGCTCGCCGGGTCCAAGGTCATGCCGAGCTTGTTGCGGTTCATCGCCAGGAACATCGCGCCGCCGCCTCCCATCGGTCCATTGGGCGGGCCGGCACCGACCGGGATCAGGCCGCGGTCCTCGCCACCGCCGATCCGCTCGATGCGGATGATCTCGGCGCCGAGATCACCAAGCAGCGCGGCGCAGAACGGCCCGGCGATATAGCGGCCGAAATCGAGGACACGCAGGCCGTCGAGCACACCGGACACCGATCCCTCCAAACGTTAGCCTCAGCGCCAGTCGATCTCGGCGCCGGGATCGGCCAGCAGCTGCGGCGCGCAGATCTCGGCAATATAACCATGCGGCACTCCGGAAAGCTCGACCCGATAACGCCGCGCGAGATCGGCCGCCAATTCCGGCTCGGCCGCCTGCAGATGCCGCGCGATCAGCTCGCTGACCGCGCGCGAGAACGGCCCGGTCTGCCGCTCGATATAAACGAGCCGCAATGCGCCGGCGCGCTCGGGCTCGCGCGCCAGCCGCTCGCCGACCCAGCGCTCGATGACCTCCAACCCCTGCATCGGCGCGCCGAACCGGGGATCGCGGCCGTACAGCCCGTCGAATATGACAAGCTCGTCGGGCGGCCGCTTCGCTGCGGCGATCGCATCGACCGCCGGCATACCGCCGCCGGAATGCGCCGACAGCATGAAGCGGTCGATCGCCAGACCGCCGGGCATGCCGATCGCGGCGGCGAAACGCTCAACCCCGTACTCGACCAGCCGGTCGATCCCGCCATCGAGCAAGGCCGGGAAGTCATAGTAGTAATGCCGGATCCAGTTGCCGCGCGGTAAGAGTGCCAGGGTCGGCCGCTTGCGGCCTGACAGGTCGAGGCCGCTGCGCCGCACCTTTTCGGACAAGGGCATTTCGCCGCCTTGCTGGGAGAAGCCGTGCAGATGCACGGCCACATCAATCGCTGCCGCGGTTAACAGAACCTCGTTCCAGCGCAGGAACAGATCCGGCTGGGTCCCGGCATGCGACCGCAAGACCGGCGTGTCGGCGAGAAACGCCTCGCCCGGCGTGACGCTGCCGCGGCCAAGCGCGATCACGAGTTGCTGGTTGTCGCTGTCCAACGCCCTGTTATCCATCCAACGAGATTGCTTCGTCGCTGCGCTCCTCGCAATGACAGACCCTGATTGTCATTGCGAGCGAAGCGAAGCAATCTCGTGGTGTTTAGGGGGGAGCGCGCGGCCGTCATGACCGATTACCAGATCTTCGAGGCCGGCGATGTCGTGCTGCAATCGGGGCTGACCTATAGGAACGCGCGGCTCGCCTACAAGACCTACGGCACGCTCGACCCCGCCAAATCGAACACCATCGTCTACCCGACCTCCTACGGCGCCCAGCATTACGATCTCGAATGGCTTGTGGCGCCGGGCCGGGCGCTCGACCCGACCAAGTATTTCATCGTCATCATCAACAAGTTCGGCAACGGGCTCTCCTCCTCGCCGAGCAACACGCCGCCGCCATTCGACCGCGGCCGCTACCCGCATTTCACGATGACCGACAATGTCCGGGTGCAGCAGCGCCTGATGTCCGAGGTGTTCGGCATCGAGCGGGTCAGGCTGGTCTACGGCTTCTCGATGGGGGCGCAGCAGGCCTTCCATTGGGGCGCCCTGTTTCCCGACCGGGTCGAGCGCATCGCGCCGATCTGCGGCTCGGCCAAGACCTCGCCGCACAATTTCGTCTTCCTCGAAGGCGTCAAGACGGCGCTGACCGCGGACGCGGCCTGGCAGGACGGCTGGTTCGCAACGCCGCCTACGCGCGGCTTTCAGGCGATGGGCCGGGTCTATGCCGGCTGGGGGTTGAGCCAGGCCTTCTACCGCGAGCAGGTGTGGCGCCGTATCGGCTTCTCCTCGCTCGAGGATTTTCTGGTCGGCAGCTGGGAGGCGAATTTCCGGCGGCGCGACGCCAACGACCTGCTGGCGATGCTGTGGACCTGGCAGCACGCCGATATCAGCGCCAACGAGCTTTATGGCGGCGATCTAGACAAGGCGCTCGCCGCGATCGCCGCCGATGCGATCGTGATGCCGTGCGAGACCGATCTTTACTTCACGGTCGAGGACAACCGGCGCGAGGTCGCACGCATGCCGCGGGCCGAATTGCGGCCGATCCCGTCGATCTGGGGCCACCGCGCCGGCAACCCCGTGCTCAACCCGGAAGACGCCAAATTCATTGACGCGGCGGTCAAGGAATTGCTGGCGCGATAAAATATGTCGTAGCGCACTCCCGCCGAACGCAGCTATCGGATATGGGTTAACATGACCCGGCTACGTTCAACTGGTGAATAATTTCCAGTTGCCCTTGCGCGTCATCGATTTCGGTTTGCAGCTCGCGCACCCGGGTCCAATCTTCGGCCTTGCTGGCTTCTTGCCGCTGCACAAAAAGGTCTATCAGCCGATCCTGCTGCTCGACCAGGAGCGCACGTTCTTCTGGGGTGAGCATGGCGCCGTACTCCATTTATTGTACGATTACGTACATCTTCCCTATTATCCGAACAGCGGGGAGCACCCTCCGTTCCCCCCGGACCACAGCCGCTGGGGTGCAGCAGCAGGGTTGGGGCGGAATAGCAACGCGTATTCCGCCGCCATCGGCGGTCGGCCGCGGTAGCAGCCAGGTCCGTGGGACACACCGGGCGTCGCGCTACAAGGGGCAAGCGGAGGACCTGCTGATTCGCTGCTGAAGCAGGGGATGCCGGAGCCGCCTTTCCCTCTCGCCACGGGCGCCGGCCGCGCCATAATGGGCCGCAGCACGCCACCCCCGAATAGCGGAGCCACGATGGACGGCAGCGACACCATTATCGAGCAATTCGGTATCGGCCAGCCGGTCAGGCGGCGCGAGGACCGGCGTTTCGTCACCGGCGCCGGCCGCTTCACCGACGACATCGACCTGCCCGGCCAGGGTTATGGGTATGTGCTGCGCTCGCCGCACGCGCATGCCCGGATCCGGTCGATCGACACGGCGGCGGCAAAGCGGGCGCCGGGGGTTCTCGGCGTCTTCACCATCGAGGATCTCGACGCCGATGGAATCGCCGAGATCCCGACCCAGGCCAAGGTGCCGGGGAAGGACGGCACCGAGATGTTCGCGCCGACCCGGCCGGTGCTGGCGCGCGGCGTCGTGCGCTATGTCGGCAACCCGGTCGCCTATGTCGTCGCCGACACATTGGACCAGGCGCGCGACGCCGCCGAATTGATCGCGGTCGAATATGACAGCCTGCCGGCGATCGTCGAGCTCGCCAGGACGCACGACCCGCACGCGCCGCTGGTGTGGCCGGAGCATGGCTCGAACCTATGCGTCCATTGGGAGAGCCATGACGGCAAGGATGTCGAGGCCGCCTTCGCCACGGCGCACAAGATCGTCACGCTCGATTTCGTCAACAACCGGGTCATCGGCAGCCCGATGGAGCCGCGCGTCGCGATCGGCGAATGGGATCCCGTCGCCGAGAAATACACGCTCTATTCGCCGACCCAGGGCGTCATCCGCGTCCAGAACAGCATGGCCAACATCGCCTTCCGGGTGCCGAAGGAGCAGATGCGGGTGGTCTCGCCCGATGTCGGCGGCGGCTTCGGTTTGCGCGGCAAGCTCTATCCGGAATCGGTGCTGGTGGTGTGGGCCGCGAAGCGCCTCGGCCGGCCAGTCAAATGGTGCGCCGACCGGCAGGAGACGTTTCTCTGCGACGTGCACGGCCGCGACCATGTCACCCATGGCGAGATGGCGTTCGATGCCAACGGCAAGATCCTCGCCATGCGCATCCGGAACATCGCCAATGTCGGCGCCTACCT
>Ga0137390_10001760_pt1 | contig 16631 bp, 14 predicted proteins | sample 15con2h24AmetaG_FD_104937 | JGI IMG/M metagenome (GOLD analysis project Ga0137390, IMG submission 104937) | Vadose zone soil microbial communities from Angelo Coast Range Reserve, California, USA - 15con2h2.4A metaG | ecosystem: Environmental > Terrestrial > Soil > Vadose zone > Saprolite... | reverse complement strand
CTCCTCTCAACAGCTGCCATCAACGACGCCATCCTCAATGCGATAGAGGCGTCGTCTCGAAGCGAGATGGTGGCGGTTGCCAGTCGCGACCCAGCTCGTGCACGGTCCTATGCCACCGCGAAAAACATACCGACGGCTTACGGCAGTTACGAGCAGCTGCTTGAGGACAAGTCAGTCGATGCTGTGTACGTGTCGCTGCCTAACACCTTGCATGCCAAGTGGACGGTTCAGGCGGCCAATCAGGGCAAACATGTCCTGTGCGAGAAGCCGATCGTGGTCAGCCTTGACGAGCTTGACGCCATCGAGTCAGCCGCAGCGACCAACCGAGTCACCATTTTCGAGGCGTATATGCATCTGCATCATCCCCAAACGTTGCGGGCGAAGAATCTCATCAGCTCGGGCGAGCTTGGCGAGATCAAGCAGATGAGCGCCTGGTTCGGCTACTACCTTGCGCCGGAGGACAAAGACAACATTCGCCTGAATCCTCGCCTCGGTGGAGGGTCATTGTGGGATGTCGGCGTCTATCCCGTCAGCCTCCTTCTTGATCTGGCTCAGTTGGGCCTCCCGGTTGAGGTCACTGGTACGAGGATCGAGGGCGAGACGGGAGTCGATGTTGAGTTTGCCGGGCAGATGCGCTTTCCATCCGGCGCAATCGCCCAGGTGTCGTGCGGATTTCGCACTCCCTTTCGCCAAGGCGCGTCGATCGCGGGAACTGGCGGCATCTTGCAGCTGAATGAGCCATGGATTCCAGGCATGGCGAGCCGCACCGAACGTGGACAGGACAGCCACATTGCATTGATCGCGCCCGATGGCACCGAGCGCAACCTCGTCGTCGCGTCGGCCAATCCATGGCAAGCCGAGGTAGCAGCCATGGAGGCGTGCGTGTTGGACGGCGGAAGGCCGATTGTGCCGCTGAGCAAGAGCAGGGAAATTCTGCGTACCGTCTTGGCCCTACGACAGTCGGCGGAGAACCGGAAGCTTGTGGCTCTGGAGGAGGTCGTAACTGCGTGACCAGCGCGCAGACGATAAACCTTCCTGAGGCTAGAGCCCGTTCGGCCCCGGTGGTGCTGCAGGTCCGGGACCTACGGGTTTACTTCGAGACTGCTCGTGGCCCGGTAAAAGCGGTCGACGGTGTGAGCTTCCAGTTGCGCGAGCGTCAGAAGCTCGGGCTGGTCGGCGAGTCTGGGTCGGGCAAGTCGACGATCGCGCTGGCGCTCTTGCGGCTTATCCGGCCGCCAGGGCGCATTGTCGGCGGTCACATCGAGCTGGAGGGCGCCAACCTGCTCGACCTGACCGAGGAGCGGATGCGCCGGGTACGTCTCGCGCGAATCGCCCTAGTCACTCAGGGTGCGATGAATTCACTGAATCCCGTCCTTCGTGTCCGAGACCAGGTTCGCGACAGCCTGGAGGACCACGACGAGCGGTGTTCAGGTCGAGAGTTCAAAGCGCGGCTCGACAATCTTCTGGATCGTGTCGGCCTGCCGCGACGCGTCGCTTCAATGTTTCCGCACGAGCTGAGCGGCGGCATGAAGCAGCGCGTCTGCATCGCCATCGCAATCAGTCTTCGACCGAAGGTGATCATCGCCGATGAACCCACCAGTGCCCTGGACGTTCTGATTCAGCGCCAAATCATGGAAACGCTGCGCATCGTCCAAGACGACCTTGGAGCGGCTTCGATTCTCATTGGTCGCGACATGGGCCTGATGGCTCAATCGGTTGACACAGTAGGGGTCATGTACGCAGGAAAGCTGGTGGAGGTGGGGAACGTGCATGACGTCTTCGCTGAGCCCCTCCATCCCTACACGCAGGCACTCATCGCAAGCCTGCCATCTCTTGAAAGAAAGGCGCAAATGCAGCGCATCGCGGGGTCTCCCCCCTCGCTCCTCAATCGGCCCACTGCGGCCCCGTTCGCTCAGAGATGCCCCGTCGTGCTGGCTCGCTGCGCCCTGGAAGACCCACCACTGCGCGAAATCAGACCCAACCACTGGGTCGCTTGTCACCTGTATTGATATTGTCGACATGACCCCGCTGATTGAGGCTAGGCAGGTGACAAAGCGCTTCGGTGGCGGACTGTTCCAGGCGAATTCATCGGTCGCGCTCGATGACTTTTCTTTGGCCATCGAGGCGTCGCCGGCTTCGATCACTGCCGTGGTGGGCGAAAGTGGCAGCGGCAAGACTACCCTAGGCCGTCTCTTACTAGGACTGACGACTCCGAGCGAAGGCCAGGTTCTGTATCGAGGCAAGGACACCCGCGCGCTATCTGGACGCGAGCGGCGGCAATTCCACCGCGACGTGCAGGCGATCTTCCAGGATCCGTATGAGGCTTTCAATCCCTTCTACAAAGTGGATCACGTGCTCGAAGTTCCCGCGATGAAGTTTGGGCTGGCTCCATCAAGAAGCGCAGCGCGAAAACTGATCGAGCAGGCTCTCTCGGATGTCGGCCTGAGGCCAGACGAGACTCTGGGTCGCCACCCGCATCAATTAAGCGGAGGTCAACGCCAGCGGATCATGGTGGCGCGCGCGCTGCTCATGCGGCCAAAGCTCATCGTGGCAGACGAGCCTGTGTCGATGGTGGACGCATCTCTGCGGGCGACAATCCTCGAAACGCTCCGCAGCCTGAATCAGGAATTCGGGATCTCGCTTGTGTACATCACACACGACCTGACGACCGCTTATCAAATCAGTCAGAACGTGATCGTCCTCTATCGGGGATCAGTCGCAGAAGCGGGCGACGTAGAGAAGGTCGTCAAGGAGCCTGCACACCCTTACACGCAATTGTTGATCGGCTCCATTCCACTCCCCGATCCCGATCGACCGTGGCAGCCTTTGATGACGCGTGCTGACACATCGGAACCGCATGGCTCTGGATGCAAATTCGCCGATAGATGCCCCTTCGCCGACATTACTGATCCGCGGTGCCGCCAGGTAGAGCCGCCCTTTTTCAAACCACAGCCCAACCGCGTGGTCGCCTGTTATCGGCAGAAGTCTTCACCAACCGTCCCTCACGAGGATCTGACAAAGGTTCTTTCCGAGCCAGGCGCCGTGACCGACTCGATCACAGGCCTGAATCCTTCAGCAGCAGCCGGCTGATGGGAGAGCGCATTAGGTTCGCCCTGGTCGGCGGGTCAGCACGGAGCGAATATCTCTATGGACCCCTACTGACTCTGCTAACAGAGGAGATCGACCTGGTGGCGGTCTGGAGTCGGTCTGAGGCTCGAGCCCGAACGCTCGGGCAAAAGTTGCGGGTGCCTTGGTTCACGGACCTCGAGTTGTTGATCCGCGATACCGCCCCCGAAGCTGCGGTTGTGTCCGTGAAGTCGGAGGCGAATGGTGAAGTTGGTCTCCGCGTCATCGATCTCGGTCTTCACACTTTGCTCGAGACCCCCATCGCACAAGACCTGGTTGAAGCGGACCACATTATCGGCCGTGCCCGAGAGCTGGGGGTCAAGGTGGAGATCGCCGAGCAGTACTACCGGCGGCCGATCGAGCAGCTGAAGCTGGCACTACTCGCAGCCGGGACCTTCGGGCGCGTGCTTGTCGCCGAGAACGACTTCATGGGTCACGCGTATCACGGCGTGAGCTTGATCCGCAGCTATATCGGCTTCGAGACGCCAATCCATTCGGTCAGCGCATTCTTCCAGAGCTTCGCCGTCGCTCCCCATCACGCCTGGATAGCGAAGGCAGTCGGGCAGCGACGAGAGGAATGGCAGCACGGGTTCATCCGGTTTGCCGATGGCCGATTGGGAATTTTCAACTGGTCGAGTCTGGCCTACGACTCAAGCCTGCGCTGGTGGCGATCTACGAGCTTCTTCGGGGAGAGGGGAATGGCAATCGGCGACCGTCTCACGGTGTTATCGGAGGATGGTCGCGATCCGCGGCGGGTTGAAGTGGAGCGACGTTTCCACAACGTTGGCGGTATGGAGACACTGAGCGAACTTGTTGCGCACACAAGTCCAGAAGTGAGCTGGTTGAACCCTTTCCGAGCGTATTACATGGACGATGAAATGATCGCGACGGCATCCGCGCTGACGAGTCTCGTACGAGCAATCCAAGAGGATATCGCTCCTGAATACGGGCCACAGCAGGCGCGTTTGGACCAGGAGGTCAGCATGGCCATGGCAGAATCGACTCGGCAGGGAGGACAACCGATCGGCTTGCCATTCTCTGCGGGGCAATCTGAGGGAGTGCCGGCAGCATGACCTCATTGATGCCGACGCGCCGACTCGGCGGCACTGACCTTGAAATTTCAGTCGTCGGGCTTGGTGCCTGGGCGATTGGCGGCGCTGACTGGCGATACGGCCTCGGTCCTCAGGACGACGAAACATCGATATCGACAATTCACGCGGCAGTTGATGCGGGCATCAACTGGGTCGACACTGCTGCGTCTTACGGATTCGGACATTCGGAAGAGGTGGTCGGCCGCGCGGTTCGCCGTCTTCCTCCCGCCGACCGTCCATATCTCTTCACCAAGTGCGGCGTGCTGTGGACTGATGAGAGTCGGGATGAGGAGCCGCGTCGCATTCTGCGGCCGGACACCATCCGCACCGAAGTCCGGCGCTCGCTGGCGCGCCTGCAGGCGGAGAGTATCGACCTCTACCAGGTCCATTGGCCGCCCACGGAGGAGGAGGTGCCTCTGGAGGAATCCTGGGACGCTCTGGCTGGGCTCGTCGATCAGGGTTTGGTCCGCGCGATTGGCGTATCCAACTTCAGCGTCGACCAGATGACCCGTTGTCAAGGCGTCCGCCAGATCGACTCGATGCAGCCGCCGCTATCGCTCATCCACCGTGGCGCGGCCGACGAGCTGATTCCGTTTGCCGGCGAGATCGGCTCGGGAGTGCTCATCTACAGTCCACTTCAGACCGGTCTGCTCACCGATCGATGGTCGCTCGACCGAGTTGCATCGCTACCGGCCGGCGATCGACGGCGATGGCACGAGGACTTTCTGAGTCCGAATTTGGAACGCAACCTCGCACTCCGTGATCGCCTCCGCCCGGTCGCTGCTCGCCTGGGCACTTCGGTGTCAGCGGTCGCGATCGCGTGGACTCTGGCGTGGCCAAATGTAACCGCCGCGATCCATGGTGCTCGCAGCACGTCCCAGCTCGAGGTCGGTATCGCAGCCGCGGGCATGCGGCTCACCCATCAAGACCTGGATGAGATAGCGGTCGCCATCGAGCAATCTGGGGCCGGCGAGGGGCCGGTCCGGCCGCTACTTAGACAGCGCTTGAGCTGAAGCCTTCGGCTGGTGGTCGCCGACCGGCACGGCCAGACCGGCCGCTCCGCGTGTTGAGGTGCTCGCATTGATCCCAGAGCGCGCCAGCAGCTCCACGCCGAGGCGGGCGCGCCGGACGCGCTCGCGAGACAGCGCAACGACGGTGGGATCCAGGTGGGATCCAGACGGATAAACGTCGGGGGCGTTGCGCAGCCCGAACTTGACATAGACCGGAGATGCGATTCGGATTATCTCGGGGATCTCGTGCAGGCGCACGAATCCTCCCAGGCTGTCTGGCGCCTCGACGTAAATGTCGAGCGGTATGTCGACCGCGGCTCGAATCGCGGCAATCTGGGCCAGGCTCAGATCGGTGGGAAGGTTCAGGGTATTGGCGCCCAGCTGCGCCAATACGCGCGCCGATGCCGGATTCGCAGCCGGCAGCATGACTGAGATCTTGGCTTGCATGTCAGCAGGCAGCTGTCCACCGCTTCGCATCATGCCGAATACAGAGAGGAGACCAATGTCGGCGATGAGGACGCTCCTGAATCCATGAGCGGCAGCGCGCCGGATATCGTCCAGGCCGTAAACGAGCTGGTCTGCGCCTCGACTGGTCGGGGCAAGGACTTGCCCCCCAGTCGAGCGCGACATGCCCGAGTTGTCCCAAGATGCGTTGGGGCGCGCGAAGAGGCTGACCTCAACCTTCCCGGCCCGTGCGATTTCGCGCATGTGGTCGAGCTCTTGGTCGGTGATCAGGAAGACACCACTGCCTTGTGAGACTCGATGGACGGTAACCTCCAACCGGTCAGCCTCCTCCAGCACAGCTGTTAGGCAGGCCGGGCCCTCTGTGCTGGGAATCTCGATCCGGTACTGAGCTCCGTCGGGAAACCGTTTGTCAGACGACGGCAGAGCGTGCAGGTCCCCAGGCGGCAGACCGACCGACTCGAGAAAGGCTTTGGTCCCAATGTCTTCCGGGCGAGGGCGGTGTGGTGTCATCAGACAGCGAACCGGGCGCTGAGGCCGCCGTCCACCAGGATCGGAACACCAGTAATGAAGCTGGCGTCTTCAGACGCCAGGAAGGCGACCAAACCCGCCACCTCTTCAGGCTTGCCGATCCGTCCGATCGGATGCCGGTCGAACAGTTCCCGGAGCGCAGCCTCCGGCTCCGCGTGATTTTGTAGCCAGTCGTCGATCAAGCGTGTCCTGATCCAGCCCGGGCAAACCGCGATCACACGCACGCCGGTCTTGCCAAGATCGAGCGCAAGGCTTCGGGTCAGACCGACGACTCCGGATTTGGCGGCGGCGTAAGGAAACATGCCGCGAGTGCTCATAAAAGCGTGAATCGAGGCAATGTTGATGATGACACCCTGATTACGTTTCAGCTCCGGAATCGAGTGCTTTGCGCAGAGCCACACCGCCTTGAAGTCGACACCCATGAAACGATCCCAATCCTCGCCTGTCATGGCGGTAGCATCGAAGTAAGCGTTCACGCCGGCGTTGTTGATCAGAATGTCGAGACGGCCGAAGGCCTCGACGGTTTGCCGGATTGCTGCTTCCACCTGGTCTTCGGCGGACACGTCGCACCGCACTTGCATAACGTGCGCTGGCAGGTCATTTGCGGACTCGATGTCCAGGACCGACACCCGAACGCCCTCCAGAACCAAGCGCTCCGTGATCGCCCGCCCGATGCCGTTTGCTCCTCCGGTTACCACCGCAACCTTGCCCTCGAGGCCGTTCATTGAGCCTTCCTCAAATACAGACGTCCCACGTCCGGAGGCCGTGCTAGGCCCCGGTTGCGGAATTGGCGAGCTGGCCCTGCCGGAGATGCCAGTTGTCGTTGAAGAGGTCAAAGTGGAATCGCTTCGGCGGGTTTGCTAGGACCACGTCCTCGTTCAGTTCGACCCCTAGACCCGGCTTCTGAGGAAGCGTGAAATAGCCGCCCACTACCTCTGGGTTGCCGGGAGCTGATGCTTTGACGTGACTCTCAGCGAAATCGTTGAAGTGCTCCTGTATCTTGAAGTTCGGTGTGCTGGCGGCCAGATGGATGGCAGCCGCCGTCGCGACTGGCCCACCCACGTTGTGGGGTTCCACCATCAGGTAATAGGACTCGGCCCAGGCAGCGATCTTCTTGGCCTCCGCAATGCCCCCACAGGTGGTGGTGTCGGCTTGCACGATGTCGCAAGCTTGCCTTTCGAACAATTCCCGGAACTCATGCCGTGTGTGGATGCGTTCGCCGGTCGCGACCGGAATAGATACATGGTGGCTGACCCGCTGCAGAGCTTTGATGTTGTCGGGAGGAACCGGCTCCTCGATCCATGTCGGACGAAATCGCTCGAGATCGCGGGCTAGTGAAATCGCTGTGGCCGGGGTGAATCTGCCGTGCATCTCGATCATCAATTCGGCGTCCGGACCAATTGCGTCACGGACAGCCTCGACCAGCTCCAGGGAGTGGCTTCGTTCCGCCCCGGAGAGCTCGAAGGTACCCGCTCCAAAGGGGTCGATCTTGAGGGCCTGATAGCCCTTCTCGATGACCCTCTGGGCCGCCGCACGAAACTCCTGAGGTGTTCTCTCGACCGTGTACCAACCGTTGGCGTAGGCCTTGATGCGGTCTCGCACACGGCCCCCAAGCAGTTTGTATACGGGCACGCCAGCCGCCTTGCCGATGATGTCCCAGCACGCGATTTCGACTGCACTGATGCCTGACATCACGATGTTGCCGGAGCGCTCGAAGTCGTTGCGCATCATGCGCTGAACCAAGCTCTCGATGTCAAACGGGTCGGATCCCAGCACGTAGGTGGGAATGGCGTGCTCGAGGTAGCCGAGCAGCGCCTGTGTTTGGTTTACCATCCGCACTTCGCCAACCCCGACGAGGCCTTCATCGGTTCGAACCCGGACAAACGTCAGGTTCCGCCAAGTCGCCCCCATGACCAAGGGCGTCACTTCTGCGATTCTCACCGGCTAGCCTCCTCTGGCAACAATACGGACTCCGAAAGCATTACCTCGACCCCATACGGGGCAAGGTCCAGCGAGCCCACGCGCGAGACCTTGCCCATGAGGTTGCGCCAGGGACCGCCAGGCAGGTGCACCTCTTGAGCCACGTCCGAATGATTCAAGATCAGTGACATCGGTGCGCCTGAGCGCGAAACCAGTGGCACCAATTCGACGTCTGGTGGCAGCTCGCGACTTCGTAGACCCAGCTCGTGCACGACGGACCGGAGCACCTGGTCCACTGTTTCCTGATCACCCGTGCCGGCGAGGTACAGCACTCGGCCGCTACCATGCTGTCTTGCGGTGATGGCCGCAGAGCCGGCAAACGATCCGCTGACATATCTGGCTACGACGTCCGCATCGCGAACCTTGAGCTGTTCGTACCAGCCTAAGAAACCACCGACCACAGGCATGTCCGTACCCTCGATGGCGGCCGTTTCATGGGCATGCAGGCTGTGATAGTTGACTACACGGACCCCGGTCAAGCCATCGAGGTAGGCCGGCAACGGCCGCTCCGGTATGGCATTGGAGCGGTCCTTGATCGCGCTCCTGGGCGCGAGTACGAGCACGCCGCCATCGGCGACGTACCTGGCGAGGTGCTCCGCCAGCTGGCGGTCGATGACGTAAAGGTTTGGCGCGACGACGAGTCGGTAGTTGTCCAGGGCCGCGCTGGGCGCGATCACATCGACTCCGAGGCCAAGCTTCCGTAAAGCCCCAAAGTGCGTCTGAATGCTGTTCCTGTAGTCAAGCGATTGGTTGGTTGGCTGGATCTCCAGCGCAAAGCGCGAATCGTAGTCGTGGAGAACGGCCACTTCACTTACCGCCCGAGCGCCCTCGAGGTCTTCGCCGAGCTGTACCAGCTCCCGCGACATTTGCTCTACCTCGGCATACCAGGGCCCCAGGCTGCCATCGCCGTTGAGCAGGCCGTGCCAGTGCTGCTCCGTTCCGAAACGCGCTGTGCGCCATCGAAAGAAGAGCACCGCCTCGGCCCCATGGGCGATGGATTGATAGGCCCAAAGGCGAATCTGTCCGCTTTCTGGCGTTCGGACCGTCTCCCACCCCACCGGACCTGCCTGTTGTTCCATAACCCAAACCGGGCGGCCCAGTCCTCGCATGACAGACGCTTCAAGGCCCGAGCTAGACCACCGACTATCAAGGTGGAGGCTTGGATAGTTGTCCCACGCCGCTATGTCCAGGTCTTTGGCCAAGGAGAAATAGTCGATCTCACCGAAGCGGAAGCCCATCATGTTGTGGGTGATCGACTGGGTGGGCGCATGCTGGCGAATGAGACTGATCTGGTAAGCCTGGAAGCCGACGTAGCTGTCTGATACGAATCGCCTGTAGTCAAGAGCGAGACCAGGGTTTGGCGCGTATGGAGCCCTGTCGGGCAGCTGAATCTGGTCCCACTCGCTATACGTCTGGCTCCAGAACGAGGTCCCCCAGGCTTCGTTGAGGGCGGCCAGCGACCCATAGCGGCTGCGCAGCCATCCGGTGAAGGCGACTCTGCATGTCTCGCAGTAGCAGCGCCCACCGAATTCGTTGTCGACTTGCCAGCAAACAACCCTCGTGTCCCGGCCATATCGGTTCGCCAGAGTCGAGACGATTCGAGCGGTTGCCTCGCGGAGAGCAGGCTGATTGGGGCAGTAATGCCGGCGGTTACCAAACCGCAATCGTCGACCATCCTCGGTCAAAGGCAAGATCTCCGGATGCTGCGCGATCAGCCACGCTGGAGGAGCGGCGGTCGGGGTCCCAAGAATGACCTTCAAGCCGGCGGTCGCGAAGATCTCGACGGCTTCATCAAGCCACTCAAGGTCGAACTGCCCAGGGTGTGGCTCCATCTGGGACCAGGCGAACTCGCCCATCCGCACCAGCGTCAGGCCCAGCTCGGCCATCCTCGAGGCGTCAAGCCGCCACCGATCCCTCGGCCACTGCTCCGGGTAGTACGCAACGCCAAGTCGCGGTTTCTTAAATCTGGTGGTTGTGTGACCGGTCACAGACCCACATATACTACTGCTTGAATGCGCCCGGTCAAGACCCAGAGCGGAAAGGGCAAGCGCCCGACCATTCGTGACGTCGCTTCGCGCGCCGGTGTGTCGCATCAGACTGTTTCACGGGTAATCAACAGCCACGGCTACGTTCACAAGGAAACTCGTGAGCGTGTCCTAAACGCGATCAAGGACCTTGACTTCGTTCCCAACGGAGTCGCGCGAAGCCTGACCGCCAACCGCACTCACACAGTCGGAGTGGTGACGACGGACATCTCAGACCAATTTTTCGGCCAGTTCGTGGCCGGTGCGGAGGCGGAAGCCCGACGCCATGGGTTCTACCTGGTCATTGGGAGTGTCGAGGATGATGCCCCCGCGGACGAGTACGCCTACCTTCAGCTGATGCTTCAGCGTCGCGTTGAGGGGCTGATCATCGCGCGGCCGATGCTGCGCCCGGACAGCCAGCAAATAGTGGCGGCGCTGGCCCCACGCCTGCCCATCGTCCTGGTTGCCTCTGAGCTGAAGAGCCCGGCGCTCGACTCTGTCGACGTGGACAACGAGCGCGGGGGTCATGACGCGACCAAGTACTTGCTGGAGCAGGGCCACCAATCCATCGCGACCATAGTCGGGCCTTCAGGTTGGCCTTCGGCTCAAGCTCGTCTCAAGGGTTATCGCGACGCACTGGGTGCAGGCCGCATCGCCTTTGCGAAATCACTCGTGCGTCACGCAAACGGTTGGGGCCTCGAGAGCGGCGAAGCCGCGATGGAGAACCTTCTGGCGGAGGGCGTTCAGTTCACCGCCCTTTTCGCACAGTCTGACCTCCTGGCGCTGGGGGCTGTTACCGCGCTGCGCCGGCGCGGGCTTCGGGTACCCGACGACGTATCGGTCGTGGGCTACGACGACATTGCTGTGGCGCAGTACTTAAATCCACCGCTGACTACGATGCGGCAGCCAATGCGTGAAGTTGGCGCGGCGGCCATTCAACTGGTCCTGCACAAAATTCACTCGGACGAGCGCCCGACCGGTCCACCGTCTAAGCATCTTCTCGCGGCCAAGCTCATCGTGCGGGACTCCGTCCGCGGCCCCGCCGTAGACCATGGCCCGTCCGAGCCTGCAGCGGATGTTCGAGCGGGGCCTCGCAGCCGGCGTGCTCAAGGAGTCGACGGCGGGCCGAGTGGACGCCGCTGAGATGGGCCAATGGTCACAGGCGGAGACGTCCGACGAATGAAGGCACCCCAACCTCCGTCCGGAGGAGCCGTGGGGCAGGGGTGGCCAGTTCTGTATATCGGGGGCACCGGCACCATTAGTGCGGCGTGCGTTCGCAGTTCAGTCGCCGCAGGAATGACAGTTTATGTCCTGAATCGAGGACGAAATGCCAAGCATCGGTCGCTTCCCGAATCGGTCATTCAATTCCAGGCCGACATCTCGGATCAAGTTTCGGTACTTCAGGCGATCGGTGATCTCGAATTCGGCGCGGTTGTCAATTTCCTGTCCTACAACGCCGAGGACGCGGCCGCGGCGGTGGCCATGTTTCGGGGCCGAACCCATCAGTACATTCACATCAGCACTGCTTCGCTCTACAGAAAGCCCACTCTTCAGTGGCCAATCGTCGAGTCAAACCTTAGACAGAATGCGTTCGTCAGCTATTCCCGCGAGAAGATCGCCGCGGAGGACGAGCTGATGCGCGCCAACATTACCGATGGCTTCCCGGTCACGATCGTGCGGCCGTCGCACACGTACGACGCTGCACAGCCACCGATCCCCGGCGACTGGACGGTGATCGACCGGATGGCGAGAGGCGCCGAGGTCGTGGTTCCAGGCGACGGAACATCACTTTGGACGCTGACGCACGCAGATGACTTTGCACAAGGCTTGGTGGGTCTCATCGGCAATCCCCGAGCCATTGGCGAAGCCTTCCACATAACTTCAGACGACGTTTGCACGTGGGATCAAATCACCGCCATGGTCGGTGCGGCCCTAGGAACGGCGCCGAAGATAGTCCACATTACGTCCGAGCAGATCCTGGCGGCTGCTCCGGACTGGTCGTGGTCGGAACTTATCATCGGCGATCTAGCGCACAGCGCCGTGTTCGACAACACCAAGATCCACCGGTATGTGCCGGCCTTCGCACCCCGCCTGACGTTTCACTCGGCCGCGCACGATATCGTCAGGTGGCGCGCCGAGCAACCGGATCAGTGCCGACCCGACCCGCATGTCGACGAGATCATGAACCGCCTTATCGAGGGTCATCGAGCGGCGGAGGCCATCTTCAGCTCGCTCGGTGCAGGTGCGCGAGGCGCGTCCTGAACAAGTGGCACCAGCCGACATTCCCGCTCCCAGTCGACGAACCGCTGACGCTTCGGTACGGAGAGATTAGGCGCGGGTGAAGGCCGAACAGCTGACCGAGGCTTGCGCAACGCACGGCGAAGGGCCGATGTGGGATGAGGCGGCCGGCGTTCTTCGCTGGGTGGACATGCTCAAAGGGGATGTGCTCACCATGAAAGCGACCGGCAGCATCGAGCGGCAGCATGTCGCGAAGGTCGCGGCTGCAGTTCGGCCGAGGGCACATGGCGGCCTTGTCGTCGCAGTCGAGAGTGGATTCCTACTGATCGGGGTCGACGGGCAGATAGGTCCAGAGCACACGGCGTTCACGGACTCAGCTTGCCGCATGAACGATGGTGGCGTCGATCGGCAGGGTCGATTCTTTTGCGGATCTATGGCGTACGACATGGTCGAGCCACGCGGTGCTCTCTACCGCTTTGGCTCTGGCGCAGAGATCGTGACCGTGCTCGACGCGGTCACCATTTCCAACGGCATCGCCTGGAGCGGCGACGGCAAGCGAATGTTTTACGTCGATTCAGCGACGCAGAGAGTCGACATCTTCGACTACGACCCGGCTGAGGGTATGCCGCAGGATCGCCGTCCACTTGTCCGCGTCAGCCGCGAAACTGGCTTGCCGGACGGCATTGCACTCGATACGGAAGGCGGCATCTGGGTGGCGCTATGGGGCGGCCATGCGGTTCACAGGTATCGAGCGGATGACGGGCGCCTCGATGCGGTGGTCGAACTCCCTGTCGATCTCGTGACCGCATGTGCTTTCGGTGGGCCCGACGGCGACCAGCTCTACATAACCACGTCGAGGGTTGATCTGGGAACCGATGCGCACCCCGCCGCGGGGGCCGTATTTCTCGCGCATCCAGGCGTGCGCGGATTGCCGCTCGGGACGTTCGCCGGGTGAAGGGAACGTGGAGGCGGATTCGCCAGACGCGATGAGAGCTGCTGTACTGCATGAGTTTGGGCGACCCATGGGTCTAGAGGAAGTTCGACTCGCCGATCCCCGCGCGGGCGAGGTGCTCGTGCGTATCCTGGCTGCTGGCGTCTGCCACAGCGACCTTCACTACATGGTGGGGGATCTCAAGTGTCCTCTCCCTGTGATCCTTGGGCATGAAGGCGCCGGGGTTGTGGAGCAGGTCGGACCGGGCGTTGAGCGAGTCGCGAAGGGTGATCTGGTCGTCCTTATGTGGCGGCCAAGATGCGGACACTGCGTGTTTTGTTCTACTGGCCGGCCCGCTATGTGTGTCTCCGCGAAGATACCCGCGGCGACTGGGGGGCTGCTCGACGGTACCAGCCGGCTGTCCTTGGCTGACGGCCGAGGGCTGCACCATTTCCTGGGGGTCTCCTGCTTTGCCGAATTCTCGGTTGTCGCGCAAGAGTCCCTTGTTAAAATCCCGCCTCGAACGCCTCCCAAAATCGCTGCGCTGGTCGGATGCGCGGTCGTCACTGGTGTTGGTGCAGCGCTCAACGTTATGGGCTCTGCGGCCGGCGTAGGGTCCGGCGTGCTCGTAATTGGCGCGGGAGGGGTGGGTTTGTCTGTCGTCATGGGGGCAGCACTCGTTGGTGCTTATCCAATCCTGGTTGCGGACACCCAGGACGATCGCTTGAAGCTCGCCGCGTCGCTAGGCGCGACACATCTGATCAACGTCGGGCAAGAGGAGCTTGTGGACGCGGTGTACCGTGTGCAGCCGGACGGCGTGCAATGGGTGTTCGAAGCGGTCGGCAAGCCGGAAACGCTTGCAGCTGGAGTACGTTGCTTGCGTCCCACCGGCACGGTGGTGGCGATCGGACTGAGTGCTGCCGATCAGACCGTGTCGCTGCCCATTAATTATCTGGTGCAAAGGGAAATCAGGGTCGTCGGAAGCCTGTACGGCTCTTCGAACATGATTACTCAAATACCTCGGCTATTAGAGCTATACGAGGCGGGACGTCTCAACCTGCAGAAGCTGATCGGATCTGAATATAGATTGGAGCAGATCAACGAGGCGTTCGCGCGGTTGCCCACCGAGTCCGTTGGGCGCTGTTTGATCCTTCCGGAGGCCTCGTGATGACGGCGGAGACTCGCGCAACAGATGCGGAGCGCCCGATCGATCTGTATGCCCTCTATCCGAGTTTGCGGGAGAAGGTGGTGTTCATCACGGGCGGAGCGACCGGCATCGGTGCTGAGTTCGTAACCCAGTTCACTCGTCAAGGCGCTCGCGCGGCCTTCGTCGACATCAATGCACACGCAGCCGCAGAGTTGGTCTCCGCCATCGAGGCCGGCGGCGGCACCGCGCCTTGGCACCGAGTCTGCGACGTTACCGATACACGACAACTCCAAGATGTGATCGGCGACTGCGCCGGAGCGCTGGGGCCGGTGGACGTGCTGGTGAACAATGCCGCCAATGACCAGCGGCGCTCGGTCGAGGACGTGACTCAGCAATTCTGGGACGACAAGATTCACTTGAATCTGCGCCATTTCTTCTTTGCCGCTCAAGCAGTTGCGCCAGGCATGCGGGCGCGCGGGGGAGGCTCGATCATCAATCTTGGCTCAATCACCTGGCACGCCGGTTTCGCCAACGTGTCGGTTTACGCCACCGCCAAAGCAGGAATCGAAGGCCTCACGCGATCTCTTGCCCGTGACCTCGGGCCTTACGGGATACGGGTCAATTGCTTGATTCCGGGATGGACGATGACCGAGCGTCAGCTCAGGGACTGGGTCACGCCTGAGGGTGAGAAAGAGCTCGAGCGGGCGCAGTGCCTCCCTGGGCGGGTCATGCCTGCAGACATAGCGCGAATGGCACTATGGCTGGGCGCCGACGACAGCCGCATGTGCACGAGCCAGAACTGGGTCGTTGACGGCGGCTGGACATAGAGCTGTTCGCTGCCCGACGCGAAGCGATTCACTCGCCGTATAGACGCCCGGCATACCAGTCCTCATAGGCGTTCTCGGTGACGCCGATGAAGGTGTCCTCTCGGCGAATGCCGATGGCGGCGAGGCGGGTAACGATGCACCGAAACATTTCGCGCTTCTGCTCAACCGTGTAGTGATGGACCATCAAGATCTGCAGGACGACGAGGGTCCTCCGATCGACGCCTGGGTAAGTGCCGAATACCAGTTCACCGAGGTCCCGGGGTCGAAAGATCTGAAACTTGTCATTCGCCGGGGTGTCGATTGACTCGATCAAGGCTTGGTGTACTTCGGTGCTGATTTGAGACCCCTTTTCCTCATAAAGAGTTCGCGGCAAGTCAATCTGGACGAGGGGCACTGCTGTCCTCCCTAATCGTGGAACCGTCTTCAAAACAAGAGACGGCAAACGAATGAAGGGTACGGCTTTCTAACGGGCGGCTGATAGTGCCGGTGCCAGCCTCACCGTCGCCAAACGGCACGAAAGGATCTCGCACCCGGCAATCGACGCCGCTGAACGATCCGCATCTTGTGCAATTGCGCCATTTCAGGGCTGCACTAGGAGGAGTGATTACTGGATTGTTACTGGCACGGGGACCAGGTCGCGGTTCAATCCGCGGTCTTACGGATGCTGGTCACTGACAGCCAAGATGACAGCCAACTTGGAGGATAGCGGCGGACTATGCGGACGTTCACGGAATCTGATGGCTAGTGATCGAACTTGAGCGAACCTTGACGGACGCTGATGGACGTAAGACCCGTGGTCTTCAAAACCGTTTGCGGGGCGCTGTTGAGGCGTCCTGGGTGGGTTCGATTCCCATCCATCCCCGCCAAATCTTGTGGCTGTGACAGCCAAAATGACAGCCAAACCCGCAAACGGTTTCTAAACCGTTTGTGGCGCTGAGGCCTCCAGGATTGCTTCGATTCCAATCCATTCCCCCAGTTTCGTCGACGGCGCAGCGTCAACGTGCCCGGCCCAACGCCCTTAGCTCACCCACGTGCGCGTCAAAAATACGTCTGGCCACGTCGAGCAACTCAATGACGTCGTCGCCCCGCAGCCTGTAATAGATCGTGTTGCCCTCCTTACGGGTGTCGACGATGTTCTTCATCCGGAGGATGGCAAGCTGCTGAGATACCGACGAACCCTCCAACCGAAGTGCGGCCATGAGCTCGCCGACATTCTTTTCACCGTTCCGTAGGAGCTCGAGGATGCGGATACGCGTTGGATGCG
>Ga0137390_10001759_pt1 | contig 16632 bp, 14 predicted proteins | sample 15con2h24AmetaG_FD_104937 | JGI IMG/M metagenome (GOLD analysis project Ga0137390, IMG submission 104937) | Vadose zone soil microbial communities from Angelo Coast Range Reserve, California, USA - 15con2h2.4A metaG | ecosystem: Environmental > Terrestrial > Soil > Vadose zone > Saprolite... | reverse complement strand
GCCGACATCCCATCCGGAATGCCCAATGCTCCGTGTTCAGGGCTCAGTGAGTGCTATGTCCTGTTATCGCAAACAGGCGCACGCCTCCCCGATTCGCGACACTCGGGAGTGGACACACTCTATATGTGCATGGAGTTTTGGCTGCGTTGGACTGGTAGTTTCGCCAGTGTCAGTGAGGCTCTGCGCGTGTAAACATGCCGTTTTGGTCAAGTATCGTCCGGCAAGACAAGACCAGGGTATTGTGACTGCGGTCACCGCCGGGACGCAGGAAAGTCTGCATCATGATGATGCTCGACTCACTGGAAAGGCGCCGTCTAATGAAACCAGCTCAGCGTAGCCCAAGCTTCGTCAGTCGCACAATCTTCGTCGCGATTTTCCTAGCCCTGTCTGCAGGAACCGCCATCGCGCAAACAGCCGACCCACTGCCATCGTGGAAACCCGGCGCGGCCAGACAATCCATCGTGGACTTTGTCCGCGCGACCACGGACCCGGCAAGCCCGCAATTCGTTCCGGTGGAAGAGAGGATCGCCACCTTCGACCAGGATGGCACGCTTTGGGCAGAGCAACCATTGCCCACCCAGGGAATATATTGCCTTGACCGCGTACCTGCACTCGTAGCAGCGAAGCCGGAGTTGAAAGACGTCGAGCCATTTAAGACTGTTCTCTCCGGCGACCGGGCGGCCATTGCAAAGCTTCCCATGAAAGACCTTGAAACGCTGCTCATGGCAACCCTCACCGGGATGACTGCAGACCAGTTTCAGGTCGAGGTCAAGAACTGGCTCGCCACTGCGAAAGACACAAGATGGAAGCGACCCTACACGGAGCTTACTTACCAACCCATGCAGGAGCTTCTTCAGTATTTGCGAGATAAGGGCTACAAGACATATATCGTGACCGGCGGCGGCCAGGACTTTGTCCGCGTGTACGCAGAGAAGACCTATGGAATTCCGCCGGAACAGATTGTTGGCACGATGGGAGGCACCTCGCTTAGCTATGACGACAGCGGCAAACCAGTCATCAATAAAGATCCGAAACTGTTATTGAACGACAATCATGCAGGAAAGGTCGAGGGCATCTACCTCATGATCGGTCGCCGTCCCCGCGCGGCGTTCGGCAATACACCCGGCGACCAGCAAATGCTCGAATACACCAAGGCCGGAGACGGTGCGCGGCTGGCAATGCTGGTACTGCACGATGATGTCGTACGTGAGTATGCCTACGGCCCAGCCCAGCATCTGCCCGAAGTGGCGATGGGTGCCTTCCCGCAAGACTACTACGACATGGCGATCAAGAACGGCTGGGTCGTGATCAGCATGAAGAATGACTGGAAGCGCGTCTTTGCCTTCGAGAAATAGCGGATCGAGAGTTTAGGAACATAAGGACAAATTGAAAGGGGACGAGATGAAATTATCTGGAAAAGTTTCTATGCACGCGCTGCTATGTGCAGCAATGATCGGTGCGATAGCAACGCACTCACAAACCGCAAAGGCACAAGAGGCGCCTGCTCCCGCCCCACCCAATGACGTAACGGCCATTGATATCCTCCTGGAGCCAGACGCCACGATGCTCCAGCACGCGCAAGCCGTGAACGACCGCCTGCTCAAGGTTTTCCCGAAAGGCTTTCCGTTGGACGCCTCGCACCGTCCCCACATCACCTTGGTGCAGCGTTTCGTCCTCACCAAGAATCTTGACAAAGTGTATGCCGCCGTCGGCAAAGTCTTCGCCAGCTCCGATGTGACCAGCCTGAAATTAGAAGCTTTCAAGTACTACTACATACCGGACAAAAGCCTTGGCCTCTCGGGCATTGTCATCAAACCGACCCCTGAATTAATCAAACTGGAATTGCAGGTGATTGACGCCGTGACCCCGTTCGCGGTGAAAACCGGAACCTCGGCCGCATTCGTCACCACGCCCGAAGATCCCAATGTCCTCCCGGAATTGATCACCTACGTTTCGGACTTCGTGCCGAAGTCGTCAGGCGACAATTACCATCCGCACGTCACCACCGGCCTCGCCCCCAGAGAGTACCTGGACAAGATGATCGCCGAACCGTTTGAGAGCTTCACGTTCTCGCCAGCAGGCGCGGCCGTTTACCACCTCGGCCACTTCGGCACGGCAGCGAAGAAACTCAATCAGTTCGACCTGAAACATTGAGCAGTTTAAGCAACGTGAAAATTTGATTGTGAAACACGCGGGCGTCTCGGTAGTTCAGTGAGCGGCCAGCGGCTAATCGGCATACCGAAATTGAGTTGGTGTCGCCGATGTCCGTGGGGCGCAAAAATCGCCGAGTCACCGAACGCTCCAGCTTACAATGACAAACCTAAACTTCCCGAGTAACGGGCTATCCGCACCTTACTGCCTGTTGTTCCGACCGGAGTCGCCATACGCCACGGAGCCCTGGATTTGGCAATCGAGACGGCTTCCATTCAAGGGGCAAGATTGGGTTGCACCGGGCGGCAGGATTTCATCGTATCGGCAGGGATAATAGTGCATCGGGGATGCCGCCAGTGGCAGCATAACGTTGCACTCAGTGGCAGCATTCCATTGCAACCAGCACCCTAAGCGCGATGTCTTGGTGAAGGCGACATAAAGCGACATAGGCCGGCTGATTCTTCTCCCTCCTCACCATCCAACTCGATTGACTCCCCCGAATTGACCGGATCGATACCCTCGACGATCCGGGAAGCGAACTCGCAATTCCCCTCAAAGTCGATCGATTATCGGCGGCAGTTTTCCTGGGAGGATGCATTAACAACCACATTCTCACCACAGTTTCACCATCGTCTCACCACAGTTTCACCAGCCGGTTTTCGCTTCCGTCGTCTTCCAATTGCCAAAGATTTCCGCTGATAAGCCGAACAAAGCCGAGAACAAACCTGGAACTCACCACAACTCACCACAAACCCCGAAGACTCGTTTTCCCCACAGCAAAGTGGTCGGTCCACAGCTTATCGACTTTACTCTGCCCGAGGAGAACCTACTTCCCTAAAAGAATCTGAAGAGCTCGAACACGGTTCCCTCTTGCCTACTCCCTGTCGGCGGGCTTCCCCGCTACAATCGAGAGAGACGCGCGCGGGCGAGTAGCTCAATTGGATAGAGCATCAGCCTTCTAAGCTGACGGTTGCAGGTTCGAGCCCTGCCTCGCTCACCACCCCCTCCTCTCGCGTCCGTTCTTCGTTCAGGCTTCCATGAAGACGTCTTCGGCTGTTACCTTGCAGTGATCTCGGGCGTTTCGATGTCCCATCGCGTGGGCGATCGCCGCCAAACCGATCAGTCCAAGGGCGAGGAGGCAGACGCCGTTCCAGCGCCAGTGCACCCAGGCGATGGTCGCCAGCGCGGAGCCGGATGCAGCGCCGGTGAAGTAGACCGTCATGTAGACGGTGTTGAGGCGGCTGCGCGCCGAGGGGACCAGGCCGAAGATTCGCGTTTGATTGGCCACCTGGGTCATCTGCGCGCCCATGTCGAGCACGACCACGCCGACGACGAGCGCGGCGAGATGGAAGAACGTCGATCGATGCGCAGTCTCTTCTCCCCATAGCAGGAGGTATGATGTCGCGAGCAGCGCCATTCCGAGGGAGATGACCCATCTGGAGCCATGTTTGTCGGCTAGACGTCCGGCAAACGGAGCGACCAGGGCTCCCGCCGCGCCGACGACTCCAAAGGTGCCTGCAACACCCGCGCCCAAGCCGTAGTGGCTATGCAGCAAAAAGGCCAGCGTTGTCCAGAAGCAGCTGAACGAGGCGAAGACCAGGGCGCCGATCAGGGAGGACTCCCGCAGCAGCGGTTGGGTGCGGAAGAGCGTCCAGAGCGACTTCATCGCGTCGCTGTAGCGCAGCTTGTGCTTCGGCGGAAGTTTCGGCATGACCCTTCGGATCAAAGGAACAAACGCCGCGTTCATGACCGCGGCCACCACGAAGACCCAGCGCCAGCCGTGAATGCCGCTGACCCATCCGGCGAATGTCCGGGCGAGCAGAATACCGAGCAGCAGCCCGGTCATGACGGTTCCGATGGCTCGACCGCGCTGCTCGTGCGAGACCAGGTCGGGCGCGATGGGAAGAGCGACGTGGGTCACGGACGCAAGCATGCCGATCAGCACACTGCCTGCGATGAGCAGGTTGAGGCTGGGGGCCACGGCCACGAGCAGAAGCGCGATGGACACGGCGGCGTACATCTTCATCATGAGGCTGCGGCGCTCCAGCACATCGCCGAGCGGAACAAAGGCGAGAAGTCCCAATGCGTAGCCGACCTGGGTCGCGACTGCCACGAAACCGGTGCGGCCAGGCGCGGCGCCGTAGGTTGTGCCCATCTCCAGCAACAGCGGCTGGTTGTAGTACATAGTGGATACCCCGACAGCACAGGCGAGCCCGAGGAAGGCGAGCGGAGCGTGAGGGGGAGATTTTGTAGTGGTGGTCATACCAGAGCTTGCTTATCTAGTCTATCAATAGTCTTTGCCCAAAGTCAGTTTCGCGATCGTCGCCAGTTGCATGAAGGAAGTTCCTTCGTAGATCTTTCCGATCTTGGCGTCGCGGTACAGCTTCTCGACGGGATAGTCCTTCACGAAGCCGGATCCGCCGTAGATTTCGACGGTGAGGCTTGCCACGCGTTCGGCCACGTGCGAGGCGAAGTATTTGCACATGGCGGCCTCTTTGAGGAAGTCGAGCTTTGCATCCTTCAGACGGGCCGCGTTGTAGACGAGCAGACGCGCCGCTTCGATGTCGGTCGCCATCTCTGCCAGTTGGAACTGCATCGCCTGAAACTCAACCAATGCCTTGCCGAACTGCTTGCGCTCCTTCGCCCATTTCGCGGCGTGGCCCCATGCCCCTGCCGCCAGGCCAAGCATCTGGGAGCCGATGCCGATGCGGCCTTCGTTCAGCGTTTCGATGGCGATCTTGTAGCCTTTGCCGGGTTCGCCCAGCACCTGAGCGGCGGGGACGACGCAGTCGTTAAAGATCAGCGCGCAGGTGCTCGAAGCGCGGATGCCGAGTTTGTCTTCCTTCTTGCCGAGGGTGAAACCGGGTGCGCCGTTTTCGACGAGGAAGGCGGTGATGCCCTTGTAGCCGGCGGCGGGATCGAGCGTTGCGAAGACGATGAAGAGTCCGGCCTCTTTGGCATTGGTGATCCAGAGCTTCTGACCGTTGAGTACGTAGTCGTCACCACGTTTGACGGCGCGGGTTTGGAGCGCGAAGGCGTCGGAGCCGGAGGAGGCCTCGCTGAGTGCGTAGGATCCGATGGTGTCGGACGCGAGTCGGGCGAGGTATTTCTTTTTCTGCTCCTCGGTTGCCCACCGGATGAGCGCGTTGATGCAGAGGGTATTCTGCACGTCGACCATCACGCCGACGGAGGGGTCAACGGCGGAGATCTCTTCGACGGCAAGGATCGCGTTGAAGAAGGTGCCGTCGGCGCCGCCGTACTGCTCGGGGATTTCGATGCCCATCAGGCCAAGCTGGAAGAGTTTTTGGATGAGGCCGGGGTCCATCTGCTGCGACTCGTCCATGCCGCGGACCAATGGGCCGATCTGCTCGCCTGCAAATCGCCGGACGGTATCGCGAAACATCTGCTCGTCTTCGCCCAACTGCGTCAGGGCCATCGGACCTGCTTGATGCAACATCCACTCACCTCTAACGGTAGTCACGAAAAGGTGAGTCTAGCATCTTGGAGGGGCGACTGAATAGTCGTTCAGTCATCGTCACTAGAACCTTTGAGGCCACCGTTGCCTCCCATGAACCACAGAGAGAATCTCTACGGTATTTTTGAATAGCTGGTACGGAATAAGGTAGGGGGTTCCCGACACGACTAGCTCCCGCGTTCCCGCGATCCGTCCTGGTCTGCCGCAATGGGGATGCTGTTCAAGCCGTTTCACTGCGGCCCGTATCTTCCCGATTGTCCGTGCTACAGCGGCCTCATTGTCTTTCGCTATTTCTGCCCTGATCTCGAGGACTCGTTGCTTTGCCAGCAGCGTCCATGCTGGCTGCATCAGCCGGCTCGCCTCTTTGTCTTTGCCGGCCTGACGGCCTTCGATGGCTTTCTTTTCCGTTCCACCTCAAGCGAGGCCAACAGCTCATCCATCTCCTGGCCAGAAATCGTCATCCCGGCACGGGCCTGCCTCTGACCCTCCCGTATCTCTGTCAGCAACCACTCCTCATTCGCCAGATATACTCGCAAAGCCTCCGCAGCGAGAAACGATTTCGTTCGTTGCGTCGCCACAGCAAGAGACTCTAGCTGCTTCTTCAGTTTATCGTCGATGCGAAGTGTGAACACGGTGGACATGCTTTCTCCTTCTTCGTAATACAAGGTAACACACTGTAATACGCACTCTTCCCACCAGTCCGGTTCACTCTCGGTCCCTTAGGGACGCGGGCCAGGTTTTCACCCCGCGGCCTTTACCATCCGTCCGCGACGGCTTACGATCGACAGCTTCTCGGTGTTGAGAATCTTGCGCGCCTGCTCCTTCGCGTGCTTCGCCCAAGGACCGACGGGGTCGAGGCGCCCATACGCGAGCCAGTGTCGCAACGCTCGGCGGCGCTGTCCCTGGCGCTCGTAGGCCAGGGCGAGGTTGTAGTGCGCGTCGGCATATTGCGGAACCAGCGCTACCGCCTTTTGGTAGGCGGCGGTTGCTTCGGTCAGGCGCTGCATCTCGTCCAGCACGTTGCCAAGATCGAAGAACGCGAGCGCATACTCGGGGTCTGCGATGGTTGCTTTGCGGTAGTGTTGCTCAGCCAGTTCGTACTTGCGCAGGTTGTAGTGGATGGTGCCGAGGTTGATCAGCGCGGGCGCATGGTCGGGCCGGATCGCAAGAATCGCCTGATAGATCTCCATCGCCTGCGAAATTGTGGCGGGGTTTTCTTCCATCTGCACCGCCCGCAGGAACCTATCCTGCAGTTCAGCCGCCTGGCGCGCGGGAGAGTCTGCGCCGAGGCCCACGACGCGCATCTGCTGCGCAGGTGAGGTGTCAAAGTCGAAGGCAAGCTGCTGGGTTAGCGGGTCCATGAGCGCGCCGCCATGCCGGAAGCTCAGACGCGATCCCCTGCGCACGAAGCTCGCCTCCATCAGAGGGTTCCGCATGCCGGCCACGCGCTGCATCGCATCGACGGAGGCTCGTATGCTCTTCGCGGAGATTCGTGTGGTGGCCTGCAGATCACGCAGCTTCCGCAACTGGCTTAGCGCTTCAAAGGAGTAATGTTCGCTGGAGGTGATCAGCCCTGCTCGCTCCCATGCCAAGAGTTGGCGCGCATGCAAGTGGAGGATCCGGATTACGTCTTGACGGCTATATCGGGTCACTGTGTGTCTCGTGTGGCACCGTCTTAGAGAATCGGTACAGCAGACTCTTTCTGGAGTATGCCTCCGGAGGCCGCGCCAATCAAGACCCTTTCACGTCGTGTTTGTTAAATAGCCGTGGATAACACGTACCAAACATGGTTCGCCGGCAGGAGCTGATGAGTGAGGGCGTCAGCGACTCGTACTACACCTCGTCTCGGCCGGATCGCCATCCGTTGGCTGTCGCCTCGACTTTGGAATCCTCTTGCCAGACTGCACCGTCCGGATAACGGTAGAGGTCCAGCGACTCCGGGTAGATTTCGATGCTGTAACCTGGCGTTTCGGGAAGCAGATAGCGGCCGCGACGAATGCGCACAGGATCGACGAAATGCTCGTGCAGATGATCGACGTATTCGATCACGCGATTCTCAAGACTTCGGGAGACGCAGAGGAAGTCGAACGCCGAAAGGTGCTGTACATATTCGCAGAGGCCGACCCCTCCTGCGTGCGGGCAAACCGGGATGTTGAACTTTGCCGCCATGAGCAGAATCGCGAGATTCTCGTTCACACCAGCGACGCGGCAACTGTCTATCTGGCAGACGTCGATTGCGCCAGCCTGGAATAATTGTTTGAAGATGATGCGGTTCTGGCAATGCTCGCCGGTAGCGATGCGAACCGGTGCGACTGCGGCACGGATGCGCGCGTGCCCCAGAATGTCGTCGGGGTTGGTTGGCTCCTCCATCCACCATGGTTGCAGTTCCGCCAGTTCGCGGGTGCGCTGGATCGCTTCGTCGACGCCCCACTTCTGGTTTGCGTCCACCATCAGCTTGTTATTCCAGCCAATCTCTTCTCGTACCAAACGCCCGCGACGAATGTCGTCCTCAGGATGACCGCCAACTTTGAGCTTGAAATGAGACCAGCCCTCGGCCAGGGCTTTGCGGCATAGCAGCCGGATCTTTTCATCGCTGAAGCCAAACCAGCCGACTGAGGTCGTGTAAGCTGGGTAGCCCTCGCGGAGGAGCAGGTCGATGCGTTCCTGCCTGCCGGTGAGGCCCTGCTGGAGGATCGCGCGGGCTTCTTCTCGCGAAAGAGCGTCGTCGATGTAGCGGAACTCGATTGCAGAAAGAATTTGTTCTGTATCGAGCTCGGCGAGGAGTCTCCAAAGGGGCTTTTTCTCGGAGCGCGCATAGAGATCCCAGACCGCGTTGATCAAAGCACCGCTCGCAAGGTGAATGATGCCTTTTTCGGGGCCGAGCCAGCGGAACTGGCTGTCGTCGGTCAACTGGCGGCAGAAGGCAGCCATGTTTGAGGTGAGGGACTCAAGCGTCCTGCCCTTGACGAACCGCGCGAGGTATTCAAGGGCCAGGACGCACAACTCGTTTCCGCGGCCAAGGGTGAAGGTCAGACCATAGCCTTCGAGTCCATTGTTCGTCTCCAAGATGCAGTAGGCGGCTGAGTAGTCCGGATCTTTATTGACTGCGTCCGAGCCGATATTGTTCCGCGAGGTCGGAAACCGGAGGTCTGTGACACGAACGTTGGTAATGACAGTCTCACTCACTTAGCGTCAACGTCCTCTCAATTCAATAGTGTCAGCTTCAAAGAAAGCCCCTCGGAAGACGAGTAGTGCCGGGTTGCTTGCGATCATCGAGGGCGAAATCTTCTTTAGTTATAAACTAATTTCTATTCCCGAAATAGTATATTCGTCGATGAAAACTCAGGACGCCGACAGATGCTATCTTCGTCCGGAACAACAAGCTGCGGCCCAGTGTTAGGTAGCTGCAAGATTTTGAAGCGTTTCAGGCCCGGATCGGACGAGGCGTGGCTTCTTTCGCGCCGCCCGGGGTCGGGCTGCCGGTGTCGTCTTGGCCTGGGGCATCGCGCCCATAGCTTCCGAGATATTTCTGCTTGCCTCCCGCAGGGAGCGCACTACTTCCGCCACACTGATCGTGTCCTCAATCCGCTTCACGAAGGGAACGGTCAAACCAGCAATTGCCTGACCCTGCACGTTCAAAACGGGAAAGCTGATGTTCACGACGCCGGCGACTTCATAACTGGCGCGCCGTTCATGGCCGCGCGCCAGGATCTTCGCCAGATGTTCGTCGAGATCGACCGGCTTCCGTTTTTTGGTCTCCGACCGCCACTCTTCGATCGCTCGCTCCCGCGCGTCTTCGTTTAGGTGGGCGAGGATGACGTGGCCAGTCGCCGCGTGCATCAGGTTCACCTTCGAGCCCATTTTGACATAGAAGCCCGTGGACTCGGGCGAATCCACCTGAGCAAGAATGACGACGTGTCCACCGTCTATGATTCCCAGGTGGCAGGACTGGCGCAACTCGTGGGACAGCCAGTGCATGATCGGCAGCGCCTCTGTGACGAGCCGTTTTGTGGGCGGATGCTCCTGCGCGAGGCGAAAGAGGCGGAGAGTCAGATGGTACCGCTCCTTGTTTGGGGACTGCGCCAGATATCCGCGCTGCTCGAGGCAGAGAATCATCCTGAATATTTCAGAGACGGTACGGTTCAGCCGCCGGGCCGCCTCGCTCACTGTCAGCCCTTCCGGGGTACTGGCGAACAGTTCCAGAATATCGAGGCCCTTTTCCAGAGCGGGCGTCGGATAGTACCGCTTAACGTCGCGTTTGGTCATATGCTGGCGAGATGCTGGATCCTCTAAGACAACCTACCAGAAGTCACCCCGCTTCGACAGCAAACTCGCTCTCTTTCGCGCAAATGTTATTCGTGGCTTCTGTGCGGTTCGGTGGTTGGAATAAGGGGGCCTGCGCCGCACTGCCGCTTAATACACCCCCGTTCGTACCAGCCCGTGATCTTTGACTTTCAGCTTGCTCACGTGCACGTCGTAGCCTGTTCCTGGCAGCAGTGATTCAAGCGCGAACGAGTCCGTCCCATCCGCCTTCACCTCACGGTAGCGGTACACTCCGACCTCGCCCTCTGAGGTCTCACGTCCATGCGATGACCCATCGAGAAATTGCTGGGCGTCGGCTACCGTTGCCATCTTGCGTTCCTTGGCTGCGGCTAACCCTTCCGCTGCATACGATCGCACCAGCTTCATCCAATAGCGCGTCAACAACTCTGTGTCGCTGAAGATGTCGGCCCAGATCACCTCTCCGTGCAACGCCACCACCACACCCACGGCATGCTCCTGGCGCAGGGACGCGAGCGCCTGCTCTCGGCTCTGCACAAGCCCGGCAGCGGCCTCATCTACCTTCGCGCTAACCGCCTGCGTCTGCATCGCCTTTGCGTAACTCGTTGTAGGCAGCGTGGGGACCTCGCTCGATCCATGCACTGCAATTGAGTCCGGCTGCACTTGCACTGTGCTGCTCATCGATCCGCGGCCGACCGGCCCGCCTGTCGCGGGGGTCGCGGCCGTGGCCATCGTAGAGATCGCTCCATTCACGGAATTCCACACCTGCTGCTGGTCCTTCGCGACCATCGCCTCCTGCCGTACCGTAGGTTGCACCATAAAACTCCCCGTCGATGTCTTCGCCGTCGCGCCAAATTTCTCCGAGCTCTCTGTCCACCGTCCATGTTCGATACAGAAGACGGAGAGATCAATTGGATCTCCACCAGCCGGCACAATCCTGTCCTTCGCAATCACCCGGTCCTGCTTGCCTCCCGTCACGATCTCTCCGGCAAGCAGCAGGAGAGGCCGCTTCGAGTTATTCACGAGCACCAGCGTGTTTACCTGGTCTCCGCGATATGCAAGCGTTGCCGCTCCACGCGGCCGCACCAGTCCCCTCACTCGTCCGGCCTCCGTCACCTCCACCTCACCGTTCTTCAGCCCTTCATCAAGGGTCAAAAACTGGTCGGCGGGCGGCGTTTTCCCGTTCACCCGCACCACCGGGAACAGCGTCAGGTCCCCGCTCTCGATCGGCTTCAATACCTTGTAGGTGCTGCTTTCTACCGGGCCCGCTGCTACGGGCTGATACTGTCCAACCGCCAGGACCGCCGCCATCACCGTTGCGAACACGGCTGCTATACGTACCTTCACCATCGCAAACCTCCCTCATCCGCGCCATATCTGCCGGCTTCTGACTTAAGAACGCGACCTCCAATCTCTCTTGCAAAGTTTTTGTAAAGTTTTTTGCTAGCGCTTCGTCCAATTCAGTGGAGTATCTTCAAATCGTGGACACGGCATCTCCACATTCCGGCGATCTCACTCTCTCGCTGCCGTCCAGCCAGCCCGTTGTTGCTGAAGAACTCCCCTGCCCTCCGCAGATTCCTGCCGCGCTCTTTGAGGAACTCTGGCTCACCTCGCAGGCCGACGCGGTCCAGCTTAGCCGGTCAGAATTCGCCGAGAAACTCACCACGCTTGGTGCCAAGCACAACCACGGTTTACCCAGCGAAGCTGTGCCCAGTGAAGCCGACGTCGCATCGTTTTTCCGCGCTTTGCGTCTCGCCGACCTCGCGCTCGCCCACGCTTGCGCGCTTGGCCGTGACGTCGCCTGGCAGCGCTTTATCACCCTCTATCGCTCGCCGCTTACCGAAGCTGCCATCGCTATCGCGGGTTCTGCCACCCTTGGCCACGACCTCGCTGACTCTCTTCACTCTCAGCTATTTGGTCTCACCGAACGGGATGGCCAACGCCGCTCACCTCTCGAGTCCTATTCCGGCCGAGGAACACTCATGGGCTGGATTCGCACTACGCTTGTCCAGCGCCATATCGACCACTACCGTCACACGCGTCGTGAATCTCCCCTCGAGGCCCAAGATCCGCCCGCGCCGCCGACGGCCGAAACTCTGTCACCCGTCATAGCGCAAAAACTTCAAATCGCGATCGTGGATACGCTTCAAGCCCTCTCTCCAGAAGACCGTTTCCTGCTGTCCTCTTACTTTCTCGACCAACGCACGCTTCGTCAGATCGCCCAACTTCTGCGGGTGCATGAGGCTACGGTAAGCCGCAAACTCAACCGCCTTACTGCCGAACTCCGCAAACGCCTTCTCAAGAGCCTGCAGACCTCGGGCCTCAGCAGACGCGGCGCCGAAGAAGCTCTCGGCACCGACCCGCGCGACCTTACCATCAACCTGCGAAGTCTTCTGCAAACTCCGCGGTCTCGAGCGTTCTCAGATGAGACATGCTCCCTGGATCAGACACCATGAGCGAATTTCTCCATCCCGGCCACCATCCGGACGCAGATCAGTTCAGCGCCTTTGCCGAACACGTCCTGCCTGATCACGAGCGTTTGGAGACGCTTGCTCATCTTGCGGAGTGTGCCGACTGCAGGCAGATCGTGTTTCTTGCGCAGCAGGCGCAGGAAGCAGAGGCCCCCCTGGCCCATCCACTCCCTGGCCGCACCGGCTGGTGGAGAAATTGGCACAATCTCTGGCCTTTAGTTGCGCCCCTTACCTGTGGGCTATTAGTGGTCGCTTTCCTGCAGCGTCGTCACCCCACGAACCTGCCTCAAAAATCTGACATCGCGTTCGAATCCGGGGCGTCTGTACCGCCTTCGCAGATACCACCTCGCCAGGCAATTGTCCCGGCACCTCCATTATCAGGACCTGCACGATCGCCAAGATCATCCGCCACAGCGAAGGCGGCCTCTTCGCTACATCCTGTAACTACCGCTCCACGCGCGGATGTCGGGGGATTTGCCTCTGTAAACGGCAATCTGGCTGCGGATCACCTGAAAAACAATCTGGCCGGGTTCAGCCTTAATGCGCCCGCAGCCGACCCGCAATCAGCCAATGCACTGTCCGCGGGCCCTTACACGGTGGGTAGCCCTATCGGTGGCCCTGTTGCGCAGGCACCTCCGTTGCAAGGACAGAGGAACAACCCACTAAGCGACAAGCAAGCGCAAACGGCGGTTTTACAGTCTCAAGATCAGCTCTTTTCTCAACAGGCCACAGCGCCGCGCTCTTCGAGCGAGCCAAGTCAAAGCGACATCCAACATAGCGCAAATCAGACCGTTACGGTTGCAGCTGCGGCCCCTGTCCTTCAAACCGAGAGCGCTGTTGTCTCAGCCAGTGTCACCAGCCTCGGAAACGCAGTCCGGGCCAAAAGTATGAGAGCCCCTTTGCCGAGCAAGCTGCCCGCAGCATCCACCATTTCGAACGGGCACGAGACCCTCGCCGTCGATTCGGCGGGCGATCTCTTTGTGTGTGAAGATGCCTGCATACGCTGGCGACGCGTCGCGCATCAGTGGACGGGGAAGGCAATCAAGGTCAGCCTCGTGTCCCCAGCCTCGATGCTGCAAGCGGTTCCGGGCAAGACCCTATCCGCCGGCGCGACGGCATCTGCAAACCTCGAAACAGCCCCGCCGGCCGCCGTTGCACAAAGAGTTGGCTTCGAACTGACCACCGACACAGGTGCGATCTGGTCCAGCCCTGATGGACTCGTCTGGAAACAACGATGATTCCAACCCGCCAGGCCAGTACTGTTGCCGCCTTACACCAGGGGCAATTAGAAGGCTACAAGTAGCCTCTCCTTGACAGTCTAGGAGAATTTCTTTTACTCTCTCCTAGAATCTCTAGGAGAAGGTATGGCCGACCAACTCAACCTCATGCAGGGAACCCTCGACATGCTCATCCTGAAGGCCGTCTCCCTCGGTCCTCTCCACGGCTACGGCGTCCTCCTTCGCATCCAGCAGATCTCCGGTGACCAGCTCTCCATCCAGCAGGGCTCGCTCTATCCCGCGCTCTTTCGCCTGGAGCATCAAGGCCTCATCACCTCCGAGTGGGGAGAGTCCGACAACAAGCGCAAGGCCAAGTTCTACCGCCTCACCGCCTCGGGCCGCCGTCAGCTCCGCTCCGAAACCGACAACTGGAACCGCATGGCCTCCCTCATGGCCGGCATCCTCAACACCACCCCCGAAGAGATATAGAGGAGCTATAGGAAATGAAATCTCAACTTCGCTCCTATCTGAACTCTCTCCTGCGCCGCAACACCGTGGAGTCCGACATCGAAACCGAACTCCGCACCCACATCGAACTCCGCACCGAAGACCTTCAGCGCACCGGCCTCACCCCTGCCGAAGCCCTCCGCCGCGCCCGCATCGAGTTCGGCCCCATCGAAACCCACAAAGAGAACATCCGCGCCTCCCTCGGCCTCCGTCTCCTCGACGAACTTCGCGCCGACCTCCGCTACGCCGTCCGCATGCTACGCCGCAGCCCAGGCTTCACCGCCGTCGCTGTCGCCTCGCTCGCCCTCGGCATCGGAGCCAACACCATCATCTTCACTCTCGCCAAAGGTATCCTGCTCGATCGACTGGCCGTCGCCCAGCCCAACCAGCTCCGCCTATTCGCCATTATCAGAGACCGTCGCAGCAGCGCCCTCCACAGTTTCTGGGGCGACTTCTACAAAACCCCCGATGGCCGCTCGATAACTCACTCCTTCTCTTACCCCGTCTACCAGCTCATGCGTCAGCAGAACCTGGCCAAGCCTGTGCTCGATGATCTCTTCGCATTCAAGGATCTCCTTGGACAACGTCTCACGGCCACCATTGACGGCCACGCCGATACCGTCTCCGGCCAACTCGTCTCCGGAAACTTCTACCAGCAACTCGGCGTTCAACCCGCACTCGGCCGCGCCATTCAACCATCCGACGACGACGCACCCGGCTCCGGCCCGGTCGCCGTCATCAGCGATGGTCTCTGGGCCCGTCTCTTCGGCCGCTCACCTTCCGTCATCGGCAAGACCATCCAGCTCAACCTCATCCCCATCACCATCGTTGGCGTCAACCCGCCGGGCTTCACGGGGGGCGCCAGCGTTCAGTTCTCTCCGGACGTCTTCCTTCCCTTCAGCATGCAGCCCACCTTGATACCCGACCGCAAAGGCTCTCTCCTCGAAGACCCCAACGAGTGGTGGATGTCGATCATGGGACGCGCTCGCCCCGGTGTCTCCGACGAAGCCGTGCGTGCCGCCTTTGCCGTCTGGCTCGAACAGGACATCCGCGCCACCGTCGCCGTAGCGAAGGACGCAAGTATGCCCGACTTCGTCCTCGAATCCGGCAGCCAGGGTCTTGCAGCGGCCACCCATGACTATGCCGCGCCGATCTATGTCCTCTCCGTGCTCACAGGCTTCGTTCTCCTGCTCGCCTGCGCCAACCTTGCCAACCTTCTGCTCGCCCGCTCCGCCGCTCGCCAGCGGGAGATGTCCGTTCGCCTCGCCCTTGGAGCCAGCCGCTCCCGCGTCCTCCGCCAAGTATTGACCGAAAGCCTCCTGCTCTCCTCGCTGGGAGGCGTCGCTGGCCTCATCCTCGGCTACTTCGGCCGCAACATTATTCCCAGCCTGCTCTCTCCGCCTGGCGCCCCTCGCCCCTCAGCACCCGCTTCGATCTCCGCATCTTCGCCTTCACCGCCACAGTCTCCATCCTCACCGGCATCCTCTTCGGCCTCGCCCCCGCATGGCAGGCCACTCGCACCGACGTCAACACCGCGCTCAAAGACGCCGCCTCTTCCGTCACCCGCCGTCGCAAAGGCCTCGCCGGCAAATCCATCGTCGTCTTCCAGGTCGCACTCTCCATGCTCCTTGTCGTGGGTGCCGGCCTCTTCGCCCGCACGTTGATCAATCTCAACACCACCAGCCTCGGCTTCGATCCCCACAACCTCCTGCTCTTCTCCATCCAGGCTCCGCCTGCCCGCTACCCCGCGCCTCAGGACATCGCCCTCCACCAGCGCATCGAAGACCGCCTCGCAGCAGTCCCCGGCGTCCAGTCCGTCACACTCATCGAAAACCCCCTGATCTCCCACAACATCTCCAACACATTGTTTCTACCTACAGACCAGCCCAAACCCACAGGCGACGATCGGGATCGCGACGTAAACGGCGTCGGTCGGAGCTTCTTTGAGACCTACCGCATCCCTATCCTCTATGGCCGAAGCTTCGGCCCCACCGACACCGCCAGTTCCCCGCGCGTGGCCGTCATCAACCAGAGTCTCGCCCACAGCGTCTACCCGGGAGTCGATCCCGTTGGCAAAACCTTCACCAGTAACCGGCACCAGGGCGATCCCGAAGCCACCTACCAGATCATCGGTGTCTCCGCTGACGCTAAATACGATAGCCTCCAGGGAGAGGCACCGCCCACCTTCTACACTCTCTACCGCCAGGCCAAAGAAGAGCAGTTCATCACCTACACCATCAAGACTCAACTCTCTCCCGCCGCGATTCTCCCCGTACTCCGCAACGCTGTGCAGTCCATCGACAAGGACCTCCCCCTCCGCGATATCCGCACCCAAACCGAACAGATCGAAGCCAGCATCTCGCAGCAGCGCCTCTTTGCCACCCTCACCGCATCCTTCGGCATCCTTGCTCTCATCCTCGCCTGCATCGGCATCTACGGCATCATGGCCTACAACGTTGCCCGCCGCACCAGCGAGATCGGCGTCCGCATGGCCCTTGGCGCGCGCACGCGTCAGGTCTTGTTCATGATC
>Ga0137390_10001756_pt1 | contig 16644 bp, 12 predicted proteins | sample 15con2h24AmetaG_FD_104937 | JGI IMG/M metagenome (GOLD analysis project Ga0137390, IMG submission 104937) | Vadose zone soil microbial communities from Angelo Coast Range Reserve, California, USA - 15con2h2.4A metaG | ecosystem: Environmental > Terrestrial > Soil > Vadose zone > Saprolite... | reverse complement strand
TTTCTTTCAGTGCGCCTCTTTCGATTGCGACTGGCTGCATTGGGCTGGCAGGCTATGCGGCATACTACTGGCCAGGCCTGCAGACGGTGTACGCGGCGCACGATGCAGCGCTGTACATACCTTGGGCCGGCAGCTTGCAGGTAAGCTGGGTGGTAACTCCCGCAACCGCAGTAGCGGTGTTGATCTGCTTCCTGGCGGTGCTGCTGCTTTACCGGCGCATCACGGTGATTGGGCGGCTATCAAAGTTGCTCTGGGTCGGTGTGATGGGGACGATTGGCTGGATCATCTTCGCCGGGCTTACCCACTTTAACGCAGCCCGGGCATTCGATTTTCCGCCGGTCGCGTTTACGCTCTCGCACGGATTTCTAACCGGCCTTGGCGGAGCCATGCTGGTCGCCACTTACGACTATTGGGGTTACTACAATGTTTGCTTTCTGGGTGACGAGATTGAAGAACCGGGGCGGAATATTCCGCGGGCGTTGCTGCTTTCCATTCTCATTGTCGCGTGTCTATACATAGTGATGAACGTTTGCATCCTGGCCGTGGTGCCGTGGCGCGATCTGGTGCAGGCGGGGCAAAACAACAATGGGCTATATGTCGTGTCTTTATTCATGCAGAGAATCTATGGCACGTGGGCCGCGCGGTTGGTCACGGGACTGGTGATGTGGACGGCATTTGCCTCAGTGTTCTCCCTGATGCTGGGCTATTCCCGAGTGCCCTACGCTGCCGCCAAAGATGGAAACTATTTCCAGGCGTTTGCCCGAGTTCACCCGGTGCACCGGTTTCCCTATGTCTCTCTGCTGGCGCTGGGAGTGGTGGCGGCGGTTTTCTGCTTCTTGCGGCTGAAGGATGCCATCGCCGCGCTGGTGGTAATCCGCATCATCATTCAATTTCTGGTGCAGGCAGTGGGCCTGATCGTGTTGAGAATCCGGCGGCCTGAGATGCCGCGGCCATTTCGGATGTGGCTCTATCCCGTCCCAGCGTTGGCGGCGTGTGCAGGTTTCCTTTTTATCCTGTTCAATCGAGTAAACGCGTTAAAGGAAATCAAATACGCCGTGGTAATCCTGACAACCGGGCTTGTAATTTATATGATTCGGGCGTGGCGCGGGCATGAGTGGCCTTTTGGCGAAGGCCGCGCGGTGGCGGTAAAAGCGTGAGGCCGCTGCGTCAAAAACGATCTATCGTGAATGGGAGCAGCTAAGAGTGGCGGATCACATTGCAGTTCCGGCGGAGGGAGTGAGTATTCGGCACGCCGATGCAGCCTGGGCTCCGCTGCAGGAACCGCTTTTCCGCTCGCTATGGTTCGCGGCGGTGATCTCTTACTCCGGCTCGTGGATGCAGAACGTCGGCGCGGGCTGGCTGATGACCCAACTGAGCGTGTCGCCGCTCATGGTTAGCCTAGTGCAGGCTGCCGCCACGATCCCGGTCTTTCTAGTGGTGCTCCCGGCGGGTGCGCTCGCTGACATGGTGGACCGGCGCCGTCTTCTTCTCTTCACCCAGAGTTGGATGGTGGTGGCGTCGGCAGCACTGGGAATATTAACGTTAATGAATGTCGTCGGCCCCTGGATGCTGCTGGTGTTTACGTTCCTGCTGGGACTTGGGGCGGCGATGAACGATCCGGCATGGCAGGCAATCACTCCGGAGATTGTCTCGCCGCGAAGGCATGCCTCGGCGGTAGCGCTGAATTCGGCGGGATTCAACGTCGCGCGAGCCCTGGGCCCGGCGCTGGGCGGTTTGGTGGTGGCAGCGGTGGGCTCGGGATGGTCCTTCCTGTTGAACGCGGCCTCTTTCTTCGGCGTGATCTTCTTCTTGTACCGGTGGAAGCGCATACCCCATGAGCCGCTGCCGACACGTACCGTGCGGGATGCAATTCTGGATGGCTTTCGTTATGTGCGCGGTGCGCCGCAGGTAAGGTCCGTGCTGATCCGTACGGGAGCGTTCAGCGTGGGGGCGACTTCCCTGCTGGCTTTGCTGCCAGTCATCTGCCAGGCGCACGGGGCGCAAGGATACGGCTTCCTGCTCACGTGTTTTGGGCTGGGCGCGCTGATGGGTGCGGCGCTCTTGCCGCGCATGCGACTGCGCTATTCGGTGGACGGGCTGGTGGCCGGCGCAACATTGGTTTTTGCCGGGATGACATTCGCCGCAGGACAGGTGCACGTCTTTGCGTGGCTCTGTCTGGTATTGTTTACGGCGGGTGCCGCCTGGATTGGCATTCTGGCGTGCTTCAACGTCGTAGCCCAAACCATGTGCCCGCCGTGGATGCGAGCGCGGGCGCTCTCGATGTACCTGCTGGTGCTGCAGGGAGGAATGGCCATCGGTAGCGGAGTGTGGGGCGAGTTGGCAGCACGGAGGGGCGTACCTGAGGCGCTGGCTTGGTCGGCGCTGGCAATGGTGGTGGGACTCACGACCATCCGGCGGCACCGCCTCACGGGCGCTGAGTTGCAGATGGTTCCGGCAGTGGTTAGAGATTAGGAAAAGAAGACCAGCAACGCCGCCGCAGACGCAAGATAAAAAAGTTCAGGCTGCGAAAAGTTGCGGTCCGATTCTACGAAGTTCTATTTGGCGGGGGCATGATGAGAACGAAACTTGGCTGTCTTGCATTCTGTCTGCTGGCGCTGGCGCTCTCGGGAGCAGCTCAAGAAAAAGCGCAAGAAAAACAAGAGACGAAAAAAGCTCCGAAAAAAGAGGAACATCGGACCGTCACGCAGGTGCTGGACCGTACGATCAGTAACCTCGAGCGCGATTTCGTTCCCGCCGCGGAAGCGATGCCAGAAGACAAGTACGGGTTCGCCCCAACTAATGGCGAGTTCAAAGGCGTGCGAAACTTCGGCCAGCAGGTCAAACATGTGGCGGCAGTGAATTACGAACTAGGTGCCGCGCTTCTCGAAGAGAAGCCTCCGGTGGACGTTGGCGACGAAGCCGGGCCCGCGTCCGTCATCACCAAAGCTGACGTTCTCAAGTACTTGCACGATTCTTTTGCATATGTGCACAAGGCTGTACAAACGGTTAACGACAAGAACCTGGTGGAGACAGTGAAGAGCCCTTTCGGAGAAGGCTCGGTTACGCGCCTGGGACTGGCGACGAGCGTGGCCTGGCACGGCTTCGATCACTACGGTCAGATGGTGGAATATCTGCGCATGAACGGAATTGTTCCACCGGCCAGTCGCTAGTTAACAAAACCGGATCAGTCCCGGGGGCGAGGGGCGGCTTGACCGGGAGCGACCAGACCGTACAGGTGCTGTTCAAAGGTGATGCCGGGTTCTTTGGTGGCACGCGCGGGATACGATTGCAGCGCCTCCAGGAAACTCCGAATCTCGAATCGAACCTGCTCGTCAGCAGAGAGGGAACTCTGCGATAGTCGCTCGTAAGGTAGTTTGGCTTTCATCCCCTCACACCCCAAGAAGTCCAATTCCGGCAATACGAAAGCTTCACCGCCATTAAACACTTTCAGAACGTACAAGTTTCGCGCAGGGGAATATGTAAGGTAGTCACCCGATGGCTCGTCGGTAAATGGCACGTTTGTGCTAAGGTCCGGGGCGGTAGACAATCTTGGGTCGATTCGGCGGTGTCGAAAATCCGGCCGAATCGAGGAAGTGTAAGGAGTTAGAGCTTTGCCCGACGAGCGCCCTGCAGGGTGATGGATGTGGAAAATAGCTCGGCAGATAGTCCGTGGAGCGAGAGCTGTGACGCAACTGCTTTGCGCGTATTCTGGGCGGACATGCGGTGATCGAGAAATACAAGCACCGACGGACCGGCGCCGCTGAGTGCTACTCCCAGAACTCCTTCTTTGCCGGTCAGATCCTGCAGGCATGGCAGCAGAGGACACAGGGGCGCGCGGTAGGGCTGGTGGAGCCGGTCTTCGAGAGCTACCGACAGCAGGTCGGGACGTCCCTGGGTAAACGCTGCCAACAGAAGCATTGAGTTCTGCACGTTCACGACAGCATCAGCGCGTGAATATTGTGCGGGCAGCACGCGGCGGGCCGCCTCGGTGGAAAGACTTTGTTCGGGAACGGCCAACAGCAGCGGCCACTTGCCCTTCGGGCGAATGCTGATCACCTGCGCTTCACATTCCCCGGACATGCGCGCGACGGTTAGTCCTCCCATCCAGCAGGCCGAAGCATTGTCGGGGTGATGCTCACGGCGAGAGGCTTCGCCCACGATCTGGGCGTCGGTCCAGCGCAGACGGCCGAAGTGGACGGCTAGTGCGATGCCACCTATGCGGGCTGCCGCGGAGGAGCCGCATCCTTTGCCAATCGGTATGTCGTTGCGAATGCGCAGCGACAGCGGAGTGACTTCCCTTCCCGCGGCCTGCAGCACTTCGCGATAGGTGTTGAGGATGAGGTGATTCTCGAGAGCCTGGCAGATGGCGCGGTCCCGGCCCGTAGCCGTGATCGAGAAGTTCGCTGCGGGACGAGCCTCGAGCTTTAGATAAAAGTCCATCGCGAGCGCGGCCGCGTCGAACGCTGGACCTAGATTGGCCGAGGTCGCCGGTAAGGACAGACGCAATGGGCCTGGGCTGCGGGAGTTTTTCCTCTCAGCCATTCGAGTGCACCGGGTCAGATTTCTCCGCCTCGTCGAGAGTTCGGAGGATCGCATCCAGCTTGGCGTCGAGCACAATTGGCGAGCGGCGCAACGGCTGCAGAGCGGCGCTTTCAGCTTCCCGCAGAGTGCCTTGAAACAGGTCGCCGCGATGGAACTCCATGGTGAAGTCGGGATCTTTCAGCAGATTCCCGGTCAAGATCAGCACAACGCTTTCTTCCGCCTTCACAAAACCTAGCTTCACCAGCTTCTTGAGCCCCGCGAGCGTGACCGCGGATGCAGGCTCGCAGCCAATGCCTTCGGCTCCGATCTCAGCCTTGGCCTGAGCGATCTCGACTTCGCTGACCTGTTCGCATGCGCCGCCGGTGGCTTCGAGAACATGAGCGGCCTTTTTCCACGACGCCGGATTGCCAATGCGAATCGCGGTAGCGCGCGTCTCGGCCTGGACCGTGACCAGTCGTTTGCCGCCGGCTTCTCTAAGCGTGCGAACAAGCGCATTGGCGCCCTCAGCCTGAATTACAGACAGCTTCGGCAACCTCGAAATCAAGCCGAGGTCGTGCATTTCAAGCAAAGCCTTGCCGATGGCCGAGCTGTTCCCCAGATTGCCGCCGGGCACGATGATGTGGTCGGGCGGCTGCCAATCGAGTTGCTCCAGCAATTCGAGTGCGAGAGTCTTCTGGCCTTCGAGGCGAAATGGATTGATCGAGTTCAACTGGTAGACCGGCGCGCGGAGAACAAGTTCCTGAAGCAGGCGAAGACAGCCGTCAAAATCCGTGCGCAGCTGGCACGTCACCGCCCCGTAGTCGAGAGCTTGGGAGAGCTTGCTCCATGAGATCTTCCCGTCCGGAACCAGCACGAGGCTTCGCATGTTGCCGCGCGCAGCATAGGCGGCCATGGACGCCGATGTGTTACCTGTCGATGCGCAGGCCACCCAGCGAAATCCAGCCTGCCGGGCGAAACTGGCAGCCACGGTCATTCCAGTGTCTTTGAATGAGCCAGTGGGATTCATGCCCTGATGTTTGGCAAACAGATGCGGCACGCCGGAGATACGGGCACACTGCGGCATCTCGTACAGCGGTGTGTTTCCTTCACGCAGAGTGATGGCATGCTGCTCATTTTCGAGCCTCGGGAGCAGTTCGCGGAAACGCCACACTCCGCTGAGATCAACCGGCGACGCGGAAAGACGACGCTGTTTCCACGATGATTTCAAATCAGCCGGTGTTAGCGTGGCAGGCTTTTCGCCGAGTTTGCTCCAGAGCGGGTATGTGATCTCCAGCAGATCGCCACAGTGAGAACAGCGAAAGTCCTGGCTGGCAACGTCACTCAGGTCGCCGCAGGCGATGCAGCGGAAGCGGAATGAGGCAGGGCGCACGCCCGGTTCAGAAGTGGTGGATTGAGGCATGGATTTGGAGCCTACTTCCCTCGCCGCAAATACTGGTCCGTCTTGTCGATCCAGTCGGCGCGCGGAGGATTGAAGACGTCCAGATCCACAGTGTCTTCCAGCGCTTCAGCTTTGTGCGGCATGTGCGGCGGGATGCAGAGAACTTCGCCCGCATTGACCACGATCTCCTTGCCGTCAATCCAGAACTTCAGCGCACCTTCGAGGATGTAAGTCATTTGCTCGTTGTGATGGCTGTGCTCAGGGACAATGCAGCCTTTCTTCAGCAGCACGCGCGCCAGCATAATCTCCTGGCCAACCACAAATTGACGCTGCAACAGCGGCTTAAGATCTTCGAGTTCAACCGTGTGCCAGGGGATGTATTTAAGCGTGGCATTGCCAGCCGCATGTTTGGTGACGGCGCGCTGAGCGCGAGAATGAGATTTTGCAGCTTTGGTCCGAGCGGGACGGGAAGAGCGTTTTGATTTGGGTTTGGATTTTGATTTAGCCATCGTCAATTCCTTAGCAGTCCACTTCTCACTACGGGCTATTCAGTGGACTCTGCCGCCATACAACTTCACTGCGTTGTCGTGCAGGTAAGCATGAGCGAGTTCGAGCGCTCGCGCCTCATTGATCTCTCCTTCCGAGACCATTTCGGCCAGAGCCGCCGCCAGCGCCGTACGTGTCGACTGGGCTCCCAGCCAGTAGCTCTCCTCAGCCCCCAGAACTTGATTGTAAGGGAAACAATCGGTCCCGAAAGTGATCTTGTCGGGGAAAGTTTCCAACCACATCTTGAGTGTTTCCTTGAACGCGGAAGGATACTGGGCGAGTTCTCCGAAAGACGAATCGAGGTAGACGTTCTTCATGGCTGCCAGCCAGATGGCTTCGCGCTCCAGCGGATACCCTCCATGGATCATCACGAAAATTGTGCTGGCATAACGAGGGTCGCGGAGCACGCTCTCCAGATTCATGATGTTTCCCTGGCTGAGGTTGAAGTAGTCGCCGATGCCGATCGCGGTGTGGATGTGCACCGGCAAGTGCAACCGGCCGCTTTCCTGAATGAGATAGCGGAAGATGTAGTCCTGGAACGTGCGATACTCCCGTTCCGTAGGGACGCCCCCGGACACGAAGCGCTGATAGATGTCCTCGGCCTGCTGGCGCGTGGGATCGCCGAAGGTCACAGGCCGGAAATAAGCGACTTCGAACTTCATCGCGATGCCGCCCTTTTTCTGGTTGTCCTCGAGCACCTGGCTGATGAACTTCAGATAGTCGGCAAAACTGGCGGGGAGCTTACTCACATTCTCCTGCTGCATCCAGCGGTGAAGCATTTTTTCCTGCAGGGGAATGAAGACTCCTTGATCGGCATTGCGCGCGGTCTCACGCTCATTGTTGAGGGGCCACATAAAAGAGTCGGCGAAGAACACCCAGGGAAACCGGTTGCTGTCGAGGTAGTCGGCCATCATGGCGCGATTGGCGACCGAACTTTCGATGTTCACCTTATCGAGAATCATGTTGAAGTAGGCGGAGCCAGGGTTCTGCTTCTTCAGTTCAGCTTTCTTGTCGACCAGCCATTTCGTGTGCTCGGGCGAAAGGTCGCTGTAGGGATATCCAAACAGCGCTTTCGCCGCCGCGGCGAGCTCGGGATTGTCATCGCGCGTGCGCAGGGCCTCGCTGGCATTCGGAGGAGCGGCCATGGCGTCAACGTCGGGATCGTCAGCGAATCCGGGGTGAGCATGATGATCGAAGGCGGGAATCTTCTCGATCTGCGGAAGCAGGCGCTGGTAGATTTGTTGGACGTCGGGCCCGGGAAAGGGCCGAGCCTGGGCAGCGGCAAGGATTGGCACACTTAGTACGACAACGGCTAATGCGCACAAAAATCTGGATCCGACTCTCATCGACGTCCCTCAGGGGCTGAAGCCCTACTCATCAACTGAAGTCTTATCGCAGCGCTGGAAAGCCTGCCCTGAGCGCAGCCGAAGGGCGCTGCGCCACCCAAAAGCTAACCCCTGCTGCTAGGCTGAAGACCTCATCGCCAGTCATCACCTGGCGGCGGGTGCGCTTTGCCAAGCCACGGAAACTTTCATGATGCGCTCCACCGCCTCCTGCAGAGTTGCTGTTGACGACGCAAATGAGAAGCGAACGAAATCTTTCCCTGACGGACCGAACGCCGCTCCCGGGATCGCCGCGACCCCAGCATCCTCAAGCAAGATCCTGCATAGTTCTTCGGCTGTCATTCCCGTGCCTGTCGTCTCCACCCAGGCGTAGAACGCGCCGTCCGGCGGCGCACATCGAAAACCGGGGACACGGTTCAGGTCGCGCGCAAATTGTTCACGACGGCGCGCGAATTCGCCAACCATCCGCGGCGTAGTGCCTTCACGATCGCGCAGAGCATCGATGGCGGCGTATTGCGTGAATTCAGCGACGCACGTGTAAGTATTCACAGCCAACATCGCCAGCGGAGCCACAACATCAGGCGGAGCGACCGTGTATCCCAGGCGCCATCCCGTCATGGCGAAGCTCTTCGAGAATCCGTCGATGATCAGAGTGCGCTCTTCCATGCCCGGATAACGCAGCATCGACATGTACTCGCCGCCGTAGATGATGCGCGCGTAAATTTCGTCAGAGAGCACCCACAGGTCATGCTTGACCGCCAGTTCGGCCATGGCGCGCTGAACCTGGTCGGTGTAGACAGTCCCCGTAGGATTGCCCGGAGAATTCGTGAGCAGCATCCGCGTGCGGGACGTGATCTTTGAGGCGATCTCGTTCGGGTCAGGCTGAAGCCGATTGCGCGGCGAAAGCTCGAATGGCACAGGAACCGCGCCCAGCCCTAGCGTGATCGAAGGGTATCCTGGAAAGCCTGGATCTGGGTAAAGCACTTCATCGCCCGGCTCGAGCAGGGCCATCATGGCCAGAAACAGAGCGATTTTGCAGCCCGGCGCAATCACGATGTTGGCAGGCGAAACTGCGAGATTGCGGGTGCGGCTTAAATAGGCAGCGATTTCTTCGCGGAGTGCAGGAACTCCGATTACGGCGCAGTAACGGTCTTTGCCCTCCGCCAGCGCCTTGCCGGCGGATTCTATGACCGACTTGCCGGGATGAAAATCCGGCTCGCCGAGTTCCAGATGGATGATCGAGCGGCCCTGAGCCTCCAGTTCCTTGGCACGAGCAAATACCGATAGCGCACCTTCTCCGCTCATCACCGACATACGCGAGGCGATCGATCTCATTCAGTCTCCGAAAAATTCATAGACCTTTATACATGCCCCCGTCCACAAGCACGGTCTGGCCCGTGATGTAGGACGCGCGCTCCGATGCCAGCCAGACGATGGTTTCCGCCACTTCACGGGGGTCGCCCAGACGTTTCAGCGGAGCGTCGGCGGACCAGCCTTCGAAAATCTCCTGCTCGGGCTTTCCCGAGGACGCCGAGCGCGCCTTGGCCAATTCTTTCAACCGGTCCGTCGCCGTGAAGCCGGGACCGACGTTGTTTACCAGAATCCCGTCTTTGCCGAATTCATTCGCCAGACTCTTCACCAGTCCGACTGCCGCTGCGCGCGCCGCGTTCGACAGCACCAGGTCTGTCACAGGCTGTTTGGTCGTAATGGAGGTGAGAGTGATAATGCGCCCCCATCGCTTTCGCTGCATGTGCGGAATCACTTCGCGCGCGAAATACACAGCGCTCAGGAAATTGAGTTCAAGGGCACGCTGCCAGTCTTCGAGACTGCAGGCCAGAAACCCCTTGGCCGGCGGACCTCCGCCATTGATGACACAGATGTCCAAGCTGCCGAAGTTTCTCGCGACCTCTGCGACGAAACGGCTGACGGCGCCCGAATCCGTAACGTCGAAAGCCTCGGCGAACACTTCAGCGTTGTATTGTTTCCTGATTTTGTCCGCGGCAGCGTGCAAGATCTGCGTGTTGCGCGCGCACATCGCCACGCGGCAGCCTTCGGCGGCAAAAGCTTCCGCGGTAGAACGGCCAATTCCCTGACTGGAGGCGGCTACCAGCGCAACACGGTCTTTCAGGCCCATATCCATGAACGTGGAATTATAAATGGTCGCAGGCTGCGGCAAGGCTTGCCGGAGCTTCCTCTCCGCAATTACTCTTAACGTAGACACGAGACCGACACAAAGGTTTGAGACGAGGCGACCATGAAGCGGCATCCTTATCATCCCGAGACGAAGACCGTACGCGGGGCAGCCGATCTTGACAAGAAGAACGGCCCGCTGGCTACGCCGATCTATCAAACCTCCACATTCGAAGTCACGGACAACGAAGAGCAACTGCGGGCAACGCACACCGACCACTTCTACACCCGCTACGGCAATCCCACCAACACTGTGGCCGAAGAAACCGTCGCGGAGTTGGAAGGCGTAGACGCGGCGCAGACCTTCGCATCAGGGATGGGCGCCATCACCACCACAATCATGGCGCTGCTCAAGGCCGGCGACCACATCGTCGCCCAGCGCGATATTTATGGCGGCGTAACCAAGTTTCTGTCGCAGTGGCTGCCCAAGTTCGGCATCGAGACGACGTTCGTCGACACTACCGATTATGAGCAGCACGAGCGGGCCATCCGCCCGAATACCAAGCTGCTGTACCTCGAGTCTCCTACCAATCCTACCCTGCGCGTGGTGGATTTGAGGAAGGTCGCGGCTCTCGCCAAACTGCACAACCTGATCAGCATGATCGACGCCACCTTCGGCACACCCATTAATCAGCATCCTGCTGAGTTTGGCATTGATCTGGTAATGCATTCGGGGACGAAGTACCTGGGCGGGCATACCGACCTGATTTGTGGCGTCGTGGCGGGGCGCGGCGATTTGATCGAAAAGATCCACGCTACCCGGACGACCCTGGGCAATTGCATGGATCCACACGCCTCCTGGATGCTGGTGCGCGGATTGAAGACGCTAGCCGTGCGCGTAGCTCGGCAGAATGAAAATGCGCTGCGCGTGGCGCAATTCCTCTCCGAGCATTCCAAGGTGCGGAGCGTGCACTATCCATTTCTGAAAACCCATCCGCAGTACGCCATCGCCCGCGAGCAAATGAGTGGAGGCGGCGGCATGGTGAGCTTCGAAGTGGAGGGCACAGGCGAGGACGCCCGCCGGGCCAGCGAATCCATGCGACTGTTTACCCTGGCCCCCAGCCTGGGCGGGGTGGAGTCACTGGTATCGATCCCAGTGCTCACCTCGCACGCCATGATCGAGCCCGAGCAGCGGGAGAAAATGGGCGTGACTGAGCAAATGATCCGGTTGTCGGTAGGGATCGAGAATGTGGACGATCTGATCGCAGACCTGGAGCAGGCGCTGGAGGCAGTTGCGGCGCGGGAACGGGTGCAGGTGGGGTGAGGCGGTTCTCAGTTCCCGGCGTTTACTTTCCGCTTCAGCTCGTGCTGGGAAAGCCTCCCATCGTTTCATCCGTCCTAAAAAAAACCGGCCTCAATTGAGGCCGGGTTGCAGTTTTCGTTTCGAGAACTCTAGAAGAGGATCTTCGCACCCAACTGCAAGATGCGGGCGTTGTGCACACCGGTAACATAGAGGAAGTTGCTGGCATTGAGCGTGTTGTTGCCAGCGCCGCCCGCCGATCCGGCATCCCCAGCTATGCCGCCCCATTCGGTGTGGTTGAAGACATTGAAAGCTTCCGCTCGGAATTCGAAGGCTAAGCTCTCCTTGATGGCGAAGTGCTTGAACAGTGCCATGTCGAAGTTCGTGCGGCGCGGATTGCGGAGTCTGTTTCTGCCGGAGTTGCCGAAGGTCAGCCCAGTCGGTACTGCAAAAGCGGCGGGGTTGTACCACAGAGGACCGACATTAGGAGCTGAGGTCCGGGAGAAACCCGCGTTCGGGTCGCCTACAATATCGGCACGGGAGCCAGAACCAACCCCGGCAGCCACACCAGCATTATCGGTGGAGTTGAGTACACTGAACGGCGTCCCGCTGGAGACGCCTACAATACCTGAATACTGCCATCCTCCCAGGAGCGTGTGGCGGAGCCCCGCGCCCTTGAAGAACGGCACATCCCACACATAGCTGAAGTTGAAGATGTGCCGCTGATCAAAATTGGAACTGGCCCGGTTGCCCGCGAAGTCATATGCATTCACCAAGCTGCCATCGCCGCGGTCCGAGGAATCGTCAATTGAATGGCTCCAGGTGTATGCACTACTGACGGTGAGTTGTCCCACGCTGCGCCGTAATGAGGCCTGCAGTGCATGGTAAACCGACGAAGACTTCAACTCCAGATGGGTTATGGTTCCGTAGCCGGGGTAGGGTCGCAGCGGATCCGCCAGTAGGCCGCAGGCGGCTACGCCAAGATTTATGGCCGCTTGTCCGGTGATATTGGCGCCACTGGGCGTCTGCATAGTGCCGCAATCGTCATGCCCGTTAGCATTGATCGCTTCGCCAGGCGTATAAGGATTCTGGCTGGCAGGAGTCGGGAATAGCTGGTTGAAGTCGCTCTGACGGGTCAGATGCGTCCCCTTGCTGCCCACGTAGGAGACAGTCGCCACGGTATTGTGAGCAATGTCGTGCTGAACATCGAGGTGCCATTGCTGCATGTAAGGCCACGTAACCTTGGTGGGGATGGAAACAACGTTGAGAGGGAACTGCGTGCCCGAAACCGCGCCACCAATGCTGGTGTAGCCGGGGATATTGGTTTGTTGCTCAGCGGTAGCGAGAGGGGGAGAGTTCTCCAGGGACTCAGTGTTGGCCTCGTTCCCGTTCGTGTGCTCGAAAAAGACGCCGTAACCGCCGCGTATCGCCCACTTGCCATTGCCCCAGGGGTCCCAAGCAAATCCGATGCGAGGAGCGGGGTTGAACAGATGTCCTTTCATGCAACCGACAGGTACCCCAGGAGTAACGCCGCACTGCACGATGCCGTTGGGCAGGTCTGAAACCGTTGGGGTTCCCCCATCAACTGTGAGGAAGTTGACGGTGTCATCCTGGTTCACACTGGTCTGCCCTTGTATGTAGTGAGCTGGATCGAAGTTGAAAGCCTGTTTCTGTTTCTCACGGTACGTCTCGAACAGGCTGAGGCGCAAGCCAAGGTTAAGCGTTAACCGGTCGGTAATGCGCCAGTCGTCCTGGAAATAAGGCTCAAATAGCTTGTAACGGTTGTAGTACTTGAGCAGGTGATCTTGCTGTCCGAAGCTGGCGATGTTGCCCAACAGCAAGTCGGCAAACGGGTTGCCAGTGCTATTGGCAGGGAACTGGCTGGGATCAAAGGTTAAGTAACCGGGGAATGACCCGGCCGCCAGTTCGCCTCCGAACTCATTTTTCTGCGCAGCCGCAATATAGGCTCCAAATTGCAGATTGTGCTTGCCCAAGATTTTATTGACATTGTCGCGGAAGGTATAGGTCGGGTTGGAGTTGTAGATGCCATTTGGAATGTAGCCCGAGTCCTCGCCGAAACTCCCATACGCGCCGTACGTATCTACGAGGTTGATTCCCGGCAATACACCCCCACCGTTTCCTCCGAAAAGGTCACCGATGGTCATGTTGGAGGGCCGTTTCCAGTTTCCCACATCGTTAAGAATGATGTGGTCGACCGTGTAGCTGAATACAAATTCGTTTAAGAGCGTCGGAGAAGCGGTCGCAGTCAGCCGAGCCACAAGACCGACACCGGGGCCTTTGAATGCTGTCTGGATTGTGGGAAAACTGCCTTGATTCGTCCACAAGGGCACGGCAGTCGTCGTCTGCCAGGAATCGTGGATAAAGCGGAACGTGGCGCGGATCTTCTCGCTGAAATTGTGGTCCACGCGGATCAACTCTTCGCGCCAATTGGTTGACTGTGCCGGGGATGAGACAAATGAATTCCCCTGATTGGGAGCCGGAATCATTGTGAGCAGCGCCGCTACGTTGGGATCATTAGAGTTAAAGGGAACTTGGTTGGAGGGATACGGATTCCACAAATTCGCTCCGACCAGCGTTCCAGGACAGTCGGCCCACGGAAGCGGGTTATTGTTTGCATCGAGACGTTGGAATGGGGTGGGCACTCCCTGGCATAAATCGGTGAAGTCGCCACCACGCTGCGGAAGGCTAGGAACTGGCTGGTTGAATGACTGACCCGGAACGATATCCTTACGCCACTCCTCGGACCAGAAGAAAAATGTTTTCTGCTTGTCTTTGTTGTAGTGCCCGGGAATATAAATCGGACCGCCGAAGGTGTAACCATAATCGTTCTTTTTATACTCCGGGGCTACACCGTTCTGGAACCAGGCGGGAGAATTGAATGCATCATTACGCACAAATTCATACACGTCGCCGTGGAATCGGTTGGTGCCAGACTTGGTTTCGACTTCCACGGTGCCGGAGCCATTTCGGCCGTATTGCGCGCCGTAATTCGAAGTCAGAACCTTGAATTCGGCGATGGCGTCAATGCTGGGATACACGTTCAACGTGGAGTTGCTGCCATTGTCCATGTTGTCGCCGCCGTCCAGTTCCCAGTTGTTGTATTCCACGCGGCCACCGTTCATGCTGTAGCTCACGTTGCCATAGACTCCGACGGTGCCTTCATCTTGGCCGGTTTGGTTGCTGACGCCCGGGGTCAGTGTGACCAACTGCGTGAAGTTGCGGCCATTCAGTTCAAGTTGCGAAATTTCCTTGCCCGTGACCGTTCCTGCGAGTTCGGAAGACTGGGTTTCCACCTGAGCCACGCTGGTACCTTCAACCACGACCTCGGTGCTGATCGTGCCCACTTGCAGCGGGATGTCCACGCGGGCCTTCTGCGCTACGTCCAGCTTCACTCCCTTGGCCTGGTACTTCTTGAAGCCACTGGCGGTCACGATAATGTCATAGGTACCGCCCGGCAACCCCGACTCGTTGTAGTCGCCGCTGGAGTTGGTGACGGTATGGCGGTCGATGCCGTGGTCGGCACTGGAAACGACGACCTCAGCATTAGCAATCGATGCGCCCGAGGGATCCTTCACGGTGCCGGTGATAGAGCCAGTGTCCTGGGCCCAAGCGGCGGCACAAAAAGTAACTGTCAACAACACGGTCCGCAACAGCACACGATGAATTTTCATGGTCAGGTTTGTCTCCTTAAGCGACGAACGGTTCGCTTCTTGTGATCCTCGCCGACTACCCTCCCGTGGGACACGACGGCGGCAACTCTTCGGATCTCCCCAACATTTCGGGTACAAACTGGGGATCGTTGTAATGGCTATTAAAACGTATGAATAGTGCGTTTATACGATGTCCGATGTCAAGAAAAAAGCGAAGATGTCACGGTCCGACTGATAATCCATCTGCCGCAAAATCGCTCTTGCCCCTCCCCAGATCACCCCTACGTGCAGCATTCGCTACAGACTAAAGCAGGCTACGTGTGGATTCGCGCACGACCAACTCCGGGGCAACTTTACGATGGGCAGCCGCCACCCCACGCTTTTCGAGTACCGCGTTGATTCCGTCCAGCACGATACCCACAGCCGATGCACCCATGATTTCCATCGGCTGGCGAATCGTGGTCAGCGACGGCGTGCACAGGGCCGAGGGGGCCACGTCGTCAAATCCAATCACCGAGCAATGTTCAGGAACCCGCAGTCCAGCCTTCGCCAGGGCCCGGATCGCTCCGAAGGCGGTCATGTCGTCAAACGCGAGCAGCGCCGTGAAAGGGCGTTTCTGTTTGATGATGTCGTCGGTCAACTTCTGCCCCGCTTCGAAGCTGGAAATCGGATCGCGCGACTCCGGCAAATCCAGAATCAGGTGAGAATCCAATTCCAGACCGTAACTCTTGGCGCAATTGCGGATGCCGCGCCAGCGCGGAGCACTGTCCGTCAACGCCTTGGGACCGCGAATGAATGCGATCTTGCGGTGACCCAGCGAATGGAGATGTTCGAGCGTGAGATATCCCCCAACTTCGTTGTCCACGATCACAGAACTCATGGACTCGGTTTTCAATTCGCAGCCGATGATGGCGATGGGGATGCTGCTCTTCTCCAGGTCGCCGAGCAGATTGATGTCCAGAAACAGCCAGTTGGCGAGAACGATCAGGCCCTCGATGCGGCGATCCAACAACATTTCCAGATAGCGCTCGAACCGGCTGCGTTCATTATGCACGTCGGTGAGGATCGGCAGATACGACGACTGATACAGGGTATTCTCAATGCCGCGCAGCACCAGCGTGCAGTACGGATCCGTCATGTCGGCGACCATGACGCCAACGGTATGGCTCCGCTTGCTGCGCAACGATCGGGCAAACTGGTTGGGACGGTAGCCGAGTTTCGCGGCCGCGCGCTCGATGCGCTTCTTGGTAACCGCGGGAATATATCGCGCCAGCGGCGCGTTGTTCAGTACGATAGAGACGGTGGTCGAGGAAAACCCGCTCTCCTTGGCGACGTCTCGAATGGTGACCATCGAATCCCTTACCGGGGAAGGGGAAATTTTGAACAATTCTGAAAAAATCGCTATGCAAGCATCCGCAAGAAAATTGTAGAAAACAATTTTCGCGCCCGCGTTTCACATCCCTCGCTTGAATTCAAGGCGAACGCTGGCCGACACTACAGCAGAGAGTACAACCAGTGTCAAGCACGCGAGTCACATCTGAATTCTTAATCGGGCTTTTGCTGCTATGCGGGACCATGGTCGCCGCACCGCAGAATGCCTCGCCCCCCGCAGCAACAACGGCGCGAGGTGGCAAGTCCAACGCGCAATCCGGCGTCACCGTGGCAACCGATCCGGCCCAGCTTTTTCAACAGGGGCAAGACGCCCTGAACCGCGGACGTCTTGACGAAGCCGAG
>Ga0137390_10001755_pt1 | contig 16646 bp, 18 predicted proteins | sample 15con2h24AmetaG_FD_104937 | JGI IMG/M metagenome (GOLD analysis project Ga0137390, IMG submission 104937) | Vadose zone soil microbial communities from Angelo Coast Range Reserve, California, USA - 15con2h2.4A metaG | ecosystem: Environmental > Terrestrial > Soil > Vadose zone > Saprolite... | reverse complement strand
GCAGCGGCAAGGGCGTGACATGCGCAAAAGCATCCCTCTCGCGCTGTTTTTCGTGCTGGCCGGTGCCGCGCGTGCCGCGGAATTGTCGCCGACACCGGCCGGTTTCGCCGCCGCGACACCGCGGGAGACATTTCTCGCCGTTTGTATCGCGATAATGATGGCATTGGGGATTGGGAGTTTACCCATGTCGCCCTGGCGCTACTCACCGTCCTGATCGGCGCCTTTTGCCTGTTCACGCTCTACGGGCTGGCTGGCCGCGAAGACCCGGCGGCCGGCGCGCTCGTCGTCCTCGGGCTGATCGGCGTATTCAAGTTGATGAACCAGTTCGAAATCCGGCGCAAGGCGAACCGCACGCAGGGATCGGGCAATGACTGAGATCGCACCCGGCGTGCCCGCCGGGGGGGCGGACGACTTCCAACAAGTCCGTCCGCTTCGGTTTTTCAAAGCGGCACGTCTGCAAGCCTATGGCTATACGCTCGCGATAATCTATACCGTGCTTTTGGTGCATTTCTATCGCGTCGGTGCTTGGATCATTGATAGCGCCGGGGCACCGGCCTATACCGACTTCACGACGATGTGGGTGGCCGGCATCGAGGCGCTCCGCGGAGAAGCGGCCCGGCTGTATGATTCGACGGAATTCCTCAAGATCCAGGCCGGGCTCCTTGGAGAAGGGCCATATTTTTACCCAAACTGGCCCTATCCGCCCACGATTCTTCTGATCGCCGCTCCGTTCGGTGCGCTTCCGTATCTTTATGCCTTCCTTTCCTGGGACGCGGCCACGCTGCTCGCTTTAGTCATTGTCACCTACCTCATCGTGCGACGACTGCCAGCGATTTCGCTTGTGCTGGCGAGCCCCTTCACAGCATGGAACCTTCTCGCCGGGCAGAACGGCTTTCTAACGGGATCGCTGGTCGGCGCTGCGCTGTTATGCCTCGAGCGACAGCCAGTCCTCGCGGGCGTGTTCATCGGATGCCTCACCTATAAGCCGCAATTCGGGATCCTGCTGCCGGTAGCGCTCATCGCCGCCCGACAGTGGCTCGCCGTCGCCGCCGCGGCGATTACCGCCGCAGGGTTGGCCGGCCTGTCAATGGCGGCCTTCGGGACCGGCGCTTGGGAAATGCTGCCCACCGGCTTGCTGACTCAGCAAAACGTCGTCCTCCTCGCTGACGGCGACCCTGATGCCGCTTGGGGCCGGCTGCAGACGGTTTACGGTCTGATCCACGAACTCCATGGCGGCACGCTTCTCGCCTCGCTGCTGCAAGCCGCGACCACGCTCGGGCTTGCGGTGGTTGTTTGGCAGATCTGGCGCTCCTCGGCGAACTACGCGTTGAAGGCGGCGACCCTCTCGGCGGCGGTGCTGATCGCGACGCCTTATGCCTTCAGTTATGATATGGCAGCCCTTGCGATTCCGGTGGCGTTTCTCGCCCGAGACCAGTTGCGTAACGGTTTGATGAGGGGGGAACAGACAGCGCTTCTCGGGTTGTTCGGCATCGTCCTGGCCGCGTTCGTCGCTTTCTGGATTAGCCAGGGCCAGCTCGATTTCGGGACGATGCCGCTCGGACCAGCCGCTGTGCTGATGCTCCTAGTGCTTGTATTGCGCCGCACCGCCACCCCTGTTTTGGCGAGAATTGGATGGACGTAGCCGCCTACGCAGTCGAAGCGGAAGTCCAGGAAACTCATTGGTGGTTCATTGGCCGACGGCGGTTGTTCAGCCGCGAGATCGCCGCGCTCGAACTGCCGGAGGATGCCCCGGTCCTCGATGTCGGCACGAGCACCGGCACGAACCTCCGGATGTTGGGGGAGTTGGCTTTTCAGCGGGTCGTCGGGCTCGATCGCAGTGATGAAGCAATACGATTTTGTGCGGAGAAAAGGCTTGCGATCGTGCGCCGTGGCGATGTTTGCGCACTTCCCTTCGAGGACGCGAGCTTTGAGCTCGTGCTGGCTACCGATATCCTCGAACATGTGGCTGATGACGGGTTGGCTTTGTGCGAGATTGCCCGTGTACTGAAGCCCGGCGGTCGGATGCTGATGACGGTGCCGGCCTTTGACAGCCTGTGGGGATTGCAGGACGAGGTGGCGCACCATCTCAGGCGCTATCGCCTTCCACCGATCAACAGCGCGGTCGAAGCTGCCGGACTGCGTGTGGTTCGGTGCTTCTATTTCAATTATCTGCTCTTCGTGCCGATTTGGTTGGCGCGCCAGATACTCCGGATGCTTGATCTAAAGCTGGCGAGTGAGAACCAACTGAATTCGCCGTTGCTGAACCGGCTTCTTACCTACGTTTTCGAGCTCGATCTGCGCACTGCTCCCTGGTTGACACCGCCCTTCGGGGTGTCGATTTTCGTGCTAGCGGAGAAGCCCGGTGAGGGGCAACCAACAAGCGTCGTTCCCAACCATGATTGAACAATCGGGCGCACGGCCGTGCGCGGAGTGACGGCCCGGTTGTCGTACACTGCTCGTTGGCTGCCCCCAATGCGATCGTGCTCACCGACACGGCTTACAATGCAGATTGGCTGCGCCGACGACTGCCTGTATGCCCTCAGGCCGACGATCTCGCTTTTGATCCCCCGGGGCGCCACTTCGATCCCGTCATTGGCATGACTTATGTGAAGGATCCCCGCTATGTTCAAAATGATTAACAGCTTCCGTCGGGACGAGAGCGGAGCCACGATGGTCGAATACGGTCTGCTCGTCGCACTGATCGCTCTGGTTGTCGGGCTGGGCGCTCAGATCGTCGGGACCCAGCTCAGCTCGATGTTCAGCAAGATCGGCAGCTACGTCGGCGCCATTACCGTCCCGACGGCCTAATCAACGCGACGGCGGCTGTTCGAGCGCTGTCTACCGGCGCGGGCCCGAAGAGCCGCTCGCGCTCCAGCAACGCTTGCCCACCCGATGCGCAGTCCCGCCCGATGCGCAGTCCCGCCGCAAATCGGCGCGCATCGTGCTTTCTGCCCTTCTGGATCGGCGCAAGGCGGAGAAGGCGCTCCCCCTTTTCACCCAGGGGGACGGAGAGACCGGGCTTGATTTGAGCCTTCTGTTTCCTGGGTGCCGAGAGACCGGGGCGCAAAGCTCTCGCGTAGCGCGGCGCCCCGGCCGGCCCTGCGCGCGTAGATGGTGCGACTCCATTCCCCCACGCCAGGCTGTTTGACGTATAGCGCGCGCACTTCCCTGGCTTGATCCAATTTCGTCGCTCGGCTGCTCCAAGCTATGAGTGAGGGTTAACTACGATAGTTAAAATTTTTCTGAAACGCTAGGCTTCGTCAACGATTGATTCATTGATCGGTAGAAAGCCCGCGCCGGGGCGCCGCTGGATCCCGTCATTGGCATGACTTATGTGAAGGATCCCCCTATGCTCGAAATGATTAACAGCTTCCATCGGGACGAGAGCGGAGCCACGATGGTCGAATACGGTCTGCTCGTCGCGCTGATCGCTCTGGTGGTCGGGCTTGGCGCTCAGATCGTCGGGACCCAGCTCAGCACAATATTCAGCGAAGTCGGCAGCTATGTCGGCGCCATTACGGTTCCGACGGCCTAACGAACGCGACGGCGGCTGTTCGGGTGCTGTCTATCGGCGCGGGCCCGAAGGGCCGCTCGCGCTCCAGCAACGCTTGCTGGACCCGATGCGCAGTCCCGCCGCAAATCGGCGCGCGGTCCCGTGCTTTCTGCCCTTCCGGAGCGGCGCAGGGCGGAGAAGGCGCTCGTCACGGTGAATCCAAGAGGCCTGGATCTGCGGCGTCCGCCCCGCGCGTAGACGATCTGGTCGAAGGTCGCGGAGGATTTGCGTGATGGCGGTTGATTGGTGCAAGCTTCCGCTGTGGATGACCTCTCGGGCCTATGACGGCGCTCTCAGTACACAGGCCGGCCCGGGGCGCCGCGCTACGCCAGGGCTCCGCGCCCCGGTTTCGGCACCCAGGAAACAGAAGGCTCACATCAAACCCGGACCCTCGTTATCCTCGAGTGAAAAAGATCCTATGAGGCGACGGACGGCCAAGCTCCGGTAGGGTTTGGGTGTCCAAACATCCAACCCAGGAGACCGCCGATGGAGATCTCGCTCAGCGCCCTCCCGGCCGTCGCGGCCGAGCATGCCACGATGTTTGTCGCGTTGGAATTGAGCAAGGCGATGTGGCTCGTAGCCTTGCATTCCCGCTTGCCGACAAGGTGAGCCAACATCGGTTTGCCGGCGGCCACATCGCCGGCCTGCTGGCACTGATCGTAGTAAGCAGACGCAGGTGGAAGCGGAGCACGGCCGGAGGATCGGTATCCTGTCCTGCTACGAGGATGGGTCATTCTGGCGCGCCGATACCGGTTCCGCAAACTCGATGGATCCTGCGGCGCGACGGTGCACCCCCGCATCAACCGGAGGACCCGCCAAATACTACATCGGCATCGATGTTTCGATGAAGGATGCCCTTTTTTGAGGGCGTTGGTCGCCACGGGTGCCCCCGCGATTAGATAGATAACGGCAGGCTCCGAGCAGAAATTAGCCTATCCTCATTTGTGCAGCATTACTTCCGGTCGGCGGATGGCGCGACTCCCTTCCGCACGGCCAAGCCGTCTGACATCCCGTGCGCACTTCCCTGGCTGATCCGATTTTGCAGCGCGGATGCCCCAGGCTCGGTTATGAGCCAATGGTTAACCATGATAGCTAAAATTTTTCTGAAACGCTTGGTTTCGTCAACGATTGATTCATTTGATGGGTAGAAGGCCCGCCCGGGGGCGCCGCTGGATCCCGTCATTGGCATGACTTATGTGAAGGATCCCCCCTATGTTCAAGATGATTAACAGCTTCCGTCGGGATGAGAGCGCAGCCACGATGGTTGAATACGGTCTGCTCGTCGCGCTGATCGCTCTCGTCGTCGGGCTTGGCGCTCAGATCGTCGGGACCCAGCTCAGCTCGATGTTTAGCAAGATCGGCAGCTACGTCGGCGCCATTACCGTTCCGACGGCCTGATCGACGTGCCTCTAGGTGGTTCGGAGGCGCTCGGCGTCTCCGAACAGCCGCCTCCTCTCCATCATCGACGCCGAGTGCTTCGGCCTCTGCGACGTGAGTTTGCGACTTGGACCCGATAGACCGGCAATGCAAACGCTAACGACCATCCTCGCGATCTCCGTTTTGATTGTCGCCGCCTACGGAGACATCTGCCGACGGAGAATACCGAACGAGCTGGCCATTTCGATCGCGATCCTCGGCCTGGCCCGCATGGTCATCGCCGGCGAGCCAGGCGTTACGCTCTGGACGCTGGCGGCGGGCGCCGCCGTCCTATTCACCGGTTTTCTGCTGTTCTGGCGCGGGCTGATCGGCGGCGGCGACGCCAAGCTGCTCGCTGCCGTGGTGCTGTTGGTCGGCTATCGCGAACTTGCGGACCTCCTGTTGATCATGAGCCTTGTCGGCGGTCTTCTCGCGCTGGTCGTCATCGCAATCGATCGGCTGGGTCCCTGGCTGCCCCCGGTCCCCGTCATTTTGGGCATCTGCGGCGCCCCTCTGCGGTTCGCTGTTTTTGCTGAAGAGCAGCTCGAAGGCTTGCGGCAGTTGATCTGGCCTTCGGCCTCACGCCCTGCCGTATCGCATTCGCCGCCCATGCGGCCGAGCGTGCCCTATGGCGTCGCGATTGCGGCGGCAGGTGTAATGGTTCTCGTTTTTCAATCCTCTCTCCCGGGGTGAGCTTGATGCGCGCCAAGACAATTTTAACCGTGCTGTTTCTGATCTCGGTCGGTGTCGCAGGATTTGTCTTCCTGCGCGCGCTGCCGCAGAACGTCGACGCCGCTAATGCGCCGCCACCGGAGGAGGTTCTGGTCGCGAAGGTCCCGCTCGCGCCGGGCACCTTGCTGCGCACCGAGGATTTGGCCTGGCAACCGGTCGCCGCGGCGCGGCTCGGTGACGAGATCCTGCGGCCGGCGCTGGCGGTCCGCCAGGGCAAGCCCGAACTCGATCAGCAGGCGCGCACGGCGGTCTATGGCGCGGCGCTGAGGATCGCGCTGGCACCCGGCGACCCGATCAGGCCGAGCATCCTCGTCAAGCCGGGCGACCGCGACTTCCTGCGCATCGTCCTGACCCCGAGTCAGCGCGCGATCTCGATCCCAGTCACGACGGGAGGCAGCAGCACAGGGCTGCTGACCCCGGGCGACCGGGTCGACGTGATCCTGACGCAGGCCTTCAAGGAGCAAGGCGCGCCGCTCGCGCTCCGCTCGGTCAGCGAAACGATCGTCCAGGATTTGCGCGTACTGGCAATCGACGCTCCGGACGCCAAGACGGCGGGGAATTTAGGCCCCTCGGTGACACTCGAAGTGACTCCGGAAAGGGCTGAGTCGATCAACGTCGCCACCGAGCTCGGCAAACTGTCCCTGACGCTGCGTCCGGCGGGCGATACGCCATCGGCCGCAGCGGCGGGCCGGGACATTGCCGTCAAGCCGACCTGGGCGGGCGATGTGTCGCCGGCGCTCGGCGCGGTGCGGCCAGCTGTGAAGCCGGTTGCTGCGGAGCAGCCGCCGATCCAGATCGTCCGCGGCGCGACGCGGGAAGAGGTCAAGACGCGCTAATCGCGCGGTTGATCAGCGTACCAGCGATTGCTCGAGGATATGAACCATGCCGAAGGCGCAAGTAATGGCGACGTCCCAGGAAGCCAGCAACGTTCTGCAAATCCCCTCTCCGATCGAAAAGGCGGCGGCGTTGCCGACCGGCCGCCTTCCGCTGATGGCGTTCGTTGCCGACGCGAAGACCGAGGCTGCCCTGCGGGAATGCCTGCCGCAGTCGCCGGAAACGCCGCACGTGGTGATGCGCGGGGGTATAGCAAAAGCGATTCAACACCTCGCCGGCGAGCGTTCGCCGCTCACCCTGATCGTCGATTTGAGCGGGGTCGATCTGCCGGTCGCTCGGGTGCACGATTTGGCCGATGTGTGCGAGCCGCGGGTGACCGTAATCGCGCTCGGCGACCACAACGATGTCGAACTGTATCGGGATCTGATACAGGCGGGAGTCCATGACTACCTTGTGAAGCCGATCACGTACCAGCGCCTGGCAAAGGCTCTGGCTGCGAAAGGCGGCGTCGGCGAGGGCAGCCCGATCAATCAAAAGCTTGGCAAGGTTGTCGCTCTGATCGGCGCACGCGGCGGGGTCGGAACGACCACTCTGGCTGCCAATCTCGCCTGGTATCTCGCCAACGAGCAAAAGCGGCGCGTGGGGCTCGTCGATCTCGATCTGCAGAACGGCGATTGCACCCTGACGCTCGATATCAAGCCGACCGGCGGGTTGCGCGAGGCCCTGACGAATCCCCACCGGGTCGACGGCGTCTTCCTCGAACGGGCGATGGCGGTTCATGGCGAGCGGTTGTTTGTCCTCGGCTGCGAAGAGCCGTTGCGCGACGACGTAGAGTTCACGGCGGATGCGGTCGAGAAGGTCGTCTCGGTGATGCGGACGCAGTTTCACTGCATCATCCTCGATGTCCCGAGAGTCCCGAGCGAGGCGTATCGGAAGGCGCTGGAACTTGCCGATCTGCGCATCATCGTCGCCGATCAGACGCTGCGTGCGGCGCGCGACGGGCTGCGGCTGCGCACGGTACTCGAGGAGAACGATCACGAGCACTTGAACCTTCTCGTTGTCAACCGCGCCGGCGAGGGCGGGCGCCACGCTGTGACCCTGAAACAGCTACAGGAAGTGCTCGGCATCAACCCCAAGGTGGTCATCCCGTATCAGCCCAAGCTCTTTGCCAAGGCCGCCGGCGGGGCGAGGATGCCGGCAGCGGGGCGCGGGGCGTTGGCTGACGGCCTCGCTGCGCTGGCGCTCGAGATCGTCGGCCGGCCGGCAGACCGCCGGGGCTGGTGGAGGTTTGCGAAGTGAGATCGACCGGATTCGGCCGCCGCGTCATCGACGGCCCTGGGCGGGATCTCGTCGTCGTCCCCCGCATCTCCGAAGATGCCGACCTCGCCGCCGACCACAGCGCCTATATCGAGCTGAAAGAGCACATCCGGGCCGCTCTGATGTCGCGGATCGACCCGTCAGTTGCCAGCCGCATGCCGCGGCCGGCGCTGCAGTCGGATGTCGCCAAGCTGGTGAACGAGATCGCCACCCAGGAGCGGATCCATCTCAACGAGGCCGAGGAAAGCCGGCTCGCTGTCGAGCTCACCGACGACATGATCGGGCTTGGTCCGCTCGAACCATTGCTTGACGACGATGAAGTCACCGACGTGCTGGCGAACGGCCCTTTCGACATTTTTGTCGAGCGGCGGGGCAAGCTCGAAAGGACGAGCGCCCGGTTTCGCGACGCTCAGCACCTCGTCAATGTGGCGCAGCGCATCTCCTCGGCTGTCGGGCGGCGCGTTGACGAGGCGAGCCCGATGGTCGATGCCCGTCTCCCCGACGGTAGCCGCGTCAATATCGTTTTACCGCCTCTCGTGCTGAACGGCGGCACCATCTCGATCCGCAAATTCCCAAAACAGAACATCACCCTGGACATGATGGTGCGCCAGCAGAACATGTCGGCGGAGCTCGCGCGCCTGCTGCAAATCGCAGCGCGCTGCCGCCTCAACACCCTGATCTCGGGCGGCACCGGCTCGGGCAAGACGACCCTGCTCAACGCAATCTCACAGCACATCGACAATGATGAGCGGATAATCACGGTGGAGGATGCGGTCGAACTCCGCCTGCAGCAGCCGCATGTCGTGCAGATGGAAACCCGCCCGCCGAACTTAGAAGGGGCCGGCGATGTCACGCAGCGCGGGCTTCTTCGCAACGCGTTGCGCATGCGGCCCGACCGTATCGTCGTCGGCGAGGTCCGCGGCGCCGAAGCCTTCGACATGCTGCAGGCAATGAACACCGGACACGACGGCTCGATGTCGACGGTCCACGCCAACTCCCCACGCGACGCCCTCTATCGCGTCGAGAACATGGTGTTGATGGCGACCGGCAATCTGCCGCTGCGCGCGATCCGCATGAATGTGGCGAGCGCATTGAACCTCGTCGTGCACATCGAGCGGATGCGCGACGGCGTCCGCCGCGTGCAGAACGTCGTCGAGGTCGCCGGCATGGAGGGTGAAATCGTCACACTCCGCGAGCTGTTCACCTACCGCTATCGCGGCGAGCGCGGCGACGGCGCGATCGAGGGGGGGTTCGAACCGGCCCGGGTGCGTCCCGATTTTCTCGTGCGGGCGACCCGTCTCGGTCTCGAAACAGAACTCTTGGAAGCGCTCGGGATCGTGGGAGGCTGAATTGGTCGAACCGATCCTCCTCGCCCTTATCGCGACTCCGCTGATCGTCGGAGCAGCGCTGTTTGCGGTGCTCCGCAGCGACCGCCACAGACAGCTCCTGCAGATGCGGCTCAAGGGCATGATTGCCGCAGCGCCGGTCGAGGCTGCGCCAAGCCTTTTGTTGCGCAAAGCCTCGCTGCCGCAAAACTTGCGCGGCCTTGAGCTTTTGGAGACGCTGTGGGGGCGCCTGAATGTCGCCTTGCTGGCCACTGGAAATCGGATCGGGTTGTTTCACCTCGCAGCGGCCGGATTGTTGACGGCAGCAGCGGTGCTGTTTTTTTTGCTCGGCCTGCTCGGGTTTGATCTGCCGTTGGCCGCTGTGTTGAGTGGCACCGCAGGCCTAGGAGCGCCCGTGTTGGTGTTGCGCTCAGCGCAGCGCCGCTATCAAAACCGATTTCTTGCTATTTTCCCCGATGCGCTTGATCTCATCGGCCGCGCCGTCAAAGCCGGTCTCCCAGTGCTCGATGCGATGGAAGTCGCAACCAAAGCGATCCCTGCGCCGGTCGGCAGCGAATTCCAGCAGACACTCGACGAGTTTCGCATCGGCGTCCAGATCGACGAAGCGCTGCGGCACGCGGCCGAGCGCGTCCGCATAGCGGAATTCCGCTTCTATGTCGTCGCCTTGGCATTGCAACATCGGACGGGCGGCAGCCTCGCCGAGACGCTAGCCAATCTCAGCAACGTCATTCGCCGGCGCAAGGAATTGCGGCTGAAGGTTCGCGCCTTCACCGCCGAAGCCAAGATGTCCGTGATGGTATTGTCGGCGTTGCCGTTCGTCGCCGGCGGCCTGATGGCGGTCATCAATCACGACCTGATGGTGACGCTGTTCACCGACCCACGCGGACGCTTCATGGTGGGGCTCGCGCTGGCGAGTCTTCTGAGCGGCGTGACCGTGATGACCTGGATGATCAAGAAGAGCCTGCGCTAGCCATGCTCACATCAACACTTTCAATGCTCGCTGAGGCTGCGACCACCTATCTCACGGTCCGGATCGGCGATTTCAATTTTGCCCCGCAATACACGGCAATACTGGTAGCGGCGCTGGCGGCGGCGTTGTTATCGGCATTCAAGCTTTGGCGGATCTCGAGTCAGGAGAATCGTCAGGTCCGGCTCGACGCCCTGCGGGAGGCGGTGGGCGACTCGCCGGGTACGGCCCCGTCGCAACGCCGGCAATGGTATCAGCGGCTCGGAACCGTCGTCGCGGTAAGCCCAATCGTTGGCAGATCCGAGCAGCAGCGGCTGCTCAGAGCCCTCGCCGCCACCGGATTTAGGCAACGCGGCAGCCTCGCGATCTTTGTGACGATCAAAGTCTGCAGTGCCCTCGGGCTTGCCGCGCTGTTCTGGACTCTCGTCGAATGGCAGCAGCTCCTGGCCGGCTCGACGATCTTCAGAATGGCTGTGCTGGTGGGCGGGCTGATGCTCGGCTGGCGCCTGCCCGAAATCGTTTTGTCCCGAATGGCGGCACGGCGGCGGGTGAAAATTGAACAAGGCCTGCCGGATGCCCTCGATCTGCTGGTCATCTGCGCTGAGGCGGGCCTCAGCCTCGATCAGGCAATCGAGGAGGTCGCCCGCGATCTCTCCGCCGCGAGCCCCACCGTTGCTGAGGAATTCGCCTTGACGGCAGCAGAGATGCGCGTCCTTTCGGATCGCACCGAGGCGCTCCAAAACCTGGTGACACGCACCGGGGTAACCAGCCTGTATGGCATTGCCGCGACGTTGAGCCAGGCAATCCGGTTTGGCACCCCGCTCGCCGAATCGATGCGGATCATTGCCGGTGAATTGCGCAACGCTCGACTGGCGCGGATCGAGGAGCGCGCGGCGCGGCTGCCGGTTCTGCTCGCGCTTCCTTTAATGGCGTTCATCCTGCCGGCTCTATTCATGGTGCTCGGCACCCCGGTAGCACTGCGCATATTCGATTTCCTGGGCAACCTGACAATGCCCACCATCGGGACTCCCTGAGCACATGCCAGCATCTCCCCAGCCGAAGCGGCCGGCCGCTCCCGGGAACGGTCGCTCGCAACTCGAAGAAGAGGCGAGTCGGCAGATCGCCCTGCCGGCGAGCGTCATCGATCTGCGGGTGGCGCGCCGCATCCGGGCGAGGCGGCTGCGGAGTGGCATGACATTGCAAACCCTCGCGCAAGGTATCGGTGTGGCTTTTCAGCAGGCGCACAAATACGAGCGCGGGCAGAGCCGCATCTCCGCCGGTCGCTTGTTCCATGTCGCCAAGGCGCTTGGCGCGCCCATTAGCTATTTCTTCCTGCCGGATGAGGAAGCCAAAGCCCTCGAGGACGATGCGGCAAAGCACGTGGCGACGAACAGCGAGCGGCAAGGGTCGTCGCGATCGACGAATAAATCCGGCTTCCTTCGCGACCGACGCGGTGCCGTGGCTGCGCTCGTCGCGGCCACGATGACAGTGCTATTCGGCTTTGCCGGTCTCGGCGTCGATGTCGGGATCTGGTACACGCTGAAGCGTCAATCCCAATCGGCGGCCGATAATGCTGCCATATCCGGCGCAATCGAGCTGGTCGACGGCAAGGGCGTGTCTGGCGGTCCGGCAACTACCGATGTGCAAAACCTGGCGATGTACGCGGCGAGAAACAACCTGAGCGCCAGCGCGGCCAGCAGCCTCAGCGTCGATTCAAGGAGCTCGCAAGCCTACCCGAATGGGTGCACCGCCCCCGCCGGAAACAACATTTGCGTCAACAACCCGCCGAACCTGGGCGTTCACGCCGGCGACACCAATTATGTCGAAGCCATCCTGGCGCAACCGGCAGTCTCGATCTTTCCGGGCCTCGTCGGCTACAGCGACGCGATCACCATCCGGACACGCGCCGTCGCCGGATACCGAGACATTCCAAGCTGCTTCGTCGGGCTCGGCAATCCTTACGGAACGGGCAACACCCTCGCGATCGGCGGCGGCGGCAACAACGTCGACCTCAACATCCCAAATTGCGCCTTTGTTAGCGCGTCCACCAACGCGACCGCTACCAGCAATGCTTCGATCTATCTCAACGGCGGCATCACGATCAACGCAGGCGCGATCAGCACCTCGGGCGGTTACGTGATCAAGGGGAATTCCGCCTCGGTCACCCCGCCGATCGTCGCCAATGTGAGCCCGCAGTACAAGGACCCCTATTGCGACGCCACCGAATCCGCATCTGCTTGCCCCAACGGCACCGCAGTGATCACCTTGGCCAGCGCTGGCTATCCTTGGTCGCCGACGCAGCTGCCGCCCCCGCTGCAGCGTTCATGCTCGACTGGCGGCGGCGGCGTAACCACCCCTCTGCAGCCGGGCTGGTATGGCGGCAGCGTTTGTGCGGGCACGGCCCCGATGAATTTCTCTAGCGGGAGCAATACGTACTTGTGCCCCGGCGTCTATTTCCTCGACGGAGAACAGGGGAACGGCACCAACAAGGGGGCAGCGTTCATCGTCAGTGACAACGGCACGACCGTGAACATGGGAACCGCGGGAGCAAATGGATGTCCGGCGAACGGCCTCGACGGCGTGACGGTCATCGCTACCTGCAATACGGTCGCCAGTGCTAATTGCAAGGGAGGTGGTTTCATCATCGGCGGGCAGGGCAGCAACACGCCAACGGTCAACCTTTCACCGCCGAGCACGAGCCCGGGCTGTAGCTGGTTGCCGCAAGGATGCCCCGGAATTTCGGCCAAAATTCTCTTTCACCAAGTGTTCGGCACGGCCGACACTAGCAACGGCAACACCAGCTTCGGGACCATCCTCGGTGCTAGCGGATTGGATGGCCTGATCCATGTGCCTGCGACGACGATCACCCTGAAAGGCGGCTCCACTTTCGGTTCCTGCATCGAGATGATCGCCGCAGCATTCACCCTGAGTGGCGGCGCGACCCTGAGCCGGGCGTCCACCTGCCCGCTTCAGAGCGACAAGGCCAAGGTAATATCACTCGTGGAATAGAGATGATCTGGAAGCTCCATCCACCTCTCCACCATCGGCGCGGCCATGAGGCCGGGAGCGCCGCGGTCGAATTCGCGCTCGTCGTGCTTCCAGTGATCCTGATCGTCCTCGGAGCGTTCGATTATTTCGCGGCCAGCTACGAGACGACTACTCTCGAAGGCGCCGCCCGCGCCGTTGCCGAATATGCCAGAAATGCCCCGGCCTGCACCGGCGGGCTCGGCAACACGAACTGCACCGCCGGCATCAGCACGTTGTTCAGCGCGATGAAGCAGAACAACAATTCCCTGTCCGGAGCTAGCCAAACCACGACGACATATTACACCTGCACCGACAACACCGCGACGACCGCCACCGGCTCCTGCACTGTGGCTGGCGACCCCCGGATACTGCAATACATCCAGGTGGCGGTGACCGAGCCGTGGTCGAAAATTTTCTCCTGGGATCCGTGGTCATCGACGAGCCCGCTGACCGCGCGCATGAGCATGCGAATTCAATGACCAGACCGGCTTCCGGTATTCGCAGCTGCGAGAGGGGCGCCACTGCGGTCGAAATGGCGATCACGCTGCTCGCGGTGATCGTGTTGATCCTCGGCATGGTCGAATTCGCGGTGGGGTACTGGATGCTGCACACGACGCTGCTCGCCGTCGAGGAGATCGGCCGGTATGCGATGGTCAATAACGCGACGGTAACCACGACGGATGCCGAGTCAAGGGTGTGCAACGTCCTGACCGGCAGCACATCCGCTTGCACCAACCCCGCGGTCGGCCGGTCCTGCAGTCCGGCGGCGGGTCAATATTGCGTCAATGCCACCTCCGCGAACGGCACGATGACCCTGACGGCGAGTTACGGCTTCAATTTCATCGAGCTCAGCGGCAGCTCGTTGACCCTGACGAGCCAAGTGACCGTCCCGTTGAATTAAGGCGGCTATGAAAGAGAAAGTATGACGACGACTGCTCTATCGCTGCCGCTGCGTGCGGCCGGCCTGCGGCTAGAGAAGCTGCGGCGATCGAGGCTCTATGACGCGCTGATGCGGCTGCCGATCCTCGGCTGGGCGACGCTGATCGTCCTGGAATCGGCGGTGCGCCTGCAGCATTACGTGGAAACGGCCGATCCGACGCTGCCGTCGCTGGCCTACGGCGTAAATGTCACGATGCGGCTGTCGACGATCGCGTTCTGCGCGCTGATCGCCGGCACCGTCGTGTTGCGCTTGCGGCCGGCCGCCAAGGCGCGCGGCGTCGAGCCTCGGTTGTCTGCGCTGTTTGGCACCTTTCTGGCCAGCGCGCTGGTGTTCTTCCCGCGCTGCGACCTACCGCTCGCCGCTGAGATCACTTCCATTCTGCTGATCGTTGCCGGCAATGCGGTGGCGACCGTCGCGTTGCTGCAACTGGGGCGCTCGTTCAGCATCATGCCGGAGGCACGGCGGTTGGTGACTTCGGGGGTCTATGGGTTGATGCGCCACCCGCTCTACCTTGCCGAAGAGCTCGCCGTTATCGGCATCCTGATGCAGTTCCTATCGGGCGGGACAATCCTCCTCTGCGCGGCCCACATCGCGTTCCAGTTGCGCCGCATGCGCAACGAGGAAAGGGTGCTGGTGGGAGCCTTTCCCGAATACCGGGCGTACTGCGCGCGGACCGCCCGCCTCTTGCCGGGGATCTATTGAAATGTCGCCAAGGAAAGGCACGGATTTCGCCGTGTCAGAGCTCGACGAGGTTGCCCGATACGATCAGGCAGAAATAGGCGACGGCAAAGACCATCGGCCAGCGTCGTCGCGTCAGCGGCGCAAGCAGGCAAATCAGGAGCGCGGCGGCCGCTTTCGGCGCCCACCAGACGGCGCCGAGATGGGCCTGCGACAGCGCCATGAGCGGATTGGCTTCCCAATTACCGGGGAGGGCAAGCGCAGAATTCGTCGTGACAATATCGGCCAGCTGGAGGCCGCCAAACAGCATGAACAACACCAGCCAGTCGGTGTGCCCGCGCACGGCCCGGCGCCATACTGCCCATACCGTCTTCGGGGCCGCGCCGAGAGAAACTCGGGTCGCGGTGTGCTCAGCACGACCCAGGGTCGCGTACGTCATTCGGCGCTCCGCTTCGGGACTTCCATCTTCGGGACTTCCATCTTCGGGACTTCCATCCGCCGATGTTCACTCCCCGACTGCCAACAAACGGTTAAACAATGCCTTGGTTCCCGAGGTAATAGCAGAGCTCTCTTCTTAAATGCCCGCTAAATTCATCGAAAAGAAAGTCAGAGCAATGGATATATCGATAATTATCCCGGTGTATAACGAAATCGATTCCTTGCCCGGCCTGTATTCAGGTGTGGCAGAGACACTGGCGACGCTTGCGCAATCGGCCGAGATCATCTTCGCCAATGACGGCTCCAAAGACGGATCGGCGGCGGTGCTCGACGCGTTTGCCGCAGCCGACCCGCGTGTCCGGGTCGTTCACTTAAGGCGAAATTACGGACAGACAGCGGCGCTGATGGCGGCCTTGCAGCACAGCAGCGGCGAGATCGTTATTGCGATGGATGCCGACGGCCAAAACGATCCCGCGGATATCCCCCGGCTGATCGAAAAACTTGAAGAGGGCTACGACGTCGTCTCGGGATGGCGCATCGACCGGGAGGATAAACTATTGACGCGGCGCCTACCGTCACGGGCCGCCAACTGGCTGATTTCCAAGGTGCTACGTGTCGAGCTTCACGATTATGGCTGTACCCTCAAAGCATACCGCCGGGAGGTGGTTGAAGACGTGCGGCTTTATGGGGAGATGCATCGCTTCATTCCGGTCTACGCCGCGTGGGAAGGCGGGCGCGTCACCGAAATCCCAGTTGCGCATCACGCCCGCTGTTTCGGCAGTTCGAAATACGGGATGGGACGCATTGTCCGGGTCGTCCTCGACCTTTTCACGTTGTGCTTCATCGACCGCGCGTTCGATCGGCCAATGCAGTTCTTCGGCAAATTCGGGGTCGGCTTCCTTGGTCTGGCGGGGCTCATCTTCGCGTGGGCGCTCGCCCTGAAATACGGATACGATGTCTCGCTGATCCAAACGCCGTTGCCGCTGCTTGCAGCCACCGTGGGCCTTTCCGGCATTCTCTTCGTGCTACTCGGGATCATGGCCGAGGTGCAGGCGCGGATCTATTTCGAGGCACGTGGCAAGCCGCCCTATAAGATTAAGCGAGTGGTCGAGCATCCGGCCGTCGCGCGGCGCTTGAGCGTAGTTTCGGGACGGTGGTGAGATGTGCGGCATAAGCGGCTTTACGCACCCCGGACCGGCGGCGGAGCGAATACTCCGCCAGATGAACACTGCTCTCGCGCATCGTGGACCCGACGGCAATGGTACCTATGTCGATCCCAGCATCGCCCTCGGCCACACCCGGCTGGCGATCATCGATCCAGAGGGCGGCGCCCAGCCGCGGGTCGACAAGGCGAGCGGCGACGCGCTCGTCTTCAATGGCGAAATCTATGGATATCGG
>Ga0137390_10001751_pt1 | contig 16653 bp, 17 predicted proteins | sample 15con2h24AmetaG_FD_104937 | JGI IMG/M metagenome (GOLD analysis project Ga0137390, IMG submission 104937) | Vadose zone soil microbial communities from Angelo Coast Range Reserve, California, USA - 15con2h2.4A metaG | ecosystem: Environmental > Terrestrial > Soil > Vadose zone > Saprolite... | reverse complement strand
GCGGGGGACGTGCGCATGCTGGTGCGCGGCGGTGTTGCTGGAGCGAAGCGCATCGCGCGGCATCTCTGGCGCATGTGCTTTGGATTGTTCATCGCATCAGGGTCATTTTTCCTGGGACCCTCAAACCGCCCGCTGCGATTGCTCTCGTCGGTGGGCGTCGGAAAATATCTATCCCCGGCTTTATTCAGCACCACCTTGTATTTAATTCTGACCCTACTGCCGCTGATTCTGCTGATTTTCTGGCTAGTCCGAGTGCCCTTCACCAAGGCATATAACCGAACTGGAATCTAGAACTTAGAAAAAGGGACAAGAATAAGACCACACCCGCCATCGGCATGAAGCAACCAAAACAGGACTCAAAGCCTCCAATTCTCTAGGGCAAATTGCGCCTCACGCAATTTGCCCTTTTCTTTTGCGCGTGGTCTTCCCGGGGGCCGCTACCTCTCCGCTCGTTTTTTTGCGCGGAGAATCTGCTTTTCTTTTGTTTCTCTGTGACCCCTGTGCTCCAAACTCTGTGCTCTCTGTGTTAATTTTTTGTTTCTTCTTTTGCCCGTTCTCTTTTGCCCTTGGTCGTTCCCAAATCTCACTTCGCCGCCCGCCCGCCGCGGCGGGCCTGCGTGCACTGGATCAAAACATGAAAATCAAAAAACCCAACGCCGAACTCGTGTGCAAACAAATCGAAGACCTGCTCGTCCCTCGGCTGCGCTTCTCCAGTACCGACCGCGCCGTCTACGCGCATCTCTTGCGCCACACTCGCCTGGAAGGCAAGCTCCGCCTCCGCTTTTCCATGGCCTGGCTCGCCCGCGGCACTCGCCTTTGCGATGGCGCGGCGCGCCCTGCTGTGCGCCGCCTCGTCGCCCGAGGTGCTTTGCGCCTGATCGAATGCAGCAAAGCCGGCCACGTCGTCGAGGTGCTTCTCCCCGAAGAGATTCACTCCAGAGAACTCGACCCGCGCAGAACTCGCGATCAACTGAGCCTGCCGCGCCCTGTTTACACCCACGAAGTGGATTTCATGAAAAATAAGTCTCTGCGCCAAGCCATCCATGCGCGCGAACGCGGCCGTTGCTTTTATTGCCTGCGCCGAATTACGCCTGCGGGTCGCTGTATTGACCATGTCGTCCCGCGTATCCTCTTGGGAAGCAATTCCTACCGCAACCTTGTCTCCTGCTGTCTCCAATGCAACTCCCAGAAATGCGATCGCCCGGCTGGCGATTTTCTCCGCTGGCTCTACCGCGAGCGCCGCTTGACCGATGCCGAACTCGACGCCCGCCTCCGCGCCCTCGACGCCCTCGCCTCCGGCAAACTACCAGCTCCATTGGCCACCACAGCCAATCCGTGCCCCCGCAAAAGCCGCCCTCCTCTTCTTCCCACAAACGTGTAACCAAGCGCTTTACTTCCGACATCAAAGTGGTTCAAGTTATTGCTATAAGGGGGAACAATCATGAATTCCAAGCAAGTGGTTCTCATCACCGGCTCCAGCACTGGCTTCGGCAGAATGTTCGCCGATACGCTGGCTCGCAAAGGGCACACCGTTTTCGCGACGATGCGTGACCCGGGAGGTCGCAATGCCAAAAATGCCGCTGAAATCCGCGCGCTTGCGGAAAAGGATTCACTGCCAATACACATCCTTGAACTGGATGTAACCGACGAGGCCTCGGTCGGGCGGGCTGTGGACGCCGCTGTCGCCAAGGCCGGCCGGATCGACGTCGTCATCAACAACGCCGGCTACTACCTCGTAGGGCTGGAGGAAGCGGTCACCACCGAGCAAGCGCGGCGTCTGATGGACACGAATTTTCTTGGCCCGGTGCGCGTAAACCGCGCCGTGCTTCCGCACATGCGGCGTCAACGCAGCGGCGTGCTGATGCACATCAGCAGCGGCGCCGGGCGCGTAATTCTTCCTGCCGTGGGTTTTTATTGCGCCAGCAAATTTGCCCTTGAGGCGCTGGCCGAAGCGTACAGCTACGAACTTGCCGCGCAAGGAATTGAATCGGTGATTGTCGAACCGGGCCAATATGAAACCGCGATTTTTGGGAATACGGTAACGGCTGCGGACGAGGCTCGCACCGACACGTATGGCGCCGTCAAGGAGTTCCCTGCGAAGGTCAACGGAGCGCTTTCCTCCACGGCCGGAAATGCTCAGGAAGTCGCGGACACGATTCTGCGGATTATCGAGACTCCTGCGGGAGAAAAGAAGCTGAGGTATTTCGTCAGCCCGCAGAACTTTGGCGTCGAGGAGATCAACGCCCTCTCAAAGCAAGTGCAGACCAGCATTCTGGAAGCCTTCGGCCTCGCCGCCGATACCAAATTCCTCAAAGGTAAAGCAGTCGGCTCGGTCTAGCCGGGCTGGTGGCACATCCTTAACTGAGAGGGCTGTGCCGCCTTGCGCCTGTGGCCTAACGCCCTTGATGACGAGTCGAACTGCCACAGTCCCCGGTATATGTCAGTTTCCGGTAATGCGTGCGGGCACTAACCGCAGAAACTGCCATTTCTGAGCAATTCTTGCATGGACCAAAATCAACACTCCGGTACACTAATGACTTGTTCCGGCTAGTAGAAGGCATGCCCATGGAACTCGTCAATTTGTCAGCTGAGCCCCTCGGTAGACTTCACTCGTGGATTCCACATGACCTCACAGCGGAGAAGGTCGTATTCCTACCGGATGCTTGCCCCGGGAAGTCGCCTCTGCCAACGGGGACGGCGGTTCTTACGCACCAGAGCAACTGGCGACGGTTTGCAGTTTCCGATTGTGGATGCGGAATGACCTTGGTGCGGTCCACCATCGACGCACACGACCTTGATGCGGCAAGCTGGAACAAAGTGGCGGACTCTCTGCGAGCCAACAAAGGTGGGCTGGGTGACTTGGGTGGTGGAAATCACTTTCTCGATGCCATTGTTCCGTATGACGATGGACCACTTCATTTCCTCATTCACACCGGGTCCCGCAATGAATCGGGACACGTCGATAACTTGATTGATGTGCCCGCCAGTTTTGACAAAGAGTTTAATCGGGTTGTCCATTGGGCTGCAGACAATCGCGCTGCAATTCATGAGAAGGTTGCATCGGTTTTCGGGGAAACAGAACTGTTGCTTGACCTACCGCATAACACGTACGAGCAGTTGGCCGACGGTGGTGTGATTATACGCAAAGGTTCGGTGCGACTCCTGCCGGGGGAATTGTCAGTCCTTCCGTCCCATATGTCTGGCGATGTCGTGTTGATAAGGGCTAAAGACAAAGTAACGAATATTCTGAACTCAATGAGCCATGGGACTGGTCGCGCAATGTCGAGGAGCGACTGTAAGCCACTTGCTGACGCATATGACTTTGCATTTCTACGGAAGTCAGTTCTTATTCCTGCTGGCGTCGAAAACGCTTCGCTACGCACTGATGGCCCCTTCGCTTATCGAGATTTGGACGAATGCTTGGCTCTCATCGAAGGCTATGTTGACGTGGTTACTCGATTTGGAGTAATCGGTTATATGGGGCACCTGTGAGAATCGCTTGAGCAAAAACTGACGCGGAATCCCTCTTCTTGTTCGCACTCGGACGATTAACGCGGTGACCGGAAACTGACTCACCACCCAGTGCCAGCTGCTTTCTGCTTCCCGGCGGGCCGTGTTAGCATCGTGCGTACCCCGCGTGCTGTCTTAATTGCGGCCGCGAAGCGGCCGACGACACGATGGATTTTTCGCTTAACGACCACCAAAAATTGATTCGCGATACCGTTCGCCAATTCATGGAGGCGGAAGTGCGTCCGTCCGTCAAAGAAATGGAGAAGGCGGAAAAATTTCCGTCAGAGGCCATCAAAAAACTGGGCGAAATGGGTTGCTGCGGGATGCTAGTACCGGAAGAGTGGGGCGGGCCGGGACTGGATACGATATCGTACGTGCTGATGCTGGAAGAAGTGGCACGTGTGTTCACTGCCATGTCCACGGCGATTGGCGTGACGAATTCCGCAGTGCAGGCGCCGCTGCTGCTGTTCGGCACGGAGGCGCAGAAGAAAAAATATTTGCGGCCGATGGCCACGGGCGAAACGCTCGGCGCATTTTGCCTGACCGAGCCGGCCGCGGGATCCGATGCGGCGGGGATTCAGGCGACCGCGCGTCGAGTGAGAGTAAGAGACCAGGTGGGGGTCGGGGCTTTAGCTAGTCCCGAGCCCCGAAGGGCTCAGACATTTCCCGCAGCACTGACAGGGGTCGGAGCTTCAGCTCCGACATTTACCGCGGCACCCACTTCGGCTTTAGCCGCTGAGGAATTGCCTTCCGGTGAAGTGTATTTATTAAATGGAACGAAAACTTGGGTAACCAACGGGAGCGTGGCGGGAGTGCTGCTGGTGTTTGCGAAGACCGACCCGGCGGCCGGCGGGAAAGGCATTTCCGCGTTTTTGGTCGAGCCAGGATTCGCCGGGTTTCGCGTGGGCCGGCATGAGGACAAGATGGGCCAGCGCTCGTCGCCGTCGGTGGAGATTTTGCTGACCGATTGCGTGGTGCCGGCGGAGAACCGCCTTGGGGAAGAAGGGCAGGGTCTGAAGATTGCCCTGAGCGCCCTGGACGGTGGGCGCATCGGCATCGCCGCGCAAGCCGTGGGCTTGGCGCAAGGCGCGCTGGAAGAAACGGTAAAGTACGCAAAGCAGCGCAAAGCCTTTGGCAAAAGTATTAGCGAGTTTCAAGCCATCCAGTGGATGATTGCCGACATGCAGACGGAGATTGAGGCGGCGCGCGGGCTGCTATATTACGCCGCGTGGTTGAAGGACACGCACCCGAACAAAATGGGCGCAAGCGCCTCCAAGGCCAAGCTTTATGCCAGCGAGATGGTGAACCGTGTGGTGTATAAGGCGGTGCAGGTGCATGGCAGCGTGGGCTATTCGCGAGAGACCGATGTCGAGCACATGTACCGCGACGCCCGCGTGATCACGATTTATGAGGGGACGAGCGAGGTCCAGCGCATGATCATCGCGCGCGAACTTTTGGGAGCGCCCGACAAACAGAAAGTGGCAGCGAGCTAGCAGTAACATTGTAGGGGCGCGCTTCAGCGCGTCCCATTTCCGGTTTCACGTTGAGCCTGTAAGAAGAATTGTCATTTCGAGCGAAGCGAGAAATCTGCTTTTCTGCAAAGACGGTCTGGGAGCCAAAGTGACGATAGGGGATAAAGGGAAGAAGAGCGGAGAAAGCGGGAGCAAGACTCCCGCGCTCGAAAGAGCCAGGGTCTTGAGCGGGATGCGGCCGACAGGTCGGCTGCACATTGGGCACTACTTTGGGGCGCTGCAGAATTGGGTGCGGCTGCAAAATAACCCTGCCTACGAGTGCTTCTACTTCATCGCGGATTGGCACGCCCTGACCAGCGATTACGCGGATACGTCGGCAGTGGCGGAGAATACGCTACAGATCATGATTGATTATCTGGCGGCGGGCCTCGATCCCGCGAAGAGCGTACTTTTTCAGCAGTCGGCGGTCCCGGAGCACGCGGAGTTGCATTTGTTGCTGTCGATGGTGACACCGCTGGGGTGGCTGGAGCGCGTGCCCACTTACAAAGAGGCGCTGGAGAACTTCAAGAGCAAAGATTTGCATACCTACGGATTTCTGGGTTATCCGACTTTGCAGACTGCGGATATCGTGATTTACAGCGAATTGGGATCATCACTCTTTGTGCCCGTTGGCGAGGATCAGGTTTCTCACGTCGAGTTCAGCCGGGAGCTGGTAAGGCGTTTCAATACACTGTTTGGTCTTGACTGGCGAGAAGGTGTCGATGCCCATGCATTTTCTGCTGTCATTTTTGCAGAAATGGTTAGCGAAAGACCCCAGCTATCTCAGATTATCGAAGAGCATGCGAACCGCACGTCGTTCGTCAGAGCAAAAATGCGCGAGCTTGCGATAAAGGATGGCATTCAGAACTTTCTCGCAGACACTGAGAGCAGAGGATTTGCTAATTACTTCGAGTTCCGCGAGAAGCTAGTTGAACCAGACGCGATGCTGACTAAGACGCCGAGGATACCGGGGCTCGATGGGCGGAAGATGTCGAAGAGTTATGGGAATACGATCACGTTGAGCGAAAGCGACGCGGACATTCGCGCAAAAACGAAAGTGATGGTGACGGACCCGGCGCGGAAGAGGCGGACGGACCCGGGAAATCCGGACGTGTGTCCGGTGTATGACTGGCATAAACTGTTCTCAGCGGAAGAGCCCGGGCGGCTGGAGTGGGTACGCCAAGGGTGTACGACAGCGGGAATCGGCTGCATCGAGTGCAAAGCCGCCATGGCCGAAAATTTAATCAAGTGGATCGCGCCAGTCCGCGAGCGCCGCGTGAAATGGGAGGACGACCCAAAGGGCGTTCTGGAAATTCTCGACGCCGGTTCGAATAAGGCGCGAGCCGTGGCGCAAGGGACGATGGAGCGAGTGAGAGAAGCAGTGTTCGGGTGGAGTAAGAAGAGGAAAGAGATTAGTGGATCGGCGGCGAAAGCGTAAAAGAAGGAAATAGGAAATCCACACAGAGGTCACTGAGAACGCAGAGGCCACAGAGAAGAAAGAGAAAATAACCGGTCTAAGACCGGCCACTACAAGAGAAGAGCAAGAGAGAAGAAGGAAGAATGGCGACCCCATACAAAATTAATATCCCGATGTATGAAGGTCCCTTGGACCTGTTGCTGGATTTGATTAGACAGCAAAAAATGAATGTCCATGACATTCAGATTTCGAAAATCACGGCGCAATACCTCGAATACTTGCACAAATTGGAAGAGTTGGACGTGGATGTGTCGGCGGAATTTATTTATATGGCGGCTACGCTGATTTACATCAAGTCGAAAATGCTTTTGCCGCCGGATCCTTTGGCGGGGCCGGAAGAAGCGGAGGGCGATCCGAGGGCGGAATTGGTGCAACGGCTGGTGGAACACGAAAAGTTTAAAAACGCGGCGCAGCTTTTGTACCAGAAGCAGCAGATTGAAGAAAACGTTTGGTCGAAGCCGGACAAATCGCTTTACAACGACGAAGGGACCGAAGGCGAACTGGTGGTTTCGCTCGTGGACTTGGTGAAAGTTTTCCAGCAAGTCTTGGAGCGGAAGAAAGAAGTTTCGCGGATCGAGCTGAGGCACGAAGAGTTTACCGTGGCGCAGATGATCGCGGCTTTGCGGGCGCAGATTCTGGCAAGCGCGGAGAATGCGGTGAATTTGATTCAGTTTTTTGAGGCGTGTCCGTCGCGGCACGCGATGATTGTGGCGTTCCTGGCGGTTCTGGAAATGGTTAAGCTGCAGGCGGTGGCGTTGGCACAGGAAAAACAGTTCGGAGAGATTGTCGTGCGGAAGCATAAGATGTTTGATTTGGTGTTTGATGAGGCGGGCGGGATAAAGATGATTGATGAGGAGTACAAATAGTTGCCAGTTGACAGTTGAAGGTTGAAGAGAAAGAGAAGAAGACTTACACAGAGGACAGTGAGGACACAGAGGGCACGGAGAAGAAGGGGAAAAGTGAGTTGTCATGCTGAGCGCAGGACCGCAGCTGATGCGGCACCTCGGCTAAAGTGAACGGTGAGATCCTTCGGCTATCCTTATCGGATAGCCTCAGGATGACAGTCGTACGGCAGGGCGATTGATGCGGTTGCGTTGTCGGATGCGTTTTTAGAAAGCGGCGGCAAGCCGCCGCACTCCACATGAGGCGGGCATGACTAACGAAGAGAGAAAAGCGGCGCTCGAAGCGATCATTTATGCGGCGGATGAGCCGGCGACGATTGAGCAACTGGCGAAAGCCCTCGGGGAAGAGAAGCTGGCGGTGCAGGCTTCGCTGGATGAGTTGGTGGCGAGTTACGCGACGGAAGAACGCGGGATCGAGATTCGCAGGGTAGCTGGCGGGTACAAACTGTTCACCAAGCCGCAGCAGCATGACGTGGTGCGGCGGTTTATCAAGAGCTTGCGGCCGCCGTTGAGACTTTCGATGCCGGCACTGGAGACTTTGGCAGTGATTGCTTACAAGCAGCCGGTGACTTCGCCGGAAATTTCGGAGATTCGCGGGGTGAATACCTCGGGAGTGATCAGCACGCTGCTGGACAAACACTTGATAACCACGGCGGGGCGGAAGGAAGTGATGGGGCGGCCGATCCTGTACAAGACGTCGAAAGAGTTTTTGATGCGATTTGGATTAAGCGATTTGGAGGAGTTGCCGAGCTTGAAGGAGTTTGAGGCGCTGGCACGGGAGGCGTTGGGGAGCGATGAGGGATTTGCGCCAGCGGAGAATGGATTAACGGACGAGGCGAGTATTGCGGCGCGTGGCGCGGAGGGCCACGAAGCGAGCGCCACACCTAAGGATCTGGCAGTGATGGAGGCGCGGGAGGAATTGTTGGAAGAGACGGCAGCGAACAATGAGGGGATGCCCGAGGCCGAGAACGACGAATCGGCAAAGTCGGCGATGGCAGGGGAATGAAAAAGGACCAGGTAAAGAGGTAAGGAAGTCAGGAAGTCAGGATGTAAGGAAAAGAGAAATAGAGGATTTAACACAGAGATCGCAGAGGCCGGAGCACAGAGGTCACAGAGAAGAAACAACGCCACCAAGTATGCCGGGCTGAAGCCCGGCCTCTACAAAAGAATAAAACAAACCCGAGTGCACAGAACATGGAAGAGAGACTGCAGAAGATAATTGCGCGGGCGGGGATTGCTTCGCGAAGGCATGCGGAGTTGCTGATCACCAGCGGACAGGTGCGCGTAAATGGGCACGTGGTGCGGGAGCTGGGGACGAAGGCGGACGCGGCGAAAGACCGGATTGAGGCGGCGGGGAGAGTCGTCGAGGCGAAGGAAGGGCGCCGCGTTTACATTATCTTGAACAAGCCGCCGGAAGTAGTGTCGGCGATGGCGGACCCGGAAGGGCGCAAGACCTTGCGGAATTGTTTGCGGGGATTGCCCGAGAGAGTGTTTCCGGTGGGGAATCTGGAGTATGCGGCGTCGGGGCTGGTGTTTTTGACGAATGACGGGGACCTGGCGGCGGAGGTGCTGAAGCACTGGGCGCAACTGGAGCAGGTTTATCAGGTCAAGGTGAAGGGAATGTTGACGCTGGCGGACCTTGAGCGGCTGGGCAAAGAGATTGGCGTGCGTATGCAGACAGTACGGCAGCCGGACGCGACGCGCGGACGGGCGGCGAATTACTGGTATGAAGTGCGGATGCGGGATACGAAGAAGGAAGAGTTGAGGCGGATATTGTTTAAGGAAAAGCATCCGCTGGAAAAATTGAAGCGTATTGGGTTGGGGCCGCTGACCGTAGAAGGAATTCCGCGGGGGAGATACAGGATGATCGAGCAGAAGGAAGCGGAGAAGTTGCGGAAGTCTGAGAAGGACAGAGAAGGAAAAGAAAAAAACAGGAATTTAACGCAGAGGGCAGCCCGACCTGCTCAGGGTGAACGTCGTACGCGGAGAAGAGAAGAAAAAGCAGATTCCTCGCTTCGCTCGGAATGACAGTGTTGGGGTGGATCATGAAGTATTACCTAATTGCAGAGCTTGAGATAACGGATCAGAGCTGGGTCTCGGACTACCTCAAGAATGTGACCGGGATGGTTGAGCGGCACGGAGGCCGGTACCTGGCGCGCACTCCGAAAGTGGAGAGAATCGAAGGCGAGCGAAAGGCCGCGGGGATTTTTGTGGTCGTCGAATGGCCTTCCAGGGAAAGCGCGATGGCTTTCTATGAGAGCGCAGAATACCGGCCATACCGGCAAAAGCGCATCGCCGGAGCTAGAAATGAGTTTTTTCTCGTAGCGGGTGAGGACATCGCCAAGGCGGCCCGGGCTGCCGATTAGTGTTGGCTCCTAGGATGGCTTCCGAGAGACTTCAGAAAATTATGGCGGCGAGTGGAATTGCGTCGCGGCGCAAGGCAGAAGAGATTATTGCGGCTGGGCGGGTTACGCTCAACGGAAAAGTGGTCACGGAGCAGGGGACGAAGGCGGATCCGGAGGGGGATGTCATTTGCGTAGACGGGGTGCCACTTAAGAAGCGGGAGCGGTTGCTCTACTTCATGCTGCACAAGCCGAAGGGTTATGTGACTACCGTGAGCGATCCGGAGGGGCGGCCAACCGTGATGGAGTTGATGAAGAATTGTTCGGAGCGGGTGTATCCGGTGGGGCGATTGGATTATGCCAGCGAAGGATTGCTGCTAATGACGAATGATGGGGCGCTGGCGCAGAAGTTGATGAAGGCGGGTTCGCATGCGCCCAAAACTTATCTGGTAAAAATCAGCGGGAAGCCGGACGAGCGCGCGCTGGCGCGGTTGCGGGCGGGAGTCACGATTGAGTTGGAAGATGGAGAGCGCGTCAAGACGTCGCCTGCGAAAATTCGGCTGGCGGAGGATGGAGCGAATCCCTGGTACGAGGTGGTTTTGATTGAGGGACGGAACCGACAGATCCGGCGGATGTTTCAGAGCGTGGGATTTCTGGTTGAGAAAATCAAGCGCGTGCAATTGGGGCCGCTGGTGCTGGATGTGGCGCCTGGGAAATTTCGGGCGCTAACGGTGCGGGAAGTGGCCAAACTGAAGAGTCTATAAGATGAAACGCACCGGTCTAAAGACCGGCCACTACAAAAGCGGCCAGCCTCAGAAGGCGGGCCCTACACGACGGTTAGACAATGGCTACTGCGCGGGAGCGGCGATTGGCGGCCAAACACTTGAAGAAGTAAACTGGAAGAGATGACGCGGACGATTGAAGACCTCATACCGGATTACCTGAGCGGGCTGCCGGTATACGTTCCGGGAAAACCAACTGAAGAAGTGGAGCGCGAGCTGAAGATTCATGCGGTGAAGCTCGCCTCGAACGAGAACCCACTGGGGCCGTCGCCGATGGCGATGGCGGCGGCGCGAGCGGTCCTTGGGGATTCGAACCGTTACCCGGATGGCGGGACGCACGCGTTGCGGGAGGCGCTTGCCGAGCGGCACGGAGTTTCTCCGGAAGAGATTTTTATCGGACTGGGATCGAGCGAGCTAATTGACTTGGCAGCGAGGGTCTTGTTGCGGCCAGGTTTGCAGGGGCTGACTTCGGAAGGAACGTACGCGCCGTTTTCTGTGGCGATTCGCGCGAGCGGGGCGGAGCTGGCGCACGTCGCGCAGCGGGATTTTGCGTTTGATTTGAACGCCATGGCGAAGGCCATCACGCCGAAAACGGGCGTGATCTATCTGGCGAATCCAAATAATCCGACGGGCAGCGCGTTTGGACGCACGGAGTTTGACAAGTTTCTCGCAGCGATTCCGGATGGCGTGCTGGTGGTGCTGGATGAAGCGTACATCCATTATGCGGTGAGCATGGGATTGCGGGATTCGGTGGAGGCGTACCGCCAAAGAAAAAACCTCCTGATTCTCCGGACTTTTTCTAAGGTGTATGGCCTTGCGGGATTGCGGATCGGCTATGCCATCGGGCGGACGGATCTGCTTTCCGCGATGAACAAATTGCGGACGCCGTTCAATACGTCGGGAGTGGCGCAGGCGGGCGCGCTCGCGGCGCTGGACGACAAAGAGCACGTTACGCGGTGCATCCAGACGAATGCGGCGGAGCGGAAACGCCTGAGCGAGGGATTGGCGAAGCTGGGATTCCGTCCGGTGCCGAGCGAAGCGAATTTCGTGTTTATGGTGGTGGGTCCGGATGCAAAAGCGCTGAGCGATGACTTGTTGCAGATGGGCGTGATCGTGCGGCCGCTGGGGTGGATGGGCTTTCCGGAAGCGATGCGCATTTCGATAGGGACATCGGAAGAAAACGAGAAATGTTTGGCGGCCATGGCGCGGGTGATTTTGAAGCGCGCAGGCAAGGGTGAACTCGCAGCGCGATGAGAATCTTGGTCCCGGATGGCGCAGACTTTTCCACGCACCCTGGCGCCGACACGATTCTGGAAATCCTGAAAAAATACAAGACTATCGCGGTGGTCGGATTATCCTCGAATCCGATGCGGCCGAGCTTTGGTGTAACGGAATACATGCAGGGCGAGGGATACCGGATTATTCCGGTGAATCCGAATGAGAGGGAAGTGCTGGGGGAGAAGAGTTACCCGCGGCTGGAAGATGTGCAGGAGAAAATTGAGATCGTGAATATTTTTCGGCGCACGGAGGAGGTACTGCCGGTAGTGGAGAGCGCGATTCAAATCGGAGCGAAAGTGGTTTGGATGCAGCATGGAATCGAGAACGAAGAGGCGGCGGAGCAGGCGCTGGCGGCCGGGCTGGTGGTGATCGAGGATGCGTGCATATTGGTAGAGCATCGGAGGAGAGCAAGGGAACTGACACAATAGTGGATGGAAGACTGCGAATGACGTGGCACGATCGGGTGATGGCGAGGCTACACGCATGATCAGGACAAAAATAGGGGCTCGCAGGGTGCCTATCTGGGGCCTGGTGCCGTTGATGGCCGCAGCGCTGCTTATCTGCGTCCTGATCCTGATGTGGTTGATGTCCACAAATAGAGAAGCTCAGTGGCGCGTCCTAAACCCACTTACTGCGGCTGGATGTACGTCGGAGGTGTGGAGGACACTAGCCGTCTATCTAGTGCACATTGGGGGTGAAGACAAGCCGATAGATTCCATAGTCATCGCCGCCAACCGACCGAACGAGCGAGAACTCGGCTGTGGGGCGCGCAGGTTGTGGATGTCTCCGCTAGTCTTTCTGGTTAAGGAAGAAGAACTCGCGCACGTGAACAAACTGTTGAAAGGGAGCAAGCCTAGCGGTGATGGAACAGCAGAGCCGAAAGAGTTTCGATACGTTTTAGTCTCGAAACTCGGAACAGTAGAATCCGGTATCCTCGACGGAACGCAGTCTCACGAGTTCATCACAGCGATGGCGACATATTTTGACGGCCGCCAGCCGGAATTGCACGAACATCTTACTAGTCGGAGGTTCTGAGTGGGGCTGACCGCTTGCAAGCAAAATGTGACGACCCGCGCGAAATTGTTGCGCGGGTTTTTTATTTTTGGGGAAAGAAAAGGATTTAACACAGAGGAAGAGGAGAGGAGACGCGGAGAACACAGAGAAGAGCCGACGGAAAGTCAGCGGGGAAGCGGGAAGACGAGGAGGCTGCGTTTGCCGGTAATGACCACGGCGAGGGAGCGGCCGTCGGGAGAGATGGCGAAATCGCGAAAGCTAATGCCGTGGAGGAGAGGAATGGGCTGAGGCTCCGAGACGGGAATGTCACGTCCCGCTGAAGCGGCGAGGGGCGGAAGATCGATCCACACCAGATCGCCGGATTTTTTTTCGATGGAACGCTTGAGGAGAATGCGCGATTCGTCGGGCGCCCAGCGAAAGACGCCGAGTCCGATGCGAACACGGGCCACGCGATTGAGAAAAGTGAGATCGCGAATCTCGAGAATCTCTTTGTCAAGGAAGTAGGCGACTCGCTTGCCGCTGGGGGAAACGCTCAGGCCGCCTTCGTAGTTGTCGAGCGTGGCCAACTCCTTGTCGTTATCGGTGAGCAGGTCAAGGCGCTGCAGGCGAGGCGGCCCGGTGATGCTGCGATTTTGTTCAACGGCAATGGCGGAGTTCGCACCGGGGAGCCAGGCGATGTCGCGAAACGTGCGGCCTTCATAAGCAGAAGGGAGAGAACCGGTCGCGGGACGCGTGAATTTCAAGGAAAAGAGCTGGCGCGGCTTCACGGCTTCGGAGAGAAACGCGATGGTGGCGTTGTCGAGAAGCCACGCGGGGTTGGCGGCATCGAGGATCACGTTGTCGCCTTTGTTGATGCGGAGTTCGTGGCCGGAATCGTCGAAGAGCATGGTCTGGAAGGAGTCTTCGGCCCTGCCGGAATCGTCGACGACGGTGGTGGTGAGAAGTTCGGCGAGAATCATGCGGCCGTTGGGCGACCAGCGGAAGGAGTTGACGATGTAGCTGAAAGGCCGGTTCCCACGAGTGAATTTTTGGCCTTCGAGGAGACGCCGGCGCTTGCCGCCCGCATCTTGGAGCCAGATGTCATCGTGCTCGAGGTCGTATTCCTTGGTTTTGAAATGACGATAGACGGAATAGACGATGCGTCCGTCGGGGGCGTAGGCAAAGGCGGTGATTTCTTCGTCGATGGTTTGGAGTGGCTTGTCGAGATTTTGGCCTTTGGCGGGCGGCAGAGAGCAGCAGCCCACGGCGGCACACACGAGAGAACAGAGACGACGGAGCCAACGAAATCGGCTTACGGAACAGGGGCAGGTCATTGTTTAGGGCCGGGATGCGGGCCAGTGTAATCGGCGCAGCAGGGCTTCTGTGTCGGCGTAAATTCCATGAATTCGATGCGTGTGTCGTCGGGATCGTACAGATTGAGCTGCCATTTGCCGTCGCGGCCGATTTTGGGTTGCTCGGTGCCGGTCCAACCGTTCTTGCGAAGTTGCGCTTCAGCGGCGTGGATGTCCGGGACGCCGAGAGCGATGTGGTTCATGACGCCGAGCGTGTGATGGTCCGCGTTGTATGAAACGTTCAGCATGTATTCGATCCAGTCGGTGCCGTCTGGGACTTGCATGTCGACCCAATGGTCTTCGTCTTCTTTCATTCCGCCGTGCCAGTAGACGTGGAAGCCGAGAATGTCTTTGTAGAATTTGTCTTCGGCGGCACGATCGCGAACAACGAAGCCGGCGTGGATGATCTCAGCGCCAATTTGCCCTGGCAAAGAAAAGAAAGATCCCGGACGAGTGCGAGGAAGAAACACGGTGCGGTGTCCTTCTGGGTCAAGTACTGAAAATGATAGCTGGCCTTCTTTGTCCTTGGTGATGGGCGCTGGTTTCAGCCCACGGTCGATGAGATAGCGCCTCAAGCCATCGAGATCCTCAGTTCGGAAGCCCACCTGTTCGACCAAGTTTGGACTAGAGGTCTCGCCCTGAACTAGCTCGATTCGCTGTGCAGCATTGACGTTCAGACAGAACGTATTGACTCCAAAACAGTCCTGACTGACGTTACCGATTTGAAAAGTCTGCTGATAGAAGTCACGGGACTTCTGAAGATCCGAAACGCGGAAGCGGACTAAGCCGAGAGCATTGATTTTTGGGCGCTTCGGCAGATCCTGTGCGAATGCGACGAGGTAACAAGCGAAGATTGCGAACGCGATGGCAAAACGTTTCATGAGTACACCTCAAGAACCTGGCATGGCGCGGGCTTTTATTTTACGAATTTCGTCGAGGCGCTGGCGGAGGCGTTGCTCGAAGCCCTGATCGGTGGGCTTGTAGTAGGTGCGGCCGGCGAGGTTGTCGGGGAGGCACGTCATGTCGGTGACTTTATCATCGAAATTGTGGGCGTACTTGTAGCCCTGGCCGTAGCCGATGTTTTTCATTAGGCCGGTGACGGCATTGCGGATGTGGAGAGGCACAGGTTCGGCCTCGGTTCTGTGAACGTCATCGATGACCTCACCGTAGGCGGTATAGACGGCGTTGGATTTTGGCGCGAGGGAGAGATAGACGGCGGCTTGCGCGAGGGCGAGATGGCCTTCGGGCGCGCCGAGAAAATCGAATGCGTCCTTGGCGGCGAGAGTGACGGCAAGAGCGCCGGGTTCGGCGAGGCCGATGTCTTCGCTGGCCATGCGCACCATGCGGCGCGCGAGGTACAGCGGATCTTCGCCGGATTCGAGCATGCGCGCGAGCCAGTAGAGTGCGGCGTCGGGATCGGAATTGCGCACGGATTTGTGCAGCGCGGAGATCAGGTTGAAATGTTCCTCGCCGGCTTTGTCGTAGCGGAGGAGTTTTCGTTGGAGGACGTCTTCGAGAAGTTCGCGTGTAATGACGCGCATGCCGGCTTCGTTCGACGGCGCGCTGCGGACGGCCAGTTCGAGCGTGTTGTAAGCGGCGCGAGCGTCGCCATTCGCGAAGGAGGCGATGCGGAAGAGGATATCGTCGGGAGCGTTGACCGATTCATTTCCAAAACCGTGTTCTTTGTCGTTCAGGGCGCGGCGGAGGAGTTCAGCGACTTGCGGCGTCGTCAGCGGGTCCAAAACATATACCTTGGTGCGGGAGAGCAGCGGAGAGATGACCTCGAAGGAAGGATTCTCGGTGGTCGCGCCGATGAAGATGATGTGGCCGGCCTCGACGTGTGGGAGAAAGGCGTCCTGCTGGGCTTTATTGAAGCGGTGAACTTCGTCAACGAAGACGATGGTGCGGTGGCCGGAGCGGGATTTGTGTTCGGCGACGGCCATAACTTCCTTGATTTCCTTGATGCCGGCGAGAACGGCGCTGAAGGAAACGAACTCGGAACTGGTCAGACGCGCGATGAGCCGCGCGAGCGTGGTTTTACCGCAGCCGGGCGGTCCCCAGAAGAGCATGGAGCCGAGATTGTCGCTTTCGATCTGAACGCGAAGCGACTTGCCGGGCCCGAGAAGCTTTTCCTGGCCGATGAATTCATCGAGGGTGCGCGGGCGCATGCGTTCGGCGAGCGGTTGGTTGGCGGCGGGAACATCGGGCTCGGGGGCCGGTCGCGGGAATTTTGAGAAGAGGCTCACGTTATTTAGGTGGCTGCGAACGAACAGGCGATTGGATGCCCGAGGCGGGCACAGAGTTTCTTTGACGAGCAGCCTCATAGAAAACGACCGCGGCCGCGGCGGCAGCATTCAACGATTCGACGCCGCTGGCCATGGGAATGCGAATGCGCGCGTCGGCGCTGCGCTCGACTTCTTCGGGAAGCCCGGCGCCCTCGTTGCCGACGAGGAGGGCCACGGGCTGGCACCAATCGACTTCCCAAGGAGCGAGGAGAGGCTGCTCG
>Ga0137390_10001748_pt1 | contig 16660 bp, 12 predicted proteins | sample 15con2h24AmetaG_FD_104937 | JGI IMG/M metagenome (GOLD analysis project Ga0137390, IMG submission 104937) | Vadose zone soil microbial communities from Angelo Coast Range Reserve, California, USA - 15con2h2.4A metaG | ecosystem: Environmental > Terrestrial > Soil > Vadose zone > Saprolite... | reverse complement strand
GCCCTCCCGGGAAGACAGATTCAACACGGAACAAGAGTTGAGGGCAGACAGAATCAGGTAATTTGTCTGTGAATGTAAATCCCACGAAAGTTGTAGATGTTTTAGACCGTAGCGCTTCTTCGGAAGCCCTCATTGAGTTCTATAAAAAGGGATGTCAAGAAAAAAGTTCTGCCTCGACCGGAGTCGAGATGTTCGGGATGTTACGCCAATCATCCATATGATTTAACAGGTGAGTCCTGCGGTCAGAGAACTCCGACGGCATGCTGTCTGTGTAGAAAAAAGTTGAGGCGCGAGCGGATGCCCGCGCCTCAAACTAGAACGAACGACTAGCCTTGCGAGGGATGCAAGACGCGGAAAGTGCTTCCGGAGCTGGACCAGACCAGCACCAGAGCGTCGTTCCCCTTCGGAACGCTGGAAAGCGCCTTTTGCACATCGGCAGCCGAGCTAACCGATTGCCGATTCACTTCTGTGATCACCTCGCCTTGCTGCAGTCCGGCATTATCTGCTGAGCTGCCGGGCGCGACTCGTTCGCTTACGGCGCCGTGCACGTCCTCAGCCGCGCGCAGTTGCTGCGGGACATCAGGCGTCAAATCGCCCAGCCCCAGACCCCAGCGCGGCTTGCCACGGCTGGCGTCGGAGCTTTCGTTGTCGTGCTCGCCTTTCCCCATCGCTTCCAGCGTGACGGGAATGCTTACGGATGCGCCGTTGCGCAGGGCTTTGAGGTTGATGGTTGTTCCGGGCTGCTTCTGTCCAACTTCGACTTGTAGCTCGCCTGCGTCGCTTACGGATTTTCCGTTGAGTTGGGTAATGACGTCTCCGACTTTCAGTCCAGCTTTCGCGCCCGGCGAATTGGGCTCAACCTGGGTGACGACCGCTCCCGAAGCGTTGGTCACGTTGAAGAACTTGGCTTCTTCAGGGGTAACGTCGCTGATACCAATGCCGATATACCCGTGGCTGACCTTTCCGTACTCAATGAGGCTCTCGACCGTCGGCCGTACAATCTGCGAGGGAATTGCAAATCCCATACCGGAAAAACCACCGGTCTCGGAGACCAGAAAGGTATTGATGCCCACGATTTCGCCGTGAGCATTGACCAGCGGGCCGCCGGAGTTGCCCGGGTTGATGGCCGCGTCCGTCTGGATGAACTCGCCGGGTGAACGGCGGTCAGCGGCGAATGGATTGGGACGGTTCAACGCGCTGACAATGCCGCGAGTCACGGTAAAGCGGAATCCCAGGGGATTCCCGAATGCGAGCACGGTTTGGCCGGGGTGCAGCTGCGTGGAATCTCCCAACGGCACGCTGGGGAGGTTGCTTGCATCGACCTTGATGACGGCAAGATCCGTGAGCGGATCGGTGCCGATAAGCTTCGCAGGCAAGATTCGGCGGTCGGTCATGGTCACGCGAATGTCCACAGCGCCGTCGATGACATGGTTGTTGGTCACGATGTAGCCATCGGGCGAAATAATCACGCCGCTTCCGAGACCATGCTCAACGTTGGATTGCGGCCGCATATGCTGGCCGAAGGGTCCAAAGAACTGCTGCAAGCCGTTGGAGTCGTCGTCACTGCTGTTGTCCGCACCGTCAGCCGCGTGAGCGCTGTCGGCCGACCGCTTGGAGGTGACCGTTACGTTGACAATGGCCGGAGTGACGCGTGCAGCCAGGGCTTCCATAGCGTGATCCAGCGAAAGCAACGCGGTGACGCTGCTATCGTCGAGCGGCGCTGCGGCTGGGGCTGGGGCGGGCGCCGCGGCGCTCGCGGGTTTAAGCTCATAGGCCGCGAGAGACAAAACAATCGCGACCGCGGCAAATCCGACCAGAAAGCGCCGGTGAAGCGCTGTCTGGCAATTCTTAATCCAGTTTTTCATGTTGCTTCTTCTCCTTATGAATAACTAATTGTTTAGTTGATGAAGGCAAAAAAAACTTGCCCTCAGAGTGAATCCAAAACCATGTCCGATTCCAAACGCCGTTCAGAAGAATTCCGTTTCTCTACTTTCCAAACGCAGAGAGTCCAAACCCCGGAACCGGAAGCGTCAAACTGCGTGGTTTGCACAATGACCACCGTCTCTTGCGAAAGACGCTGTCTCTCCTGCGCTATGGCGCGCATCACCGTGGCCTTGCCTCGCAACCCCGCTTCTGATTGCAACCGCACTGCTGATCTGCGCAGAGTCAGTCCTGCCGGAATCACTCGCGGTCGCGATCCGGCCTCCGGCTGCGTCTCGTGCTCGCTCGCTTGGTTGGTAGCTTCAATCTGTTGTGTTTGACTCGGCTTCCCCTGATTCTCAAACCCCACGAACCGCGGAGCGTATGGTGCAGTGGTAAGGACGAGCGCGAGCATGCCGGTGCTCACTCCCAGGACCGGCTTCCAGAAACCGCTGTGACCCCGTCGTTCTGCATCGAGAATTTGGGTTACGCGCAACGACATGTGTCGCATGCGGCTCACCAAGGCTTGCGCCAGCGCCAGGCCCCGGGCGTAGTGCAGCTTCTCGGCAAACGAGATCAGAGAGGATGCGTAATCTTTGGGGCTGGGGGTCTGCGTTAAAACAATGTCGTCGCAAGCCATTTCGCGCTCGAGCGTCAGACGGTTTTCAATCCACCAGACGGCGGGGTGAAAGAAGAAGACAGCTTTCGCGATCTTCTGGGCGAGATTGGTCCAATCATCCCAGCGGCGAAGGTGCGCGAGTTCGTGGAGCAGAATGACCTTGATCTCCCCGGTTGAGAGCTGCGGCAAGAGCCAGGCAGGGAAAATAATGGCGGGCCGAAAGAAACCGATTGCTGCCGGAACGGCGACATCGTTGGAGACGCAGAGTTGCACTCGGCGACTAGAAACCAAACCTCGAAAGATCTCGACGGCGGCTGGATCAAGGCTGGCGAGTTCCACGGTTGAGCACCTCCTGCGGATTTGGCACACGCGCCAGAGCCCGACGCTAAGCCTGAGAACTAACAGGCCCGCACCGACTACCCAGGCAGCAAACAGATAAAAAGCCCAGGAGCTGGGGAGGAGGATTTCGTTGTGCAGGTTCGCGGCTGAGAGAGGGCGTGAATGGGTGGCGCCCAACCCTGACCCGGCAAGAAACGGAAGCGTGACGACGCCGGCAAGTGCCGTAAACCAAATGGCAAAGCGGGTCCCGGAGTTCTGCTGGCCGACGAGTCGAAGCAACAGCCATACCGCAGCCACGAGAACAGTGCCTTCGGCGGCGGTGTTTAATAGCTGTCCGGTGAGGAGTTGCGCGAGGGTCTGCAAGTCCTGGGCCGTCATTTCACGTCGCTCGGTTCCAGCATCTCGCGCAAACGTTTAAGCTCGTCGGCGTCCATCGCTTCGTTTTGCAGGATGTTCAGTACCAATGCCTCATGGGAGTTGCTGAAAAAGCGACCGATCAGATGCCGAATCTCGGACCGCGTAGCCTGATCGCGTCCGACAATCGGCTCATAGACATGGGCCCGCCCATCCTTCAAGTGCTTTACGTGGCCCTTTTTTTCCAAGGTACGGATCGTAGTGAGGACCGAGTTGTAGGCCAAAGAAGAAGGAAGCCAATCCAGCACCTGCTGGACGGTGCCGGAGCCCTTGCGCCAGAGCACATCCATTATGCGCAACTCGGCCTCTGTCAAGATTGCGGACTGCTTTGGGGGCACCCTATCGCTCCTACACCTAAATGTTTAGACGCGCCAAGCGGAGAAAGGTAACTAATTATTTAGTTGATAGATAAGGCTGCGGGGATGCCTGGGCCCGATTATATCGCGTGGGGCGTTTTGGCACTGCTCCGTGACTGACGAGATCAGGCGTGTCTGTTGAAAAAGTCCATCAGTTGATGCTTGTGGCGGTGCAAGGTCATTCGCGTTCAACGGAGTCTTTCCCTCAAGGTACAGTGCCATTCTTTCGTTGCTTTTTCTAGCGTCCTTCTGCCGCCCCACAGTCCTTCGACTAGATATTTACCAGGCCGCTCTCTCATAATGCATTGACCTCTACGGACCTTCGAGGACGCAGCCGAATCCCTCCCCGGGATTTGGACTGCCAAACTGCGAACAGTCCACTGTTTCTTCCACTACACTATCCTCAAATGCCCATCCCAATCTCACGCTTGCGCCAATGGTTCGCAGTTGCTGTGGTGTTTGTGTGCCTGGTGGTGGCGGGAACGTATTTCTACGCTCGGCATCGGGTGCAGAACGCGCTCAAGCGGGTACCGGAGAAAATCGGTATCAACATTCAGCAGAGCGCACAAGGATTCACCATTTCGAAATCGCAGCAGGGAAGGACGCTATTTCGGCTGCAGGCGAGCAAGGCCGTCCAGTTCAAACAAGGAGGCCAGATCGAACTCCATGACGTGGCAATTACGCTGTATGGGCGAGATTCCTCACGCTTCGACCAGGTTTATGGCAAGGATTTTGAATACGACCAGCAATCGGGAGACGTAACCGGCAAGGGAGAAGTCTCAATTGATCTACAGGCCAATCCGCAAGGCGTTTTGAACCCCGACCAGGCTCCGCCGAAAGAATTGAAGAATCCCCTCCATTTGAAGACCACCGGCTTGGTCTTCAATCAGAAAACAGGCAACGCCTGGACTCCGGAAGAGATTGACTTCAGCGTGCCGCAAGCCAGCGGTTCTGCCGTGGGAGCGGAATACATAGCGAACCAGGGAGTACTTACGCTCAAGTCGCAGGTGAAGATCGTAGTGAACGGGCCAACTCCGTCCACGGTTCTGGCGCAGCAGGCAATTTTGGAGAAGGGGCCGAGACAGATCCTGCTGCACTATCCGCGCGCGGAAAATCCTCAGCAACAGGCGCAATCGGATGACCTGACGCTTTTTCTGCGCGAGGACAATACCCTCGACCACGCCATCGCCACCGGCCACGTTGTCGTGCACTCACAGTCTCGCGTAGCCTCAGGCTCTTCGACTTCGCTCAGGGCAGGCAACGCGCGGGATGGGGAGGCGAGCGTGCCTGCCGCTACATGGTCCGAGGTCTCAGCGCAAAAGTTGGAACTGCTGATGAAGCCGCACGCCGGGATAGACCATGCAATCCTTTCCGGCGAGGTGCATCTTAAGGCCGAAGGCCCGCAGTCTGCAGAAACTTCGGCCGGGCGAGCGGTGCTCAACTTTAGTGGCAAGAATATCCTCAGAAAAGTTCATGCCGAACAGCAGGTCAAACTCCTCCAACACCAGAAGGGAGCGAGCGCTTCGCAGGACGTAGAAGTCACCGCGTCGGCGATGGATTTCTTTGTGGCAGACGGACATCGCCTTACCCGCGCAGAGACCATTGGGCCACCGCAAATCTCAATCCTTCCGCCGACGGGGAAGCAAGGGATGCAAACCCGCGCTACCGCCGACAAGTTTACGGCGAAATTCGATTCGCTGGGCCAATTGGCGTCGGTGCACGGCGAGGCCAACGCGCGAGTAGTAACAATCACACAAGACAAAACCGGGGAACACGACCGTGTCAGCGCAAGCGACAGTATGGATGCCTTCTTCCAGCCCGGCGCCGGCGCTACAGCCTTGATCCAGCAGGGTCACTTCACTTATACCGATGGATCACAGCACGCTCTTGCCGACCGTGCCCGCTACACCCCCGCTGATCAGGTTCTTGTCCTGACCGGCTCCCCGCGGATGGTTGACGCCGGAACGGCCACTACGGCACGTACCGTCCGTCTGAATCGTGCAACCGGAGATGGCTTTGCCCAGGGTGACGTTAAGACCACTTACGGTGATCTGAAGCCGCAGCCGGGCGGCGCCCTGCTGGCCTCGTCCGACCCGGTTCATGTGACCGCGAAGAGCATGGCGGCCCACAGCAATCCGGCGATCGCCACCTACACCGGAGGCGCGCGCCTGTGGCAAAACGCCAATATCGTGGAAGCTCCTTCCATCCAGTTTCAGAAGAACGAGCGCGCTCTGGTCGCCGACTCCACGGCCAGTCAGAAGGTCTCAACCATCCTCGTGGGAACCGACAAGAGTGGGAAGCCGACGGTAGTCACCGTCACTGCAAACCACCTCACGTATCGGGATTCAGAACGCAAGGCCCATTTCGAAGGCGACGTGATGGCCAGCAGCTCAGACCTGACGATTACTTCCAATCAGATGGACGTCTTCCTGATACCGTCTTCACCGGGAATGGAGCGACGGTCGTCCCTGCCCGTCCCCTCACGGCGTACGGGTCAGCCGCCCGTAGCTCCACAACCTCTGGGTGCTGCGCCCGCGAGCCTGGAGAAAATCACCGCTTCCGGTGCCGTAGTCATCACCGCGCCGAACCGCCGGGGAACCGGCGAAACCCTGGTCTATACCGCCGCAGATGACAAGTTCGTTCTAACCGGCGGGCCGCCTAGCATTTTTGATGCCGAACATGGCAAGATTACCGGGGTTTCGTTGACTTTGTATAGACGCGATGATAGGGTCGTCGTTGAAGGTGACAGCAGTTCGCCGGCCGTTACCCAGACGCGAGTGGTACGTTAAATGCAGATTCTGGCCGCAGAAGAAATCTGTAAGTCATATCGCGGCCGCAGAGTTGTAAATGGTGTCAGCCTTCGCGTCGGGCAGGGCGAAGTTGTTGGTTTGCTTGGACCTAACGGCGCGGGCAAGACCACGACTTTTTACACAATCGTCGGCCTGATACCCCCTGACACGGGCCGAATCCTCTTAAATGAGGAAGACATCACCGACGTGCCCATGTACCGACGGGCGCGCCAGTTTGGGATCAGCTATCTCCCCCAAGAAGCGTCAGTTTTCCGCAAGCTCACGGTTGAGGAAAACATTCTCGCCGTGCTGGAGGCTCAACCTGTCTCATGGCACGAGCGCCGGGAGACGATGGAGCAACTGATTGACCAATTGGGGCTGGAACACATTCGCCTGAACCGGGGATATGCGCTTTCAGGCGGGGAACGCAGGAGGGTCGAGATCGCCAGGGCATTGTGCATCAATCCTAAGTTCATCCTTCTGGACGAACCGTTTTCCGGCATTGATCCCATTGCTGTACTCGATTTGCAGAAAATTATCAGCAACATGAAAGCGGCCGGTATCGGAGTGCTGGTTACGGACCACAATGTACGGGAGACGCTCTCGGTGACCGACCGGGCCTACATCATTAACGAAGGCAAAATTTTCCGGCACGGAACGCCGGAGCAGCTAGGCAGCGATTCGGAAGTAAGAAGAGTTTATCTGGGAGAGAGTTTTTCGCTGGTTTGAGAGAAGCGGCTCTTGGCTGTTGGCTCTAGGTTCTTGGCAAGAGCACAGCGCATTCAGCACTTGGGTGTTAGACGCCAAGAGCTAAGAGCCAAGAGCTAAAAACTGATTTTTATGGTTTTACTTCAACACAAGCTGCACTTGAGAGTCTCGCAAAGGCAGATCCTTACCCCTGGCCTGGTGCAAATGGTCAGCGTGCTCGCGCTCAACAAGCTCGAGCTCAAGGACATGATCAATGCCGAGATGGTGGAGAACCCTGTCCTCGAGGAGCTTGAGGACGCAGTTCCGTTGATTGACGACGTCAGCCGCCGCGAGGAAGAACTCGAGCGCGCTTCCGCGGCGGAGGAAACCCCCGCCCCTACCGCCGACAAGAAAGACCCCTTCGAAGAGATTGACTTTGGATCGTTTTTCAAAGATTACCTTGATCCTGGCTACCGCAGCCAAAACGAGATGGAGGAGATCGAACGGCCGTCGTTTGAAAACTTCCTATCCAAGCCCAGCACTCTGACGGACCACCTGATGTGGCAGCTCGGCTCCATCTCCACTCGTCCGTCAGTGCGGGAAGCTGCGGAAGCCGTGATCGGGAATCTGAACGAGGACGGATACCTGATTGCCAGCGACGAAGAGTTGCTTGGAATCGCTCCGGCGGCTTCTCCGGAAAGCGATGCGGCCAAGTCCGAAAGCGTGTTCAAGGAAGCGGCTGCCCTGGGTCTGACAGCTGCCGAGATGGAGGAGGCAGCCGCCGACGCTACTTCAACCGAGGATTGGGAGGCGGCAGAACCCCCGTTGGATCTCTCCAACGATTCGGCACTTGTCGGCTCCAATGGAAATGCGTCCTCTGGTGTGGCGGGGACGGCTGTGGCGGCCACGCTCACGCCCGCCGATCTGCCCGCGAACTCGGCTCCGACCAATGGTACTAAACCTGTTTTCAAGGCGAACTTCACTCGCGACGATTTGCACGAAGCCATTGAAACGGTTCGCCAGCTGGATCCTCCGGGAGTGGCCTGCCGCGATCTCCGGGAGTGCCTGCTCTATCAATTGCGCTATCACCAAGCCCAGCTCGAGAAGAACGGAAGCGGAAACGGCACGGCCCAGGTGCTAGCCAACGCGGTTGCCATGGTGGACCAGCATCTCCGCGGGTTGCAGAACAAGCAGTACAAGGAAATTTCCCGCGCTATCGGCCATCCCGTCGAAGCCGTGCAAGCGGCACTGGAGTACATTCGCACTCTCGACCCCCGTCCCGGCTTGCGCTACAACAAGGTCCAGCCGCGGCTGATTGAGCCGGATGTGGCCTTCGTCAAGCATGGCGACGAATGGCTGGTGATGATGAACGACGACGACGTGCCAACTCTGCGCCTCAACCCTGCGTACAAACGCCTGCTCACCAAGGACGGCAACGATCGCGACACCCGCAATTACGTCAAGGAACGCTTTAAGAGCGCCATCCAGCTCATAAAAAATATAGAGCAACGGAAGCAGACGATTCTGAAAGTCTGCTACACCATTGTGACCCGTCAGGGCGACTTCCTGGAAAAGGGTATCGACGAGTTGAAGCCGATGATGATCAAGGAAGTGGCGGAAGAAATCGGAGTCCACCCTTCCACCGTCAGCCGCGCCGTCGCCAACAAGTACGCGCACACCCCGCAGGGAGTATTCGAACTGCGCTATTTCTTCAGTGAAAGCGTAAACGGCCCCGAAGGCGGGAATACATCGCTCCTGATCTTAAAGCGCCGGGTAAAGAAGCTTATCGAAGGTGAAGATCCATCGAAGCCTCTGACCGACGAGCAAATCACTCGCATTCTGCAATCGCAAGGAATCCAGGTAACCCGCCGCACTGTAGCCAAGTACCGCGAAGACATGAAAATTCCCAGCACGCACCAGAGGAGAGTCAAGAAGTAAGCTCGTAGCTTTTAGCTCTTAGCTTTAGCGAGAATCGTCCTAGGTCTTTTGCTAAAAGTTAAGAGCTAAGAACTTAGAGCCGCTGCAATCGTATACAAACCTCACCCGGAGGTTGCTGATGAACGTGGAATACACTGGCAGGCACTACGAAGTTACTCCCGCCAACCGTAAAGATGTCGAGGCCGGTCTCACCAAAATTCGCAAGATCCTTCGTGACCGGTTTGAAGCCAACGTGATTCTGGCGGTCGAGAAGCATCGTCACAAAGCCGAAATTACCATTAATTCCCGAGTTGGCCCGCTAGTGGGGCTCGCCCAGGCACGCGATATGAACCTGGCCATCGGAGAGGCGCTGGAGCATCTGGAGAGGCAGGCCCTCAAGAACAAGACTCGCATCATCACTAAAAAGCGCCGCAATCACAAGAAGTGGAACGGAGAAGCCAAAGCCGAGGCAGTTGCCGAGGTTGCCACAGTCGCAACCACTTCTTCTTCGTCAGTCTCGATGGTGGTGCACAGATTCCCAGTGGTCGCTAAGTCAACCGAGGTCCATATCGTCCGCTCTGATGAAGCGGTGGCGATGCGACCGATGACTCTGGAGGAAGCTATCAAGGAAGCGCACTTTCGCGACCGAGATGTTTTCGTCTTTCGAGATCCGAAAGGCAAGCTGATGATTTTGCATCGCACCCGCGATGGCAAGATGGAACTGATCGAAGCGCCTTAAGAGCAGTGGTCAGTGGCCAGTGGGCAGTATCAAGTGGGCGGTTCAACACTTGGTGCAGAGCCATGCGCAGCTACCAATCGGGGTCAGTGACCGCTGCCACTGATCACTGGTCACTGGTCACTGCCCTTCGGGTCGCGGTGCACCGACTCCATGGAAAACGCCGGCAAACAGACGGCGACATATTCGGCTCCCTCCGGCTGCGGAGACGAGTACTGCACCCACTCTCCGCGATGAGCAACCACCGCCTGACCAGCCTTCACTTCCAGTTCTCCTTCCATGTGACGCACTCGCAGAAGTCCGCGCAAAACGATCGTGAACTCGTCGAACTCTGGGGTCTGGCCCGGTTCCGTCCATCCTTCAGGACTACGCATGTGGGCAACGCTGACGGCTGAACTCTGGCTGTTGACGCGGCCAATGTACTCGTCAATAAGTTTGGGTTTGGTCCCGGCGGCCTGAATGCGGGTAGGCTGTGGCACAAGCGTAGGCATGCGAACTAATGTACCAGCAGGATCACGCCGGAGTGTGACTTGCCGCCAGATTTCCCGCCGTCTTAGATCCCCGCCGCGTGGGCGTTCTGCACCGGCTTCCGGGCTAGTTCTTCCACGATCGGCAACGACGTGGGTACGGTCAGCGTTTTCTCCGGGGGGATGGTGCCGGTTCGAACCGCGTGGACGAGCATGTCAATTGCCTGCCCGGCGTTCGCCGGAACAATGATGGTGGCGTTGAGCAATCCGCGCCGCAGCCACGCTTGTCCGGTCTTGGACACCCCGTCAATCCCAAGATATGGAGCTGCCAGGAAGCGGTCGCGCGCCGTGCTATCGCCGAGTTCCTGAAAGGCCTTTCTAGCGCCCAGTGCCATGGCATCATTGTGGCCGGCAATCACGTCGATCGGCGTCTGTTGCGACGTCGAGAGCTTTAGCCAGGAACTGACTGCCTTGTATGCGCCCGCTTCAGTCCAGTTACCCTTCATCAGCTTGACCTGAATCCCGATAGGTTTGGTCTCATACATGCCGGTGGTGCGCTGTTTTGCAGCCAGACTCTCTGAGGGGCCCTGAATCAGCAGCACCGATCCCCCGTTTGGCAGTAGGGCCGCCAGTTGTTTGCCTTGCAAGCGGCCGATTTCCTCATGGTCAGAACTGATCGTAAAAATTGGGACTTTGTAGGCCCGGCGCAGGTCAGAAAGGTAATCCACTTCGCGGTTCAGGACGACCCAGCCGATTCCCGCCGCCGCTGCTGCCTTAGCCACTTGGGGCAGAGCCGTGCCACCCACCGGCTCAAAAATGATGCCGTCGGGATGGGATCCGGAGTTCGACTGAATGATCTTCAGCAATTGCTGGCTCTGCAGGATCGCGTCGTTCTCGGCGTACAGAATCTCCAGCTCAACGTTGAGCCGGTTCGCAGCTTCTTGCGCTGCCGACGCTTGCTCTATCTGGTAGTCGTTGTCGTTTGTGGTCAACGAGGCCACAAATCGCAGCTTTTGCATGAGGCGCCCCCCCTCGGTGTTAAAGGAATGTTAATCATTAAATCCAGAAAACGGGAGGTGACGAGAGTAACTTGGCCTGCTTTGGCCCACCCTGCGGAGTGCCTTAGCAAATCCACCAAGTACATCGCGGAATCGCACAGTGGGCAAGTTCCGGTATCCGGGGGCAATGGGGAGGTTCACCGCATCTCCTTGGGGGGAGTAAACTCTAGAGCCAAAGCTGCGGAAAGCCAGAACGTCTATTGGCTAAAAAGGGAGCGATGCAAACCAGCACTTCGGCCAGTCCGTCCGCGGTACAGAATCTGGAGGCCGTCTCTTCAAAACCCAACAGGCTGATGTCTCTCGATCTGTTTCGCGGCATCACCATTGCCGCCATGATTCTGGTCAACGACGCTGGCGACGGACCCTCGGCGTATTGGCCGCTCCGCCATGCACAATGGAATGGCTGGACTCCGACCGATCTGATCTTTCCGTTTTTTCTGTTCATTGTGGGCGTGGCAATAGCTTTCTCCTTCAGGTCACGGTTGGATCGCGGAGAACCTCGCACCCGCCTGCTGAAACACGTGCTGTGGCGTGGATTGCTACTGTTTGCTATCGGCATGTTCCTGAATGGATTTCCGAATCATTATCACCTTGCGAGTTGGCGGGTTTACGGAGTGCTGCAGCGAATCGCCATCTGCTACGTCATCACTGCGGCGCTTGAACTGTGGACTGGATGGCGCGCGCAAATTGCCGTCACTGTCGCTTGCCTGGCCGGGTACTGGCTTCTGATGAGATACGTTCCCGTGCCCGGATTCGGCGTTCCCACCCACGACATTCCTTTGCTTGATCCCGACCGTAATGTCGTGGCATGGCTCGACCGCAAGCTACTGATGGGTCACTTGTATGAAGGCACGCGCGATCCGGAAGGGGTGTTGAGCAACATTCCCGCGATCGCAACCTGCTTGTTGGGCCTGCTCACAGGCAAGTGGATGAAGACGGCCAATTCACCGCGATTCAAAACGGCCGCAATGGTTGTGGCTGGAGGGTTTGCAATTGCGGTTGGGCGGACCATGCATCTCTGGTTTCCTATCAACAAAAAGCTGTGGACCAGTTCGTTCGTGATCTTCACCGCCGGTCTAGCCTTGATGTTTCTTGCGGCCTTCTATTGGGTGAGTGACGTCAAACAACATCGCGGGCGATGGACGCGACCGATTCTCGTTTTCGGCACGAATGCGATTGCGGCCTATTTCTTCTCCGAAGCGCTTGCCGCCACCTTGTACTCGATCAGCCTTCCGCTCAGCGCAGGCGGCGTCATAACCGTGCAAGAGTATGTTTATTCGCGCCTGTTCGCGCCCTTCGCCAGCCCGCCGAATGCTTCATTGCTCTATGCCCTCGCCTATGTCGCGGTGTGCTGGGCGGCGATGGCTGTGTTGTACCGCAAAGGGATTGCCATCAAGGTGTGAGAACCAGTTCTTGGCTCTTATGCTCTTGGCTCGTATGCTTCTAACTGAAATGCCTGAAGTAATCTAACAGCCGAGCCAAGAACCAAGAGCTTGCCCCCATCCGGTCGTACACGTCCCCATGGACACTGTCCCGCAGCTGTATAACTTGCGTAACCTCGGGTTCACCGCACGCCCGTAGTAGGCTGGCATCTAGACCACCAGCTCAACGCCAGACAGTCCGGGCGGGAAGTGGCCGATCCTCCGCGCTGAGCTGTACCAACAAAAGAAGTCATCAATGCCGCGCATTCCAATTTTTAAACTCGGATCGTCCGTCGAGTCTCCGCCGCCGCGGCTGGCCACCTACTGGCCCGCACTTTCTCTCGAAGGTTTGCAGCTGGGAATCGATAATGTACGGCACGACGTGTGGCTGAGTCCGAGCTTCTGCAAGGCGGCCGGCAGCCACCTCGGTCACCTGATCGCAAAATACGGCAAGGTGGAGACTGTGATGTCGGCGGACGCGACCGGGTCCTCCAGCGGGAATCGAGGTCTTTCCAAGTTCCTGCCGGTGTTTGCTAAAAGAAACGCTGACCTTAAACCGCTGTTGCTCGGACTGCACAAGGCCGTGTTAAATCGGGCCAAAGCGGAAGGAAATCTGGCCATTGACCTGCTGGGCCGGGCCGCGATCCTGAAATTCCTGCGCACGGAACTGAACGCACAATTTGCCAATACTCTCGAGCGCTGCCGCGCCACTCTAAAAGGCTACGAAGGGGTGCGCCAGCAGAAAGCGTTCGAATACCGCGAAACGGTTGCCTCATTCCAGATTGCGAAGAAAAACATTATTCGCCAGACCGGCCAGGAGTTGTTTCGCATCTTGCGGGAGATTGAGAGAGAGACGCTGGCCACCACCAGGCGTTCTCTGTTCGGCGAAAAGCCGAGCGCTGACTACCAGGTCTTTCTCAACCAACTCATTTTTTTGGAAGAAGGTCGCGACTCCTACCTTCAGGCTGAGCACTACGTTTTGATCGGAGGCTTTGAAAACGATCCTGACTCGATGGGGAACGTTCGCGCTCTGGCCTCGGAATTCCTGAAGTCGGTGGCCCCGGAGGCCGATGCAAGCGATGCGACGTTGCTCGATGGCTGGCTGAGCGCGCCCGAAAATGCCCACCAATTGGTTGGCACCGGCGAACCCGCGGAACGGGAACACAAGGCCAGACTGCAGGCCTGGACGGAGTTGCTGGAGCGGGAGAAACTGCTGGATCTGGCCGTCGCAGCCTATGAAGTTGTTCCGTTGTTTGCGGAATTCACGCCGCTGCTGGATCCGCAACAGCTTAAGTACTCTCTGGTTCTTCGTAAGGAGCGGGAACGGGTCGAGAAACTAGTGGAGGACCACGGCAAGCTGTCGCTGAACAACCTGGTCGCAGCTGCGGCGCGAGTTGCTCAAGCCAGCGGCGCGCAACAGGCAAAAATCGCAGCCCGCTTTCTCCGCGACTTCCTCTGCTATTACCGGGACCTGCGCAGGCTCGACGTGCTGAACCGTGTGGTGGAGAAAATCAACCTGATCAGCAGCGAGAGACTGTCCGAGCTCTCGAAACTTAATGGCACGCTCTACGAATTTGTGTTGCCGGAAGAGAAAAAGGCAGACAGCGAAAAGCCGGTGGTCCGGCACGTGATTCTGAAAGCCGATATCCGCGATTCCTCGCGTGTGACCCGCTCACTGGTGGAACGGGAAATGAACCCGGCGTCCTATTTCAGTTTGAATTTCTATGATCCCGTGAACAAGTTGCTGGCCAAGTATGGCGCGACTAAAGTGTTTGTGGAAGGCGACGCGATTATTCTGGCTATCCTCGAACGAGACAACGACCCGGGCCTGGCGGTTTCCCGTGCCTGCGTTCTGGCCCGCGAAATGATGGAAATTGTCGGCGGGTACAATCATTTGCTGCAGCGCGCTGGATTCCCTGCGCTGGAACTGGGGATCGGCCTCTCCTATCAAAACTCTGCGCCCACCTATCTGTTGGACGGAGAGCATCGCATCATGATCTCCGACGCGCTCAACGAAAGCGATCGCCTTTCCGGATGCGACAAGCGCATGCGCAAGGCCATGACCGGTATGGCCGTGCCATTCAATATCTACGAATTTCGCAGTAGCGCCAGCGTCGAACAGGAATCCATCAAGTACAACGTGGGCGGAATCCGCATGAGTGAAGCTTCTTTCAATCGCCTGCGGGAAGAGATTTCTCTGCTGACCTGTGCGCTTGACTTTCCGCGTTTGTGGGGCAGCGAAGAGGCGTCGTTCCACAGTGGGCTGGTGCCGGTTGGTTCCGACATTTTTCGCAGGATTGTAGTTCGCAGCAGCCGGATTCCCATGGTCGAGACTGCGAACTTCAATCTCACCTGCTGGACCGACGCACGGATCTACGAAGTGTGCGTCAGTTCGGCGGTTTATGATGCGATCGAGAAAACGGCCGCGGCAGGGAAGTGAAGGCTTTCTCAGCCTCTTGACATCATCTCAAGACCGAAGGGTCTGACCTTAAGAGCCAATAGCCAAGACACTGAACTACTGTCCCGCCCGCAGCGGGGAAATCAGCAGACTACTCAGGCGCTTCTTGTCCTCGGTTTTTCCCAGCGAAAAGCCGAGATCCATGGAATTTTCCGAGCCTGCGGCTCCGGCGAGCACGTTGGCCAGGGCATGGAATGACCGTCCCAGTTCGTTGGTCTCGTGGAAAGCTACCGGATTGCCCTTGTCCGCGGACGGGCCCGCTGCGTGAAAATTGTTGGGCAGCTTCCACAGCAGCTTGCAGTTGGTTACTTTCTGAATATCCTCGTCGGTGAAACCGGGAATTTTCTTGAAGCGATTCACGATCAGCCGCGCGCGGTCGCGTCCACTGCCTTGTTCCAGGAAGGAATGAACCCGGGCGGCACTCCACAAGGAAACCACATCGGCCTGCGTGACCAGCAGCACCGCATTCGCCAGATCGGCGATCATGCGGAACAGGGTGTCGGTGCGGTTGGAGCAGTCCACGATCACATATTGGAAGTGTGAAACTAACAGATCGAATAACCGCGCCAGTTCAGCGGCGGAGGGTGCCAGTGGCAGCGGCTGCTGCGGTCCTGCCAGCAGGTGCAGGCCGCCCTTGCATGGAGTCACAAAACTTTGCAGCAGTGCGGAATCCATACGATGCAGGTTCTGCAACGCGTCTGCAATGCCAAACGCCGGCTGAACGTTCAAATGCAGCGCGGCGTGGCCCAGCAAGCCAACATCAACCAGTACCGTTTTGCCATGCGACTGCTCTAAGGCCACAGCAGTATTCACGGCGACGGTTGTAGCTCCAGCGCCGCCTTTGGCATTGATTACCGCTAGTATCCGCGCCCGTCCTGAGGTAGCTCGCGCTTTGGCGCTGGTGGCTGCGAACCTTCGCAGAGCATCAGAAAACGATTCCGCCGCTGCATCGCGCTCCAGGTACTCCCGTGCGCCGGCCCGCATAGCGGAAACAATCACCGTGGGATCGTTCATCGCTCCGGCGGCAAATACCGAGGCATTGGAGACATTGCCATGGATGAGGTCAATTGCCTGGATGGCGCGTCCGGTTTCGTGGAGATTGATGTCAACCAGGACGATCTCGGTCCGCAAGTCCTGCATGCGGCGGATCGCCGGATCAGCGGCGTTGCTGGGAAAGGCGGAATGGGTGAACACTACCCGCCCCAGTTGCGTGCTCTCAATCCGCTGCTGGAGCACGGAGAGGCGCTCCGGACTCTCCGATAATATGCTCACACCTATCGCATGCATGACTGCAATCCCGGTCTTCTGGATCTTACTCGCATCTTATGACTAGAAGGTAACCCCGCCAAGTGACCTTTGTAATTGACGAGAAATCCGCTTAAGAGACAGCTCACTACCGAGGTAGGAAACGTTGGCTGGGAACTGAGCACTCATCCGGGCAACCCTCGCTTTGAAACGGGTATTTTATGCAAAACTTCG
>Ga0137390_10001747_pt1 | contig 16662 bp, 16 predicted proteins | sample 15con2h24AmetaG_FD_104937 | JGI IMG/M metagenome (GOLD analysis project Ga0137390, IMG submission 104937) | Vadose zone soil microbial communities from Angelo Coast Range Reserve, California, USA - 15con2h2.4A metaG | ecosystem: Environmental > Terrestrial > Soil > Vadose zone > Saprolite... | reverse complement strand
GTGAAGGCTTTTGATCTGCGCGTCCTCAACTTCTTCCGATTTTCCCAGGTTCGCAAACTGCGGTTGCGATTGACACAAGATCATCGCCGTCATATACGGCCCATAGATCGTGTCGATGAAATAAGCATCCCCAGCCAATCCATCGCGGACGAGTTGAAGTGTGCCCAGTTGGTCCGGGAAAGGAGAGTCCAACGGCTTCAGCTCATACCACTTGCCGGTCGTCGACTGGGGATAATCGAAATCGTTCATGACCTTGACGATGTCGGTATTGTAAGTTCGATGGAATTCGAGATGGTCCTGTGCCTCCAGCTGCGCAGTCGGCCTCTTGTAGTGGTGGTAGAACGTAAACGGCGGGCGGTCGAGATCCTGCCCCCGTAAAGCGCGGTCAACGCGCTGCTTGTGAGTTAAGGTGGCTGACCCGGCCTTCTTGCCAAAGACCGGTCTTGCAAGCGCAAGAGTAGCGGTGGCGGCGGAGGTAGAAAGAAACTTGCGTCGATTCATGGTCAAATCCCCTTCGGACTATCAGGCTAATGCGCTTCTTGAAGCATCCAGGACTTTGGCTCGCATTCTAGTCCACATACCGCAACCGCAGGTTGAGCGTCGATTCATCAGAGAACATCTTCTTCCATGACGGCGCTCTCATTTACGCGACGATACCTGCTTGCCGGCGTAACCCGAAGTGGGTTCCTGGCTTGTTCTCCAAGACACGATGGAGAAACCAATACTTCAATCCTTGCACAAACATCCTGGCGAAAGGATTTGATCCCTTGTTCAGCATTTTGCCGAGGTCTTTTGAGGAAGACAAACCAGATCTGATCAGGAAATCCAGACAGAAGCTCTTATGAATCGCGAACGCCCTCGTTCTCGGGATACCATGGCTAGGTCAGTTCCCTTCTCTGACCGACAACCGAGACCATCATGACACGCACGGAAATTCTGCAACGACTCCAAACGATTAAAGACAAAGGAATTCAAGCTCTGAAACTCCTTGAGTCGAAGCCCCTCTCGGTCGATACACAGGCTGAAATTCGCAGTCTGGTTCAATGGATCAAAGAAGAGTTGCAGAACGAATACAACCGTATGTTACCAAAGGCCCATTTCGCAGTCGAAAAGCTCTTGCGGAACTGCCTCGCACTCGAGAATCGCGGCCAGTTCGCTCCCGATGGAATTTTTGGCGAGTCTTTGGCGAGTCACAAGTTAACGGATCGCGTTCGTGATCGGAGTGCCGTCAGCAACCTCGGGCGAATCGATGAAAACATCGACTTGCTGGCCTACGTATACCGGGAAGTGTGGCGGCACAAAGCGAAACTCGATCTGAAGAACGCGCACATCGACTCTTTCGGAGTTTGACCCGGTGAGACTTTGCTTTGGCACCATATAGGGCACGATGCGCACGAACTCAAGTGGGAACCTGCGGCTCGAGTCGCCCTTGAGAGCAGCGGTGGCGGCGCTGCTTGGCCGGACGTGCGATGCGTTGATCTCATCGACATCGACGCGGATGAGTAGTGAGCCGGTATCGCCGAATAACACGGGTGAAGTGCCAGAAGTACTCGATAGATACTCGCCTGCGCGGTTGTTCACTTGAAGGATCTTGCCACTAGCAGGCGCGCGAACCGTGAGTTTTTCGAGCAGGACTCTCTGCTGACGATAAGTTGCGATTGCAGACTGCAGGTCGGCCTCTTGCTGCGACAAAGCAGCTTCGGCATTGCGCAGTTGCGCTTCGGCTTGTGCAACTTGTGCCACTGCTTGTTTCCAGCGAGCGTGGGCTCCCTCTCGGGTCTTGATGGCTGTGATATAGGCTTGATCGGAGACGATGCCGCCTTTGTGCATCGCCTCATTGCGGTCTCCGATCTGGGCGGCATCCTCATAGCTGGCTTTTGACGAGTCGATAGCGGCTTGGGCGCTGGCGAGATTGGCTTGCTGTGTTAGCACGTTTGATTGCGCCGTGTCGACTCCAGCCCGGGATTTGGCGACATTGGCTTCGGCAACATCGACCGTAGCTCGCTGCTCACGATTGTCGATCTGGTACAGCTTGTCGCCACTGTGGACGAGGTCGTTCTCCCTCACGAAGAGCTGAGTCAATTCGCCGGAGATCGGCGGAGCGAGATTGAAGTTGCGATCTGAGGCTTCAACGACTCCTGTCGCTGCAATGGTGCGCGCGTAGGGTGAAGAGACCGGAGCGACAAGCGGAGGCGCATGGGGTACCTTACGCGCTGAAATCGTAATCCAGACAGCGACAACACACATGCCAAGGATCGGCAGCAGGATGCTAAGCTTCTTGCTCATGATTGGTTCTCCATACTATGGGTGGGACCAAGGTCGTTTTCGTGAATCGAGAGGATGCGCCCATCCAACATCTCGGCAATTCGGTCTCCATAGCGGAAGATGCGGCTGTCATGCGTGACAACCACGATGGCTCGGTCCGGCCCAAGCGCCGTTGAGCGGAACATTTCGAGGATCTGCTTGCCGGTCTCACCGTCCAGCGCGGCTGTAGGTTCGTCGCAGACGATGAGGCGAGGCTCGGTGACCAGGGCTCGGGCGATCGCGACGCGCTGCTGTTGTCCGCCGCTGAGCTTCGCAGGAAGAAAGCCGGCTCTGTGCGAGAGGCCTACCTTTTCGATATAAGTGAAGGCCTTCTCTTGCGCTTCGTCATAGTCCATGCCGTGGATCAACAGGGGGACGGCGACGTTCTCTTGCGCGGTGAGCGTAGGCAGCAGATTAAACTGCTGGAAGATAAAACCGATCTCGTTGCGGCGGAAGGTGGTCTTTTCCTTCTGGTTGAGCCGGTCGATGCGTATGCCGAAGACCTCGACTTCGCCGCTCGTGGCATCGAGAATCCCCGCGAGCACGCTGAGCAGCGTTGTTTTACCGCAGCCGGAGGGGCCGACCAGCAGCAATAGCTCACCGCAATGCACAGAGAAATCGACATCCACAAGCGCGCGGACCTCCGTACTTGCTTCACCGAAGAGCTTGCTCACCCCGCGCAGGCAGGCGGCAACGCTGCCGTTCGAGCTGTCACAGGGATTAGCCACGGAACACCACCGCAGGTTCAAGTTTCACCACCTTGCGAATGCTGATCAGAGCCGAGAGCAGACAGATTGCAATCACGACGAAGAAGCTTATGACGAGCAGCTGCCAGGGAGTCGAGAGCGCCACTTTACTGTCCTGCCCGCCTGCGGTGAGACCGAAGACTCCCGCTAGCCCTGCTCCGGCTCCGAAGCCGACGAGCCCTACAAGCAATCCCTGTAGAAGGATCATTTTGGTGAGTGTCCAGGAGCTCGTGCCCATAGCTTTCAAGGCTCCAAAATAGCGCTCATTCTGGAGTGCGAACTGATAGAAGGTCTGGCCGACGATCGACATGCCGACCAGGAAGACCATGAGGAGGGAAAGGCCGATGCTGATCGGTATCCCTGTGTTCTTGAGGTAATAGCCCATGGTGAGCCAGCGGAACTGGTCTTCTGTGTATGCAGCGAGGCCGGTGACCTTGGCGATTTGCTTGGCAACGGCCTCCGCATCTTGTCCATCGGCCGGTGCTACCAGCACATAGTTCAGTTGCTTTCGCTGCGAGGGCGCATATTGCAGGGCGCGGTCATAGGCAGCGTAAACGAACGGATAGGAGAAGAAGTCGCGGGGTACGTCGGCGATTCCCACTACGCGGGCTTGGTTGTCATTCATCTCGAACGTGTCGCCGGGTTTCGGATTGTTCAACTTCTCGGACTCCGCGCGGCCAATAAGAACGGCCTCGTTCTGCGTGAGCAGCTCGCTTGAGCCCGAGACCATCTTTGGTCTGCCAAAGAAGGTGTCGTTATCCAGGCCGTAAAGGCGAACGGTCTGGTAATTTCCGTCTTCGAGATGCGCCGAGACGAGCTGCAGAATGAGCGGCACGGCCCACTTCACACCTGGTACGCTGCGTACCCGTTCGAGGTCAGTGTCAACCAGGGGCTTGCTTTCATCCACACTGCGCAGCTGAGGATCGCAAACCCAGATGGGTGCTCCAACCACCTCCACGGGGCGAGCCGTGCGTGAGATGAGCCCGCAAAAGATCGAGCCCTGCTGCAGAAACAGAAAGCTGACGACGACCAAGCTACTCACCAGAGTGAAGTACTTGGCGTGATCACCCATCAGCATCTTGATTGCTATTCGAAACATCGTGCGTTTCTCCGGTACTTAGCCTGGGTTCTTCCGCATTCCGCGTAGAGCAGCAAGGGTGAAGGCAGAGATGTGGTTGGCCATCAGCAACACAAATTCAGGGTCGAGCGGGTCTCGCTTCGTGAAATGCCTAATCGCAGTCCGTGCGTTACGGAGGTGGACGCACTGGCTGATAACGCTGTACGTCGAAAGGGTGATGGTCTCCTCGCTGCTCCCGGGCAGCAGAAGCGCGATGAACCCAGACAACACGCGACCGACCGGTTCGAAGAACTCTCGGATGATCTGTTGTACGGCTGGGTTAGCAGTAAGCTTTTCCCGATCGAAGATGAGCAGAGAGCGCTCTTCCGGAGAGGCGACTGTTGTGGTCACAAAGAGATGAATGAAGGCGACCAGACCCGCTTCCACTGCCTCGATCGAGCCGCTTTGCGACCACTCAGCCTGCGCCCTCTCAAGCAGAACGTCCAGTTGTGGTTGAATTTCGGAAAGCTTCCGGAAGCCGTAGCGGAGTGCCTCTGCGTGCAGCGCCTCCTTGCTGCCGAAGTGGTAGTTCACGGCTGCGATATTGACGTCTGCCAAAGTGGCCAGTTCGCGAATGCTTGTGGCGTCCAGGCCCTTGGCGCTAAATAGCTGAAGAGCTGCATCGAGCAGGCGCGCGCGAGCGTCGGGTAGAGAGATAGTTGAGGCTAGGCTTGGTGATTCAAACATTTGTTTAATTCAAACATTTGTTTTATCTAATATCTGGAATGCACCCGTCAAACAGCCTCTTCCAGCCGGGAACGCTCAGTCATCCTCTGAGCTGTCTGATGGCCTGCGGCCCACCCCCCGTGAGGGTCCATTAACAGCGAAATCACCCCTGGAACGGGTTATTGTTCCCGGATTGCTCCCAGATTTGAGCTTCTGTTCCCTGCCCCTGACACCATCTTCAACTCCGATCACAAGTCGAAAGATTCACTCCTTGGACCCTTTTGGGGTCTGGAGAACTTTCGCAAGACCTATAAGTTGCTGAAATAACTGGTGGACCTGATCGGGATCGAACCGATGACCTCTTCCGTGCCATGGAATGAGTCAAACCGCAAATTATAGACGGCACAGCACTTACGAGTCGGCTGAGTCGGCAAAACCGGCACAATCGGCGGTATTTGCGACAAAAATGCGACAAACTTCTTAGCAGCGGGCCACGAGGCTGATCCGTGTGGGATCACCGATTGTGGAAGATCGTACAAGAACGAGGTGGAGCGGAGGGATTCGAAGACTAGCCTCCGTAATCCGCCATGTTTCTGAATTCACGGTACTTCTGTCGCAACTCGCTGAAACTAAGCGATTTCCCTGAAGTCTCTGGCTTCCCCTATTGTCTATAGATTCTTCCCTGGGGAACCAATTTCCACAAAAAGCGGTATCACTGGTATCACCCCTCTTTTCGCACTAGGCCAGCTTGGCGATGCAGTGTCTGGCGAAGACGAAGGTACCAGTTGGCTGAGTCAGGTTGCCATGCTGCCTGAAAATCGGCTCCTACTAGGGGTGTTCGCTCCATCCCCATTTCTGGAAGATCCGTGTGGCCTCCGGAGACTGTAGGAAGCGAATGAACTCACGCGCTTCAGAACGAGACCTTCCCTGAGTTGTCAATCCGATTCCGCAATCGCGATAAATCTGATGGGCTTCATCCACTGGAACAATCTCTGCCAGCGATGGATTCGATACCTGCCAGATGTTCCATATGAGCCAGGCATCCAGGGACTTGTCTTCGACCCAGTCCGTGCGAGCGTCACCACTGTTCAGAGCAACAGTCGCGATATTGGCGCGGAACTTGGTTACGGATGCAATGTCGCCCGGGCGTCCGACCACGTCCTCCCATAGACCTTTCTGACCTGCGCCATTGACCACGAGGATGCGATGCCCCGGTGTCATCAAGTCCTCCAGCCCCTTAATGTGTGATGGGTTTCCGGGACGCACCAGGATCGCGGCCTTTCTTAGATAAAGAGGGACGATGGTCGCGGGGTCGATGCTGCCTTGCAGCGCGACCTGAAAATCGCTCATCATCTCTTCCGAGCCAGAAAAGATCAGGTCAGCATTCTGCTGCGCATCATGGAGCCACTTCGGGAGAGGTCCGCCGGTTACAACAACCTGGACGTGCTTCTCCTTGCTGAAGGTGTCAGCTGCCTCCTTCATCGCGGGCAAAGGTCCGCCGGGTCCATAAACGTACAGGACGGAGGCACTCTGTTCCGCATCGGCCTGTACGGGGGCGCCTGCAGCCCAAACAGCCGATGGCAAGGCCACGAGAAAGAGAGCGATTGCTAGGCGAAAAGCATTCATGCCACATCCTCCTAAAGCTGCAGTTCACAGGCTCACCAGCGAGAACGACTTCCCTTTAATAATTCTTGTATGCCTGGTTGAATTTGGGCCGCGGCATGCTGTGAATATAAGCTGAGACGTCCCATGCCTGTTGTGCCGTCAGTGTGCCCGGATGGTTTTGCGGCATGTTGTGGAAGACAAACGCAGCCATTTTGGCCGGGTCATCCATCCCTGCCCCATCATTGTACGAGTCGGGGCCCCAGACCGCGGGCAGTACAGGCGGGACTCCAGCGCCATCGCTTCCATGGCACCCGGCGCACTGGGCAGCGTAGACGGATTTACCGTTGACGGGGCCTGCGGCAAGAACAGGCAGCTTGACGAAGCCGCGTCCCTTGTACGACTTGCCTTTCACGCCGTCCCGCGAGAGCCAGTTGACATAGGCAACCAGCGCCTTCATCTCTTTGCTGTCCTCGGGCGGGGGGCGCCCGGCCTCACTGCGGGCAAAGCACTCCTGAATCCGGTTCTGCAGTGAGATCACGTGTCCTGCCCGCTTGTTGAACAGCGGGAAGAGTCCAGCGAGATCGATCATGGGTGCAGCATACGCAGCGGTGCCGCCTTGAATGTGACAGTCACTACAGGCAAGTTTGTTGCCCACATAACTGCCCGCATGTTTCGGAGTTTCATCAAAGATCAACTGGCCCTGATGAATCAGTTCCGCCTGTTGCGTGTTGGCGAAGGCTGTCTGCTGCGGATTCGCCGATTCCGCTTTGGCTGCCCGGGTGGAAGGCCCGGAACAGCCAGAAGCGATCAAGCAAATCAGAGCGAACGCCGCTGCGGCAAATGCCGATGAAGCATGGATGCAGCGCATACCGCACATAATGATCCCCTTACCTGGAAGCGTCCGCGATGGAGTGGAAGCCGTACTGGTGATAGATGGTCTGAGCCTCCGGAGTCTTCAGAAAAGCCAACCACCGCGCCGCGATCGCCGGATGAGGAGCATCCGACATCACCCCACCAGCATAGGTCGCGGTCGTGTTTTGATCCGCAGGGATGGCGACCCCTTGGATGGGATTTCCAATGCTCTGCTGAAACCGCACCTCGGATGCCCAGGTCACGCCGGCATCTGCCTGGCCGCTCATAATTCTCATGGGAGTCTGGCGGTGATGGATCTCCGTGAGCACGCTCTTTCCATCTTTCATTTTGTTTTGATACACCGACTGATACAGTCCTTCGCCCCCGGCCTTGCGCAGCGAGTCGCTGATCTGCTTCGCCACCCCCTCCCACTGAGGATTGGGCATCGATAGCCGGATATCTGGTCTTCCCAGATCCTTGAGCGACTGAATCCCCTTGGGGTTGCCCGCGGGAATCATGATCGCCAGATCATTCGTTGCGTATTTAGCGACCCCCTTGACCTGACCATGCTGCTCCATATCCGCTAGTACGCGGGCGCCGGCTTCATAGATATCCGGTTTGACCTGAAGCGTGAGATTGCCCAGGGTAATCGCACCACCGGCAGCGATCTGCTTGCGCAGAATCCCGGGAGGAAGCGTCTCGTAGAAGATGTGGCCGGTCAACTCCGGGTGCTGCTGCTCAAAGGCCGCGATCAACTGAGGCAGGACAAAGAACTGATTTCCTCCGATGAAGATCACCAGCTTCGCATCAGCCGGGTTTCCGTGCAGATCGGGAATATTGTCCACGTCGTCGACATGAAAGACATACCCTTTCTGGGTGGCCGGATCATTCGCTCCCTTGCTCCACGGCGGAACTGTCTGCGAGGAGGCGAAGGTCGTGCCGGCAAACGCTAAGAGGGTAAGTAGAAACGTACGCTGGGCTTTCATAGTAATTGCCTTTCCGTGATTTACAGCGTGATGTAGGTGTAGTGGCCTTCGGCCTGCAACAGAGCAACGGCGGCGACCATGGAGGCTACGACCAGAACTCCCGGAACGGTGTGCGCCAGCATCTCGTGTACGATCTCCTCCGGCTTCTGCGTCAGGTTGTTGTGCTTAACCAATGCCCGCGCCTGCTCTTCGGTGGCGGTGTGGCAGCTGAGGAACTGCACCCCCCGCGATTGCAGCGTCTCGATGCTGGTGTCCTGGAGGAGAGAGTTCCGATCATTCGGATCATTCGAAGATGCTGACTTCCCAGTCATCGCGCTCTTGTAAAAGAGATTTCTTACGGCGGGCTTCTCCGTCGCCGGATCGGTCACCTTCAACCATGCGCCGATCTGATACTTCTCCCAGATGAAATCGTCGTAGTTCAGCATGTTGGCAGGACCGTGCAGCGCGGCAGCGACTTTGATCTGCTGTTCGGGTACGCCAAAGCCGAACCGCAGGCCATTGAGCGAGTTCTTGACGTTGTTGAGGAACCTCCCGTCGCCGATCTGCACAATGTCGTAGACCTGCTTGATGCGTGCCGGATCCTTCACCAGCTTCTGGAATTCTGCCAGCTTCCAGTCGGAGGCCTTCCATACGAGCTGGGCGTCTGCGTCGTGCGATATGCCGCTGAGCGCACCGAGCGCCGTCACACCAGCCGCGACTCCCGACACAAAGGACCTACGAGTTACGTTTTGCATGTTTCTTCTCCTGGGTAATGTCTTTTTTTGATTCCGGTTGATTGCCCTGCGTAGGGACGCCGAGACTTCTGAGAAACTGAAACTTCGGCTGTTCAAAGCGCTCTCGGGCCTCTTTGGACTTCCAGCGCCAAATCATCAAGAGCAGCAGGATCAGCGTGATGATCCCGATAAGCCAAGCGATCATTGCATCCCCTCCATCGTGGCAGGTATCGCTGCAGGCACCGGCTGCGCCGGCATTGACGGCCCCTGATAGAGCGAGCGCATGTAATTGGTAACCGCCTGAATTTCCGCGGGCGTCAGCAAGGGCCACGCGGGCATGCCGCTTCCCGGTACTCCATCGTGAATCACGTGGGCCGCTCCCGGGTAGGAAGGCTGGATCTCATGGAAATTGGCGGGCCGCGGCAAGTATCTGTCTGCTTCCGGACCATCTCCATCGCCGCCTTCGCCATGACACCGTATGCAGTGTGTGTCGAAGACACGCTGTCCTGCGAGCAGCAACGTCTGAATAGGCGCCCGTTGTTCGTCGGGGCGCAGCTCCGGTGTGCTGCTCATCGCAAGCACGTAATCGCCAACGGCCTTGAACTCTGCTCCGGGCAATTCGTTCCAGGCAGGCATTGCCGTTCCGGGAACGCCGTGTTGCAATGCTTGCCAAACCGTGGAAGGCGGAAGCCGGAAGCCGACCAGATCGAACGCGACCGGGCGTAGCGAGCGACCGCCAGGCGAATTCGCTCGTCCATCCGCTCCGTGGCATCCGGAACAATTTGACATATACACGGCCCGGCCTTCCTCAAGATCTGTCGACTGCGGCATCGATGCGATGAAACGAGCATCGATCAGCGATGCAGCGCCTCCGTGAGTTACCGCTGCCTGCATCGCAGGACGTCCCAACGTATTGAGATAGGCGACCACGTCCAGGGCGTCCTGAGAGGGCTTGTTCGCATCTCCTCGGAAGAGCCAGGGATAGCTCGGCATCATCGAATCCGGCACGACGTAGCGCGGGTTGTACAGGTGAGCCAGCTGCCAATCTCCCGGGCGCTTGCCTGACTCCCGTGCCAGATCGGGTCCAATACGGCGGGTTCCCCACATCTGCGGAAACTCGCCCTGCGTCTCCCATGCCTCTGTAGGATGACCAAAACGCCACTCGTCTGCGGGGGTAAAGCGTACCTGTTCCGTGTGGCAGTACGCGCAACCGTCACGACCGTAGATCTCCTGGCCGCGTCTTTCCTGCGGAGTCAAGGCCAATTGTGCGCCCGGCGGTGTAGTCCGCACCATCCTCTCATGCAGACGAATGGCGGGATAGACCCCGAGCGCGAGAAACGAGACCACAAAGAAAAGCAATCCTGCACCAAAGGTCGCGCCATAGGCAGTACCGATCCACATACCAGCCGGCCGCTCACTAGGAGTCCGCGGATCGGGACGAGCCACCGTCACCTCGGCCGGGCGATTCAACTCCCCAGTGAAGAAGCTGATGCCGTAGACCACAAATCCAGCAAGCAAGAGGCATCCGTCCACACTTCGGAAGACCCAATACGGTTGCGATGCGCGCACGGAATCGATCCACGGAAGATGCTGTTGCCACAGGCTGGCCTGCACAAGACCTGCGCCCGTCAGGTCAAGAACCATCAGCGCCAATCCCACCACCAGAAGCCAATAGGACCACGCCAGAGCGCGTCTGTTCCAGCGCACACCAGGCAGCCTCTGCCAGAGATGAGCCAGTCCCCCCATCGCTGCAAAGGACGCAAATCCGATCATCGCCAGATGAGAGTGCCCAATGACCCAGTCGGTGAAGTGGGTGAAGCTATTGAAGGCCATCACCGCCTGCACGGCACCCTGAATGCTCACCACCAGGTAAAGAACGATGCTGGTCCACACAAAGCGCAGAGGAATATCGCGCGCAACCGAATCCTCAGTTGCCAGGCCGATCGACAGCAGTAGGTTCGTCACAACGATGATGACGTCAATGCCTTGATAGATGGAGGCAACTTCCGAAGCATGCTGCGCACTCATCGGCAATGAGGAGTACACGTAGTGATGAATTCCGTTGAGCGGATATACGAGAAACAGCAGCCAGAAGCCAATCATGGAATAGAAGTGGCTGTAGATGGGCTTTTTCGTAACCGCGGGAATCACAAAATAAGCGATGGCGGTGGCCAAGGGAGTGATGAAGACGCCGACGGCATCATGGATCCACAGGCCGCTGAACGCAGCTCCCATTGCGCCGGGCAAGATGTGCGGGAGCAGGTTACCAACCGGGTACGCAAGAAAGGTGAAGGTAAGGCCGCCGAGTAGATACCAGCCCGATACATAGAGTTCGGAAGCGCCGCACTTCCAGAAGGGAAGACCAAACTGCAGGATCAGCAGGAAGAGACACAACTCGATGACTGCCGCGATGAGGAGCGGAAACTCCGCCCATTCGAGTGGCTGGCTCGATCCCGCCAGGACCAGACTCCATCCGCCGAGGACTGCAACCACATTCCAGAGCCAGAAAATGATCCATCCAAGACGGTTGCTGGTGACGCTCTTCTTCGTCAGAAAGGGCGCGGCGTAGTAAAGAAATGCGATGAAGGCGTTACCCAGCCAAGCATACAGAATTCCTTGGGTGTGGTCGTAACGCAGTCTGCCCCAGGTATCCCATCCGTGCCCTGCAAGAAAGCCAGGCGCGTGAAACTTGATGGAGACAGCAAGTCCGAAGAGCGCCGATAACACCAAACCTGCGAATGCGGCGTAGGTGTGGGCACGAATCAAGCTGTATGCGGGTGCGGATCCATGCTGATGATCACTCATCCTAGGACCACCGCATTTCCCGACGTCCGGCGCAGGTCGGAGGAAGAGACATGATTCGTCAATGCCTCCGATGGATCAAGGAAACGCATGATGACAAACGAGAGGAGCAACCCAAGGAACAGCATGACTGCGATAAAGACTCGCTGTGTCACTGGCAGAGAGTGAATGGTAGGTTGCGATTGTGACACCTGCATTTTGCCGTTCATATCCTGTTGCCTGCCCTGTTCCATCGTTCCAGACTCACTACTTAACCATCATGGCGCCGTTATCTAGCAAGGTCTAAGCGTAAATTCTTATGGGGTATAAGCTCGTGGTCTGGGCCGCACTGCTCGCGCAGCATTTCGCAAATTACTGCGAGCAGACGGTTTAAGGCGACTGCGCAGACCGATCCCGTGAGCCGAAGTGTCCCTCTTGATCTTTCTGAAATTCTAAGACTGCGGCGCGAGGGAAAAAGCTTCGCCCGGATCGGGCGTGAACTGAAAGCATCCCCATCCACCATCTGAGTCACGATGCCGGTTAGTGGCCGTAGCCTTCCGCGTGTTGCGCGACCTTGCCGCGGAACAGCCAATACACGATGCAGAAGTACATGATTGCCAGCAGGATGCCGATGGTCCACCACACCAGGCCGATGCGCAGGGTGTGCGGACTGGCGAGCGTGCGCGCGATGGTCAGGTCCTGGCCATCGCTTCCGACCGAAGGTAGCAGCGCTGGAAACAGTCCGGCGGCGGCTCCGGCGAGCATGGACGCAAGATACAGGCACGAACCGAAGAACGCGGTCAGGGCACTTTGTCTTCGAATTGCAACTCGAATGGCTGCAAGACTGAGCACCACCAGCAGCGGGAAGATGAAGGCGATCGGATGGGTGCGGTAGTTTTCGAGCGAATTCGGCCGTGCCAGAACCGTAGCAGGCAGGCTGAGCAGAGTTACTACAAGCACCGCCGGCCACATCTTACGTGCCCAGGTGAAAGCCCGCTGTTCAAGCTCGTCCTCGGTCTTCAGGGCCAGATAGAGCGCCCCGTGCATGGCCAGGGCAAGCACCGCGAGAGCGCCACCAATGACGGTGTACCAGTCGAGAATGCCGGGGTGAGCGCCGGTCCGCCAATTGGTCCACAGCGGAAGGAAGAAGTAATTGTCGGCTCCGAGCGGCACGCCACGGACGACATTGGCCAGCGCCGCGCCAAAGAACACCGCCAGCAACACGCTGGCAAAAGCAAAGGTCCCATCGAAGAACGTGCGCCACAGCGGATCGTGCGAATGGCTGCGCAGTTCGATACTGATGCCGCGCAGGATCAGCAACCACAGTACGATCATCAGCGGCAGATAGAAGCCGCTGAAGGCCGAGGCGTAGAGCAGAGGAAACGCAAAGAATAACGTACCGCCCGCGGCCAGCAGCCAGACCTCATTGCCGTCCCATACCGGACCGATCGCGCGCAGCGAAAGCTGCCGTTCTTGCTCCGTTTTCGCGACAAAGAGATAGACGATGCCCACGCCCAGGTCGAAGCCATCCAGAATGACATACGCCGCCAGCATCACGGCCACAATCCAGAACCACAGTGTTCCCATTGCTCCCCCTATACCGCCGTAAGGCTTTGGCCGGAAGCTTCATGCGAGCGCGCCTGCGGTCCGGACTGAATGAAGTTATAGAGCAGCACAATCCAGAGTATGGACAGGAGCGTGTACATGCCAAGAAATCCCAGCAGCGTAAAGAGACTGGTGCCTGCGCCGATGTGGGTCGAGTAGCCCGCCGAGGTCCGAATCAGGCCGTACACCACCCAGGGCTGGCGACCGATCTCCGCGCACATCCATCCGGCCGTGTTCGCGATATATGGAAGAGGAAAGCTGAGCAGAATCGCCCACAAAATCCAGCGCGAGGTGTAGAGTGTGCCCCGCCACAGCAGAAGTCCGGCCAATCCCATGAGAGCGACGAAGTAGGTCCCTAGCCCAGCCATGATGTGATAGCTGTAAAACAGCAGCGGCAGTGGCGTCGGCCACTGGTCGCGGGGCGTCTGGTCCAGACCTTGCACTTCGGCAGCCGTCGTACCATAGATGAGGAAACTCAGGACCTTGTTGACCGCGATCGGGTTGTCGATCTTCTGGTCTTCGAAGTCGGGCTGTCCCATCACGACCAGGGCTGCTCCCTTCTCGGAGTGAAACAGGCCTTCCATTCCGGCGATTGCTGCGGGCTGGTGTTTTGCCAGATACTTGCCGTGCATGTCGCCGGTGGGGAAGATCTGCGTGGCACAGGAGATGAGGCCGGCGATGACGCCGAGCTTGAGGAAGATGCGGCCATACTCTACATCGCGCTCCTGCAGGAGATAGAGCGCTCCCACCGACGCCATCACAAAGGCCCCCGTAATCACGGCACCGGACATGTTGTGCGCATACTCCAGCCAGGCCCATGGATTCAGCATGAGAGCCCAGAAGCTGCTGACCTCATACACCCCGTTCGGCAGCATATGATAGGCGACCGGGTGCTGCATCCAGGCGTTGGCGACGATGATGAAGAAACCCGAGATCCAGGAGCCGCAAAAGACCAGGAACGCCGATGCCCAGTGCGCCTTGGGCGAAAGCCGCTTCTCTCCAAAGAGAAAGAGTCCGAGAAACGCGGACTCAAGAAAGAACGAGAAGATGCCTTCCATCGCGATCGGCATGCCGATCACGCCGCCCGTCCTGCGGGAGAACTCCGACCAGTTGGTTCCGAACTGAAACTCCATCGGAATGCCGGTCACCACGCCCAGCAGAAAGTTGACCGCGAAGATTCTGGCCCAAAAGCGGGCGGAGACGCCATACCGCTCCTTGCCCGTCCGCAGAGCCAACGTCTTCAGGACGACAATGAGCAAGGCCAGTCCCATGGTCAGTTGCGGAAAGAGATAGTGATACGTGATTGTGAAGGCAAAATGAATTCGATGGAGGGTTAGTGTGTCCATTGCATTCCCCTACTAAAATGCTGCGGCTTATTGGTCATTGAATATCTTCCCCAGCTTAGAAGGACCCGATATGCCCTCGTGGCTAGGTTGACGACGCTACATTCCGGTCCAAAGCATCATCCGCGCTTCCTGCGACTTCTCGAGTCCTCACCGACGCAGCCCAAGTTCAACGGCTATTGCGCGGCGCGCTTCCATCGAGGCCCTCCTCCTTGCCTATCGCCAACAACAACGGCGGCTCCTTATCGCACACTTCACCACAAGAAGATGCTAGAGCTTATGGCCGAGCAGGCTCGAGCCGAGAACGGCCAAGACGATCCCAGCCACGGTTACATACAGCCAATCCCGTTCGATCACATACCCGATCCCCACAAAGAGGACCCGCAGCACAGGGGTTGTGATCAACAGGAGGATTCCGAGCTGTACGATTGCCAATGCATGCCCATGGAATGCGCCCATCACAATCTGCGGAACGGACCGTAGGGAAGCCGGTTCGCCGATGAATGTATGAAAAGCTGCGGGAGCACCCCCATGGCGGAGCAACAACAGTACACCACCTGTGAGAATCACCATACCGGCCCCAACCGTGATCCACCGGAGAACAGCAGTCATGCTCCGCTGAATCGGCGATTCACACGCTTCTATCGGTTCGACGATCTTCATGATAATTTCCCAGTCAGTCCGTTGAAGATCATCTCCGCTCCAAGCAGAGCAATCACAATCGCAAAGACGATGCGCATGGGCTTTACCCTTGCTTTTTGCAAAACACGCGCCCCGAGCAATGATCCAAGAAGCACACCGATCGTCACGGGCATGGCAATGGCAGGATTGATGTAGCCCCGGCTCAGATATACGCCAGCGCTCGCGACCGCGGTCACCCCGATCATGAAGTTGCTGGTCGCCGTCGACACCTTGAACGGTATTTGCATCGCTTCATCCATGGCCAGCACCTTGACCGCGCCCGAACCAATCCCAAGAAGCCCCGAGAGTGTTCCTGCCCCGAACATCAGCCCGAAGCCCAATGGCACCCTCCGGGCGGAATAAGGTACCAGCTTTCCTTCGTGCGGATAATTTCCGATTAGCCGGAGCTTCGTGGCGAGTACATCCGGAGTGCGACCTGTGGAGTCTTGCTTTCTGGACCGCATCGAGGAGGAAGCCGAATAGAGCAGCACGCTGCCAAACAGTATGGCGATCCACTTGGTCGGCGTACTCGTTGAAAGAAAAGCCCCGCAAATTGCGCCCAACGTGGTTGCTATCTCCAGGAATAATCCAAGCCGCGTGTTGGAGAATCCTTCTCTCTTATGCGCGGCCTGTGCACCGGCGGAAGTACCGATGACGGAGATCAGAGATGCTCCAATGGCGTAATGCACATCGACATGAAAGCCGAGGACGAGCATGGGCACAATGACCACGCCGCCCCCCAAGCCTGCAAGCGAACCGAGAAATCCGGCAGCCAAAGACCCACCCCATGCCAGCGCTGCAAATTCAAGCTGAGTCATTCTGCCCTCCCGCTCGAACGCGCCGGAGATCTATGCCTCATGCCTCCACCACCGGCAGGCTCTGGCTTTTCCATGCACTCATTCCACTATTAACGTTTGCTATCTGTACGCGACCGTGGTGCGCCAGCACGCTCGCGGCGACGCTGGACCGGTACCCGCTTCCGCAGATTACATAGAGTGGCTTGTCTGTGGGTACATCCTCAATATGCTTTGGCAAGTCTCCTCCCGAAATATGAATTGCGCCCGCGATATGGCCGCTCTTCCACTCGCCCGGACTACGAACATCCAGCACGGTGATGGCACCAGGGTTGGCCACTACCGTTTGTAACTCTCGGACCGACACCTGCGGCACATGCGCTTGTTCCCTACCGGATTCCAACCACGTGGCAATGCCGCCGCGAAGCGACCCGACCACCGAGTCCAGCCCAACGCGGACGAGTGAGCG
>Ga0137390_10001744_pt1 | contig 16670 bp, 19 predicted proteins | sample 15con2h24AmetaG_FD_104937 | JGI IMG/M metagenome (GOLD analysis project Ga0137390, IMG submission 104937) | Vadose zone soil microbial communities from Angelo Coast Range Reserve, California, USA - 15con2h2.4A metaG | ecosystem: Environmental > Terrestrial > Soil > Vadose zone > Saprolite... | reverse complement strand
GCGACGCGGCGCGCCGCGCCCTCGCTGCTGCCGCCGACCGCCTCGATCGCCTCGAGCCGCGTCGCGATCTGCACCTGTTGATCCTTGAGCGCCGTCAGGCCATCGGCGACGGCGGCAAGCCGGGCGTCGAGAGCCGCCCGATTGCCCGTCAGCAGATCGACGGCGGTGGGATGGCCGATCGTCGTCGTCAGCCAGGCACGCAGCTGCGGCGGCGCCGCCGGCCCGGCCGCGACGGCAAGGGCGGCAAGCGCGACCACCAGGGCGAGCGAGGCGATGATGCGTCCGCCGCCGCGCCGCCGGACGCGCGGCTCGCGCGCAGCCGCCGGCGTGCGGGCCGGCTCGATGCCGGCCAGCGAGGCGCGATCCACGGCGGCGGTGCGGTCACGATCGGCCTGCAATGCCGCGCTCGGCGGTTGCTCGCCGTTCGGCGGCGGGTCGCGGTGGCGCTCGTCGCGGCTCTCGGGCGACGCGCTCATGCTGGGGAACTGCCGCGCCAACGCCGCCAGCGCGTCTTCGTCGACATTCGGCAGTGAGTGTTTACGGCTCATGCAATTCCTGCTGTTGATGAACGGGGTCGCGGGCCGCGGACGGGCGGGCCCATAGGATTCCCTCGACCTCGGCAGCGACGACGGCGACATCGCGCGCCGCATCGCTGCTGGGCGCCAGGACGGTCGGCGACGAGCCGTGAAAGGTCGCCTCCTGAAAGAGGACGCGATCGTTGAGTTGGCTGACCAGCGGGGACGCCTTGAGGGCGGAGAGCTGCGCGCGCGCATGAGCGGCGATCGCGGTGCGCTTGGCGCGGCACAGCAGGGTCTGCGCCGGAATCTTCCGTCGGGTGAGGAGCGACGCGCTCTCGACGATCTTGAGCGTGCGCAACGCCTCGAAGACGTTGGCCTCGTCGGTCATCACCGGGATCAGCACAAGATCGGCGGCGCCGATGGCGAAGACCATCGCCTGATTGCCGAAGCCGGCACAGTCGACCAGTACGACGTCGTGATTGCTTGCCACCTCGGCGATCGTCGGAATGATGGCGTGCTCGTCGAGCTCGGTGCGCAACGTCATCTCGGACAGCACGTTGCGCTTGGCATGCCAGCGCGTCAGCGTCTGGTTCGGATCGCAGTCGATCAGCGCGACCTTGCGGCCGGCCTTGTGCCAAAAGACGGCAAGACAAGCGACCGTCGTCGACTTGCCGGCGCCACCCTTGCCGGTGGCAGCAACCAGTATCTTACCGACCGCTTCTTGCATGGTCCGACATCTGCAGCGCGTTCTCCGGCCTCGAGCACCCGGTTTCGCTGGGGCTCGTCCCATTTTCGATCGTGTGGCCGGGCCTCACGGGTCCCGCGGGAATATTCGCGGTCAGCCCAACCACTATTCATCGGTGAAAATCAGCGCTTCCCCCCTTGGATTTGCCTAACGTCGCTGATCGGCCGAAGGCTACCACAAAAGATGGCGCATCGAAGAAAATTTTGCCGCTCGGCGGACGCCCAACCCGAGGCGGGTCGGCCGGCCCTTGCTTCAGAGTGCCGAGCCGTATATGTTTTTTGTCATCGGCTCCAGAGTATCGGGCGCGCGAATTCCTGAACGTCGTCATATCCACTAACAGGGGCGGGGGCTCCAATATTGCTAACCGCGGCGATCAACGCTGCCAATTCTCAATATTGACGATCGTCCCGGAGGGCGTCGCGGTTTCCTACACATGCCGGCGACGTGAGGAGGCAGGGGGGTATGGCAAGAGGTAGTTGCGGGCGACCGGGGGCTGTTCTCGCCGGCGGATTGATCGTGGCCGGTCTGGTTTCATCGTTGCTTTTCGTCCTCTCCGCGTCCGCCGCGGCGCAGCCGGCCATATTGCCGGTCGCCGGCGAGAGCGCCGTTGCGCCGACCGCGGATCTCACCGAACGCAAGCAGCTTCTCATTGTCGGATCGAGCACGGTCGAGCCCTACTCGGACGCCGTGATCGCGGCCCTGCTACGCGACTATGTCATGCCCGCGCCGATCGAGGAGCTCAACGGCACCACCGACGGGATCAAGCGGTTCTGCGCCGGCATCGGGGAAAAATATCCCGACATCGTCGCCGCCTCGCGGGTCATGCAGAAGAGCGAGTTCGATACCTGCGTGGAAAACAACATTCTCGACATCATCGAGGTCAAGATCGGGCAGACCGCCTTTGTCGTCATGACCAAGAAGGGCGAGCGGATCTTCGACATCACGCCGCGCATGATGTTTTTCGCCCTCGCCAAGGAGATCCCCGAGGAAGGCGATTTCGAGCCCAACCCCTTCACCACATGGAAGCAGATCGACAAGACGGCGCCCGATATCCCGATCAACGTCATCATCCCGACGACCGAGTCGGGGCTGCGGACTTTTTTCGATGCCAATTTCATGGAGGGCGGCTGCCGCCACCTCAAGCAGATCGACGCCATCTTCTCGGCCGCCGAGCGGGTGCCGAAATGTGTTACAATGCGCACCGACAGCCACCTCATCGAGCTCAATGAGAGCACGGCCGAAGAGACGTACGGTGAGTTGATGGTGGCGGCGCTGGCGAAGGCGCCGGCCGGCACACTGGGCGTGGCGGCCTACACTACCTATTTGAGCAACAAGGATAAATTCGACGTGCTGCCGGTCGGCGGCGTGTTGCCGGAGCACGACAGCATCACCGATTACAGCTACGAGATGAGCTCCGATCTGCGCTTTTACTTCAAGCGCGCGCATATGCGTAACAATGCAGGCCGGGGCGTCGTTCGCGGCATCCGCGAGTTCATGGCCGAGATCAGCAAGGAAGAAGCGATGGGCGAGGGCGGTTATTTCGAGACATTGGGCCTCGTCGCCTTTCCGACGGATACCCGCAACGAGATGCGGCGCAACGTTTCGCGACTGATCCGCTTCAAGCGCTGATCCAGGCGGCTCGCGACGACCAAACGGGGTGTTCGCCAAAGGGGTGTCCGAATGACGCATTCTCGATCCCGCCTCGCCGGTGCCGTGGCGGGCGCCTTGCTCCTCGCCGCAATGCCGAGCGAGCGTGCCGCGGCCGCCGATTCGGTGGCCGATTTCTTCGACATGGCGCACCAGAACATTGTCGAGGGCTGGAAAGCCCTGATCTCGCCGTTGACCGGCAGCACGGTCGAGATGGTGAGGCCGCCGAGCCCGGTCAGCCTGGTTCACGGGCTCAGCAGCAAGTCGGGGTCGCATTTCTGGGATCACCTCAGCGACGCCGGCTACGACCTGGCCGAGATCGATACTACGGTTGGCATCATTCCCGACGTCAAGATGACGTTCCAGCTGGTCCGCGAATTGTCCGAGGCCGACCGCGATTCGCTGGAGCGCAAGCTCGAGATCGACGATTTTCGCGATCCCGGTCTCGTCTCGTCGATCCAGCGGCAGATTGTCCGCACGCTGCTCGAGGCGTCGAACATCAATAACATGCGGGTCGGCAAGCTGGTGATCGGCATCCTTCCCCTGCCCTCGGCGGAATTCTCGCTGGAGCCGCAGGATGCGCCGCTCAGCGAGGAGCACGATATGATCTATCGCGCCGTCACCAGCAAGCTCAAGCGGGAGAGGGTCAAGGACAGCGCCGTGCCGGAAATGCCGAGCGACAAGCCGGCCGGGACGCCGACCGAGTAGAGCGTGATCGTTTCAAGTCTACGCTTTTCCTCGTGGTCCTCGCGAAAACGGGACCCCGCGCGGGCAACGTGCGGTGCCCTGGGCCCCCTTCGCGGGGGCGACGGAAATGAAACGATTCGACCTGATCGAGTGCTCTATCCGGACGAGGAGTTGGCGAATTCGCTGTAGGATGTCGGCTGGATTCCATATTCGCCATCGAACGGATAGCTCAATTTCAGGATGACGAGAAAGACCGACATGATGACGGCGGCCACCAGCATCGACATCAGCAACGGCGCATAGACGTTGGGACTGCCGAAGAACCACGGAAAGACCAGCGTTATCACCGTGCCGACGGCGGCGACGCCCCACAGCAGCGGCGTCAGGGCGCCATAGCTCAGGCGGATGCGATTGCCGCGATTGTCCCGGATGACCTCGAGCACCGTCAGCGAGTACTGGAACGCCGAGAGCTCCTTCTCGGTCTGCGGCTCGATCGCCAGATAGGTGTAGTAGATGTCGTCCAACAAGGGCGACGTCTCGAAGCTGAGGGTCCGGCGCCGCATCTGCGGCCATTCGGTTTCGGCGACGAACCGCGCGTAGTCGCGCAATTCCTTGCGAATCTGGTTCCTCGTCTCGGTTGGAAACGCCGACGCCACGCGGTCGAGCGTGGTCAGGGCGTTGACTTCCAAAATGATGTCCGAGCGAACGTCATCGTATTTCTGATAGACGCCGAAGAGAAGCAGCCCGATGAAACCGGCATAGACCGATGACAAGAACGAATATTTGAAACCGCCGATGATGTTGTTGACGATAAGCTGGCCGGGGGTGAAGTAGAAATTGACGATCAGCGTCCCGATCCAGCCCAGCACGATTCCCCCGCCGATCAGCACCAGAGCGCCGCTCGCGACCGGCAAGTCGTTTAACCATTGGATGGTTTCCATGTTCTACCCTGACGCTCGAATATGCGATGCTCAGCGCTCGCCGACGGGAGATCGACGCCATCCGCCGGGGATTTCTGCCGTATCCGAGGGCTTGCGACAAGTGCTGAGAGGATGAAGTGCGCGTCTCGAGAAGGATGACGGTGCCATTTTGCTGACGTTCGACCGCCAAGTCTTTCTGCTCGGCTCGATCGGTACGCAACACTTCAACCGCCAGTGCCCGGCTATTGTTCTCGAACGATCGCTGCACTACAACTAAAATCGAGAGCCGCCGCGCTGCAAGGATGCCGCGCGGCGGCCGCGGCAGGCGACAACGGGCGGACGATGACGGGCAGACGATGACGACGAGCGGCAACCGTCCGATGATCAATGAATCGCTGCATTGTCCAAGCTGCGGGGAATTGGGTTTTCTCGCGGACAGTGTCGATCCCGACGCCCGGGATCTGTTCGGCGCGATCTGTCACTATTGCGGACATTTTCTTGCGCGCGACGCCATAATCGAGCTGCGCACGGAAGCCGCGGCGGCTTGGGCCCGCCGCATCAAGCTGGTCTAAAAGCGCCGGCTAAGGCCGGGACGGCGCCTCGCCGAGGAACGCCAGATAGGGCGTCGGCCGCAGCCCCTCGGTGCCGCCGAAGGGATAGCTCATCTTCAGCACGACGAGGACTACCGACGTCATCAGGACGATCGACAGAACCGACATCGCGAAGGCAGCCGCTGGGTTGCCGGTGCCGAACAGCCAGGGGAAGATCATCGCGACGACGGTCCCGGTGATCACGGCGACCCACAGCAGAATCTGCATCGACCCCAGGCTGCGCAGCACGCGCACCCCCCTCATGTCGCGCACGACCCCGACCAGTTCGCGGGCGTATTTGACCACCTCGATCTGTTTCTTGCTGGTCGTCTCGAGCGCGCTGAAGACGTAATAGAAGGTGTCGAGCGGTGCCGTCGCCCCCAGGCTGGCGTCGCGCCGCCCCATCTGGGGCCATTCCACGTCAACCACGCCATGCGCGTAATCCGTCAGGGCGCCGCGAAACTGCTCGCGCGCACCGGTTGGAAAGGCGTCGGCGAGGCGGTACAGCGTGGTCAGCGCATTCGCCTCGGTGACGATATCGGTTCGCACCTGGTCGTAGCGCTGGTAGGCACCGAACAGCAGAAAACCGAGAAACGCGCCGTAGACCTGCGACATGGCTAAATATTTGAAGCCGCCGAGGATGTTGTTGAGCTCGAGCTGCTGCTCGCCGAAATAGGCGCGCGCGACGACGGTTCCGATGAACGAAAAGAGGATGGAGCCGCCGACGACAAAGAAGGCGGTTTGCCACAGGGGCAGGTCATTCAGCCACTGAATCGCGGTCATCGGTGTCCATCGCTTGCCGCCGCTCCGGCGGCGGGGCGGGATCATAATGGCGATCGGCGATCGGATGCCAGCGGTATCGAGCCCGCGCCGCCGACTCGGGCCGCGGCGGCATTTGCCTGTTGTATTTGTAATTTGGTTCCGCGAAATTCTGTCGTTAACTTGGCCGGCTCGGTCTCTCTCCAGTTTCCCGAACTACGGAAGCAAGCACATGAACCTGATGACTTCGCGGACTCTGGCCGTGGCGGCCGCCCTGGTCATGCTCGTCGGCGGGGCGACGGCGGCCTTCGCTCATGCCAGGCTGGTAAAGGCGAGCCCGGCCGTCGGCAGCACGATGAAGGGATCGCCGGCCGAAATCCGCTTGACGCTGAGCGAGGAACTCGAAGCCGCCTTCAGCACCATCCGCGTCATCGACAGTGCAGGCAAGCAGGTCGACAACGGCGACAAGGGGCTCGACCCGGCGAATGGCAAAGTCCTCAAGGTCACGCTACCGCCCTTACCGCCCGGCAGCTACCACGTGATCTGGCGGGTCCTCTCGGTGGACACCCACGTGACCGAGGGCGACTTCAAGTTCCAGGTCGCACCCTAGCCCGAGCCCGACAAACTGATCCTTCTTCCATCATCATCGGTCAGGGGCGTCGGTGGATAGCGTCATCATCATAGCCGCCCACGCCGCGCACTACGCGTCGATGATGGCGTTGTTCGGCGCGTTCTGCTTTCTGCTGTTCATCGGCCGCCCGGCCTATCGCGATGCCGGTGCCCATGGCGACGCCAGCTGGCGGACGCTCAATCGCTTCTGCCGCGGGATGGCCTGGTGCGGCCTCCTCGGCGGCCTGCTGTCGGGCATGATGTGGTTCGCGCTGCAGGCCGCGACGATGAGCGGCCTGCCGCTCGGCGACGCCCTGACGGGCCGGGTTCTCGCGACGATCGTGCGCGCAACGGAATTCGGCCAGGTCTGGGTCCTGCGGCTCCTCCTCGTCGTCCCGCTCGGCGCGTTGCTCCTGCGCACGCGCCATCAGCCTGTGCCGTCGGCCGCGTTTTCCTGGAGCGGCCTCGGGCTGGCCGGAATCATCCTGATGACCCTGGCTTTCTCGGGCCACGCCAATGCCGAGGACGGCATGGAGCACAACGTCCACCTCGTCGGCGACATGGTGCACCTGCTCGCTTCCGGCGCCTGGCTCGGCGCATTGCCGCCGCTCGCCTGCGTCCTCTGGGCGGCGCGGCGCGGCGTCATCAAGACGGCGACCACCGGTACGGCCGGCGGCGCGGCGTGGCTGGCGGTGGCGCAGAAGGCGATCGACCGCTTCTCGATCGTCGGCATGGTGAGCGTCGCCGCCCTCGTCATCAGCGGCCTGGTGAACAGCTGGTTTCTCGTCGGCAACATCCCGGCCCTGATCGGTACCGCCTATGGCAGGCTGCTGCTGCTCAAGCTGGCGATCTTCGCCCAGATGCTGACGCTCGCCGCGTTCAACCGCTTGCGCCATACGCCGCGCCTGCTGACGCTGTCGCGCGTGGCGCTGCTGCGCGCCGAGGTGCCGACGATGCGCTGGCTCCAGCGCAATGCGATCCTCGAGGCCTCGCTCGGCGCGCTGCTGCTCGTCGTGCTGTCGGCGATCAGCATCTCGACGCCGGGCGCGCATACCCAGCCGCTCTGGCCGTTCTCCTTCGACTTCAGCTGGGCGGCGGCGCAAAGCGAGCGCTCGGTGCGCATCGCCATGGCGGCGCTGGCGGCGGCGGCGGTCGTCGGCACGGTCATGATTGCCTTTGGCGCGCTGCGCCGGCGACGCTCGGTGACGATCGCCGGCATCCTTGTCCTGCCGCTGGCGCTCGGCGCCACGGCCAACCTCCTGGCGATACCGGCGGTGCCGACGAGCTATTACCACTCGCCGATCCGCTACGATGTTCTGTCGATCGCCGGCGGCGAGCCGATCTATCGCGAGAGCTGCGCCCAGTGCCATGGCGCGGGCGGCTATGGCGACGGGCCGGCGGCGGCATCGCTCGCCGTCAAGCCTGCGAACCTCACCGGCGAGCACCTGTTCCATCATGGCGAGGGCACCCTGTTCTGGTGGGTGAGCAACGGCATTGAGGACAGCGCCATGCCGGCCTTCCGCGACATCCTCGACGAGGATCAGCGCTGGACCGTGCTGCAGTACCTCCATGCCCAGGCCGACGCCGAACAGGGCAACGTGATGAACGCCGATGTCGAGCCGTGGCATCCGATCGTCGCGCCGGATTTCGCCTTCCAGGCGCACGGCGGACCCGAGCAGGAAACGCTCAAGCAGCAGCGCGACCGCGCCATCGTCCTTCTGGTCCTCTTCAGCGTACCCGATTCGCTGGCGCGCCTGGAGCAGCTCGATGCCGCCAGGGCGGCGCTCGACCGCGCCGGGGTGCGGGTGATCGCGGTGCCGCTCGACGGCGCGGTCGCGCCGCCGCCAGATTCGACGGCGCTAGGCTCGGCGAATATCGCCGAGACCGGGCCGGAGACGGCGATCGCCTACAGCGTCTTCCGCCGCACCGTTTCGGTCGACGGCGCGCCGCCGATGTCGCGGCACATGGAGTTTCTCATCGATCGCGCCGGGTATCTGCGCTTCCGCTGGGCGCCGGAATACGGCGCCGGCTGGAGCGACGTCGGCGCGCTGTTGAAGCAGGTCGATCTTCTCAACAAGGAGCCGCCGCGCACGCCGGCGCCCGAGGGCCACATGCACTAGATTCTGCGGACTCCAGGGATTCCCGATTTCTCGGAAAATGTAATTCAAGACTACTTTTAGGGAGGCAGTCTTGGGTGTGATGGATCGTTTGGTGCCGAGCGACGCGCACTGGGATCGGATGTCGAGCCTGATCACAGGCCGTCCCGACTAGATGAGGTAAGTGTCCGCAGAATCTAGGAGATCTCCGCCGCGACATCATCGCGCGGCGGGGCGTCGGGCAGGCGCCTAAGGGCGCAACTCGATCAGCCGCAGCGTCGCCGTCCAAGGCAAGCCGGACGACGGATCGTCCGTCCGGTTGAGCAGCGCCCGCACCTGCGGCTCGCCGCCATTGCGATACCACCAATTCGCCGCGAAGCCGCCGAGGACGGCGCCGGCGAAATAGGTGAAATCGGCCGGGACGATGACGTGCAGCACGAGCGCGCCGGCGACGATTCCGGCGCCGATCGTAAAGGCGTTCTCCTTCGACATTCCCAGGATGTCGTCGCTGCGGCTCGGCGGCGCGCTCGGCGCCGGAGCGAGCGCCGGCTGCGCCCAGGCGGCGCTCGGCACCGCTAGCCATACGGCAAGAAGAAAGGCAAAGATCGCTCTCGGCATGACTAGGCTCTCCGCGGATGCATCAGATAACCGAGCGGCAAGCGCGCCCGGCGGATCAAGGGAGGCCGATCAATAGAGGATGAGATAGCCCAGCGCGCCGCCGACCACGACGCCGACGATCACCGGCGTGCTCGCGGCCGCGACGGCGCCGGCCACGCCGGACGCGACCGCGGGTGCGGCAGCGCCGATCGCGTTGGCCGTCGCCACTGTCGCCGAGCTTACCGCGGCAGCCGTCGCATTCAGGCCCGACGCGTAGACCGATCCGACCAGACCGCCCAACACGCCGCCGACGACGACCGGGCCGACCTGGGCCTGCGCCGACAGCGGCGCCATGAGACCGACAGCAATGACAATTGCCAGAATGAGGTGACGCAAGGCCGTACTCCCCCAAAGTGTATGCGCCTCGCTATCCCGCGAGCGCCATTTGAACACGTTGCAACATACACTGGTTTCCGTCATCCCGCCATCGACGTATTCGCTCTCGGCGCAACGGCGGCCGGACATATAATCGCCTTCCCGAGCGCACCCGCGTCGCGCATAATTCCCCAGGATAATTCCACCGCCCCTACCGAGCGTCGCGACGGATCGATGATACGATTTCTCACGGCTATCTGCCTGATCGTGGCCGTCGCCCTCGCGCCGACGACGTCGCGCGCCGCCGCCGCCGCCGAGGACAGATCGAGCACGACGCTCGGCCTCACCAATACCGAATTCGCCGTCGGCGTCGCCGTCGTCGTCACCGGGGCGCGGATCGCCTTCGTCCTCCTCGCCGGCAATACGCTATTCGGTCCGTCCCTGGGCACCAGCCTGCTCGCGCTCTATCTCGGCCACGTCGTCGCCGAGGGCGTCATCTATGGCGCCGGGGCCGGCGCGGCGAGCGCCTATGCCGTCGGGTCCGCCGAGGGCGAAATCGACGCGGAAAAACCGCCGAGCCTGCTGCCGCAGAGGCTGGGACCCGACAGTTCCTCACCCACCCGCCTGCCGCTGGAGATGCCGCTGCTCCCCGAGGACCAGTGACCCGCAGCCGGCAAGCAGGTCGGCGGCGATCACGCGTGGACGTGCGGCGATGAGCGTCGCGCCGGCAGACGACGCTAGCGGATGAGCGTGACGTTGTTGGTGTCGGCCTGACCGGACAAGCGGAGCCGGATGTAGGACCACGAGACGCCGACGGCAAAGACATTGGCCGAAATGATCAGGGCGACGGTGACGAAGGTGCGCACACTGAGCGTTTCGATGATGCCTATATTGATCATCAGCCAGACGAGCGAGCTGAAGAAGAGCACCCATGTCGCCACGCCCAGCATGCCGAGCGAGCGCAGCGTGGCGAGGATGAAGGTCGCGTAGGCGATGACCAGGACGATGCTGACGAACGCCTTCAGAACCCAGTGCCCGCCGCCGATATCGGCAATCCAGTCGCAATAGGAATAGCCGCTCGGATTGTACGTCGCGAAGACGAGAAACAGCGCTGCCAGCCAGCGCGCGACGAATCCCGAAACACCGAAAGGCATCGATCAGACCGTTCCGTCGAGAGTCCCCGCCAAGCGCCGCCGCCCGGCGAAACGCGTGCTGTCGTCAGTTGGCGATGGACTTGATCGGCGAGCCGCCCGCAGCAAGCTCTTCGGCGAGCGAATCGAGCTGCATCAGGACCTTGTTGGCGGCAAGTCGCTCACGCGCCGCGGCGATCCACGGGCTTGCCACCTCGGCGGGGTGACCGGTAAGCCCTTCGAGGGCAATGACAGTCCCGGCCAGGTCGCCGGTCTCGAGATGTGCCTGCGCGTCCCACACCACGGCCGACGGCACGCGCGGATCCTTGAGCCGGTGAGCCATCTCATGCAGCTCCAGTGTCGAGGCGACCTTGACGACCGCCCGGTCGAGCCAGGTCTTGTTCGGACCGACGACGTCGCCGAGTGCGATCTCGTTGGCCATATAGATGAAGTGGTCACGTAGCTGGGCCACCGTCGGGGCGCCCTTGTCGGCAAAGACGGCAATCGTCCCGAGGGCGGTGACGAGCGCCGGATCGTTAGGCGCCACCCGTCGCAAGGTCGACAGCTGGATGCCAAACGGCTGGTCCTGCTCGAGCGCCGGCCGCAGCTGGGCGACGCCGAGCGCGACGAAACGCGAGGAATCCGGGCTGCCGTAGAGCTTCGGCGACCAGACCGGCGCGGTCAGCGTCGCGGCGACGCCGACCAGCGCGACGACGAACGCCGCCGTCGCCAGGGTCTGCACGCGCTTGAGCGACGCCTCGCTCGCCGCCGAGGCGGCTGCAGCGGGGGCCGATGGAGTCTCGGCCGGCGCGGTGTCATGATCTTGCGTATTTGCCACAATACCCTCCTCTTCCCTCACAGCGATCGGCGCCGCGGCACGAGCGCGCGGCGGCTTTCGCCTGGACGTCGGTTTCTTGGCAACCATTACCAGTCATCCTAGCCAATCGCGACAGCGCGCGGTAGTGGGTTTGCGGCGCGCCGCGCCACCCGGCGCGGTGACAGCGCCCGATCGGCTGCATATACTCCGGCGCTCGATGATGAACCTTCGGGCCATACCAAGCGCGGCCCGACCACGACCGGCAGGATGCGATGGCCGCCAAGGGCCGACAATTCACCGTCGTCCCCTTCACCCTGCGGCTGGTGAGCAGCGCCTTGCTGGTGTTCGCCACCTACAACCCGTCAGGCTATTCCTATTACCATTGGGCGATCGGCGGCGGCGGTCCGCCGGCGCTCAAGATCATGGTTGGATTGGCACTCGTCCTCCTCTACGCTGGGGTGCTGCGCGTGATCGTCGCCGCGTTCCGCCGTTCCGGCCTGATCGTCGGTACCCTCGCGGGGATACTCTTCAGCGTCGAGCTCGTGATCGTCCTATTGCCCGGCGACGTCTCGCTCACCTGGAGGGGCTGGGTGCTGATCGCACAATATACCGTGCTGGGTGCGCTGACGCTGATGATCGCCTTCGGCATCTCGTGGTCGTCCATCATCGAGCGGCTGACCGGCCAACAGCAGAAGCGCTACGTACGCTGATGCGCGTGTCGGGCAATCGTGGCGGCGCGCGATGGCGTTGAGCGGCACGGCGACGGCGGACGCGGCGCTGGTGGCCGCCGGCATCGGCGGGCGGCTCGAGCTGTCGCGCAACGAGATCCGCATTATCAAGGACGGTGCCTGGGGCTTTATTGTCGAGGCGTTGTGGCTCGGCTATGGCATCATGGAGAAGCGGATCTTTCTTGATCAGGTCGCCGCCGTCGAAATCGTGCAGATGATTATTTTCCCGAGTTTTATCCGATTTTCCTACCCGGGCAGCCCGGCCTTGACCGGACATTATGTCGAGGATGCGCTGGCCGAGAACGCGCTCATCATGAACCCGTTCGACCACCGGAAATTCTACGAGCTGAAGGGCCGGATCGATCAATTCATCGCCCGCAAGGCCTGAGCGATGACGGGCGCCCGGACGGGATCTCTCCGGCGTCGTTGTGCCGTCGCCGCGTGCACGATGCTGATCGCTTTCGGCGCGGCGGCGGTCGCCCGCGCCGACGACGAAACGGCGAAGAGCGAGGAGCGACCGGCGCTGCTTGACCAGCTCGGCACCTTCGCCAAAGAGGTCTACCGCACGGTGGGCGAGCGGGCGATCGCCCCGTCGTTGCGCGCGGTCCAGGACGCCTTCGCGGCGCCGGCAACGCAACACATCCTCGAACAGACCGGCGATGCGGCGAGCGCGCTCGTCGCATCGGCCCAATCGACGACACGCTCGCTTGCCGACAGGACGAGCGCCCTGCTCACCGGGCCGCAGGCGATGCAGTCTTACGCGACCGCCGGCGCGGCGGCGTGGGATATTGCCGCTGGGCTGCGGCGCCATGTCGTCGATCCGCTGCTGGCGATGACCGGCGCCGGGCGCGATGCGGCGGCGCCGGGTAAGATCGCGGCGCCGGCCACGCTCGTCGCGCTGCCGCCGGAGGGCAATTTCGGACCGTTCGACGACGCCTTGCGCGACGCCGTCGAGGCCGACGATCCGCTCGAGGGCTTCAACCGCTATATGTTCGAGCTCAACGACCGCCTGCGCTTGCGCCTATTCCACCCGGTGACCGATTTCTATCTGCGCGCCACCACGCCGCCGGTCCAGGCGAGCGTGCGCAACTTCTTCGCCAATCTGCGCGAGCCGGTGACGATCGCCAGCAGCCTGCTCGAGGGGCAGCTCGAGGACGCCGGCAACGCGACGGCGCGCTTCGGTCTCAACACCACGCTCGGCATCGCCGGCCTCCTCGACCCGGCGACCACGCTGGGCTATCCGGCGCGGGTACGTGATCTGGAGGAGACGCTCTGCGTCTACGGCCTGCCGTCGGGCCCCTATCTGGTGCTGCCGATCTTCGGCCCCGGCACGATACGCGACGCTGCCGGTCGGCTCGCCACGCTGGTCGCCTATTACGAGGTGATGGGCGTCACGGTTTACGTGCCGTACCGGATCACCGACATCGCCGTCCAGTCGATCGACGTACAGCACAAGCTGGAGCAGCTCTATTCGACATCCGTCGACCCCTACGTCGCGCAGCGCGTGCTCTACCTGACCGCGCGCAAGCTAAATTGCGGCCGGCAGGGACCCGTCGTGCGGGAATTCTTTACGAAATAAGCCGGTCGCCGGCGACCGGCGCTAGATCCGGGCGGCTAGATCTTGCGGAACCATTTGCGCGAACCGACCAGCCAGCGTGTCTTGCGGCCGTTCCAGCCGCGTTCCTCGACCATTTGCTTGACGCGTTTTTTCAGCTCCCTGTCGGGAACGCCGCCATTGGTCAACTTCTTGTAGATGGCGACCGCGTCGTCGAATTCCTTTTGGCTGATCTTGCCCTTCTTCACCAGTTGCTCGAGCAGCGTCTCGATGTGATGCTCGGCATGGCTGACGAGGGCGATCTCGTGCTCGGCGACGACGCTCAGCATGATGCCGTTCGCCTCGTCGAGATTCATGCCGAAGCGGGTGATGCCCTCCTTGAGGATCAACATCTCGGATTCGCGCGTAATGAGATCGCCATTGATCGCGTGAATGCGGACGAAATCGGCAAATTTCTTTTTATCCAATTGCGAAGGTGCCATATCCGCTTCTGACTTTCTGCTTTCTTCGACCGCCATAGCCTCTTCCCGTTCTCAAACTTGATCGCGACGAGCCCGGCAACCCCAAGGCTACCCAAATCAATGCGTCTGCCTTAATCGTGCCCCCAAACGCATCTTGCCACGGCGACCATCGTGAGGCCAAGTCGCATATACCTGAGAGTCTTTCTCCCGGCCAGAAGATTAAACCGCAAAGGCCGTCTTGATTGGCGAACTCGACGTCGCAGCGAGTCCTCGGCCTCGATCGCCCAGTAATCGCTGCCCAAAAATCTGGCGGCGACCCTGCCGCCTTCGCGCCAGCATAGTTTCGGTTGCGGCCGGTGTCGGCACGGGTGATACTAAGGATTACGGATGCGCTCCGTTTTCACAATCAATGGCCGGTCGATCAATCGCCGGCGCAGGAGGGCTGGGGGTTATGGGCAAGCTGCTTCTCGGGATCGCGCTGGCGGTGAGCCTTCTCCTGCCGATCGGTGCTTCGGCACAGCAAGCGCCGACGGCGCCGTCCCAAGCCCAACCGGCGACCGACGGGGTAAACACCGGCAAGCTGGTGGCGATCGGCGTCGGCGTGATCGCCGGCGTCGCCGTCGCCGAGGCGCTCGGCGTGGTCGACACCGCATCGCTGCTTGGCGGCGTCGTGGGTGGCTATCTGGCCGCCTGGTGGTACGATTCCTCCAACAAATCCATGAATACGCGCGTGAGCGTCCGGCAGCCGACGGCGGCCTCGGCGACATGGCGTGCCGAGCGGCCGCTCGTCCTGGTGCAGTAGGCCGGACGACGCGCTGGCCCTCCGGCGTCTCGCCCGCGCGCGCCTGGGTGACCGCGGGGCGGCCCACAGTGCAGGCGGCACCACAAGACGACTATCCGCGCGGGGTCCACCATTGACGCGCCGCGACCGGCGCGGCGACAATGCAGGCGTGCGGAGCGACATCATGAAACGCGGATTGGTCTCGATTGGCATTTGCGCGCTTGCCGCCGGCGCGGCTGGGACTGTCATGGCCGACGACCAGGGCAATATCGCCCGGCCGATCGCCACTCAATCGACCTCGACGACCGAGGCTGGTGCGAAGAGCGACGCCGATGCCAGCGGATTCGGCGGGTTGATCACCCCGCTGCGCGATATCCTGTCGGGCGCGCTGCCGCCGGTGACCCATGGTATCGCCACGCTCGAGAGCCTGATCGGCGACGCGTATTATTACGGCCACTGGGTATCGCGCGACTACGCCGAGGCCGGCCGCTGGTATCGCCGGGCGGCTGCCTCGGGCAACGCAATGGCCGCGAGCACATTGGGCGACATGTATTATTATGGCCGCGACGTGCCGCAGGATTACGCCGGCGCGGTGACGTGGTGGCAGACCGCGGCCGATCGTGGCGTCGCCATCGCCCAACTCAACCTGAGCGTCATGTATGCGAACGGCGACGGCATCGAGCAGGATTACGTCAAATCCCACATGTACGCCAACCTCGCGGCCGCGCATCTGCCGCTCGGCGAAGACCGCGACATCGCCGTCAAGAACCGCGACATCATCGCCAAGACGTTGACACCGGCCCAGCTTGCCGAGGCGCAACGCCTGGCCAGCGAATGGCGGCCCAAAGATATCGAGTAGAGCGTGCCAACGCATCGCACGGCGCGGCCGGTGAAATTCGTGCCCGGCAGGTGGAATTTTGTCATGGAACCGTCAAGGTGGATTTGCTAGCATTGCCATTATTCTTTTGGTTGCCTGAGGCGGGTCGCCGCGAACGCTGAAATTAGTCGGGCGACGATGGCGGGTTTACGTTCCTGAGGGGGAAAACTAATGCGAAGACTGCTGTGCATCGCCGCTGTCGCACTCATCGCATTCGTTCCCGCGGCTAGCCACGCCCAGCCGGCTGCAGCGCCACCATCATCCGGAATGAGCGGCGGTCAGATCGTCGCCATCGCCATCGTCGCCGCGGCCGTCGCCGCGGGCGCCTGGTATGCGCTCGCCGGCACGGCGGCCGTGACCGCCGCGCTTCCGGCAGCCGATGCCGCGGCCCTCCCCGCCGGCGCGGGCGTCGCCGAATTGGCGGCAGGCCCCGCCGCCGTCGAGGCTGCCGCCATTGCGCCCGGTGCAAGCGTCGCCCGGTTGGCCAGCTTACGCATGGCAGCCCCGGCCGCGGCGGGTGCTGCGGTACCGGAAGCGGTTGCCCCGGCTGCGCTCGAACTCGCGGCAGCACCGGCAGCGGCGGCGGCCCCGGCGGAAGCCGCTGCGGCGGCAGTTGCGGCGCCGGCGGAAGCTGCAGTGGCGGCGGCCCCGGCGGAAGTCGCAGCGGCGGCGGTTGCGGCGCCGGCGGAAGCTGCAGTGGCGGCGGCCCCGGCGGAAGTCGCAGCGGCGGCGGTTGCGGCGCCGGCGGAAGCTGCAGTGGCGGCGGCCCCGGCGGAAG
>Ga0137390_10001741_pt1 | contig 16688 bp, 10 predicted proteins | sample 15con2h24AmetaG_FD_104937 | JGI IMG/M metagenome (GOLD analysis project Ga0137390, IMG submission 104937) | Vadose zone soil microbial communities from Angelo Coast Range Reserve, California, USA - 15con2h2.4A metaG | ecosystem: Environmental > Terrestrial > Soil > Vadose zone > Saprolite... | reverse complement strand
ATCTTGCGGCGTGCCGAGCCGAGCTTCCACTGCGTCAATCACCTGTTCGTACGGCTGCTCGGAGGCGACGACAACATGTTCGATGGTAATGGACGTTGTCTGTCTCATGGCTGTGTCTTCCTTTCTCTACGGTGTTGCTTGAAGAACATGGTGCTGACAACAGGTATTCCGAGGATCTCTATTCCTGCCTACGCCAGTTGCGAAGGGTTCTGCGCTCCATCAGACAGGGACGACCGTGTTGGCGGCTTGCAGGATGATGTGGGCCACCTCGTCGGGATGGGAGAGAAACGGGACATGGCTCGCCGAGATCTCACGGGCTGTGGCCTTGCTGCGCTGTGCCATCCAGCGGTGTTGCTCGGGGTGGATCATGCGATCTTCGGAGCCAAAGAGCGACCACGAGGGCAGGGACTTCCAGGCTGGCCGCCCGGCTTTGGTCTCGAAGATACTCGCAGTGGGGGGCACCTGAGACGCAGCCAGAGTACGCGCCTGCTCCAGATCCAGGTCGTTGGCGAAGTTCTGGGGGAAGACATCGGGGTCGATCCAGGCCAACCCCCGCGCGCTAACGAGCAGATGCTGGAAGACGTCCAGAGGTGGGAACTGCGCACCGGAGCCGAGCAGTGTTTCCCCCTCATCCAGGATGAAGGCCGAGATATAGACCAGGCCCACCACTCCCGGCGCGTCGGTAGCCGCCTCAGAGATGACGTAGCCACCATAGGAGTGGCCGACCAGCAGCGTCGGTCCCTCCACCTCCGCCAGAATCTGGCGCGTCGTGGCCACGTCGTCAGCCAGGGAGGTGAGCGCGTTCTGCTCCGCGATCACGAAATGGCCCTGGGCCTGGAGCGTCGGGATCACTTTGCTCCAGCCGGAGCCGTCGGCCCAGAACCCGTGGACTAAGACAATGTTCGCTTTGTTGGTGGTGCGTTTTGAGGCAAAAATGCCCATACCTGTTCTCCTTTTTTCATGTTTTGAGCAGCAACCCTGCTCTTGCTTTCCTGAAGTAGATGCACTCCATGTGACGATGTTCGCGCGTTCCTCTCCTGACGCTGGTTGTAGCGCAAAGCGCCTATGTAGGCTAAGTCGAGAACCCCTCACGCAGCCAGGCCGTCGCAAGGGTGATCGCTCCCTGCGCTGAGGCGGTTTGCGCCAGGGCATTCAACGTCACGAAGTCGTGGATGGTGCCCTGGAACCGGACCGCCGTGACGCCCACCCCGGCCTGCCGCAGCTTGCTGGCGTAGGCCTCCCCCTCATCGCGCACCACGTCGGCCTCGGCGGTAATGATGAGCGCCGGCGGGAGTCCCTGCAATTCCTCAACGCTGGCCCGTAGCGGGGAGGCGGTGATCTCGTTGCGCTCGCTCGGGTGGCGGGTGTATTGATCCCAGCACCACATCATCGTGTCGCGTCGCAGGTGGTAGCCCTCGGCGAACTGGTGGTAGGACGCCGTGTCGAAGGCCGCGTCGGTGACCGGGTAGAACAGCACTTGCCGCCGGATGTCCGGCTCCCCGCGCTCCCGGGACAAGAGCGTGAGCACCGTGGCCAGGTTGCCCCCCACGCAATCGCCGGCCACCGCGAGGCGCTCGGCATCCAGGCCATGTTCCCGTCCGCATCTCCCGACCCACCGTGCCGCCGTGTAGCACTCCTCGAGGGCGGTCGGGTATCTCACTTCCGGACAGAGCCGGTACACCGGGAAGACGACGGCGGCCCCGGCTCCGACCGCGAGTTCGCGCACCAGCCGGTCATGCGTCTGCGGACTGCCGAAGACCCACCCTGCGCCATGAATATACAGGATGACCGGCAGCGGAGCCTGAGCGTTTTGGGGCCGCAGAATACGCAACGCCACCTGCGCGCTGGGACCATCGGTAATAGTCAGGTCTTGCATGTCGACCGCGGGCTTGCGAACATTGCCAGATTGGACTTGATCGAGAGCGAGCCGTCCCTGGTGGTGGCCAAGCGTGAACAGCAAAGGTGAGCGAGCCGCCGCCTCGGCGAAGGCGTGCGCCTCGGGTTCAAGCTGAATCCTGTTGGTCATCGGTCTGGCTCCTCAATGACATCTGACAGCGCACAGCGTGTCTACTGCACAAGAATATTCCTTTTATCGCTCCTCATGCAGTACAGCCTGATCTCCTTTCCCTTGAAGACGCTTTGCCAGTTCTCGGGAAAACTCCACGACCACTTGTAAGGGGCTATGATACAGATGGATATGTTCAATCAACCCCTCATGGTTGCGCGTCAGAATCGTGGTTCCGCCGACCTGTTTCCCAAAGGCTTTTCCTTGCCATTCGAGATAGGTTTTCATGCCATCGGTGGTTTCGTGTGTGAACTCGATGGTTTCATACATGCCGCTGGACGTGGCCGCGAAGAAAGCCGCGATGGCTTGGACGCCGACACAGGGGCCGCCCAGGACCGAAGCGTCAAGCGTCGGATGCGGAGCAAAAGCCTGGCCGAATTCGGCGGTGCCATTTTGTCTGACGAGTGCAATCCAGTCGTGTCCTGGCGCACGCTGATTCATGATGGCATACCCTTCGTATGGGACGCTAGTCCAAGAAGGAGTTTACGTCAGCCGCAAACTCGGTGTGATGCTGAAAAAGAAATCCATGAGCTGAGTCAGGATAGATCTTCATCCTTGCATCGGGTAGAAGCCCATTCAGTAGGTACGAATATTTAGGAAGTATCATCGGATCGCTATCTCCGTTGGCTACAAATACCGGAACCTCAATCGCTTCAAGACGCTGCAAAAGACTGCAGTTTGGAATACCCCATTCGCATACCGCGTCATACTGAGCGGTTCGTGTCTGCCAGCTTGTTGGCGTGTCGTGCTCCTCACGTGTGAACATGCGCGTAAGGGCAGCTGCCCCCGCCTCACGACTTGTTTGACTTTTTGCGAAAAACACACTGATATAGTTATCTGGTGGTGTTCTTTCTTGGCTGCCGACCGCTTCAATGACCCACGGTGCCCAGCCGTGCATTCCTGGTGCACCCTTTGGAGCTGACGATGCTAAAGCCATCTTTCTGACGAACGCTGGCCTTGCGAGCGCCATTTCTTGTGCGATAAAGCTGCCAATGGAAAATCCTAGCAGGTCAATTTGTGCGAGCCCAAGGGCTTCCGTAAAGGCGAGAGCGTCCCTGGACATCTCATAAATCGTCGAGGGTGTTGAACCGGATGATGATCCAACTCCTGTATTGTTGAAAGTGATCACACGGCGCTTTGCTGAGAGATCGTCGATCAGTGCTGGGTCCCAGTTATCGAGGTTCCCTCTGAAGTGCTGCAGAAGCATAAGCGGCACCGGGCTTGTGCCGACCTCTCGATAGGCATACTCGATGCCGTTCCTTGCTGTTATTTTGTTTGTCGGAAGTGCTGCATAGCTTGATGCGTTGCTTTGCGTTGCCATACCTTACTCCTCGCCTTTCGGCTGTGCAATTTCAGTGCGGGCCGCAGTCACAAGCTCTTCATGGGGATGAGCGTGACCCCAGAAGCCCCAACCACCTTCTTCAGCTTCGAGAAGCAGGACCCGCGTTCGTTCTTGAAGACGTTCGTCATCCGCTGCTCTCTGCTACTACGTATGTGAGTTGCTCGACTCCTGCTCGTTGCTTGTCCCTTGTTAACTTGACGCAGACCTCAGTTTCGCAATTTCATCGCGTGCAGCAGCCACTAATTCTGCATTCGTGTGAGCATGGCCCCAGAGGCCCCAGCCCCCTTCTATCGCTTCGGTTAAGAGCACCCACGTTCGTTCTTTTAGTGTTGCGTCACCGGCAGCAGTGCTCACGAGCTGTGTCAGCTGTGCTACCACGGCGACCTGTTTTTCGCGGTCCAGGGCCCCCTCGTTGGTCAGGACCTGCACGCGTACATAGGTTTCGTCACCATCCACATTGGCGAGGGTGCCTGCTGGCAACTCGTGCACGAAGGCAGCGGTGTTTTTGCGGAACATCGGGATATCGGGCACCCCCTCGATCGTTTTCACCGTAGCTGCCGCATCCATGGCCAGTTGCTTCGGGTCGGCAAACGTCCCAGCAACGGCGTAGATATCGATCATTGGCATAACGTTCCCCTCTCTGTCAGCATGAATAGTTCATGTTGAGATAAATAGGATCCCTCTGAACAGGTCAGAGCCATTCAGTTGGCAAGGACACACGTGCAGTATGATGATCTAGATGGACTCACCCGCTCGGCTTGGAAGACTTTTTTGGCCCTTTCATCACGACCTCTCGTTCTTGCGCAGCCCGAGAGGTGCGGTTGGGTGCCCAGAGGCTTCTCGCCGCCATCCTGCGCCACGGTGCGAGGAGGCTTCTGTTTTGTAGTATACTGATCAGCGTACGCGAAGTCACCGGACATCGCGACACTTTCGCACCGCACATTGCTTCACATCGCAGCACATGTGCGAAGAAGACGAAAAGGGAACGTCCATGAAGGGATCCTCGTACCGCGAGCGAGACTACGCCTTTGGGCAGCTGATGCTGACCGTGCGCACGAAGCTCAGGCTGACGCAAACCGAATTGGCTGAGATGCTTGGCGTCAGGCGCCGTGCCGTGATCGATTGGGAGGGAGGCCTCACTTATCCGACTGTCGATCACCTGAGACACTTCGTGGTCATTGCCATCGAGCGCCAGGCTTTCCCCGCCGGGCGTGAGGCAGAGGAGGTGCGTGCGCTCTGGCAAGCGGCCCACCAGAAGGTGCTCCTCGATGAAGCATGGCTTGGTGGCCTACAATCCCGCGCAGAAGCTTCCCAGGTATCCACGTCAAGAGAGGAGAGCGATGTCACTGCACACGCTCCCGCTTCTCCTCCCAGGAGCGGGCGACGCATCGATTGGGGCGACGCCCCCGCCGTAGGGAGCTTCTATGGGCGGGCATGGGAACTGGACCTGCTCTCTGGGTGGGTGGTGCAGGAGCGCTGTCGGGTAGTGAGCGTGCTGGGCCAGGGGGGCATTGGCAAGTCGGCCCTGGCGACGCAGGTGATGCACCGCGTGGCCGAGGACTTCGAGGTGGTCATCTGGAGTTCCCTGCGCGATGTCCCGAGCTGTGAAGCGCTGCTCGACAATTGTCTCCAGGTCCTGGCTCCCCAGGCGCTCTCCGACGCGTCTTCCAGCCTGAAAAGCCGCCAGAACCTCCTGCTGGACTGCTTGCGCAGCCGGCGTGTCCTGCTGGTCTACGACAACCTGGAGTCGTTCCTCGAGGAAGGGGTGGAGAGCGGCCGCGTGCGTGCCGGCTATGAGGGCTTCTCTCGGGTGCTGCGCCGGGTCGCGGAAACCGAGCATCAGAGTTGCTGGCTGCTGACCAGCCGCGAGAAACCGGCCGACCTGGTGACGCTGGAAGGCAACCGGGCTCCCGTGCGGACCTTGCGCCTCGCCCAGCTGGATGCGGAGGCGTGCCAGCAGTTGTTGGCCGAAAAGGGGGTTGCAGGGAGTGTCGCTGAACATCTCAGGCTGATCCAGGCCTACGCGGGCAATCCCCTGGCCCTCAAAATCGTGGCGCAGACCATCGTGGACCTCTTCGATGGCCAGATCGCCCTCTTCCTCGAGCAAGGGGAGGTGATCTTCGGCGGGGTGCGTGCCCTGCTCGATGAGCAGTACGCCCGCCTCTCTGCCACGGAGCAGAGCGTGCTCTTCTGGCTGACAATCCTGCGTGAGCCGGTGACCCTACAGGAGCTGCAAGCGGCGCTGGTGGTCCCCCTTTCGCGCGCGCAGCTGCTGGAAGCCGTCGACAGCTTACATCGCCGCAGCCTGGTCGAGCGCGGGCAGCGACCGGGCAGTTTTACCTTGCAGTCGGTGGTACTGGAGTACGTGACCGACCGTCTGGTGAGCACGGCCAAAAAGGAGCTCGTGCAGGGGCGGCTACGGCTGCTGCGCGCGCATGGGCTCTCGCAGGCCCAGGCCAAGGACTACGTGCGAGAGATCCAGGAGCACTTGCTGGTGCATCCCCTCCTCGAGCGGCTGCACGCCGAACTGGGAGCAAACGCGCAGGTCGAGGCACACCTGCTGCCCCTGCTCTCGCAGTTCCGGACGGAGGATGCGGCCATCCAGGGCTATGGTCCCGCCAACGTGATCACCCTACTCACCGCCCTGCGGGGGCACCTGCGTGGCCTCGATCTCTCGCGGCTGGCCCTGCGGGGCGTCTCTCTGCAAGGCGTTGAGCTGCAAGACGCCAACCTTTCTTTCGCCCAGTTGCGCGAGTGCCTCTTGACCCAGAGCTTCGATGCCCTCACCACGCTCGCCACCAGCCTGAGCGGGACGTTTTGGGCCACCGCCGGTCGACGTGGGCACGCGCATGTCTGGCGTGAGCGAGGGAACCTGTTGCATCTGTCCTGGCAAGCCCATAGCGCGGCGGTGTATGCTCTTGCCTTCAGCCCGGATGAGCGCCTGCTCGCCAGCGCAAGCTTTGATGGCAGCCTCAAGCTCTGGGACGTCGAGGGTGGCGGGCTGCTCTGGTCAGACTGGCACACCAGAGCCACCATCCAGTCCCTGGCCTTTTCCCCCGATGGAGGCCTGCTCGCTAGCGGGGGACTGGATGGCAACGTCCGGCTCTGGGACTCGATGCTGGGCACCCTCCTTGAGGAATTGCCGCATCCTGGCCAGGTCTTCGCGTTGGCATGGAGTCCCGATGGGCAGTGGCTTTCCAGTGGCGACTCCGCTGGCACGATTCGATTCTGGCAGAGGCAGCCGACTGGGATGGCTCGCTGCATCCAGACGCTCACTGGACACAGCAGCTGGGTGCGGGAACTGGCCTTTGCCCCGGACGGCAACCTCCTGGCGAGCGCCAGCCATGATGGCAGCCTCAAGCTCTGGGAGGTGAGCAGCGGACGCTGTCTGCAGACGCTGAGGAGGCAGACAGAGAAGGGACACACCGCCTTCGTGAATCGGGTGGCCTGGAGTCCGAATGGAGAGACGCTGGCAAGTTCCGGCTCTGACCGAACGATCTGGCTGTGGGATGCCCACCGTGGCAACTGCCGGGCAGTGCTGCACGGACATAGCGCCGATGTGCGTGGCCTGGCTTTTCTCCCTGACAGCCGCCAGTTGCTCAGTAGCAGTGAAGATGGCACCTTGCGGCTATGGGACGTCGAACATGGGGAGTCGCTGCACGTGCTGCAGGGGTACCCGGCATCCTTCTATGACCTGGACTGGAGTCCCGATGGCACCGAGCTGGCCAGCGTCGGCACCGAGAGGATGGTGAGCCTCTGGCAGATGGGGAGCCTCGCAGGCGGGAGGCCGCGAAGCGTGTTGCGTGGCCATGAGTGGAGCATGCACGGCGTGGCGTGGCATCCCGATGGAGGGGTGCTGGCAAGCTCCGGGTTGGATAATGCCATCCAGCTGTGGGAAAGAGCCAGCGGCCGCTCTCTTGAGGTCATCCGCGACCGCGACCACCTTGACACCTGGTTCTGGGGAGTGGCCTGGAGCCCCGATGGAAAGCGGCTGGCTGGCACCACCTATGGTCGTGGTGTGCTGCTGTGGGAGATGAGAGCCCGCTCCGGACATTGGATCGGGCGTGAGCTTGCCACCTGGATCCGTCGGGTGGCCTGGAGTCCCAATGGGACACGGCTGGTCGCTGGGGCTGGAGATGGTCACCTCTATGTGTGGGATGCCCAGGATGGCAGGCTGCTCCAGCGGCTGGCGGGACATCAGGGGGCGATTATGAGCGTGGCCTTCAACCCCGATGGGACGCGGCTGGCCAGTGTCGGTGGGGGCTGGGGCAAGGGGGAACTCTTCGTCTGGTGTGCACACACTGGAGAGCTTCTGCACACATTGAGCGAACCGAGCGAGGTCGTATATGCACTCGCGTGGAGTCCGACCGGTACGATGCTGATTAGTGGGGGCAGCGACGGTATGCTCCGCTGGTGGGATGTCGAGCGCGGAGAGTGCGTGCACACGCGCCAGGCGCACCAGGGGACAGTCCAATCACTCAAGATGAGTCCCGATGGCCGCTCGCTGGCCAGTTGTGGGGACGATGGCGCTATCAACATCTGGGAACTGAAGACCGGCGAGCATCTAGGCACCCTGCGCCGTGATCGGCCCTACGAGCGGCTCAAGATCACCGGTATCCGAGGACTAACCCAGGCCCAGAAGGCGACGTTACGTGCCCTGGGGGCGATTGAAGACGAAGCGTGCCCCAGCCACGAGCAGGCGGCCCAAGTCTAGCCAGCCAATGCAAGCCCGGTACAACGATGGGTCGCGTGGGCGGGTTGTAGTAGCCCGGCTTGATGTGGCTCAGGCGCTTGGCTTTGCTCGAACGCACCGCACAGAAGTCCTCCGCGGCCTGGCTTTCCGGTTTCTCCCATTCGACTCGCATCCCAGATGACCAGCCCCTCTTCGCCTTGCGCGTGCCAGGTGTGCATCTGCTCGACTTTCCTGCTGCCACACCTCGTCCTCGACCACCTGCGCACGCCATTTGGGCGAATGCAAGAGATTGCTCAGGCGCTTGGTCCCCGCTGGTGCCTGCTCCGGGCTGAGCAGGTAGCCCCCCAATTCGCTTAAAAGCAAGCCGCCCACGCGATCGCGATAGGCTAGGATCACCTGAATCGTTTGCAGAAAGGTGCGCACCAGCCGTTTGTCCACCAGCCGATCGAGCGTGACTAACAAGGGAAACAGAAAGACCGCCAAATCGCTGGCCAGCCCTTGTGCCATCTGCTGGGCCTCATAAGGGGGCACTTGCGCGGTTTCGGGCGGTATGAGATACTGCGTGTGCATAAAGAACACCTCCTGAGAATGCGTTGGTTTTTCCTACTTCAACTCTATCTCAGGAGGCTTCTCTTGGCTAACTCATCAATAAAATTCAGGATGACTCATGATTCCTCCATTTCTTCCTTCGTTTCACCCGCAAGGACGGAGATCCCCCACCTGCTGTGTTCTCAGCCTCTTGCTCCATCAGGAACCCCAAACACCATCTTGACGCCACCTTCCCCATACGATATGCTACCTCTAGCTAGACATAAGAGGGCTCGTACATATTCCCTGACTCTTTTGCACCAGGGGAGGACGAGATGACCGACCGCGTGGGCCAACAACTGGGCAATTATCGTCTGCAACGCCTCTTAGGACGCGGCGGCCAGGCCTCCGTCTATTTGGGCGAGCATACCTATCTGCACAAGCCCGCTGCCCTCAAACTCCTGCATCTTCGCCTGGGCGAGCCAGAAACCGACCAGTTCCTGCACGAAGCTCAGACCCTGGCCAGGCTCGATCATCCCCACATTGTGCGCGTCCTCGATTTTGCCGTCCAGGAGGGCATCCCCTATCTCGTCATGGACTACGCCGTTGGAGGCACCCTGAGAACAAAACACCCGGCAGGCACACGCGTCCCTCTCGAGCAGATCCTCACCTATGTCAGCCAGGTCGCCTCAGCCGTGCAATACGCCCATGATCAGCGCCTCATCCACCGCGACGTCAAGCCGGAGAACATGCTGCTGGACGCCCGCGAGCACGTGCTGCTCGCCGACTTTGGCCTGGCGCTGCTCACCCCGACGCGCTCGGCAAGCACCCAGGCGATGGACCCGACGATGGCCGGCACCGCTCCCTACCTGGCCCCCGAGCAGGTACAAGGTCAACCACGAGCCGCCAGTGACCAGTATGCCTTGGGTGTCGTCGTCTACGAGTGGCTCTCTGGCCAGCGCCCCTTCAAGGGAACTCCCATCGAAGTCGCCCTGCAGCATGTCCAAGCCTCACCGCCTCCCTTACGTGAGCACCTCCCTGATCTCCCGCCCGAGGTCGAGGAGGTCATCATGCGTGCCCTGGCCAAAACGCCTGAGCAGCGTTTCCCTTCTGTACAGGACTTTGCCACCGCGTTGGAGAATGCCTTTCAGAAGGCCGTCTCCCTTCGTTTCACTCCTGTGCTCGCACCGCACCACGCAGCCGAAACTGGACATAGGCCGTCCTCCATCCATGACCTTCCACAGGGAACGGTGACCTTGCTCTTCACCGACATGGAAGGCTCGACTCAGTTGCTCCAGCAGTTGGGTGAACGGTACGCCGAGGTGCTGGCGGTGTGCCGACACCTGCTCCGCGCTGCGTTCGGGCACTGGAGTGGCCACGAGATCGACACGCAAGGCGATGCCTTCTTCGTGGCCTTTGCTCGCGCTTCTGATGCGATCTCGGCAGCTGTAGAGGCCCAACGGGTGCTGGCCAGCCATTCGTGGCCCGAAGACGCGCAGATCCGGGTGCGTATCGGCTTGCACACGGGCGAACCAACGCTTTCCTCCGAAGGCTACGTGGGTCTGGATGTGCATCGGGCTGCCCGCATCATGAGCGCCGGACACGGAGGACAGGTGCTCCTCTCTCAGGCCACCAGCATGCTGGTCGAGCCGGACTTGCCGGAGCATGTGAGCCTGCGCGATCTGGGTGAGCATCGCCTCAAAGACCTCCGAGGCCCTCACCGCCTCTTCCAACTGGTGATCGCCGACCTGCAGGCCGACTTCCCACCGCTCAAGACGCTCGAGAGCCACTCCAACAACCTGCCCGCACAACTCACGTCCCTACTTGGACGCGAGCAGGACGTGGAGGCGGTAGAGCACTTGCTGCGCTATGAAGACGTACGGTTGCTCACCTTGACGGGTCCTGGTGGTATTGGCAAAACCCGCCTGGCAATACAAATCGCCTCTGACTTGGCCGATGAGTTCGTCGATGGAGTCTCTTTCATTTCCCTTGCTCCCGTCACTGATCCCGACCTGGTCCTGCCCACCATCGCCCAGACCTTAGCGATCAAAGAGCGCGAAGGGCTAGCACTGCTCGAGGTGGTGCAACAGTTTCTGCGAGACAAGCACCTGCTGCTCCTGCTCGACAACTTCGAGCAGATCATGGCCGCCGCTCCACACGTCGAGCACCTCCTCTCGCACTGCCCTCAGCTCATGGTCCTGGTGACGAGCCGAGCGGTCCTGCGCATCCCGGGAGAACAGGTCTTTCCCGTTGCTCCTCTCGCCGTACCAGATCTCTCCCAGGACCTGGCTCCTGAGGGCATCGCCCAATCAGCGTCCGTGGCCCTCTTCATGCAGCGGGCACATAGCCTGCTCCCGAGCTTTCAGCTCACGGCTGCCAATGCACGAGCGATTGCTGAGCTATGCATTCGCCTGGATGGGCTCCCACTGGCCATTGAACTGGCCGCCGCCCGCGTCAGACTCTTGCCCCCTCAGGCCCTGCTCTCGCGTCTCTCGCAGCGGTTGCACTTGCTCATTGGTGGACCACGCACCTTGCCTGCTCGCCAACAGACGTTGCGCAAGACCATCCAATGGAGTTATGACCTGCTTTCATCTGAGGAGCAAGCGCTTTTCCGGCGGCTCACGGTCTGTGCAGGTGGCTGGGCGTTGGAGGCAGCCGAGGCGCTTAGTCAGGGGACAGGCACAGCCAACCCAGACGTTTTGAACACGCTTGCCTCGCTCCTGGATCACAGCCTTATCCAACAATGGGAGCAGGAAGCTGAGGAGCCACGCTACCAGATGCTGCAAACCCTGCGTGAGTATGGGCTGGAGTTGCTTGCTGACACTGGAGAACTACAGGCCACCCAGGCGGCGCATGCGCACTTCTTCCTGCGGCTTTCAGAGCAAGCGGAGCCGGAGTTGAAAGGACCGAACCAGGCGGTGTGGGTAGGGCGGCTGGAGCAGGAGCACGACAACCTGCGTGCGGCTTTGGAATGGGCGCTGGAAGACGTGGCAGGCGAACAGACGGTGGAGCGCAGGGAGATCGCTTTACGCTTGAGCGCCGCCCTCTGGCCCTTCTGGTCAATGCGTGGACACTACAGTGAGGCGCGCACCGAACTTTCGCGGGCCCTTGCCAGAAGCGAGGGGGCCAGCATCTCCCTGCGCGTCAAAGTCTTGCAGGCGGATGCCAATGTGACGTATCAGCAGGGCGACTATGCTCGGGCAGCGGGGCTGGCGGAGCAGAGCCTGGAACTGTACCGAGAACAGGGGAACCCACGCGGCATCGCCGACTGCCTTGGCTTGCTCGTTGAGCTCGCCATGAGGGGAGGCAAGTTGAGCGAGGCCATCGCGCAGGCTTCGGAGCGGGTGAGGCTCATACGGCAGGTGGGCGAGCTGGGGGAAGTCGCCGATGCGCTCTACTCTTTGGCAAATATGTTCACCCGACATGGAGAGACCGCCAGGGGGGAAGCCCTTTTCCAGGAGGCGCTGCTGCTCTATCGGAACGCTGGCAACGAACTCGGGGTAGCTACCACCCTCATCATGTCTGCAACCGCGCTCTGGTGGCTCACCCCGACTGATACAGCGCCCATCCCAACCATCGGTCGCCGGCTCCAGGAGGCGTTGGCGATCGTCAGCAAGCTGGGTTCCCGGTACTGGATTGGATACTGCTCCTGGCTTGGAGCGCTGGTTGCCCTGAGTTCGGGCGAGACGGCCAGGGCGGACCGTCTGGCTCAGGAGAGCCTGACCATCCATCGGGAGATCGGGGCCCGATGGAATGTCGCCTGGGCGCTTCACGTCAGAGGTCGGGTCGAGGTACAGCGCAATGATCTGACAGCAGCCCGCAGCTGGTATCAGCAGAGCCTGGCGCTCGCACTGGAACTGGGCGACAAGTTTCTCAGCCCATTAAATCTGGAGGGGCTGGCAGGTGTAGTCGCAGCACAGGGAGAGCTGATATGGGCTGCGCAGCTGTGGGGAGCAGCAGAAACGCTGCGTGAAGCAACGGATGTTCCTCTCTACCCTGTTGATCGTGCCGGCTATGAGCAAGCGTTGGCCACTGCCCGGGCGCAATTGGGCGAGCAGGCCTTTGCCGCTGCCTGGGCCGTGGGACGTAGGATGACATCCGAGCAAGCTTTGGCGGCCCAAGGACCCGTGACGATGCCTCCCACGGCTCCAGCAGAACCATCCTCAGTTCCACATGCCCCGAAAGCTCCGACCTATCCCGCTGGCCTGACCGCTCGCGAGGTCGAAGTGCTGCGTCTCGTGGCCCAGGGCCTCACCGACGCCCAGGTCGCCGAACACCTCATCATCAGCCGACGCACCGTCAACTGGCACCTGACCTCCATCTACAGCAAGCTCCAGGTCTCCTCGCGCAGTGCCGCCACCCGCTACGCCATTGAGCAGCACCTGCTCTGATGACTTTAGTAAGGGACGGCTCGTCCATCGGGCATTCGCTGGCAATGGACTCTTCGTCAGCAGAGGAGAGTTTCATCGCCGGCAGCGGAAATTGATGGCCCCGGTTTTTCAGCCGCTGTGCTGGCTACTTGGAGCATCCGTTCGAGAAATAGGCTCGATTTTCGATGAGAGATCAAGTTTCCCTCTCCATGCGGATTGCCTCACAACAGAAGGACCATCAAGCAGGGATGCAAGCGCTCGATTTTCTCGGCAATGACATCTCTTGAGCAAAGAAAGTGGGAAAAGAGAGGTCTCTCTCACGCAAACTACCTTTTTTTGTGAACGGGTGTCCAAAGTCGCCATCACAAACACACAACGTGCGCATGAGCCCAAAACCTGAACCCAGGTGATAGAATGGTGATTGTCAATGGCTCCCACTTGGAGATGAGAATATCCCAGCAACTTTTGGGCTTGGTCAGAGGTGACAAGGGGACAGCAAGCTCGGTTCGTTGTGGCGAAGAAGAAAACAACACCCAATGGCGATCATGGGGATCATCGTCGCGGGTAGAGAAGCACTGAGGTTTACCCATGCTTGGCATATCGCAACTCACGACCATGCTCATCTTTCCTGGAAGCTTGATAAAGGGCACAACGGACACGCTCGAGCACGTCTACGCTGACTCATCCATTATCCCTTGCGCGACACAAAGCGGTGATCAGATCGGCCTGCTCTTCGGTTCAGCCACCGGACAACCCCCTTCCAACGAACCCTTCTACCTGCTGTACTTCTATGGGAATGGAACACGCCTTCATACCTGCTCCTATGAGTTTGCGTACTTCCGGCAGCTGGGACTCCATGTGCTCATCACCGAATATCCCGGATACGGCATCAGCAGTGGCAAGGCAAGCGAAGGCGCCTGCTACGAAGCAGCAGACGCAGCCTACCACTACCTCACCGACATGCAGCATATCCCCTCCACGCAGATCATCATAGGTGGAATGTCTCTAGGTGCAGCCGTAGCCATTGACCTTGCCTCTCGCAAGCATGCCGCTGGTCTGATGGTTTTCGCCGGCTTCACGAACATCCCTGAGCAGGCTGCGGCAATGATGCCATACGTGCCGAAAGCAGTCGTGCGCCTGTGCGTGACAGAGCGTTTCGACAACCTGCGGAAGATTGCTAGCGTTGCGTGCCCAATCTTTCTCGGGCATGGAACCCAGGATGAACTCGTTCCCTATCCGATGGCCGAGAAACTCGTTCAAGCAGCCCCAAATGACGGTTCGGTGACGTTCTGCCCTATCCAGAGAGGTGGTCACAATGATCTGCTTGAGGTCGGCAGTCATCATCTGCGGACTGGGATAGTGAACTTTACCATGACCTTGCGATACAAGGAAACAAGGACACCAGACAAGCTGAATGAGTAAGGCTGTTTGGCGCGTCGGGGTCGAGATATTCGTTGGGAAAGTGCACCTAATAATGGCTACTTAGGTCATTCGTTCAAAACTATGCACTTCGAGAATGAGAATGACCTTCCTCCCCATGTTGTACTGGCTACTTGGTACATCTGTTCGAGGAAAGTCACCTGACAAACGAAAGACAGGGAGGCCAAGTCCGTCTTTTTTTGAACGGATGTGCCAAGTAGCCAGTACAGGTCATCAACAGCGCATTTTTGGAACGAATATTTCATGTAGCCAGTACAACGAAAATCCTAAGTGGTCTGCACAGGTGGTAAAGCAACACATCCAGGCTGTGAGGCTTCAGTGGGTGGATCGTGTGCGGAACCGATGGTTCGGATCCGCGATCTACTGGCAAAGCCTGCTGGGAAGGGGGTTGAAAGCCATCTGACGGAACCGACGGGCATCGGCCTCGCTCTCACCAGTGTTGGTCCACTTCCTAGCACCTCACGGGAAGCTCTATCAAAGGCTCCTCATTCTTGAAAGGAACGGCGCTTCATCCCCGGATGAATCTAGGGGGGGCTTTCGCGCTCGGCTTTCTGTAAACTGACGGGGCCACAGTTTCCAGCGAAAGCGTACACGCCAGAGGAGATCTAAGACGGGTTGGTTTTCCATGACCTCAGACGGAGTCACCAAGGCGGCTAAGATGATGCGCGCCTTTTCCCCGTCCACCACATAGTGTGTGATAGCCCAGACGTGTATCTTCCCCTTTGCTGTTCATCATCGTGGCGTCGGGATCCATCATACTCACCCAGAAATCCGCCATGCGACGGTACTGTCCACGTCTGACCTCGCGCTCGGGTTCTCCCAGTCGTTCAATCCAATCATGCCGTTACCTATTCCCCTGCGTTAACTCCTCTTGGAGAGCCTCATCCATAGCAGTCGGGGGCTGGCGGGGAGACGAAAGCTCAAGCAATTCGTCATCGTCTTCAGGTGGAATGCAGGCAACACATGCCGACGGAGGATCCATCCGCTCATCAGCAACTTCTTGGTCTAAACCCTTTCCTTGCTGGAGAGACTCTTCCTGTGCCTTCTCCTGTACCTCTTGAGGAAAGAGGGCTGCCAGATGGGCACGAGCGGCAAAACAGGGTTTCGTAGAGGAGAGAGCGGCATTGGCCTGCACTTTAGTGGCATCTGCGTAGAGTTCTTTGCCCCAGACTAACCCGGCTTGCTAACACTGATCAACAATGGCCTCGAAAAAACGGCGGAAGACTTCAATGCGCATCTCGGGTCCGGATACGTGTCAAGCTGGAATGATCTGGTAGAGATTCGCCCAGATCATATCCCACATACCGGCGCACACTCAAGCGATCCGAGGCCTGGCGCATGAGTTGGCGCTCGGAGCGGATTCCTTAATTTGGTTCCCATCATGACAGCCGTTCCTTCTCCTCGACAAAGACTTCTTCCTCTGCAATGATTGCATGCCATGGCGCTTTGCGGTTTTTCAAGACGCTGACTCCTTCTGTGGCACCTGAACATCACTCCACCGTTCACTGGTGAGTTGCCTCGTCAATAACCTGCTCCAGTTTCATCATCCACCCCTCTTGCCACGCAGAAGCAAAAGCCTCTTCTCCGAGTTGCGCCCGTGCAGCGCCTACTGCTTGCTCATAGCCGACACGATCAACAGGCAGCCGGGGAACGTCTATTGCCTCGCGCAGGGCCTCTGCTGCTCCCCACAACTGGGCTGCCCATCGAAGCGCACCTTGAGTGGCGACCACACCGGCCAGTCCCTCCAGATTGAAGGGGGTCATCCACTTCTCTCCTACTTGCCGGTTGAGCACCAGACTCTGCTGATAATATGTACGAGCTGCGGGCATCTCACCCCGCTGTATCTCAATTCTTCCTAAAAGGTGCAGCAACCAGGCACTATACCAGGGGTCTCCCATCTCCCGGTAGAGGCTCAGGCTCTCTTGAGCCAGGCTGGATGCTCTCTCCGGCTCTCCCTCAGAGAGGGCCAGCAGTGCGGCAACCCATAAGCATTCAGCACTCCAGGCTCGGTTGCCCACCTTGGTGATGAGTGCCTGTCCCTGCTGGAACCGCTGACGCATGGTCGCCAGATCACCTAGCGTAAACCAGAGCCAGGCGGCCGAGTGGACGAGGGTGCCACCGACCCAGAGCTCGTTGCCTGCTTGCCGAAAGAGCGCCAGCGCCTCCTCGAAGAGCGCCTGTCCCCGGGCGTACTCCCCATGCGTGCTGACGTGCTCTGCCAATGGGAAGAGGGCCTCGGCAACTTCCCCT
>Ga0137390_10001736_pt1 | contig 16699 bp, 25 predicted proteins | sample 15con2h24AmetaG_FD_104937 | JGI IMG/M metagenome (GOLD analysis project Ga0137390, IMG submission 104937) | Vadose zone soil microbial communities from Angelo Coast Range Reserve, California, USA - 15con2h2.4A metaG | ecosystem: Environmental > Terrestrial > Soil > Vadose zone > Saprolite... | reverse complement strand
GTATGTCCCCATCCGTCGTACATCGGCCCCACGATTCTCTGATCCAGGCGGTCTATAGCTTACGTCGATACAAATCTTGTGGGCACCGGGAAGGTAGTTAAAGCTGCTATACTAGGTCTAGGGGGTGGGGTCTGGGCAGCCTCCCAAGGTTACTCTGTACGTGCGATATACATATCATATTGCCCTTCGTACCCATCCATTCCACTTTCGCAGCTCTTGTTGGACGAACAGAAGGCCATTCTAGCCGCCTTCGCCGACCCAGCAAAAGCCCAGGCAAACGGAATCCGGCTTAGCGGGCATAAGTTCATCGCCTTCCGAGTAGACCCAGATCGTAGTATCTATCTGAAGAAGGGGGTATGGTTCAAACTCATCTGATTGGAGCCCCCTGTTTCCTCACGGTCGCATTTTCAGGGTGATGGTGCGGTTCTAGTGAAGACGAAGCAGGCAGTCCTCGTCGCTGAATACATCGCGCCAACCCAAGCAGCCGAGGCTACATCGGTGGTCGAGAATCTCGCCGATTATCTGATCAGTGTTGGCTATTAGATGGTGTACGCGAAGAGAACTTACTTTTGAATGACGTGGAAGATCTGCCATTTTCTCTTGTTCGAGTGGACCTGAAAATTCTATTTAACTTCCTCCTCCCAGTTCCCCGTTTACTCGCTGCGATGTAATCCTGAGTGTGATTTCGTCCTAGGCTGCTGGTCTCCTTACCGTGACAGTTTGCATATGTAATCGAGCTGACAAAAACGACTATCAACTGATTAAAGCACTGATCAATGATTGGCTGAATATTTGGTTACCAACCCATCTTCAACAAGGTCCTCTGTAGCCAAGTGATGACATTGGGATGGCCCCCGGTGTACCCCACAGGAGTAGCACACTCGCATTGCGCATTCAATTCCATGGGCGGGATGCGCTGAAAGTTTTGGACACCAGCCAAGATAGCATTCAGTCGCTCCTTCCTTTGATAAGGAAGGCCCTTACAAGCCTTCGTCTACCACATCCCAAAACCACGAATGTAATCAAACCTGATGATGCCGCAAGTTTTATCGACATGTACTGGGATGTGGTGACTGTAAAAGTGAGATCTCGTGTCCTCCTCTATCCGCCTTTCAACACTGACTCGAGATGGCCACGGACCAGGGGCAGCAGCAATTATTGCAGTCGGTGATCAATCGGTGTAGAGAGATGGAGACCTCGGCCCTGAAAGAGAATTCCATGTTAAGACCCTTTCACTCTCACGAATTCCATTAGGCTCACCTTGCATACAGCGGCGTCCTGATGGTGTATGGCTTACCACTCAATCTGCTTCTGCGCACTCGCTAAAGAATCATTATGCCTACCTCAAGTTTTGACCTTCCAGAAGACATGCGGGAGATTCCAAGTTGGAATTCACCTATCGTGGTGAGGCGTTGCTCGTTTGACGACTCGACTACCGCCCGCGCCAGTAGCTCGCGTCAAGCATCTGCCGAGCTCGAGACCGGGCTGCGAGCAATATTCGAAAGCATTGGCCTCTCAATCCCAACTCCCGTCGAGAACCTCGCTGGTACGTCTAGCCCGACCGAATTTATTTCTATATGTTCACGAGCAGGGATAGCATACATCCCCGCGTTGTCAGCGTATATACAAAAGTTGCGTAGTGTGGCGGCCTCGGAAGCCGCCGCGCGCGCGACGGCCGAGGCTGCGCTTGCTGAGGAGCGCGCGCGTCACGCCCGCATTTTGCAGGACATTCAGAAGGAGTGCCAGGAACCGTTCGTTGTGCCTGCGTTGCTGGATGCGTTTCTCTCGGTATCCCATATCGTAGAGACGGTTTCGAATCCGGAGGCGAATTGAGTGCGAGATAAGTTGGCCGAGTCGAGTCATGTTGTACTGTATGTGACAGGGACGCATTAATATTCATACCTTCATTCTTTCTAGCGTTGGCATTCTTGTTGGCGTATGAGACTCGTTCGAAGAAGACCCGATCTGGGCCCACGGACCGATCTGCGGTTTGGTGCACAAAAAGGCATTGGCAACGTCGTTCGAGTTGGCCAATTCCCACATCGCCGCCGGTTTGAGATGACCTTCGCGACTCTGCGTGCTCTGCAGGCCATTATAGGCGACGCCATTGACGAAATATATGCGGCCTACGCATCAGAAAGTCGTCCTCGTTCAAGTTCTCTCAACCTTAATTTTGCCTCCCCTTCTCCCCCGTCCCCATCTCCCCCTCCTTCTCCTCCCAAGCAACATCGTTCGCCTACCCCCCCTCTCCTTTCTCTTTCTAATCACACACTCTCTTCTGCGTCATACTATTCGTCGTCTAATGCCCCCATTCAACCCTCAGATCATCATGATGATCCCATTATCGACTTTCCCGACCTCAACTTTCCGGGAGACCCCTCATCTCCCGCCGAGCAACTAGCCTCTCGTCCAGACGTCGCAAATGCCATCTCTCGCATCGTCGCCGCAGCTTCACAACTAGCGATCGTCGTCCGCTCGCCTTTTCTTACTATATGCGACGCTACCATGATCGTATGTCCCAGTTTTTTCTCTTTCTGCCCCCTTCTCTTATGAGGATTCTTTCAAAAGTACCATCTCCCTTCATGCCTACGCTTCTTTGAGGCATCTCACATCCCAGAATTGCTTAGTGCTGTAGGGCCTTCAGGTTTATCCGTCATAGAAATATCCGCCAGCGTCGGCGTAGACTCTGTAAAAATTAGTATGTCCTCACAAGTGTACGCCGCTTTGTTCCTTTCGAATCCATCCAGGTCATGTATTACGGCTACTTGCCACGCATCATATCATACGGGAATGCGAACCAGACATTTTCGCACTTAATCGTGTCTCCGCTCTCTTAGACTCAGGACGGTCATTCACCGAATGTCGTTCTGCGTGCGTCGCCTTTTTTCCTACGTCTCCCGTAAGAGAGCTGATTCTTAGATTGTAGCCCAGAAAAAAAATACGACGCCGAATATGGAGCTGTCGCGGCCTTTGCGGCCCTCAAGTACGCTTCACCATCCCATCGTCCCTTCCCTCACAGACCTATGCGTTTACAGTACCGACGAACTTTTCAAAGCATCCGCATACTTCACGGATGCGCTCCTCCCCTCCCTAGATACACCTCCGAAGCGTTCTCCCTACACAGGCCTATTCCCTCATAACAATAGTAGCATGGAGTCGCCTGTCTTGGCTTCATCCGCGCCTACAACGAGCACACCCACACTCCTTCCTCCAATAACCCTCGCATCTGGACCGGTGTCGCCATCGACGCAAAGCGTGTCAAAGTCTCCTCTCGCCCGTGCACAACCGGTCATCCGCAGACTGTTATCTCGCCCTAAGTTATCTGGTGCCATTGACGACCGCCCCATCTCCTTTCCAGTCTCACCCCCACATCTACCTACCCCAATGACTGGGCCAGTACTCGTACCAACAGCATTCAATCTATCGCACCGCACCACCCTCCCATACTGGACTTGGCTTGAAAAGCCCGAGAACAGCGCCAGGCTTGCGAGATTTGCCCGGGCCATGGCCGGGACAGAAGGGTGGATGGGCGCAACAGGCACAGAGTCGTGTGGTATGCTTTCTACCTGCTTGAAAAAAAGAGACTCAAGTTACCAACCTGTCGCGATAGCCTTTCCGTTTCCAGAGCTAGAGGAAGGCACGCTTGTTGTCGATGTTGGTGGTGGAATCGGGTCGACGACATTGAGACTTGCGGAGCGGTTTCCAAAGCTACGTTTCATCGTACAAGACCGCGAGCCGGTGTGCAGGCTCGGTGAAGATGTACGAATCTTTCCTTTGTAACGCTTCTCGCGGTGTTAACTGGCATCACGTAGGCATGGCGTATTCACAGCGCAGCCTTGATCGAATCCGGTAGAGTACGCTTTCAAGGTCCGTCTCAAGTACCCGTATATGATCTACGCTGACGGAGAATCTTAGTGCATGACTTTTTCAAACCTCAACCCATGCACGATGACAATATTAATCCTGCCGTGTTCCTCCTGCGTGTGGTCTGCCACGATTGGCCAGACCCACTCGCCCGACGCATCCTTCTTCAACTGCGCCGCGCCGCCAATGAGGGTACAACGGACAAGAAACCAACGTACCTCGTCATTGGCGATCACCTCTTGCCTTACGCGTGCACCAGTGCAAAGGCTTCAGAACTCAAAGTTGAGGAAGATATGGAAGCGTTACGTGGTGCGCGCTGGCCACTCCTCGCAAATCTCGGCGCAGCTAGCGCGAACGCATACTGGATGGATATGACGGTGAGCCACTTTCCTTTGACGACCGTACCGTGTGTATAAACACTGTGTGCAGATGCAGGTGACTCTTGGTGGACAAGAGCGTACACTTCCTGAGTTGCGGTCACTTGCTGAGAGCGCAGGCTGGCGGCTAATACGCGTCGCCCGCGCCGAAGGATCGTTGTTCGCCCACGTAGTTGCTGAGCCAGGGCCTTTGCCTTCCAGATCAGTACTGGGAACCCCATTCCCCTCCGCGGCAACGCTCACCGCCGCCGAGGACGGGGAAGAGGAGATACCACCAGCAATAAGAGAGAGAGGTGCAACGCCAGCGATGGACATGATGGGTGCTGCTAGAACGTTATTGCGTGCTGGCGCCGGGGGAAAGAAGGGAAGTTCGGGAGAGAGCGTATGGGCGCGATGGATGCAGCGCAAATTCTATGCAGACGAGAACGACGCTCGTAGAGGACCGACCGGATTAACTGGCGAGAAGAGCACACCCACACCATCGCAGGGAGGACAAGGTCGTGGACTTTTGAAAAAAGTATCTCAATACTTCGTCGAGGGGGGTTGAGACGTAGTGTTATATTTCGCATGAGGGGCACTGGGAACCAGTGGCGGCGTACACAGATAGCATGACAGGAAATGATGGTAACTTAAGTATTAATGTATTTAGACTACTGCCTGTATCAGTTCTTGTAAACGGAATGAAACCAGCGAAAAAGAAAAATTAGTGTAATGCACTAATTAAAACCACCCTCATTCATCATCTTCTTTGATTGTTATTTTGGCTCTAGACCTGGTCCTTGCCATGAAGGCGAAAGGAGCGTGCAATTCTTGGTGAGTGAAGATGGTACGATGTTTTTCCGCCGCCGGCTGGCGAACGCGCTTGCTACTACTGTAGTATATTGGAGTAGTATATCTCGAATCGTACTTTGCGGGGCCTATTTTTGCACTCGGTGAGCGTCTCTGATTATGGACGCCTCAGGCTCATATACGAGGATCGACCTCCGCAGCCGGCCCCGTAGAATCAAATGGTCGAGAGCCCGATGTCAAAGCAGTACAACATGCATAACAGTCACGCCAATGCTTGGTTCGTTCAACCTAACGAGCGACGGCGTTCGTGATCTCAACTTGCTCCATACCTCATGGTTTTGCGCACCAACAAGTGCTTACTGTATCGCTCTGCGCTTTTTGAACTCGTATGGACTCAACCTCAAGTCCCCAACTGGAGGGGAACCTATCCATAGCAAGACACATGTAGTGATGCCAACGGCCTGAGCAAGCTTGAATTGTCTTGCCCTCGGGCCTCGGGCTCTAGTTGTTTGATGTGTACGCTTGCTGATAAAATGTGTATATGTTGAGAAGTACAGCAAGCGAGGGAAGCGTACCTCCAGAGTCTGGGGGCCGGAAGAACCGAGTGTGGCAGGCGGAGCGAGGGACGTAGGATGAACGGATGAACAGTTCCGCCTCTGCATTTTGTCAGGTTGTTTATTCTCATACTCCAGGAACATGTTGTGGAATAGCCTCCATGGGATGATAGTATAATTTGTACTCTGCTCTCTGCAAGAGGTATGGAAGTGGGCGTCTACACCGCCAACAAAGAATGGGTGGTGGCCCGGGAAGTTCCGTATGCAGTTACTAAGTATCAATATATCAATGACCACCCAACACCTATTTCAAAGTTGACAAGTTGACCTGGCAGATTAGCTAATTGTTGCCATGGACGCTAAATACCGCCGACTTTAGCGACTGACGACCGGAGGTCCTTCCCCTCAGCCTGCACCTGATATCATGGGACGAGTCGGCTTTCTCAAATTCATCCAAGATCAACGTTGGGAGGTTGCACCCGCGGAACACGTGGACCTTACTGGCAAGACAGTTGTCGTAGTAGGGGCCAATGTTGGATTGGGCTTCGAAGCAGCAAAGCACTTCGCCTCGATGAACCCAAAGAGGCTGGTCCTTGGATGCCGCAGCCAACAGAAGGGTCAGGCTGCGCTTCAGGGTAAGTGGGCGCATGACTGAGTGACCTTCCCCTCTGAATTTCTGTAAAGCTATACAAGCCACCGGCTTCAAGGGTGCTGAGCTCGCGCTTGTCGACCTCTGCCAATTTGCTTCCGTTTCAGCGTTTGCCGACACGTTCACCCGCGACGGTTCACAAATAGACATCCTCGTCTATAATGCGGCGGTTGCGGTGGCCAAGTACTCCGCTACTGGTGATGGCTGGGAAGAGTCGTGAGTCTTCAGTGCCTTTTGATAGAGATTGCGGTGTAGATCGCGCCAGCAGGATTCAAGTGAACCACTTATCGGCGATGTTGTTAACCGTCCTCTTGCTCCCTTGCCTGCTGAGAGCGGCTGAATCCGGAACATCACCAAACCCGCGAGTTGTCATTGTTTCCAGTGACATTCACTACCAGGCGAAATTGTCCAAGGAAGAAGTCGAAAGCGAGAAAATCCTTCAAAAGCTCAGTGACAAGGATCACTGTACCTTTCGGTGGGGCATTCTTATTCCTGTCTGGCGGTGATAGTAACTTTAGTTGGTAGGGTCATGACCTCCAGATACGGACTCACGAAACGTCAGTCACAACTAAATTTTCCCGAAGCTCACGACATCTGAATGGTTTTTAGTTATGAACGTTTTCTTCGTCCGGGAACTGACTAAAAGGTTGCCCGCAAATTCTCCGGTGGTTGTGACTGCTGTCAACCCTGGCTACTGCAAGTCGGAGCTGAGGCGACACCTGCCTTTCGTGATTCGTATATTCGACCGCATTATGGAGGCTATGCTGGCCCGCACAACCGAGGAAGGCTCACGACAACTGTTGTGGGCTGCCCTCGGCGGTGCCGGGCGTGAGTTCGAGCTGCGCGGCGCCTACGTGAGCATGGCCAACGTCCAAGAAGTCAGCGACTATGCTTTAAGCGATGAAGGTGCTGCGGTGCAAACACGCGTCTGGGTGGGCCGATACATTCATTCATCACAGGAAACGTGACTAAAAAGTATATTCCAGGACGAATTGGTCGAAATCCTGTCCCATGCTGAGCCGAAGTTTGAGAGCAATGTCCGTGACATCCTACCTTCCTAATTCTTCACTATGACACTCAGGCATGATGGTGCAATCCATCATGAATTGGTCATCCATCATTCGCCCAATTAAGTTCAGCCTTTTCCCCGTGTCTGTGCCGAGTTTACGTGGTACATGTACTAATAGTATTCGTCACCGTGACTTGATTGCCATCTTCCGAGCCATTGCCGTATTCGGGATTCATATCGATGAATCGGTGTCCATCTCTTCAACGTTTCAACGCTTTGTAAAGTATTTCTTCCTTCTTTCGTGCCCCTCTAGTTTCTGTTCCTTCCTAGTAAGCATAGCCCAACGTAGTGAACGTACATCATGGAGAACTATAAATCTACTGTTGGGCTCGAGCTGAGTACTCCTCTACCTTGTCCGAGTCGGCATTGGCTTTGCAGTGCACTCCAAACACAGTGCCGCCGCTGGTTATTATTATGCGCAACTACAATAAACGTTGACATGCGTTGCTGCTGAACGTCCCGCCCAGATGACTCAGCGTAACGGCGTTGCCTTGAAGACCGACCCACGCGCTTTTGATATCATATAAAACGGTTGACCAGCACACAGTCAGCACACCACGTAACGCATCATGCCATTGCTAGGTCTTCCTGAGGAATTACTTGTTGTCATCCTAGAGTTAACAATCCCACCTTCACGCCCTCGAACAACCCTTCCAGACCCACAGTCTCTTCTCACGTGTCGCACTCTCTATCGCATCGGGCTCCCCATCCTATATCGCACCCTCCTAGTCAAATCCTCTTCCGGCGCCGACCTCCTTCGGCAAACTCTCCTTGAACGGCCCACATTCGTTCGCCTCGTGCGCCACCTGTATTCAAGAGTCTCGACGCTGTCGCTGCTGCTCGTCCTTCGTGCCATCGGCCATGCCCAAGGATCTCTCCAAACGCTGGACTTTTCCATCAGCCCTCCCTGGGTGAGCGGACGCCTCGAAGGCACCGACGAAGAGGAACCCCTCGCCGCGGTGCCCGTACGCCGGCTGTCCGTGCGTCACGGACACATCATCTTCCTGCCCCACCGCGTGCTGGAAGTCACCAGCGCGTTGGCCGAGGCGATCAAGTGCTGGCCGGACCTCGTACGTCCATCTTTTTCTCTCTCGTCTACCTCCCCCCCAAAAAAAGGAGTCTTTCGAGCTCCCATCATCCTGCCCCTGCTCTACCGTTACTAATGCGCCAAGGATTTAGGAGGCCGTCGAAATCGAACCCCGCATTCTGCTCGCGCCCATGCCCGGCGGCCAGCCATCTCCCCTTGTTCTGGCGCTGTCCCGCTCGCCCTCGCTGCGGCTCTTGCGCACGTCCCTGCCTTCGGCGTGGGACCGTTCTCTGCTCATCGCGAGCGAGAATCCGAGCCTGAAACGCATCGTGCTCACAAAGTCGCGCTTGTCGTCGGGGCCGGAGGGCATAAGCTCGAGTTACGAGGACCTGTCCGCGGCGTCTTTGGTCGCGGAGAAAGATCGTCAGCCATGGCTTGTGGAGGCGCAGACGTACAACCGTTTGATGGAACTTATTGTCGCGACGTGACGCGCGTGTCGCGTTACCTTCAAGTTAACTCATAGATTACCGCCCCGCCTTACGATAACCCTTTCAGGTTCTTGACATTCTGGACCCTACTGTATGTTATCAAATTAATTCTTCCTTCCCCGATGTGATATGCGGGACTTCGCCAAGAGTAGATTACGATGAAAAATGGCATCATGGCGTGTGCTGTTGTGCTGTTTCTGCAGATCCCAGAAGTAGGCATTGCCTACAAATTGGTTGTTGACATCCACAATTAGTTTCAATCACTGTCACTGCCAAATATGACAGCAGGGCCAGAAAGTGACGCCTGAAATTGGAAGAACACATAATGTACCCCAGCAGATATACATCGACCTTCACATGAACTGACTTCCGACAATTAATGCCAGCACAACGCTAGTAGCATCTCGACCAGATCGATCAGAGGTTCCTACTGTACCTCCCGCATGTATCCTTGCTTCTTGCAGTGGCATTCCTCTGCTATCTTGGCCTACTCTTCCTCCGGCTTGTGTCCTTCCTTGCTTTCCTGACGTCGAGTCGCGATCGCAAACCAGTCTTGGCTTGGGTGGGGACACTTTCTACCGATGTCTTCCGCTTCTTCGTAGACTGCCCATCATTGCCCTCTGACAGGGATGATTTCCTCTTCCCCCCAGAATCTTCCTAGACGTATTTCTGACTTTTACTGGGTACGAAAAGCAGGCAGTATGACACTCACCACATTCTTGCGGGCGGCGCGCCGTTGCACGACTTGTGCGTTCTCGATTGAAAATTCAACGATAAGCTGGCCTTTCGGCTGCTTAGCGCTGCCCCCACGGTTCTCCATCTCAGTAATCCGCTTCGCCCGCGCAGGATCGGCATCCTTCTTAACCTCTGCAAGTTCCGCCGGCCACCATTCTGCAAACAACGGTTGAACCTCAGGGTTGTTGTTTGCCCACCGCAAGACACGGAGCGCGTCTGTATGCTCGCGTAACTCTAAGAACCCATACCCTTTGCTGCGACCATTTCCCGTCAGTGGATCGACACGTTCTGTCTGGCGTACGATTTTCGCTTGGCGCACACGTGGAATCACCTTGCCCTTTTTTCGAGTCTTGTCCTCATCGGGAGCAGGATCGTCTCGCGCCATTTCCTCCTCGCTTAGAGCAGTACGACTGCCCAAAATAACCTCTTCGTCGAAGGCTTGGATAGCGTGTGTGGTGAGGCGTTTCAGCATGCGCTCCGTCACAAAAGTCGGGATTTGCCGGATGCTTAAACGTGTCTTGGAGACGTATAACGATGGGTTTGACCCCAACAAAGCGCGGCGGGCATTGTACGAGTATGCGCGTTTCTGAACCTCTACGGACGAGAGCGTTTCTGCTGCTGCAGTATTTGGGAGTATCACTATGGGAGTATTTAAGTGTCGATGGCAAAAGAATAAACTAGAGCAGAGAAGCTCACCACCCTCGCGAAGGAGATACATGTTGCGTTTATCTGCTTTTTCACGAGCCTTCACACCAGCCTCCTTGAGTTTGTCAGCCTCCTCCCGTGTAACGGCATGAACGACGTCTAACGTGCGCCCATGCAGCACGAGGTTCTGCGCAGAGGCTGCAGATGGGTCGGGGGTCAGTATAGACGCCATAGCAAACGGATTCTTTTTGGGCTGCCAACAGTAGGTCGTCAACTAGACTGCGGGAAGGCGACTGTGGCATGAACGAACTAATGTTGCTTCAGCATCTCCAGTCATGTCAGCGCGTATTAAATCGCTTTGTTCTACCACGCTGTCGGCGTCGACACGATTCCAAAAACAGACAAAACCTGTGCCACGCGATCGACCAGTTGCAGCGTCCACGGTTATACGGGCATATCGTAAGGGCCCAAATTTACGGAACCTGAAGTGGCGACGATAAAACCCAGTATGAGTACATGACCCACAGGCCGGACAAGGCTGGAGCTTACAGTGACCGTAGCTCATCCTCTGTCGCGAGGAAAGGCAAATTCCTTACGAAAAGGGTTGTTCCGGCTTCTGGTTGCGGTAGGCTGGGCTTCGCTTTCTCCTCGTCGCCGACGTCTTCCTCCCTTCCTTCGTGATCTAGATCAATAATGGAATTTTCTCCATCATCATTTTCGGCCGGTTCCTCCTCAGGGTCCTGCAAGCTTTCGGTGTCGGTGTTGGCTCCTTGCTCGTCCTGGGAGTCCGATCCTATCTCTTCGTCCAAGTCTTTTTTCTCCTCCTCCCATTTGGCTTTGCTCAGCGCCCAGTCAACGGCGATTGTCCTCCCAGAATCGTCATGTTCCTCCTTCGCTTCGGCTAGTTTTTTCTCTTCTCTACGAACCTTTTTCTTTTTTTGCTTGTCCTTGATGAGGTCGCTAGCAAAACCTGCGCGCACCTGCATTCCGTTGCATGCATTCATGGCCGTTTCTGCCTCCTTCTTGTTCCACATCCATACAAATGCAAAGCCTTTCCCGCGAAGTGGTGCGGATGGTTCGCCACCTTCAGCCTTAACATGGTTGTCCGCGTCGATTCGAGGCATGTCGATGGAATATATTGATCCGTGAGGAAGGAAGACGGCGCGTAAATCTTGCTCCGTAATATTAAAAGGAAGATTCCGTACGATGAGACGATTTGCGCGGCTTGGCATTGGGGCGGACGCATGGGGCACCTTTGCTGCACCTTCGAGATGCTTTTTCAATGTGACGGAAAGCAGAGCGCCTTTGAAGACGTGAGAGTGCAGTTTGTTCACAGCATCTTGCGCCGTAGCAGGAGAGGAAAACAAAACATGCGCTAAAACATGATGAGCGCAGATACCCGGCGTATAGATGCGGAGACGAACCCGTCGACACGTCTTCGACACCATTGTCACGCTTAATGGGCCACTGCACCTCCCCAGCACCCTGGTACTTGCGAATTTTCTTCCAAAGGCCCTTTGAATCCACAGGGGGGAGGCCAGAGATGACGACTGTACGAATGGCAAGGGGGTCCCGTGAAAGGGTAGGTACGTGGCGCTTGGGTCGTGGCGCAACACCTTCAGCTTCTCGCGATGGGGATGAAACAGAGGCTCTGTCTCCTCTTTCCGCCCGACTTGGCTAAAGTCAATATTCGACAACTATTCTTGACGAGGCAAAGCACGCAAGCATACTTTGTTCGCTGCCCATTCTATGCGCAGCTTGCGCCCATCAAGAGTGATTCCATCCGTGGAGGCGCTGTCGAATGCCGCTTTGGCGTCCTCGGGGATAGCAAAAGACACATAACCGACACCCTTGGACGCATCCGTTCCATGTTCGAGGACAACAAATGCCGAGCGCACTGGGGCAATGTCAGAGAAAAGGGTCTTCAAATCGGTCGATGTCGCAGTGTATGGAAGATTGGACACGAAGAGCGTAGACCTGTAGGGCATCGAAATTACTCGGTTGGGGAGAGAGAAAATGGCACGACAAACCCATGAGATTTGAGGGTTTCTCCCTGATCTCTGTCCTTTTGTTTGCCAAGTGTCGACGACGACATGAAGTCTTGACTCTGCCACTCGACGAGATTCGTCGTTCTCAAAAATTAGCAGTACAATTATGTAATATCCACTCGTCATCCTCACACGCACTCCCGCCCAGCTAGTTTGCCCCTCTCCCTGCACCATTCTCACAGTCCCCGGCCCTGAGTTGAAGTTGCATGCCTCGGTATATCAATTATCTGAACTATCATCATCTTTTGTTTTTCGGCTATGATAACAGGCGAAACTCGAAAGTGATTTTTTGCCGAAATCGGTGTCCTTTTAGAGCATTTCCTTCTGAATATCTTCGCCTGGTCCGTTTCAACGCCTACAACTTTCAGGTGTCGCCGATCACCGAAATACTGAATATTATCATCGAGGTAATGGCCGGAGTCTTCTCTATTTTTGCGACCGCAACAAAGGGGATTAAACAAGGCGTGGCAAGTGAGTAATACCTACGCAAACGCGTCACGGTTTACTAAATGGCCCTCAGAAAAATATCTCGTCGGAAGCAGTGATATCAATATGTGTTGAAGATGCTAGACAAGCCCACACCCTCGGAGGCTCGAATGGCCGCTGCACAGATCTAAAAGCTACGCTTATTGTCGACGATAAAGTGAGGGAGTCAAGGATAAGATGCTTGGCGTAGACGATTGAGTGTCCAGCATCGATAACAGAGTGACGGGCATCGGTAGTAGGATAACCAGGCGTTGATGACGAGTGAGAGTGGTCGAAGGCAAGGTCGCGATGGTCATCGGTGGTACGCGAAACGTTACTCCTCAGTCAGAAAATATGCTGATCGTGGACATAATACTTGATGTAGAGACTTAGGCATTCTCGTAAGGACCCACTGACGACAGGACCCTCGTAAATGGTTCTTCTAACCAGATCCATGCACGGCTCACAACATTGCGTGCAGTGCCTGGTCCATTCGGGGGAGTGCCTTCATCCTGACTTAAGGCCAGTTCAGGGAAGAGTGCCCTCTGATTTGTGGCTCGTTATCTATTTCCGTGGAAAATATCGATCTGCCAGTTCCAAAATCGCCACTGTAGGAATAGACAAGCTTCGATGCTTTACCTTTTATTTCGACCTCGTGATACCAACACTGGTACGACCTATGTATGTCTAATATAAGTTTACCTCGGTGAGGAAATATCACGTCTCTCTGTTACTTCCTGTAATATTATACCCGGAAATATGTGGATACTCGGTCCCCAGCACGCAGGAAAGGAAGTTAAATGCTGTGAAACGTGAGCAACTGACTATAGTACAACTCAAAGAATGGACACTAGATACTGAAATCATAGGATTCGAAGCGCGGTAAAAGTCCGCACCTTCAACGAAGGCCTAGACCTTGCTGTAAATAAAATAAAATTTCTGCCCGCGAGGAAAAGAAAAGCCAGCAGAAGTAGATAACGGTAAAGCGGCCCGGTATGTACAAAAAGGGAAAGTGTCCGTCGGAACGGTTTTGCTCATTCCCCTCACATACGCTCATACGCTCCCAACACTTGTGTTCAGTTCTTACGAAACCTTGCAGTCTTTTTTTAAAAAAAAAGGGAAACACATTCCAGCTCCCCAATAAATTTTTCCTTCCCTTCGTCGATGTTCGCATTCGGCGCTCTTAAAAGTTGGCACACGACAAATACCCAATGTTGGAATTGATAAGAGCTTATCTGGAGCTTATCGCCCTTATCAACGACAGCACGTCTCCAGCTGAAATTGCGACAACTGCTCTTGAACCTTTTTGCCAATTTGTTTTCGTCAAATGCGCTGTGCTAACCATATCAACTATAGTTCTGTCTGACCGCAATGCCACTGTCCACCCACGCCACTGTTCTGTGGAACAATCGACTCTCACACCACCCACCGCAACGGCATTGGAGGGAGATAACAAAAATGGTGGTCTAGCATTTCTTGGCAGTCCCCGCCTGTCTGTCGTGTACTACGATGTTGATAAGGTTCACGGCTACTTGCCAGTTGCGCGTACCTGAAGAATCATTGAATTGACATAAATTAGCGTCCCCGTTGCGTCTTTGGGGCTTCTTGGACCGCCCTTTCTCCCGCGAAAGGCTCAGGTGTTAGAACCCTTTGTCACTTGAGTGTCCTCCCGCATATCACATCGTGAACATTCTGCTATGTCTTCTGCCAATCAGCCAGTCCTACCTCAGGGTGCTGGATACGGCGTCGGTGCGTCGTAAGCTTCGTTCCCGCTGTTGAAAACTTATCGATGGTGTATCTGGGGGAGTCAGTCGTCGGTACGTCTGTCGCCTTACTTCTCTTACCCGGACTCTGAAAGTCAACTATTTGCTCAGGCATTGGCCTGTTCTTCAGTGCCTTTATGATATGCCTGACTGCAATCCAGGCGCGGTACACGGCGTATTCCCCTAAAAGTACGGAGGAATTCAGCAGCGCGTCTCGTAGCGTTAAGCCAGGCCTTATCGCATCGGGGATCGTGTCCGCCTGGACATGGGCAGCCACGCTCGTAAGTTTTCCCGTTGATTCCACATACACCACCTTTGGTAGATTGACGTCATGCGTGCTCTGAAGCTCCAATCTAGTGCCGTGGCATACAAATACGGCATTTCTGGCCCGTGGTGGTATGGTGCTGGCGCAACGGTTCAGGTTCTTCTCTTTGCACAAGTCAGCGTTACAGATATGATATTCCCTTTACGTAACCTGACCAGCTTTGTTGGATCAGCTCGCGGCCAAGCTCAAGCTGAATGCCCCATATGCGCACACCTGGCTGGAGATAGTTCACGCCCGATGGGGACGTGTCGCTCATCTCGTATTCATGGTCTTTGGGTCGGTGGTGTTTACATTGCCGCCACTTGACAATTATCGCTGACATGTCGAGTTTAGGCTAGCAACAAATGTCATCGTTTCTTCCATGCTTATCCTTGGTGGTTCAGCAACAGTAACAGTTTTAACTGGCATGCATACCATCGCCGCGTGCTTCCTTATCCCGCTCGGTGTGGCCATCTACGTCGTCGTTGGTGGCATGCGAGCGACGCTTCTCTGCGATTAGTGAGTTGACCATAGGCCAACACAAACGTGTCATCTGGGCTAATACACTCCTTTGATAGCACACATACAACTGTCCTGTTTTCTATCATTCTCACGTTCATCTTCACTGTCTATGCCACTTCCCCTAAGATTGGCTCCCCCGCGAAGATGCATGAACTACTGACGGAGGCTGCGGTGTTGCGTCCCGTGTCTGGCAACGCACATGGCTCGTATGTCACTATGCGGTCGAAGAATGGGCTCATTTTTGGCGTGATCAATATCATTGGCAATTTCGCAACGGTCTTTCAGGACCAAGCCTACTGGCAACGTGCCATAGCAAGTAAGCCAGCGAGCACAGTGAAAGCATATCTACTTGGTGGCCTCGCATGGTACGGTCACGGAACTTTCTATGCCTATGTCATCATCTAATCCGTCGTCAGGTTTGCCATTCCTTTCTCCTTTGCCACCACTCTTGGCCTGGCTGCTGTTGCCCTCACTGGCGATCCCGCTATGCGGAAGCTTACGGCTGCAGACGTATCTGCTGGCCTTCCCGCTTCCGCTGCCGCAGCGGCGCTTCTAGGAAAGGCAGGGGCTTCCATACTCCTGATCTTACTTTTCTTGGCCGTCACCAGCGCGTCATCGGCAGAGTTGATTGCCGTTTCTTCAATTTTGACTTACGATATCTATAAGGTAGCTTGCTTGAAATTATGGACAAGCGCTTTTCTCATGGAGGATTTTCGTAGAAATATATGAACCCGCACGCAACCGAAGCACAGGTGCTGAAGGTTTCGCATGCGATGGTGAGTCGCTCGATCACATTGCATGCTTTCTTGTCTGAATGGCGTTTCCAAGGTTGCCTTCTTTGCAGTTTGCATGGGCCTTGCAGGGCTCATCTTCTTTTATATTGGCATCTCGATGGGTTGGCTTTACGTACGCTGTCTTTGATGCTCTCCACCAAAATAATGCTGAAGGGCGCCGACAGACATTCATGGGTGTAATTCTCGGCTCGGCTGTCGTCCCAATTGCACTTTGCATTACCTGGTCGCGTGCAAACAAGTGGGGTTGCATTGGGGGCTCTGTTGCAGGTTTCTTCGCGGGCCTTATTGCATGGCTCGTCACCACAAGTTCGCTCAACGGAGGAGTCATCAATGTCACTACGTCTGGGGGCGATTACGAGATGCTTGCGGGAAATCTTGCGTCGATTGGTGTTGGTGGAATTATCTCGGTAGCAGCTTCGCTCATTGTAAGCAAGTTACCAATTCTCCTGTGACTGTGCTGAGTTTACCTTGACGGACAGTGGCCCGAGGACTTTGATTTTGAGTCAACACGTGTGTTGAATATCAGGGCTCCTGTATCGACAGAAGCAAAGGAAGGACCATACGGTGATGAGAAGGCCGACGAGAAGGAACCAGAGAAGGACCGTG
>Ga0137390_10001734_pt1 | contig 16704 bp, 15 predicted proteins | sample 15con2h24AmetaG_FD_104937 | JGI IMG/M metagenome (GOLD analysis project Ga0137390, IMG submission 104937) | Vadose zone soil microbial communities from Angelo Coast Range Reserve, California, USA - 15con2h2.4A metaG | ecosystem: Environmental > Terrestrial > Soil > Vadose zone > Saprolite... | reverse complement strand
TTTTCTGGCGTTATGCGAACGATTTCACTGAGCGTGGCGCCGATGGAAATAGGTTCGCGATAAGGACGCGGACTGGTCATGGCGTCAAAGGTATCCGCTAGAGCGATGATTCGTACCGGCATGGGAACGTCGTCCATGACGAGTCCGTCGGGATAACCCGAGCCATCTCCGCGCTCGTGATGCGAACGCACGATTTCCGGGATGCGCGGCCAGGGGAACTGTACCCCACTCACAATCTGATGACCGACGACCGTGTGATCCGCCATCTCACGGAATTCTTCCGGGTCAAGCGCAGTGGGCTTGCCGAAGAGGTGCTTGTCTACCGCAACTTTGCCGATATCGTGCAAATATCCCGCGGAGCGAAGCGCGGCAATGTCGCCCGGTTCCAGGCCCATCGCTTCGCCTATTCCCGAGGCGTAGCGTCCAACGCGTAGTGAGTGACCGTGAATGTCTACGTGCTTGATGTCGATGGCGGTGGCGAAAGCTTCCAGTGCCGTGTCGTAGAACCCATGGAGAGATCCCAGCAGCCGGAGATTCTCCGAAACCCGCTGAGCCAACGTTTGAGTGAGCGCATGATTGTGAATCGCCAATGCTATGTAGTGACACAACAAATCGAGAGCCTCAAGCTCGTCGATGTCGTAAACAGCGTCGCCATCGCGACGGCCCAATGCCACCATCCCGACAAGTTTGCCCGCGATTTTCAATGGAGCAATGCACTTGAAAAGCTCGGGAGCAACGTTGCCATTGGAACTAAGATAGACGTCAGAGACGCCCGCGTTCAGGATGATTGGCCCGCGTGCGGATTGCAGAGCGTGGAAGTGTCTCGGTAACAGCGGAATGACCGCCGGCTCCGGCATCAGGGCGAACCCATCCGAAGCAATGGAGGTGAGAAGGGAAGGCCGGTCACCATAAGTAAAGAGCGCAGCTTCCCGCGCCCCGCCCGCTTGCAGCACGGCGGAGAGCATGGCGCGCGCGCTCTGCGGAAAGTCGCGCTCGGCCGTCATCTGCGGGCCGAGATCAGACAACGCTTCTACTGTCCGCAAGAGCCTTCGAAAATTGTCTTTCTGCACTGCCACCAGTTGTGGGAGCAGAAAACCAGAGCAGAAAGAGAGTAACACGCTGGTTAAGTGCTAGTGACAACGAGCCTAGTAGCTAGAAATGTTCCCTGAGATTGGCGAAAGTCTCCACTACCAGCAAGCGGCTCGGTGCTTCCGCCGTCACGAGTTCTTCGTGCTCCAGAATCCAAGTGTCGCCGTGGGGCACGAATACGGCGTTGAGGCCTGCCGCAAGCGCGGGATTGATGTCGGACTTGGGACTGTTTCCAATCATCCACGTAGAATCGGGAGGCAAGGCATATTGGGAAACTACTTCTCGATACGTTGCAGCATTCTTCTCCGCGACTATCTCGACGGCAGAAAAATGTTCTCTCAGTCCCGAGCGCTCAACTTTGCCGGACTGTTCAGCGATCGCGCCCTTGGTCATCAAGATCAATCGATGCCGTCCAGAAAGGTACCGCAGCGTTTCTGGCACTTCCGGCATAATCTCGACCGGATGCTCTGCGATGGCATGAGCGAACCCCGCGACGGTTTTGTGTAAAGCAGGTGTGAGTGGCTCGACCGCTAAACGTTCGAAGGTTTGCGCCAAGGCATGAGCGAAGCTGTGCAACCCATATCCATGGCTGATTATGCACTCACGCTCCACATCGTCCAGAACCGCGCGAACCTGTTCCGGAGAATATTCGTGGTGGTTCAAAAAAGATATGAAACTAGTGATGGCGCGTTCGAAATAGATGTTGTTTTCCCACAGCGTGTCATCGGCGTCAATGAGCAGGGTTTGCGCGCTGTTCAATTTTGTCGGCAGTGCCATCCTGAAACATCATAAATGTCTAGTGTTAATTGGCAAGATGCGGAGAAGATGGACACGGAGATTGCTCTGTTAGAATCTAACTGTTCATGACGATCCCAGGCTCGGTAGTTCCTCTGCTGATTTTTTCTCTCACAATGGTTTCGGGTTCCGCACAGAAGATTTCCAAACCGCAGACCCCTCGAGTGATGACTGGCTCCGCGGCCAAGGGCGCGGCATCGGCCGGAATGCAGGTCGCGCCTGATCTCGACCAGCGGTTGGCCCGCTTCCGCAGGGTGCGGATGCCGTTCCAATCTGCAGGGCTCAATGCGCGTGAGCAGAAATTAGTCAATAAGCTGGTGGACGCGTCACGCTATCTCGAGGAAATTTTCTGGCGTCAGATCGATCCGGAAGCTTTGACCCTTTATCAATCTTTGGCCGGCAGCAAAAGCCCGAGAGATCAAAAATTGCGGCGCTACCTGTGGATCAATGCTTCGCGATTCGACCTGCTTGACCAAAATAAGCCCTTCGTCGGCACTGCATCGATGCCACCTGGGCGAGGCTTCTACCCTCAGGGGCTTACTCGCGAACAGATCGAGCAGTACGTAAAAGATCATCCGGAGAAGAAGGCAGAAATCTACAGTCCCACCACTCTCGTTCGGTGGCATGGCGATCAGCTTGAGGGGCTGCCTTACCACATTGCTTATCGGTCATTCCTGGAGCCGGCAGCCCGGGATTTGCGCGAAGCAGCAACATTGAGTGCCGATCCGGCTTTTGCGAACTTCTTGCGGCTGAGGGCAGACGCGCTTCTCAGCGATGACTATCTCAAAAGCGACCTGGCTTGGCTGGACCTGAAAGACCCGAAATTCGACATAATTTTTGCTCCTTACGAAACCTATGAAGATGGCCTGCTTGGTGTGAAGGCTTCCTACGGCGCCGCAGTGTTGATCCGCAACCCGCAAGAGAGCCAAAAACTCGCGCTGTTTCAAAAGTACGTAGCCGATATTCAAGACACTTTGCCTCTTGCTCCGGAGGATCGGCCGTCCAAGCGTGGCCTGGAAACTCCTATGGAAGTGATGGACGCTCCCTACCGCGCCGGTGACCTGCGGCATGGGTATCAGGCAGTCGCCGACAATCTGCCGAATGATCCGCGCGTTCATGAGCAAAAAGGTAGCAAGAAAATATTTTTTAAGAACTTCATGAATGCCCGCGTCAATTTTGTGATCCTGCCAGTGGCCAAGCGGATGTTGAGGCCGGAACAAGCGGCGAAGGTTTCCGGAGAGGGTTACCTCCTGGCAACGATTTTGCATGAGATGGCGCACGGACTTGGACCTGCGTTCGCGCGCGCGGCAGCCGGCAAAACAGATATTCGTGAGGCGATTGGCCCGGTCTTTGGAGGTTTGGAGGAGGCCAAGGCCGATGTGGTAGGAATGTTCGGCTTGAAGTGGCTAGTGGACCACGATGTATTGCCTAAAGAGAAGCTCGAAGAGTACTACGCATCATATGTTGGAGGAATTTTCCGCACTGTCCGTTTTGGCGCAGCGGAAGCTCACAGCCAGGCCGAGCTGATGGAGTTCAATTATCTCTCTGAGCGTGGTGCCATCCAACGCGAATCGTCGGGACGATATTCGATCGATTACGCGCGCATGCCGCAAGTCCTGGCAGACTTGGCGAAAGAACTTCTGGAAATTGAAGCCACCGGGGATCGTGAGCGTGCAGAAAGCTGGTTTAAGAAGTATACGGTCATGACACCGGAGCTGCAATCGTCGTTAAAATCCGCGGCAAATACGCCGGTTGATATTGATCCGGTTTTCTCGTTCCCCGAGAGGGTCAGATAGAGGCAAGTATCAGCCTCGCGATTCAATCTACAAAATCCACGCGGGCAGCATGGGGGATGATCCCTGATTTGTGTCCCATGTCCAGCAGCCGGCGCACAGCCTCACGGCCATCGCGGCCGTAATCGAGAGTGCGTTCGTTCACATACATACCCACAAACTGGTCGGCGAGATGAGTATCGAGATCGCGAGCAAACTGTATGGCATAGGCCAGAGCCTCTTCGCGATGATCGAGCGCGTATTGAATACTTTCGCGTAGCCCTGCGGCTACCCTGGACGTCAAGGCCGGCCCTAGACTGCGGCGAATGGCGTTTCCTCCTAGCGGCAACGGCAGTCCTGTTACCTTCAGCCACCACCTGCCCAGGTCCACGATGCGATAGAGCCCAGACTTTGAATAGGTCAGCTGTCCCTCATGAATAATGAGGCCGGCGTCGTACTTGCCGTCGAGTATCTGCGGAATGATCTGATCGAAGTTGACCACCTCAGTCTCGACTCCCGGCGCAAAAAGTCGAAGAGCCAGATAAGCGGTAGTCAGCGTCCCAGGAATCGCGATACGTTTGCCTTTGATCTCGCTGGGTGAGTAGGCGCGGTTGGCGACAATCATGGGGCCGTAGCCTTCGCCTACACTGCCTCCACTGGGCAACAGAGCATAATTGTTTTGGATATAAGGGTATGCGTGGAAGGATATAGCAGTGACGTCGTATACGCCCTCACCTTCCATTGCTTTTCGATTGAGGCTCTCGATATCGCACAGGGTGTGCTGGAAATGTAGTCCGGGCGCTCGGACCTTGTTGGTCGCCAGCCCGTAGAACATAAAAGCATCGTCGGAGTCGGGACTGTGCGCAACCGTAATTTCGCGGATCGGCGTGGATGTGGTGTCCGCAGGAAATTGCTGCGTTATTTTTTCCGGGGGTGCCCCAATTGTCGTCATGAGTGAGCCTTGTGAGCGCGTTGCCAGCCGGTAGCTATGGCGGCGGCCGCCATAATCTTGATCACTTCAGCAAAAACAAACCAGTAAAGTCCAAAACGTACTGCCTGTGCAAATGAATGAGTGAATGTAACTAGCCAGGAAATTCCGCTGGCAAATAGCACAACTTCGGCCAGCAAACCAGCTACAGCAGCACGCGTGAAAGTTTTCTTGCCCCGCTCCATGATCCAACCTGCCAGAGCCGCTACCAATGGATATGCCAGCAGGTATCCGCCCGTGGGACCCAGAAGTTGAGCCACCCCGCCGAGGCCAGCGGGATTGAATACCGGCATGCCAACCGCTCCTTCAACCAGATAAAGCGCCAGCGCGGCGAAGCCGCGCCGGCTTCCCAACGTCAGCCCCACCAGCAAGACACCAAAATTCTGCAGGGTCAAAGGCACAGGAGTGAACGGCAATGGCAGAGTAAGGCGTGCGCATAAGGCGACGAACAAGCTCGCGCCAGCGACCACCGCGATTTGCAGCGCCCACTCGAGGCCGCGATCATGACGGCTCAGGATTTGAGTAGCCGTTTTCTGCATTTAATTATTCTCCCAATCGACTAAAGAGGCAGAGATCTACAGCCCACCGGCTTCGCGTTCGCGCTCCACCTCGAGCGATGCCTCCTTCTTCATATGGCGGCGCACACGCAGATAAAGAACTATGCCCGCCAACAGCACCGCACTGCTGCTGGAGGCCAGAATCAGAAACCACCACATCATCCGCACGAAGCCTAGGATATCAAAAGGAGGCGAGGCGTGCCGGATCGGGCAGGCCAGCTTAATCTATTCGAGCTGCTGCTTTGACCAAAATTCGCCGGAAGTTATGACGGGAACGATTTCAAAGTCGATCAAGTCGCTCCAGCGGGCCACCCAGACTTTCAGTAGTTTCGGATGTGGAGCTTCCATCAGTTGGAAACAGCGAGCGCCTTCCGAATCAACCCAGCTCGCGTGGTAAGAAACGTCCTCCGGCAACATTCGGCCGTTCCGGCTGAAACGCTGTCCTATTGGTCTCGCGTCTTGTTGCTTGAAACGCTCAATCACCATGAACAACATGACTAGGAGTTGATCTCCAGCTCTCAGCCACACCAGCGCTAGATTGTTTCATTTCTGATTGCCAGTGACCGACTTACTCGCTTGAAGGAATGCATCCACATTGCTTTTGTCCACCAGCGAAGATCCGGTATCCACAAAAGCCGGAATGGGGGCAAAACTGTCTTTCGACCAATCCACATCCAGAGTCTTCAGTTTGTGGTGGTAGAGGTCATCCAACATTTTCAGGCCAACGAAGGACATTGTGTAAGGCTTCTGCGAGATCGTAGCGGCAATTACGCCTTTCTGAATCCAATCCAGCGTATCGGGATCAGTGTCGAAGGCCATAATGATTTTGTTCTTCACACTGTTATTGCTGAGCACAGTGGCTATTTCTTTGCCGGCCTGCGCCTCCAGACAGACGAATGCGTCCACTTTGTCTTTTTCCTTTCCAATAATCGTGGTTGCCGTATCGAACGCAATTCGCGGATCGCCCTGGATATCGACCACCCGCACGATTTTGATTTGTGTATTCTTTTCCAGGCCGTCGCGATATCCGCGCAAACGCTCTTCCATATTGGCCTGGCTAGGCATTGTAAATACCACTACGTTGCCCTTGTTCTTCAGTTCCTGGACAAGGCGCTGTCCTCCCATCAATCCTGCCTGGTAGTTGTTGGTTCCGATGAAGAACAGCCGCTTACTCAAGGGCGCATCGGAATCCATCGTAATGACCGGGATTCCAGCGCCGATGGCGCGGTCAATGTCATCCTTCATCAACTTGGGATCAGCCACCGAAATCAGGATGCCGGTCGCCTTTTGCTGTACGGCTTGCTGAAAAGATTGCTGCTGGGCTTTGGCATCATAGCTGTCCGGACCCGCGAACTCGGCCCGCACCTTGAGTTGGGAAGCGGCCTGCATAAAACCTGCTCCCGCCGTCTTCCAATACGGCACCTGAAGGTTGGCGGAGATGATGTAATACTTTTCATCAGCATCGTGGCGCGATCCGCAACTTAATAGAGGGAGAAGCAGGATGCTGAAAAGGAACAAGGCAACGAGCTTGGACTTGTTCATTGGATCCTCCTGAGAGCGACCGACGCGAGCATCCTGCGTCGGGACGCCAAGGCGGTACGCATTCTAAACCCAGGCCGAAACAAAAGAAAGAAATCGATGGGAAGCAGCAAGGCGACGAAAATCTACACCCCAACCGGGAATGGCTTGGTGTGAGTTTCCGTGCTCAAAGACAAACCGGCGAAGCGTCCTTGCAACAAAGACATGAGTCCCGTGTACCAGTAGCCGAGGACGAACAAGATCAGGAAAGGTACGGTAATGTAGTTCTCATTGACCACAGCATAGTAGACCGTCAGAGCGAAGTAGTCGCCAATCAGAAGCTCCAACCAGGGCACCCAGCCCAAGCGGCGCCGGTATTTTTTGGCTCGCATGCGGTCGATTTTCGATTCCACACGATATTTTGGAGTACGGGCAAACTCGGTTTGCTTACCCAAGAGCGCCTCTAGAACCGCGCGGGTGTTGGTGATACTCAATCCGATTCCCAATGCCATAAGAAAGGGCAAATAGAGTAAAGCCCGAGGCCACGTTTTCGGAAAAAGTTCCCTTTGAGAGACCAGGTAGAAACTCGAAATGGAGAAGGTTGACGCCAGAAATAATGGCAGATCGATATAGAGCATCTGGAACCATCCCTGGTAGAAGCGGATGACCATAGCCGGCAGCAGCAGTACCGACAGCACAATCATCAAGGGATAGCTGAGATTTGCCGTCAGATGATACCAAGCCTCAAGTTTCACCCGGAACGGCTGGTTGCTCTTCAGCACCTGGGGCAGAATCTTCTTTCCCGTCTGGATAAGGCCCTTGGCCCACCGCGCTTGCTGGGTCTTGAAAGCTGTCATCTCAATGGGAAGCTCAGCCGGACACTCCACGTCCTGCAGGTAAATGAATTTCCAACCTTTGAGCTGCGCTCGATAAGAGAGATCAGTATCCTCGGTGAGCGTATCGTGCTGCCACCCTCCAGCTTCCTCGATAGCGCGGCGTCGCCAGACGCCAGCCGTTCCATTGAAGTTAAAAAAAACATTGCTGCGCGCGCGCCCAGAATGCTCCAACACAAAATGGCCGTCGAGCAGAATCGCTTCAACTTCCGTGAGGAAGGAATAATGGCGATTGATATGACTCCATCGCGTCTGCACCATGCCAATCTTTGGATCGGTGAAATGGTGAATAGTGCGAAGCAGAAAATCTTCCGGTGGGACGAAGTCGGCGTCAAAGATAGTGATGAACTCTCCTTGGGCACCTTTCATCCCTTCCGCTAGAGCGCCTGCCTTGAAGCCCTCGCGGTTAACCCGATGGTGATAGGTGATCGGATACCCACGACCCGCATAGTGCTCGACCAGACCGCGGGCCACGGCGACCGTCTCGTCGGTCGAGTCATCCAGCACCTGGGTGTCCAGTTTGTCCAAGGGATAATTCAACCGGCATATTGCTTCGAGGAGCCGTTCCACCACGAACTGCTCATTGAAAATGGGAAGCTGGACCGTCACCCGCGGCAGCTCAGAAAAATGTCCCGGCGGATCTACCGTGCGGTTTTTCTTGTTCTTGTAGTAAAGATAGACCAGCACGTAGCGATGCACGCCATACGACGCCAATAATGTCAGCACAATGAAATAGGGAATCAACAACGCCATGTCGAAAGAGTTGGCGTGATACAAACCCTGGAAAGTTTTGTCGAAGAAATGCTGTCGAATGTATTGCCCAAGACCTCGCGTAACTGCAATCAGGGCCAGAGCGGAAAACGAAATCGGCAGGCTGATCAGGGGGGAGTCCTCGTCAGTCAGGTCGGACAAGCCAACCGGAAACCTTTATTGTACCTGAAAGCCGAGTGCCGACTTGTCGGCAGAGGCACGTAAGCACCTGTTCTTAGAAGAAGTTGCAGGTAGGACTTAATTCAGAAAATAGGTTCGATACAGGGTATCGCGCTGCACCGGTTTGAAACCGGCGTCGCGGATAATGCGTCGCAGTTCTTCTTCGGTGGTGCAGTTGGTGACACCGGCGGAGCGCACAACGTTCTCTTCTAGCATGACGGAACCAACATCATTGCCACCAAATAGCAGGCCGAGTTGGCAGACCTTCAATCCTTGCGTAACCCAGCTTGACTGCACATTCTTGAAGTTCGACAGGAAAAGTCTGGAGATCGCCAACACTTTCAAATACTCGACGGCAGTAGCCTCGTCCCAGTGACGTCCCCCGAGCGCGGTGTTGGCGGGCTGAAAACTCCACGGAATAAATGCCGTGAACCCGCCAGTTTCTTGCTGAAGATCATAGAGCCGCTGAAAATGATTGACGCGGTGCTTGAAGGTTTCGCCGACTCCGAACATCATCGTAGCGGTAGTCTTCATGCCCAGTTGATGAGCCGTACGGTGGACGTTCAGCCAATCCTCGGTAAGACACTTCAGACGGGCGATCCGATATCGAACTTCGTCATCCAAGATTTCAGCACCGCCGCCCGGAATGGAATCCAGACCGGCATCTCTCAATTTCGCGATGGTGTCGTGGATGCTCAATTCGCTGTACTCCGCGATGGCAATAATCTCCGACGCTGAGTAGCAGTGCAGATGAACCTTGGGAAAACGCTGTTTGATGCCACGCAACATCTTTTCGTGCCAATCGATCTTGAGATCGGGATGCAAGCCGCCTTGCATCAGCACTCCAGTGCCACCAAGTTCTACCGTCTCTTCTATCTTGTCGAAGATAGTGTCGAAGTCGAGGATGTATCCCTCTTTCGCTTTCGGTCCTTTCAAAGGCCGGTAGAAGGCGCAAAAGGTGCAGTATTCCGTGCAAAAGTTCGTGTAATTAATGTTGCGGTCGATGATGTACGTGACCACACCCTCGGGGTGCAGCTTGCGGCGTTGCGCGTCGGCTTCCATGCCCAGTCCGATCAGATCGTCTGATCGAAACAGGTCGAGAGCTTCTTGTTTGGTTAAGGACATGATCTCTAGCACGATTCTAGCGGAGGCGGCGCGCTTATTCAAAACGCGGCTTGAATTTCAGGCGATTCTTCGAACGGCAACGTCGCTCGAACTTTCCTCCGCCGTCTTCCTGCGATACCGCAAGTATCCGACCAAAGTGAATATCCCGGCAACCACGGCCAATCCAATCAGGGTGTATAGAGCTGGTTCGTAGTACTTCGCAAAGAAACGGACTATGTGATTCCCGTAATGCGCTCCCAGGCCAGCAACGATAGTGAAACGTATCCCGCGTCCCAGCGCGAGTGCGCCCAGAAACTTCTTTTTAGAATATTGCAATGCCCCCGCAGCCAACAGGAAGGGCACGATGGGGAATGGCGGCGGCAGTATGGCGGGCACGGCCACAGCCCAAAATCCCCAGCGCTCAAAGCGCTCATAAACTTTCTCAGCTTTTTTCTTGGGCAGCTTCCTTTCGAAAGCCTCCTTGCCGCCTTTTCGAGCCAATCCGTATGTTATATAGCCGCCGATCAAGGCTCCGACGGTCGCCATAGCCGCGTAGTACAGCCACCACGATCGTTGATGGGCCGCCAGCCAGATGGTCAGCACGTCCATACTTCCCGGCAGAGGTACCACCGAATTATCGGCGATTCCCAAAAGGATTAATCCGGGGCCGCCCAGATGGCGCAACCATCGCCACAGTCGCGTGACCTTGAAAAATAAGAGGACAGCCGACATTCAGTTCCTTAGAAGCAGTCTTTCACCAATGAGTGGTACCAGAAGCCGCGAATCACTAGGCAATGAGCGTTTTTGCCACATTTACGAAGTTCAGACGCGGGGCAGCGGGCAGAATGCCGCATTCTTCAGCATAGCGAAAAAAAAGCTGCATTCCATCGAGGCACGCAGAATCGAGATAATAATGGATATTCTGACTGAGATAGCTTTTGATATCAGACTCGCTCAGGTCCATCCGCGGTGCCCACTCCTTAGCGATCCGCTCCAGATTTTTTGTCTGCACTCCATGATCACGAGACTCCTGAAATATTGATGCCAGATCGAGCGTCGGAGATAGATCTTTCAAGGCAGCCTGTCGCACGGCCCAAAAGGCGAAAACAAATGGCCGGCCAGTCAAGCGAATCCACTCTTCGGCCAGATCGTAGGTGAAGTAGCGCGAGCGGTCCACCTTCAAAGCGGGATCGCCAATGACCAACCCGGCATCATGCTGTTTGAACATCCGTTCGACATCCGGAGCCATCGTAGTGAAAGGTCTGCGGCCGCCCCACCACTTCGTGAACAGGATCTGCAGCAACACGACTGAAGTCAGAGAGGAAGAATCCACAGCTACCGTCTGGATTCTTTCAACCGGAACCTTGCTGACCAGCAGAATGGAACGCACCCCCTGTTTTGAAGCGATGGCTACTCCCGGCAAGATTAGCAGGTCCCCAATTGTGGCGTAGGCCGCAGCCGGAATGATGCCGATGTCCGCCGACCCATTTTGAAGAGCCGCGGCGCAGCTGGAGGGCAATGTATAGGAGACATCGAAATCTGAGCCGGAGCCGACGTGCTCGAAGTCCCACATCAGCGGCGCAGTATTAAGGTACGAGATGGCGGAAACTCGGAGTCGTCTCATGCAGCCTTTGTTTGATTTTAACAAACATGTGTGTCATCCAACCTTGACAGCATTTTTTCGAACTGTCAGAGTCCGCCTGTCGGAACATTCAGGAGGTTTGCCGTGGTGGGCGCAGTGCTCCCAATTCAGTCGACCGATACCCACGCAGTGGAGTGGCTGGCGCTATCGCTCACAGCCGGCCTAGGCACCAGCTTTCCCATACGCAATCGAATCATCAGCGGCCTATCCATTGGCGTCCTGGTCGTGGAGGCTGCCGAATACAGTGGCACGCGGATTACCGCGCGTTGCGCGCTGGAGCAAAATCGCGACGTATTTGCGGTGCCGGGGAACGTGACTAACAAAAATTCCTGTGGTCTCAATACGCTCATTAAACAAGGCGCCAAGCTGGTGGCAACCTGGGAAGATGTTTGGGAAGAACTCCCGCCAGATGTGCGGCTTGCGCTGGAACCCGCAGCCAGCCCTGAATCGGAAGCCGGACAAACTGCATCTCTATTCCAGGAAGGCGATCTTCCGCCTCACGAAAAAAAGATTCTTGCGCTGCTCAAGGCAGACGAAGCCACGCACATCGATGAGCTAGTGGAAAGACTAGAGCCGGCAATTTCGTCTTCTGAAATCTTTGCAGCGCTGTTCAAACTCGAGCTGGCAGGCAAAATCAAGCAGATGCCGGGAAAGAATTTTGTGAAGAGTTTCTAGGCAGGTTTCCGTTATCAGGATTAGTAAGAGTGCCGTATACGACAAGGTTGAAACTTGTTGACGCGACCGCATTCGTGCTAGCTTCGGGAAAGAACCCCTACAACTGAGGACACATTGGCCAAAGGTTTAGTCATCGTTGAGTCGCCCGCCAAGGCGAAGACCATCCAGAAATATCTAGGAAAGGGCTACACGGTCGAGGCCTCGCTAGGCCACGTCAAAGATCTGCCTAAAAGCACTCTTGGCGTCGACGTCAACAACGATTTCGAAACTGATTACATTGTCATTCCTGGCAAGGAAAAAGTTGTCGCCAGGTTAAAGAAATTGGCAGACGGTGCGGAAACTATCTACCTGGCCCCCGACCCTGACCGTGAGGGTGAGGCCATCGCGTCCCACCTGGCGGAAGAACTGGGCGGAAATGGAGCTGGTAGCAAAAAGAAAAAGAAGAAGACTGAAGCAAACGGTCGAATCCGTCGTGTCACTTTCAATGAAATTACGCAACGCGCAGTTCGAGAGGCGTTCGAGCATCCGCGTGATATCGACCGCCACCTGGTAGACGCGCAGCAGGCCCGACGCGTGCTTGACCGCCTGGTGGGATATCAAGTCTCGCCGCTGCTCTGGGACAAGGTACGTCGCGGTTTATCCGCAGGCCGGGTGCAAACCGTCGCATTGCGGCTGATCGTCGAGCGCGAACGTGAAATTAAAGCGTTCGACAAGGTCGAGTACTGGACCATCGATGCTCATCTCTCCGCAGCCAAGCCTCCCGCTTTCGATGCGCGTTTTGTAGGCAAAGGCGAAGAGAAGGTCGACGTTCCGAATGCCGAGGAAGCGGAGAAACTTCGCGCGGCGTTAGAGAATGCCGATTGGTTGGTTCGTACCGTCGATCGTAAGGAGCGTCGCCGCAATGCGACTCCGCCCTTCACCACCAGCAAGCTGCAACAGGATTCTTCCCGCAAGCTGCGCTTCAGCGTGAAGCGCACCATGATGATCGCGCAGCGGCTCTATGAAGGTGTCGAACTGGGCGAAGAAGGTCTCGTCGGTCTTATCACCTACATGCGTACCGACTCGACTCGAGTTTCCAATGAGGCGCTGACCGAAGTCCGGGAGTACATCACTTCTCAATACGGCGCACCATATCTTCCGGAAACGCCGAATACATATAAGGAGAAGAAGGCGGCGCAAGCGGCGCACGAAGCCATCCGCCCCACTTCCGCCTTGCGTCATCCCGACCAGATCAAACAGTATCTAAAAGAAGATGAGTACAAAGTTTACAAACTGATCTGGCAACGCTTTGTAGCCTCGCAGATTACTCCTGCAGTTTTCGATCAGACTAGCGTGGACATAGACGCGCAGTCTGGATCGGAGAAGTTTTGGTTCCACGTGACTGGCTCAGTGCGGAAGTTCGATGGTTTCCTCAAGGTTTACGAAGAGTCAAAGGAAGGCATAGATGAAGAGGATGAAGAACTCAAGCACAAGCTGCCGCCACTAGAGCCTGGACAGAAGTTAACCCTCAAGAGCCTGAATCCGGAGCAGCATTTCACCGAACCTCCGCCGCGTTACAACGAAGCTTCGCTGGTGAAGGAACTGGAAGAGCGCGGAATCGGTCGGCCTTCGACATATTCGGCCATCCTCAGCACCATTCAGGAGCGGCAGTACGTGCAAAAGTTGGGCGGGAAGTTTACACCCACGGAGATTGGCTTGGTAGTTACCGATCTGCTGGTAGCGAACTTCCCCGATATCTTCGACGTTCAATACACGGCTCGCCTCGAAGAGGAGTTGGACGAGATCGAAGAAGGCAAAGAAAAATGGACCGAAGCACTGGCCGACTTCTACAAGAAGTTCGAGAAAGATCTCCGTTACGCGCAAAAGCACATGGAAAATATCAAGCGAATGGAGAAGCCCACCGACGAGAAGTGCGAGCTCTGTAAGTCGCCGCTGGTTATCAAGTGGGGAAAGCACGGTTCCTTCTACGCTTGCAGTTCCTACGACAAGGAAGATCCGAAGAGCTGCACCTTCACCAAAGAGAATCCGATCAATTTGCCCGATCTGGATTCAGCCGATGTGCAGGAGACCACACAGGAAGAATATTGCGAGAACTGCGGCCGGATCATGGTTTTGAAGCGCGGGCGCTTCGGCCAGTTTATGGCTTGTACGGGGTATCCGGACTGCAAGACCACGCGCCGCCTCGACCAGGGCAAGAAAGTGCCCGACATTCCTTTGGATGAACTGTGTCCCAAGTGTGGCCGGAATATGATGATCCGCCACGGACGCTATGGAGAATTCACCACATGCAGCGGCTATCCAGAATGCAAGTACGTCAAACAGAATTTTATCGGGGTGAAGTGCCCGCTATGCAAAGAGGGTGAGTTGGTAGAGAAGAGGGCCCGCAAGGGCAATACTTTCTATGGCTGCGGGAACTATCCCAAATGCAAATTTACTTCCGCAAACAAACCGTTGCCTGAGAAGTGTCCAAGCTGCGGCTATGAATACCTGGTCGAGAAGACGCTGAAGGCCGGCCCGGTGGTTGCGTGTCCTAACAAAGAATGCGACTATGAACGTCCGGTAGAAGCAGCCCCGGTGGCGTAATCCAAATCCCTGTTTCGCCGAATTTCTCAATTCCAACTTAGGAGTTCTTATGCCAAAGAGTCCGACCACTGCCGATGCCCAAGTGATCCTTCAGCTTTACGACTTGCGCCGCGAGGCGGAGATGCGTAAAGCGCGCAGTTGGTGGTTCGGGTCGTTCTGGCCGCAGGGTGCCGACGATTTCATGAAGGTAATGAACGCGGTGGGCACGCCAGAGAACGCCTGGCTTCGACAAGTGGCCGGATATTGGGATATGGCCGCCGCCCTTGCGGTTCAAGGCGCCGTGAACCAGGAGCTATTTCTGGTTTCGAGTTTCAGCGGAGAAATGTTTACCGTCTTTGCGAAAGTCAGGCCCTTCTTAAAAGAGTTGCGGGAGAAGATCGGAAATCCAGAGCTATTGGCGAACATCGAAACCCTCATCAACGGTTCAAAAAAGGAACGCGAGCGTCTTAAGCAATTTGAGGTCAGACTTGCCGCCCGTCGCAAGCTGATGATGGAGGCGGCAGCGGCCAAAGCCAGCTAAATGCTCGTTTCTAGTTTCTGGTGTCCAGTTTCTAGAAACCAGAAACTAGAGACTAGAAACTAGAGACTATTTTTACTGCCTTATGCCGCTCCGCTTTCACGAGATGAATTCCCGGATATATTCGTCTTTCGAATGGGCCAACTCAGCGGCGTCGCCGTCCAGAATCACTTTGCCATCCCGCAGGATTAAAAAGCTCATGGGGACTTCGCCGTGTTCGCCGGGCGGCAGCGGCCGCATCTGGTTCGCTTTGCGATCAAAGTAGTGTGTGGCCATGATGAACGCATCCTGCAGCCGATGTGTGACCAGCAGCGAACTGGTTTTGTACACGTCACGCTGCTTTACGATCAGCTCAACAATAGTTGTGGAAGTGATCGGATCCAGCCCTCCCGTGGGCGAGTCGTAGAGCAAGACTTCGGGCTGGGTGATGATGGCGCGTGCGATCGCAACCCGCCGCCGCATTCCGCCGGAGAGTTCGGATGGAAACATGTCAATCGTGTTTTCGAGTTCCACGAAACTTAGTGCCTCTCGTACCCGACGCTCGATCTCCTCTTCCGACAAATCATGCTTTTCCATCAGCCGGAAAGCCACATTCTCCCGCACCGTAAGCGAATCGAAAAGAGCGCTCTCCTGGAATACGATCCCCACTTTGCTGCGTAGCTCGAAAAGCTCTTCTTCCGGCTTTTGCGTGACCTCTTCTCCCAGGAGGTAAATGCGTCCTGCGTCCGGCTTCAACAGGCCGATCGCCATTTTCAGAATCGTGCTCTTGCCGGAACCCGCAACCCCAAAAATAGCTTTGGTTTCCCCGCGAGGTAGGCGGAACGAGATTCCGTCGAGCACTTGTTTTCCCTGGAACGCAATGGATACATCTTCAAAGACGATTACCGGAGACTGAGATCCCTGAGTGCGGCTAGTTCGTTCTTCGACCGGTGTGGGAGGCGAAGACATGGCTTGATCCTGCGATCAGCGGTAACCGAAAACTGCCATCAAGAATTTTGTCGCGAAGAAGTCCACCAGCAAAATGAAAACTGAAGACGCGACCACCGCCTGGGTGGTTGCCCGGCCCACCCCTTGGGTCCCGCCGCGCGCCGAGAGTCCGTAGTAACAGCCCACGGTGGCAATGATGAAGCCAAAAAGCAGGGGCTTGGTCAGGCCGGTGAACACATCCTGGAATACCAGAGCCTGCCAGGCAGAACTCCAGTATTGGTGCGAGTCCATTCCGAAGATGATCGTGGAAACAATGCCGCCGCCGATCAGTCCCAGCAGATCTGAAATGATGGTCAGAAAAAAAAGCATGAAGATGGTTGCCACCACGCGCGGTGTCACCAGTTTCTTCATTGGATCCGTGCCCAAGGCTCGCATGGCGTCAATTTGGTCGGTTACGACCATACAACCGAGTTCACTGGCCATGCCGGAAGAATTCCGCCCCGCGACCATCAGTCCGGTGAGCACCGGCCCGAGTTCGGTGACCATTCCCACGGAAACCAATTGACCGATTAGTGACAGGGACCCGAATCTCTGCAAGGTGTGTGCGCTGTTCAATGCCAGCACCGCGCCGGTAAACAATCCGGTTAATACGACAATGGGCAGCGATCCGAAGCCGATGAGATCGGCTTGATAGACGATGTCAGCAAAATACCG
>Ga0137390_10001732_pt1 | contig 16707 bp, 17 predicted proteins | sample 15con2h24AmetaG_FD_104937 | JGI IMG/M metagenome (GOLD analysis project Ga0137390, IMG submission 104937) | Vadose zone soil microbial communities from Angelo Coast Range Reserve, California, USA - 15con2h2.4A metaG | ecosystem: Environmental > Terrestrial > Soil > Vadose zone > Saprolite... | reverse complement strand
GGCGTGATCGGGTCTATTCCCACGGCCTTCTCCGCCTGCTCCCTTCGTCTAGCGGCCCAGGACGTCGCCCTCTCACGGCGAAAACAGGGGTTCGAGTCCCCTAGGGAGCGCCAATGATTCCAGCAACTTAGCGATCGGCTCGTGGGTTGATCTCCACGATTGCCTATTTTTTGTCTATTATTGTCCGCCGGAATGTACACGTACCAACTGCTCTGCCGTTGCCGAGTGAACGCCACGCGCTTAGAGCAGCAGACTACGAATCTGGGGGTCGGGAGTTCGAATCTCTCCGGGCGCGCCACTAAGCATTTCTAGACAAAGCGATTTCATGGCTGACCCGCCGAGCGCAGTTATTCGGCGAGGGTCAAAATAACCGAAAACAGGGGTGCCTGGCGCCGGCCGGGCCGGTGCTCCGGGTTCGCGCATTGTTGTCGCCGCGAGAGCGACCTAGAAGTGGTGGGCGTGGATTTCAAGAAGGAAGATGGTCGGCCGCATCATGAGGGTCGCGGCGGCGCCAGTTCGAATGTATCCGGATGGAATGCACGGCATCCCTCTTCAAAAACGATTTGTCTGCTGCGTCGACATATGCAGCAAAGAACGTGAGCGGCACAGAATCCCATGGTCCTTCCGCCACTTTACAAGTACCTCGATGTAAATGGCGCGAAGCTGACGCTCGGCAACAACACGTTCAAGCATTCGAAGCCATCGGACTTCAACGATACCGAAGACCTCTCCATTCAGAGCATCTTTCCCGAGGAGACCGAGGCGGCTTTGAAGAAGCTGGAGAATGGATTTACGGACGTAATCCTCCAGCACTTGAACGATCCGCCGACCTGCAGCTCACCCATGCGAGAGAAGCTCGCCCTGATTCAGTACGGCTATCGCAATAACCCGGGCCTCGTCGAGAAGATGAAAGCAGAGCTTGCCCAGATTGGTCGTAAGCCCCTGTTCGACGTCGAGCACATGCGCGCGCGGTCGGAAGCCTTCATCAATGAGATCAACGGATTCATGCAAGGCTACCGCGTGCTCTGCGTCACGATGCACAAAAATTCCGAAAAGATGTGGTCAGACTACGCCGAGAACCACAAAGGCATCGCTCTGCGGATTGAGGGCAACGTCGCGAAGGATTCAAAATTTCAGCTCTTCCGCCCCGTTGTGTATCGCGAGAAGCGGCCTCCGCTTTACGACGATAGCCTCGACTTCATCGCGGGCAGCTTGTTTGGTGATCAGGAGGCACGACGCAGGGCGATGCTGGAGAAGATCGTCTACGCCAAGACCCTGCCGTGGCAGCACGAGGGCGAGTACCGGCTGGCGATCCCGATGCGGCAAGGCGAGCCGCCATGGAACATCCTTCCGTTTCATCGCGAGGAGATCACCGAGCTTTACCTCGGCCTCGCGATGGACGCCAAGGACAAGGAGTACATTGTCGCCAAAGCGAAGGCCCTCAATCCGAACATCGCCGTTTTCCAAGCAAAGCGTGACGCCAGAGGGGGCATTGCATTTGATGCGCACTAGCACCCAGGCGCGACCCCGCATTGGCCGACGGCAGCGGTCCGCCTAGCGCACCGGGCCGCGCGCCCGGCCTTTCACCCTCGTCCCGCAGATCCCATGGCGTCGACGATCTTCATCGTCTCAACGCTCACGCGCGTGACGCGCTTCAGCAAATCTATCACCTTCTCCTTGTGATCGGCGAAGCGATAAGTGTTAAATTTCTCGCGGATAGTCGGGTCCTTCGGCCGAGAGAATAGCTCGCGTTCGGACGGAGTGAGGGCCTCGCCCATTGTGGCGATTAGTAAGACCCGCCAGCCCTCCCATGAGAAGCCGCCATCTCGGGCATTTTGTCTCCTTCAACAAGCAGGGCTCGGGACCGGGCGGACCAGCGGGCGGTGTCTGAAAGAACACCCGCAGCGCGGCACGAGGCTTCTCCTTCGGGGACGCGCAGTGATGGCGGTGCTTGGCGGACGCCACCTTGGGCATCACGCTCCTTCAACAACTCAGGGCGCGGGACTTCGGCCCCGCGTCCACCCACGGCAAGTGCCAAATCCCGGTGATAACGACCCTAAATTGGCCGATTTCCCTCTGCGCCGGTTCCCCATGCGTTTTTGCGTCTGGGCGCTACCTTGTCGTAGGGTAGGGCTGAAAAAGGGATACGTGCCGATTTGCAGGGGGAATGGCGTACGTCAAGTCCGACCGCTGGTGTGCTTTCGGGGGCAAACCCGGAAAACATTCGCTCGTACTCGACCTTACCGCTCGTGACCCGAGGTTCCGGCGTAGTTGGGACCGGAAATAGGCGGGGCATAACGACGGTGGCCCCTGAAATGATGAATGATCGAGACCGTAGATGGCTTGCGTTGGTTGTCGGCGTCGTATTGTTTGCGGTCGGCGTGGTGATCGACGCGCGACGCCAACGCGATCTCGGGGTATTTCCGGACTTTCTGATGTTTATCGGCGGCAGCATGGTCATGTGGTTTGCGGCAAAGCTGTTCTGGACGGATGACCCACCGCAATGGTTCGGGATTTTTGTCACGTTGGGCTGGCTAATCATTCTCGCAATGTCCAGGAACCTAATACTACGCGGAGTCTTGTTGTGATGCATCTCAGTCCGCTTGAGCCGAGCATTCCCCGCGTCGGCCGGTGTCGCCCGCGTAGTTGGTTGCGGGGGCTCGCAACCATCTTGATTTGCTCCTGATCTCAACCCTAGCCCCACTATCCGATTGAATGGCATTCAAGAGGTCAGTGGAGTCGACTCCCCTTGGCTCCACCATCTTAAGGCTTCAGCATCTCACATCCTAAGCTTCAGCATCTCACCGGGCACCTTGATGTCCGGAATTTCCTCGAAATATTACTCGGACTTCCGCACCTCGTAGGGGTAGCGCAGCGTGGTACCGATCCCGTGCATCCCGTTCCTGCCATCTTGAACTCTTCGCGCGCCTGTTCTCATTTTGTTCCCATGCCCTCGGCGAGGCGCATTCTTACGGCTTGGCGGGTCACCGCACGGTGCGCGGCCGGCAAGCAGGAGGGCATGAAGCGACGTCGGGAGTGCGTCTACCGCCGGGAGCTCGATCTCGAGACGTTGGTAGGGGCATCATCTTACTCGGCAGCGGGCATAAAGTCTCATGCGCCGAAGTTCGGCATGCCTAATTCGAAATCAACCAGGCCAAATCCTTGGCTCCTTGCAATTCGATCTCTTTGTCCATCACTGCATCGGTCGCAACGAGGAGCTTCGAAACAACATTGTTGCGAATAGCGATCGGATTGCGCTCGTAGCCGCCCTTCTGAAAAAAATTCGAAGTGGGCACGTGGTCCCGCCACTCTGACGGCATCGTGATAATTTCAATTCCGTTTCCATCTCCGGTGAGGTTCATCATCTCCAGCTCAGCGGCCGTTAGTACCGCGGCATAGCCCTGGCTGCGGAAGAAGACGACGGAGTCCAGGAGCTTTTGTGTTTGCAGCAACGGACCAATGTCGATGTCCAAATTCAACGCATGGATACCAAGTCCTTTCGGGGTGTTCGCCAACTTTTCGTGCTCGCTCCAGTCGTCTGGGACAGTGCGGCTGAAATCTACCATGGCTTTCAACACCAAAATCTTCTTTTTAAGCGCCTCGCGTGCTTCGCCGGTTACTCCTTCGGCCTTGGTTTGCAAAATCTCGACGAATCGATCGCCTTTCTCTGCCAGAAGCTCGACGCTGTTGGTAGCCAGCAACTGATTGTAGCCAAGAGCGGTCGAGATTGCCCGAGCACCAGGCGTCGGATGCTCCAATCCCGCCTGCACATCATACTTGCCATCGCCGCCGGACTCGAACCCGTAGATCCGGACTATTTGCTCCTTCGTAAGCCCGGCGGTTGAGGCGACCGTAGCGTATGCACGTTTGTACTCGATTTCGCTTTGAGGTCGCTGCGGAACGAACTGGAATTCCTCCTCCGCCGACCGCAGAAAGTCCTCCACAACCGGTACATATTTCTCGTAGGACGGCGGCTGCTCCCCGGCGGGCGCGGAAGGATCAACTGGTTTCGGCGGCCCGGAATAGGTTGGCGGTTGGGTTAGCACGTAATCGTCGATCGATAATGTCTGGCCGCTGCGACGTTTTGCAATGCGGGCCCGTCTCTTGTCTGCAATGGAACTCCAGTATGCTCTGGTGTCGTCCTCGTATTCCTGGCGAGCGGCGGTATACTCTTCCAATTTGCGGCGGTATTCCTCAGTGGCTGTGGCAAGCCGCGAGCGTACGGCGGTTACCGATTGCATAGGATTGCCAGAGCTAGACTCGGCTGCAAATCCCTGAGGTTGCGCCAAGAGCAGCATGGCAAGTAAGACCCCGCAGCGACTAGGAATTAGGCGGAATTGCATTTCGCCTCCGAATCCGAATGACTGCTGGATTCAAGAACGCCATATCAGGTTGACGCATTCACCGAGTGCCGTAATCTTCTCGACAAGGTCGACGATGCGACGCCGCAGCTTGGGCTCCTTGTAGCAGATCGATCCGACCACCAGAAGCGTGCGCGTTTTTCCTGTACCGAAATCACCCCGCGGCTGCAGGTGCGGCAGCTCATCACGCGTCATACAGCCATGAGATCAGAACATAGGCGGGGCAACCATGGCCGAACGGCGGACGCGTTGACGATGGCGGCAAGGGAGTTTGCGGTGTGGGACTCCAAGCTTCCTGGCATCGGCATCGCGTCCGCGTTCGCCCGCGAGCGGCGTTGTTGTCTACAGGCGGGCTCAGGGCGGCGGCGCTCAAAGTCCAGTGGGCAAAACCGCGCCAGTGGCTGCAGACGGCGGGGGAGGGTCGGCAGCGGTGCTCATGGCCCGATCCTGCGGGACACACCAGGTTGCGCGAGTCGGATTCCTGGCCAGCGATTCGGTTGCGGCGCAGTGATTCATACTCTGATTGAGGTTGCATTGACTAACGCATACAATCATAAAAGTGCCTCAGGCGGTTGCCAGTGGATCTGCACATCGGCTCGCATACGTCGACGCGATCCCCAGCCAGGTCTCTTAAGCCCTGGGGCGGAGCTACGAACGCGGCAACCTCGGACCAAAACTTGTTCTTTTAATTCAATAAGTTGCGCCTCGCTCCTCGGAGCTGGGCTGGTTCGCTCAGAGGTGGACAATCCGAATAAGGGACCTGTTTCGGACGAAATTTCGCCAAATTGACCAGTCTTACTCATCGAACTTGGGGAAGTAGGGGGCCATTCGGGGAAATCCAACATCCCAACCGTCATTCTCGCCGTCGGCGGCGTGCCGGCGCCAATGGGGACATTTGAAGGGGGACTCTGATGAAAGCGACTTGCGCTATGTTAATTGGGGCTGCGATCTTGGCGGCTGCCACGGCGACCTCGTTCGCCGGCGGCTCGGTCAGTGTGACGGGTGCTATTATCGCCAACCCGGCTGCGGGTGTGCAGCCTGCATATTTAACGGCGCCTGATCCCGGTTACATCGTCTATTCCGGCTACGCTGCCATGCTTCCCAGTCCGACCTGCTACTGGACGCGCATGCCGATTTACGACTCGGACCGTAACGTGATCGGTTGGCGGGGTCGCCCGGTTGGAGTTTGCCCGAGAGTATCAGCGCAAGCAGAATAGGGCTCAGAGCTTCGATTGAAGAGTCCGAATTTTTGCTTTCAATTCTTCTATAAGAGGCGGCCATTCGACGCTTTTGGCATCTTTCGCCGCAAGCGCCGTCACAATTTCTAAGGCCTGCTGGTAGTGCTCAAGTGCCTCGCGTGTACGTTCTTGCGCTGCCAATAGGTCACCAATCTTGATGTGGGACGTCGTAAGGTTTCTTTGCCATATTACGCTGCTTGCGTTACTCGCTGCGCTGTCGCGGGCAATCGCGTTGGCCCGCTTGTATTCCGTCAAAGCGCCTTCTCGATTATCTTGTAATATTAGAATGTTGCCGATCTTTATATAACAATCGAAGACATTGCGATCGTAACGTGGCCGTAATTCATCCAGAATTACTATGGCGTCGCGATAGAGCTTCACCGCCTCATTGAGATTTTGCTTCTGCTCTCCAAGCAAATCTGCAATCGATATGGCCGCCGTGGCGAGATTATTCTGCCGGTTTGGGTTGGCCGGATCCTTGGCAGCAAGCCTCTGTCGGAGTGTGTACGCCATCCGGTTTCTTTCAAGCGCACCCGACAAATCGCCGCGTCGTCTAAGAACTGTGCCCATCTCGGTGTAGAAGGAAGCGAGAGAGTACTGCCAGGTAGCATTGGCAGGATCCTTATCGAGCAGGCCCTCTTGAATCCCAATGGCAAGCGTGTACTCGGCCAAGGCGGCGTCGAGGTCCGCCCGCTGCACGTGCACGACCGCGATGTCATGATGATTGCCTGCCACGTTGGACTGTACGACACCATCATTAGGGTCTGCTTGCGCCAGATCGGTCATGATCTCGAGCGCGGCCCTCAATTGGCCAAGTGCGCCATCCAAATCCCCTTTACTGCTGAGCGCTTGCCCAATTCTGCGCAGCGTTGTTGCAACTTCCCGCCTCCAACGACGATTCTCAGGTTCCTTGGCGGCGACATTCTGAATAAGTGCTAAAGCTGTTCGGTACTCGGCAATTGCGGCGTCAAGATCGCCGAGCGCTTGCCGCACGTCGCCGATCTTCTGGTGAATGAACATGCGGTCACGCTGGCGGGCCAAGTCCCCGGGTGCGCTTCGGGCCAGCTGACTCACGAGCTGCTCTGCTTCCATGTATTCCTTCAGAGCCTGCTCTTGCAAGGCTCGGTCAGCCCCGCGGGAAGAGATCGCATCGCCCATCCGCCACGTGCTGGCGTAGAGAAGCTGCAGCACCTCCGGATTGTCTGCGTCGGCCGCCCGGAGAGACTGTGCGAAATCTCTAGCTGTGCTCGCGGTGCGATAGGCCTCAGTGTAGTTCCCAAGGTCCGCCTGGATGTCAGAAACGGTGTTCAGTAGGTTCATAAAGAGCGCGACGGTTTGGGTCGTCTTTTCGGGATCACGCACCTGGTCGACAATCTGCCCTGCCACCTTGAGCATATCCTTTGCCCCTGTGACGCCAATGTCACCGTGCTCAAAAGACGTGCTGACTTGGTCTAACAGTCTCTGCGCGGAGAGCACCGTAAGTTCAAAATTTTGAGTGGCGACAAGGGTTTTCTGAGCTTTCTCCACGTGCTGCTGATAGATGAAGGTTGAGATCGCCATCGCCGCGAGAACAAACAGTGCCCCGGTCACTACAAGACCGAGTTTAAGCCACTCACTTTTTTTGACCAGCCACGTTACTCTGTCAAACCCTCCACCATAACGTTTGGCCCACTCGTCGTTCGGTTTGACTTCATCGCGCAAAGCGACAGCATCTTTGAGTCGGCGTCCATACAAAAATCCGCCTCGGTCGGCATCGTCTTTAAGCTGTCGCCATTCGCGCGACGCGCGGCCTTCCTTCTCGAGCCAAGCCGAAAGCGTCTTCCATTGGCGGATTAGACTTTCATGGGCGATGTCGATCCATGCGTCGTCCGGAAGCCGCTCACCGGTCTGCCTGATGTTGGAGGTGAGAAACTGGCAGCCGCCTGGCCCGAATGCGGCGATCACATTTGCGACGGCGTCGCGGCTTTCCGCGCCGCAGATCTTAACGAGATCGCCATATTCGGTTGGCCGTCGAACCGCGTCCGCGACCGTCGTTCCGAACGTCACCGCCCGAAAGACACATTCAGCCGTGGGCCTCACCGACGCATCGAGCCTCCCAAGCACTTGTTCGGCATGATCATCGAGCTCCTGTTCCAATCCGCGGTAGTCTGCAAGCTTCAGCGTGATCTCCTCGCCGTCTCTGTGTTTCTGGCGCGCTCGCTGCCACATCCGGTTGAGCGCGTGCTGCATCAGCGGCAGCTGATCGGCACGCCGCGCCAGCCTGCTCAACTGATCCTTGGTCTCGACCTCGTGCTCCCAGGGCGCGAATGCCGCCATGTCGTTGAGAAGCTTTGCGACAAGCCGGTCTTCGATCTCGATCCCGCAAACACGTGCCGGCCCGACGATCGCGTCTTGGCATTGCTGGCGTGTCATCCGCGGCGTTAGGAACGTTCCCTCGTTGATCGCCTCGGCCAGACCTCGGATCAGCGCGCAGGCGCCGAGGAATTCGGAGCGCATTGTGATGGTGACATAGATCGGAACGCCGGCGTCTTGCGGGCTCTTCACCCCGCGCGGCCACCGGCTCTCGAGTAGGAGCGAGACGAATGCCTGCGCCTCTTCGCGCTGCTCATCGTTCCCATAGCGAAACAGCTCTTCGAACTGATCGACTAGGAGCAGCAGATTGGTGCCCGCCGCAAGATGACCCTCGTCGCACCATTTGAGAAGCTCGCGCGGCCCCTCGCGCCTAAATTGCATCCGCAAGCGAGCGATTTCCGCCTGATCTGGCGACTTACCATCTGAACTCGTTTCGGTTTTCAGCAACGCCCGGGCAAGATTGCCGAGCGGATCGTCGACGGGACGGAGCTCGACGATGCGCCAGCGCGAGCCGGCTCCCGAGAGACGCCCCATTTCCAGAGCTGAAAAAAACCCGGTCTTGACCAGCGACGATTTGCCGGTACCGCTCGATCCCAGCACCGCGAGGAACCGCGTTGCCGCGAAGCGTGCGAGCATATCGTTGATACAATCGTCGCGGCCGAAAAAGAGGTCGCTCTCGTCGCGCTCGAACGGTCGGAGGCCAGGATAGGGAGGTTGATCAGGCGCGGTCACCGCGCAACTCCGCGCAAATCTCCTCGATGGCCTCTAGCGAGAGTGTCTCCTGTGACCCATAAGTGCGAACCTCGGCGACTCCGCAAAAGGGCTCCTGATCGGTATTTTTCTTTGGCGGCGCTTGATAGAGGGCGGTCAGTTTGGGGCGTATCTTCCAAAACCGGGTTTTTTTCCGATATTCCTTCAGCCAGTTATTGATGAATGTGAGTGCTCCCGGATCTCCGTAGAGAAATACGAGGCCTGTAGGCTGGTTGGCCGACTCCTTGAGCGCGTCTTCGAATTCTACCGCCCGCCTGGATTCCTCATTTGTCATCACGTCCACATCGGCCATCTTGACCGCGGCTGGCAGGAGTTTGTGGACGAGCGGCAAATCGGAATGATCAACCGTGATGTAGAGTAACGGCTTATCCCGTATAGGGGGTTTCGGTCCCGGATTCTTTATTTGTTCGAGCTTCTCACGGATCATCACTTTGAAATCCTCGAGCAGCCCGGTCTGGGCCCCTTCGCAGAACTCTCTGTCGTCCTGGTCAAGGCTTGCTAGCATCGCTGAATCGAACTTAGGATTCTTCTTTCGCCACTGCAGGATGCTCACGGACCCTTGCGCTTTCACCGTGTTGAGTTGCGATTTGGCGCGGTCCATGTCGTCGAGTGTGAAAACCTGCACAAATACCTTGGCGCTGCGAACAGCAGCTTCGAATTCGGCCTGGTCGCCTGCGGAACTCTCGTCCGGAAGCACCGTTGTTCCATCGTTCAGCAGCAGCTTACGGATTTCGTGCCACTCGTTTTCGATGTTTGGATCGAGCCCCTTCGGTGCTAAGACAACTGTTATTCCAGCAAAGGGACCTTTCTTGTTGGCGATATCTCTACGGTCGCGAGCAATTTCCTCAAGTCGGTTCTTCAAGTGCCAAGCGACTTTTTCCACCTTCCTGTTATAAGCCCCCGACGGCTCGCCCGGCGGCTCGGAATGCGGCTGCAGTGTTAGCGGAACGCCATCTTCCTCGTAGTAGAACTCTAACTTGTTCCAGAAAGCTAGCGGGTTCTCGAGTGGGATTAAACGAGAAAGCTCCCTTCCCGACACGGGCTTCAATAGAATGGGAAAGACCCGATTGGCGATCGATCCGGACTCGCGAAATGCCTTGACTTCCTGCGCGACAAACCTGGATTCGTCCTCAGCAAAACAGGCTGGGGTCAGAATCACAAGGAAGAGGGCGGACTTACGTGCCTCATTCAACATCTCGTCGCTAGGCTGCCCCAGGTGAAATTCCCGTCCGGCGAAGTAGGTATCGAGGCCTTTGCCGGACAGGGCCTGGGCGAGCTCTTCCCTCAGGTCCTTATCGAATTGCTTCGTCCATCTGAGCGCCTCCATCGGGTAAGAGATGAAGACATCCCTGCTGAAACCTGGAACGTAGGCCATAAAGTTGCCCTGCCATCACCCAGCCGGCAGATTAGACCCCAGGTAGGCGCGTTTTTCAAGCTTTTCAGTGCATTGGTTCGATGGGGCGAACCCGATGGGCGCGGATCCAGGATTCGTTCTCCTCGAGCGCAAAGCGACCAAGTTCAAAGATAAGCCGCTCTCTCTCTTTGATCGCCGCCGGCGCCCCCAATCTGGCGAGCTCATAGCGTGCGCGCCTGAAAGTTTCCAAGGCCTCGCGATAGCTGTGCAACTCCGGCTCCCATCCCAGTCGTTCGACGAAAAAACGGACGGCGCCGGCAAGCGAAGCCATCACCACCGCGGCAACCGCCACCAGTTTGTGCCCTGCGTGGTGGCTTTCCCCGAGTTGAAAAAGAACGGCGGCGGCCCAGGCTCCCCACAGGAATGCAGCCAGGCTCCCCAGAACGATAGAGCCCAAGCGTACATTGCGTCCCCTCGCAAGCTTGCTGCGGAGCGACAAGACTCTGTTCGCGATCATCAAGCCGAGCATCATGGCGACCCCGATCACGGGATGAGCGATGAGCCAGTCTCCGCTCGGCGCCACCGTGCGCGCCGTTTCGAGCAAGGTGGCGGCCATGCCCGTTGACGCCATGAACAAGGACCTGACCGCATTGTCCAACGCCGCGGTGGGCGCCGCCGCGAACAAAATGACGGCCATGCCCGCTGACGCTATGAAGAAGAACCAGACCGCATCGTCCAGCCACGACAGCCGCAGTTCCCGCCTTCCGACGTTGGAACGGAAATACTTGATCTGCTCGTCAATCCACTTGTCCGCGGCCGACGGCGCAGGAGGTGGCGGGGCATATTGCAACTCTGCCGCCACGATCGCGTTGCGGACCGCCGCCCGCACCATTGCGAGGGAGCCGATCGTGCCGACCAGGTAGTGATTTTCAACGCAATAATCGCGGCCGACCATGCCGGAATCCCACCACACGCCCTGCACCCTCAGCGCTTCGGAAACCGCGCGATAATCCTCAACGAATTGCTGGATCAGGGTCCATCTCGCCCACAGATAGACGCCGAGGATGGCCGCGAGCAGAATAAGATAGGGAACGATCGACCAGCGAAATTCGATGTGCAGCTCGAGGACGAGAACTGCGGCCACGAACAGCGTACCCAGCCCATATACCGCCCGCGTATGGAGTTGCTTCTTTCTCCCTTGGATGGCCGAAATCGCCTGTCTGATTCCGCGCAACGCGGAAGACCAATCATGGGACGGGGTCGCGGCACCAGCCGGCGTTATCCTGGCCTGAGAACGCGTTTCGCCGGCCAGTTGGTTGAAAGCTTCGAGCCTCTCGAGCAGGCGGACATGGGCGACGAGCTCCCGTTCGTGTCGCCACTCGATTTTCTCGACCTCGACCACCTCGTCCCCGGAACGGCTCGAGAGGCCTAGCCAACGCGATGCGAAACTTGCGACCGAATTTGTGCTCAAAGAGCCACCCTTCCGCGCTCGCCATAGCCCAATGGCGCGCAAAGGATTGGGATCCTCGCCGGCGGTCGCGAGATCGAACAACCAAAGTGGGCCAGTCTGCGGATGATCGAGCCCCAATTCGAAACGCAGCTCGCGGCTGCGCGCGATCACCCGGCGGGCGTGCTCGTCTGGCATGCCGCGCAGCCGGTAATCGACAATGCGCGCTGTCCCCCCCACGCGATCCGGACGCTCGCCGGCATCCATGACAGCGATCAGCAGCGCGCAGCGCTCGGCAATGAACAGCCCGACCTGCTCGTAGTGATCGCTTCGGTCGGCATTGGACTTCCCGGGTAAACGCGCGAGCGCGGCTGGGGAGAGGGCGTTGCCCGAGCGTGGATCGGTTAACGGTGTCAGCGTAATCGTCTTGACACCGGGAGTGGCGGCGAGCCGGCGCAGCCTATCCGCGCCCCCCTCATCGAAGTCCTCGGCATAGAGCTCGAGTTCCAAGGGTAAGACCGCAACCACGGACCAGTCCTTTCTGCAGAGCGCTTCCTCGGCGGCGAGGGTGTCGGCCCCGGACGCAAGCGCACTCAAAAGAAGCTTTTTGCTAGCAGGCAGGGATTGGTCGAGAAGATCGAATGCCGCGCCGAGCATTCGCCGTATGGCCGTATCCCGGCCCCGCAAATTGCGTTTGCCGGTAATTCCGATAATGATCGGCAACGTGGGAAGCTCAGTCATGTCGGTTGTCTCGCACTTGGCATTCGGGAAGGGCTCATCGAGATAATTGGTGGAGCGTGCTGCCCTCTTAGTCATGCCCGGCTTCAAGGCATGATATCTTGCTCAGGAAGGCTGCCTGAGACCAGTCTAAACCTGCGGAATGTTCACAGTGTCGGAAAATACCCTTTGTAAGCGTGACCAGCACCTGTTCGGGCCTTCTCCCAAACGGCTGCTCGCACTTGATGGCGGCGGCGTGCGCGGAGCAATCTCGGTTGCGTTTTTGGAGGAAATGGAGCGGCTGCTGCGACGGCAAAAGGGGGCCAATGCCAGGCTCGGAGATTGGTTCGACCTCGTCGGCGGGACCTCGACCGGAGCCATCATCGCGGGGGCTCTCGCGCTCGGCCATTCCACGCAGCAGATCGAAGAATTCTATCGTCATCGAGCGAAGCTCGTATTTCGATCATCGGTTGGGCGAATTCCGGGCGTGCGATCAAGGTTCAATGCAGAAGTGTTGAGCGCCGAGATCGAGCGCGTGGTGGGCGACGAGACGCTCGACAGTACGAACCTCATCACTGGCTTTGCTTTGGTCACCAAGCGCGTCGATACCGGCAGCCCCTGGGTCATCTCCAATAATCGAAACGCCAAATATTGGGATAAGCAGGGCGATGGGGCGTTCATCCCTAACCGCAAATATCGTCTGGCCAATCTGGTCCGCGCGAGCACCGCGGCGCCATTTTATTTCGATCCGGAAATCATTTCTATTCACGAGGATCAGCCGAGCGGCCTTTTCATTGACGGCGGCGTGACGCCATACAACAATCCTTCGTTCATTCTGTTCCTAATGGTTACGCTGAAGGCATACGGAATTTGCTGGGAGACCGGGGCGGACAAGCTCACTATTGTCTCAATCGGGACCGGGAGCTATCGGCGCACGCTTTCCGAAAAAGGTTTAATGCTTGGACTACTGAAGCCGATAAAATTGGCATATCATGCGCTTAGCTCGCTGGTGGATGACGGCCAAACTGAGGTGCTCACATTGATGCAGTGGCTTGGCCAATCGCTAATGCCCTGGCCGATCAATCGTGAGATCGGCACGCTCGCTGGGGAGAACCCGCCCGGGGGGCCGCAATTTAGGTTCGTGCGCTACGACGTGCGGCTCGAGGAGGATTGGCTCAGGGAGAATTTCAAGGGAAAGCTCTCAGATCGTGATATCCACGACTTGCGCGCAATGGACAAGGCCAAGAATATCCCGCTTGCCTATGAGATCGGACGCCAAGCCGCGGAGAAGCAGGTCAGGCCGGAGCACTTTGGGCTCGATCCTTAGTGGGCCAGATTCTAAATCGCCCTGGATGAGTTCAATGGGGCAACGTCACGGGCTATCCCGCCTTTCCACCAACCGCCCCACTGAATTCGGACTAAGGACATCGCCGACTTGCTGCGCACGAAGGTGAAGGCTGCGGTGGTTGACAAGATTCCTCTACTGACGATCACGTGAGCGTCGCATGCTAGCCCGCCTTTCGTGGTCTGGCGAGGGGCGCAAGAGCTATCTCGGGCATCACCTTCACCCGGGATTTGGCTGTATCATCTCGGCTGCGGTGATCGGCACGCCGCCGGCAGCCTTGGTCATTTCGTCGGTGCGTGCGGCCTTGACCGCGGCAAACGTCCAGCCGATGATCCTCAGAGCCGCCGAAGCCATCGCTGTCGGCTTGTCCTTTGCGAAGGCGGTCGGATGGGGCGCCAGGTTAAGACTTGAAGAATCTGTCCCTGAGGTCCTCGCAGGCCCCGTCAAGCCCGGGAAACAGCGAGGCTGCGGTGATGCCCATCATTCGCAGTTCTCGAATGACGTGATCCCGCTCACGCAGAGGCAGGTCAATTGCCTGCAGGTACTGCGTCTGTTTGGCTGTCTCCTTGCCGCGAATATACGTTTCTATATCGTCAACAGTCGTGAAGCTGGAGAGCGCTTGTTGCGGCACTAATCTCTCGTTACCAATTGCAGCAGGCTCAACGATTGAGAAGTGCTCCCATCGAACCGAGACGCTCAGCCATTGTTGCCAATCCACGCACCACTGGAACTTGTCGAACAAGAGCACTCTGACTTTATGATCGTCGGAAGCGCCTGCAGCCTCTGAACTCTTGACTCGCTGGTAGGCGAAGTAGGCGGCTACGAAAGGCGAATATGTCCAATCGAGGAGAGGTGTCGGGTATCCGTGGTGCTGGACCAGATGGAAGAAGGCTGCATTCTGAATCGGGTCCGCGAGGTCAAAGACATGCCGGGTCCGAGCGCTCAGATGCCTGTGAAGCGTCGGAATATCTACCATTAAGAACCTTCGCATATCGCCCCGACCCGTCCGATGGAAGGGCGTCCGGAGTCACCATGTGTTCGCTTGCCCTCGGAAGATGAACCGGTAAGGCTCCAGTCTGACGACATATTCCTTGAACTGCTGCCATGTCCTGACTGCTAGCGGTTCAAGGCTCGAGGGTTCACTAGCTTGACCCCTCGGGAGTTCTGCGGCGCCAAAGGTTCCGATATCAGTCCTCCACCGCAAACGTAGGTGTCTGTCGTCCCATTCACACTCGACCTCTGCTTCCTTCGGCACATTGATGTTCTGGCCCGGGTACAGGTTAGCGATCTGTGGCCATTCCGCCGGCTCTCCCGTGTGAGGATGCAAGGGGAAGAGAGGGGCTTTGAATCGAAGCCGGCTCGCCTTATTGGGGGTCTTGACGATGGCGAACGTGCTTGGAAGCGTAGGGTTGGCCTCATACGCATAGGCGCAGCCTTCAAAGTGCGTATCCATGTCATCGACTTCGAAGACCATGCGTCCGGTATTGCTGCCGGTGTACGGACCGACCCAGTATCCGTTCATCTGTTCACCCCACTTGGCCCGTCGCTGGATCGGATCTCTACGCCAGGATTTTCATCTCTCCTAAGGCGTCGAAACAAACCAAGTGCTTGCCCACGACATGGACAAGACATCCGTTCACCATGCACGGGAGTTCGTTCGCGGCCTTGATCTCCGCTCGCAGGTCGTCGACGGCTTTACGCTCATCATTCTCGTCAAACAACAGGTGCGCGGCATTGGAGTTCGGATAGACGAGCAAGTGGCGAGCGGCGATCGCGTCTCGGAAGATCACCTTGCCCCTCTTGCGCATGATGGCAGCGACGATGTCCATTGCCCATACGCCGCCTGGCCAACCGCCGCCTCCCGCGAACCTACCGCCGAAATCGCCGAGCATCATCATGTCTTTCCCGGAGCGCTCGAACGCAGTCATCTCCTCCTGGTCCGTTTCAATCGTGGCTTCGGTGATCTCGAACAGGGCTATTGTTGACTTGCCACGAGTAGCGACGAAGTCAGGTTCATCGGGAGGGTGGCCATTACGGACCACGATTGGAAGCTCGAGTGTTCCGGCAGGAATTGTAGCCTTCAGGAACCGAAGGAAGACGAACCACTCCTTCTTGTCCTTAGTGCGCTTGTGAGGCCCAGTTCGCGGGCCGACCGGCAAGCCGACCGACGCAACGGCGCGGTCGAGGTCTTCGAGGCATCGTATCTCCACTACCTGCGTCCTCATCTTCTCCGTCCCGCGGCCCCATCATTTCCCCGTTGCCCTTAAATGCCGCCCAAGTCCGCTAGGACTGGCGTACAGCCGTTTTTGGGCGCGTCTCCGCCCTCACAGCGGGGTTCGAAGAACACCCACCTGACGCACGGTTGCAGGGGCGGCGCGCCCCATTGGTTACATCATTGATTACGAAAATCACCCGCTCGAAGGGCAATGCCTTCTCCTGCTTAATATACTGATATAACTTAAGAATTCTGGTGCCCCTGGCCGGACTCGAACCAGCACGGGTGTAAGCCCACCTGATTTTGAGAAAGAGTCGCAGGCCAAACGGTCAAAATTCCTAGGCGGGCAGGCGCTATCTTTTTGGCGCCATCGGCGTCGAGCGAGCGACCTGATCGTCGATCGCCCGTTCTGCCCGCTCGTTCATCTCTTGCAGAACGCGGCGAGTCTCCGTCACCTGATCCTTTGCCATATCGGCGGGCCTAATCAGGGCGGCCCCCTTGCCCACCTGCTGTGTCATGCTGCCTTCCTTTCTTTGAAGTGGTCATAGTTGCGGTAGAAAACGCCTTGCTCGACTTCTTCGGGCGTCGCGAGCCTCTCGATCCCGCGATCAAGGTCGACGACGCGAATTTCCTCGGCGCCTCCCATATCCTTGTGCCGCCTCAGCCAGGGCGCCGCATGCTCTTCCTCGATCGGCGCGGCGAGCTCGTTGAACTTCCGCTCGTCGAGTGCGCCGGCCTCGAGCCGCACCTCGTCGCGCCCGGTCTCGACAGCGCCCTCAGTCGCCCGCGTTCATGAGGGCGAACTACTTTGATTCTACGAACGCATGCAGCACGCTTATCTCGAGGCGCAGCACAGAAGACCGGAGCAGGTGAGCTGGGTTTGTGAATACCTTGGCGGTAGGAGTCT
>Ga0137390_10001731_pt1 | contig 16709 bp, 16 predicted proteins | sample 15con2h24AmetaG_FD_104937 | JGI IMG/M metagenome (GOLD analysis project Ga0137390, IMG submission 104937) | Vadose zone soil microbial communities from Angelo Coast Range Reserve, California, USA - 15con2h2.4A metaG | ecosystem: Environmental > Terrestrial > Soil > Vadose zone > Saprolite... | reverse complement strand
GAGCTCGGCCCGGAGCCGCGCGGCCAGGCCGGGGCTCGCCCCGCCCGTCCCGATCGCGATCTGGAGCGCGCCCCGGCGGACGACGGCGGGCGCGATGAAGGTGCACGCCTCGGGCACGTCGATCACGTTCAAGAGGACGCGCTCGCGCTCGGCCTCGTCGGCGAGCCGGCGGATCAGCTCCGGGTCGCGCGTCGAGGCATAGGCCAGGAAGGCGCCGGCCAGGTCGCCCGCCCGGTACGCCCGCGCGACGTGCCGGATGCCGGCCAGATCGGCGCTCATCTCGGGCGCGACCACGCTGACCTCGGCGCCCGCCTCGAAGCACGCCCTCGCCTTGACGAGGGCCGGCGCGTCACCGCCGACGACGACGCAGCGCCGGCCCTCGAGCCGCAGAAAGACCGGATGGGTCCGCATCCGGCCGGGGATCGTACCAGATGCCCAAAGCCGCCGAAACGCGCGCGCAAGACGTGGCCCGCAGCGGGCGGGGGTGCCGCCGCCGCGACCTCCGCAGGGCCGCGCGCGCCTGCGGTCGGCGGGGGGACGCTCCGGCCGACGCGGCGCGCGTGCCCGAGGACGCGGGAGCGGCGGCGGCACCCCCGCCCGCTGCGCGCCCAGCGTCCGAGACGCGCGCTTCCTACGCCGCGCTCTGGGTGCGGATCCTGAGGTTCTGCCGGGGACGGTGCCTGGCCTTCTTGCCGGGGCGGTGGCTCGGGGCGCTCACCTTGTGCTTCTTCACGGTGTGCGAGGCCGTCGCGCCCCGGCGCACGCGGTAGGTGAGCACCGCCGCACGGACCCGCCCCTTCGCCGACGCGGCCACGCGCACCGGGCGCGGCGACGCGCTGCTCGTCACGCCCTGCTCGGCCGAGAACTCCGCGAGGCGGTTCTCGAAGCTGCCGCCTGCGGACTCCGGGAGACGCAGCCGGTAGCCGGCGGGGATCGGCCGGCGGCCGGTCACCACGAGCGTCGAGAGGGCCGGGTTCAGGCTGGCCAGCTCGCTGCGACCGATGCGCGCGAGCCGGGCCGCCGCCTCGATGCCGAGCGCGCGCTCGAGGCGCCGCTCGCGCACGCGCGGCGGCGGCTCCCCGTGCAGGTCGCCGAAGTACGTCCTGTGGTCGCGCTCCACCTCGAGCGCGGCCAGGAACTCGACGTAGAAGTTCCGGGACGCGAAGCCGAAGGCCTTGCCGTGGTAGTCGCGCACGATGGTCGCGATGTCGTTCGTGCCGACCTCGGAGACCGCGCGCGCCACTCCATCGGGGCCGTGGTTGTACGCCGTGATCGTGAGCGGCCAGGTGTCGAGCATGTCGTGCACGCGCGTCAAGAAGCGCGCCGCGGCGCGGGTCGAGGAGATGGGATCGCGCCGCTCGTCGACCAGGTTGTCGACGCGCATGAAGAGCCGCCCGGTCTTGGGCATGAACTGCCAGACGCCGGCGGCGCCTGCCTTGGAGTACGCCCGGAGGTTGAAGCACGACTCGATGAGCGGGAGGCGGACGAGCTCGACCGGGAGGCCCTCCTCGCGGAAGATGCGCTCCATCTCGGGGAAGTAGGCGCGCGAGACGCGGACGCCCTCGGCGAAGCGCTCGCGGAGGCCGCGCTGGCTGTGCAGCCGCTTGTCGTCCGCGGCGGCCAGGAAGCGATCGGGCGCCGGGTCGTCGGCCCACAGGTCGTAGACCGCACGCTCCTCCGCGGTGAGCGACTCCGGCTGCGACCCCGCGGCGTGGAGGCGGAGCAGCAACGCACGCAGGCGGTCGAGCTCGACGTCGGTCTCGAGGCGCTCGAGGCTCGCGAGCTCGCCCTCGCTGAAGCCGTCGTCGAGGCGGGAGCGGAAGTCGAGGACCTTGTAGACCTTGTCGAGATGGACCGCGTCGTGCAGAACCACCTGGTGCGCCGAGTACTGGGTGAAGATGGCGCGCCAGAAGCGAATCTGCGGCTCGAGCTGCGCGGGGCGCGGGAAGAGGTGCGCCTGACGTGAGTCTACGGTGGCCTCGTCCTCCCCGGCGCGGACGCCGGCGGCCGGCGCCAGAGTGGCGAGCAACGTTGCTAGAAAAAGAACACGTATCCGCATGAAATCCCCTGCCTCCTCCACCGATGCTTCAGCGCGCCACTACCCCTCAGGGGCATGGTATCAGCCGGTTCGGAAGGGAGTCAATCGAAGAATGCGCCTGGCAGCCCTCGCGGCGCTCTCCGGGATGCTTGCCGCCTGCGGCGAGGCGCCGGTGCCGCCTGCGGGCCTCGTCCTCGCGCTCCAGAGCGACCCGCACAGCCTCGACCCGCGCTTCGGGACGGACGCCAACGCCGCCCGCCTGGCCGATCTGCTCCATGTCGCCCTCACGCGGCCCGACGCGGCGGCCCGGCGGCGACCGGACCTGGCCGCATCGTGGGAAGTGCGCGATCCGCTTACGATCGTGTTCCGCCTGCGCTCCGACTTTCACTTCGCCGACGGCGCGCGGGTCGAGGCGAACGACGTGCGTGCGACCTACCTCGCCGTGCTCGACCCCGCACTCGCCTCGCCGAAGCGCGCGGCCCTTGCGGTGTTGTCCTCGATCGACGCGCCCGACCCGACGACGGTCGTGATGCACCTGCGCGAGCCCCATGCGCCCTTCCTCGACGCCACCGGCCTCGGCATCCTGCCCGCGGCCCGGGCCCGCGACCGGGGCGAGGTGACGGTGGGAGCGGGCCCCTTCCGTGTCGTCCGCGCCGAACGTGGGGAGCGAATCGTACTCGAGCCGAACCCGGGTTACCCCGGCGGTCCGCCCTCGCTCCATCCCCTGGTCGTCCGCATCGTACCCGACGAGGTCGTGCAGGTGCTCGAGCTTGCGCGGGGCGGGGTTCAGCTGATCGAGGACGCGCCCGAGCCGGAGATGGTCGAGTGGCTCGCGCGCTACCCCCATCTAGTCGTCCGGCGGAGCCCCGGGACCAGCGTCCACTACCTGGCGTTCAATTTCCGCGACCCGCACCTCGCGCGGCGCCGGGTGCGCGAGGCGATCGCGCTCGCCCTCGACCGGGATGCGCTCGTGCGCTTCATCCTCGGGGGCGCGGCGCGGCCGGCGAGCGGGCTCCTCGCCCCCGAGCACTGGGCGTACACGCCGCTACCCACCCGCCGCCGCGACCTGGCGCGAGCGCGGCGGCTCCTCGATCGCGCCGGCTACCCGGACCCCGACGGTGCCGGGCCGCTGCCCCGCTTTCGGCTCATCTACAAGACCTCCAATCAGCCCGGGCGACGCCGGCTCGCCGAGGCGATCCAGGCCGCGCTGGCCCAGGTCGGCATCGCCCTCGAGGTGCGCACCTACGAGTGGGGGACGCTCTTCGCCGACGTCCGCAGCGGCAACTTCCAGCTCTGCGCCCTCGCCTGGGTCGGCATCGGTGATCCCGATCTTTACTACCTGGCCTTCCATTCGACCATGCACCCGCCCGCGGGTTACAACCGCGGAGGCTACGCGAGTCCGGTCATGGATCGGCTGACGGAGAGCGGGCGGCGGGAGCTCGACCTCGAGCGGCGGCGCGTCATCTACGCGCGCGTCCAGCGCCGGGCCGCGCGCGACCTGCCCGTCGTGCCGCTCTGGTGGGAGGATCGCATCGTGGTCCAGAGCCGCCGGCTGCGCGGCTTCGAGCCGTCCCCCGACGGCGACCTCCACGGTCTCACGCGCGCGTGGATGGAGGCCGGCGACGCCGCGCGAGCACCGGACGGGCCCCCGGAAGAGTTAAACGCGCAATGACCGGCTCGCTCGCGGGCCGCCGGCTCGTGCTCCTCGTGCCGACGCTCCTCGGAGTGGTGACGCTCGTCTTCGCGTTCCTGCACCTCGTACCGGGCGACCCGGTGGAGATCATGCTCGGCGAGACGGCGGCGCCGGCGGACGTGGCGGCGCTGCGCCGCGACCTGGGCCTCGACCGCCCGCTCCCGGCACAGTACGCGCGCTTCCTCGTGCGCGCCGCACGCGGGGACCTGGGGCAGTCGATCGCGTTCCGCACCTCCGTCACGCGCGCCGTCGCCGGCCGCTACCCCGCCACGCTCGAGCTGGCGGGCGCGGCGTTCATCCTCGCGCTCGGCATGGCCCTGCCCCTCGGCATCGCCGCCGCGCTCCGGCCCGGGTCGGCCGTCGACCGCAGCGTGCGCCTGGCGAGCCTGGCGGGCGCGTGCCTGCCCGGCTTCTGGCTCGGCCCGCTCCTGATCCTGCTCTTCTCGCTGCGGCTCGGGTGGCTCCCGGTCTCGGGGCGCGGCGGGCTCGCCCATCTCGTGCTGCCCGCGACGACCCTCGGGCTCGGCATGTCGGCCATCCTCGTCCGGCTCGTGCGCACGAGCATGATCGTGGCGCTGGGCGAGGACTACGTGCGCAGCGCCCGCGCCAAGGGCGCCCCCGAGTGGCGCGTCATCGCGGTGCACGCGCTCCGCAACGCGCTGCTCCCGGTCACCACGGTGGCCGGCCTCCAGGCCGGGGCGTTGCTCGCCGGAGCGATCATCACGGAGACCATCTTCGCCTGGCCCGGCCTCGGGCGCCTCCTCGTGCAGGCGATCGACGCGCGCGACTACCCGCTCGTCCAGGGCTGCGTGCTGGCGATCGGGCTCACCTACGTCGGCGTCAACACGGCGACGGACCTGCTCCACCGCGCGATCGACCCACGCCTCCGTGATGCGCGCTAGCCCGCAATTCTCACCGGGCGCCGTCGCGAGAGCGTCAAGGGCGCGTCAGATCGGGGCGCACGTAGGCCCGAGCGACGCAGACGTACTCTATCAGTACGTCGAGGAGCGAGGGCCGAGTACGCCCCGAGATGGCGCGCGCTTGGCGCTCGCAGTAGGCGACTGGTGAGAAATGCGGGCTAGGGGCCGGCGCGGGGTGGTGGCCGGGGCGGCGGCGCTCCTGCTGCTCGCGCTCGCGGGCGCTGCCGCGCCCCTCCTCGCCCCCGATCCCTACGCGACCGACCTCGGCGCGCGGCTCGCCGCGCCGCACGCCGGCCACGCGCTCGGCCAGGACAGCCTCGGGCGCGACGTGCTCGCGCGCGTGCTCCACGGCGCGCGCATCTCGCTCGCCGTGGGCGTCAGCGTCGTCGTGCTCTCGCTGCTCGTCGGCGCGACGCTCGGCGCCGCCGCCGGCTATCTGGGCGGGCGGTTCGACGAGGCGGTGGCGCGCGTGATCGACGTGCTGCTCGCCTTCCCGGGGCTCCTGCTCGCCATCGCGCTCGCCGCCGTCCTCGGGCCGAGCCTCGGGAACGTCGTCCTGGCGCTCAGCCTGCTCGGCTGGACGGGCTACGCGCGCCTGGCACGCGCCGAGGTGGCGGCGCTCCGGCAGCGCGAGTTCGTGCAGGCGGCCGAGGCGCTCGGCGCGGGACCGGGCCGCATCGTCACGCGCCACCTGCTGCCGCTCGCCGCTCCCGTCCTCCTCGTGCAGGCGACCTTCGGCATGGCGGGCGCGATGGTCGCCGAGTCGAGCCTGTCCTTCCTCGGCCTGGGGGCGCCGCCGCCGCTCGCCTCGTGGGGCGCCATGATCGACGAGGGGCGGCCGTTCCTCCTGGTCGCGCCGCACGTGGTGGTCTGGCCGGGGCTCGCGCTCGCGCTCACCGTGCTCGCGTTGCAGCTCGTGGGCGACGGGTTGCGCGACGTCCTCGACGTGCGGTCGCCCCGCCAGCAGATCGTCACGACCTGACGCCGCGCCGGGCGAGGGGGCTCAAGGCGGGTTCAGGATCGGCCGACACTCCGACCGTGACCCGTCCCGCAGCGGCGGTCGTCCTCGCCGGCTGGGTCCTGCTCATGGGCGGGCCCTCCGGCGGCTGGCGGCCGCTCGGCACCTACGAGCAGGAGTGGCTCTGCGCGCACGTGCGCGCCGACGCGATCGATCGCGCGGCGGTGGCGGAGATGGGCAGCGCGCTGGCGAGCCAGCCGCGGGACAATCCCCTTCGCCGGGAGGCATACCGGCGGGCCGAGACGCACCTGCGGGACCGCTACCGCTGCGAGTGGCAGTGAGCGCCGCGCCCTAAGCCGGCAGCGCGCGCGGCCCGCGACGCCGGCCGCCCGGCATCCCGCACGCCCTCACTTCTCCACCAAGGCGTAATAGCCGCGGCTGAAGATGCGGTATCGATCGAAACGATCGAGCTTGTTCAGCACGTAGAAGATGCAGTTGTGCATCGCCTTCAGCACGCGTCCGAAGCCGAGGGGAACGTGAGGGTAGAACGCCTCGGCCATGTGGCCAACGACGTGAAAGAACCCTCCGAACGAAAAGATCTTCACGACGGAGTACTGGCGAAGAAGCGTGTGTAGACCCGACTTGGTGTAGCGGAAGAAGTCGAACGGAGCACCGTGGCTCTTGTAGATGAACGGAACCACGAACAGGCCCTTGGCCCCGGGCTTCAGTATGCGGAAGATCTCTGCGCTCACCTTCCAGGGATCATGGACATGCTCCAGAACACTGTCGCAGATCACGAAGTCGAAGGTGGCGTCACCGAACGGAAGGGAAGCGGCGGTCGCCTGGATGTCGGGGCCGCTGAAGGCTTGCACATCGAGCCCGACGTACCGATTCCCGTTCTCTCGGAGCAACGCGCGCTTCCCGGCGGCGGCGCATCCGATGTCCAGGGTCAGCTTGCCACCACTCGCCGCGGCCTGCGCGATGATCTCGTCCTTTCGCGGCTGCGTCCCGTAGTGGCAATGGAGGTTCATCGAGAAGAAGGTTTTCGCCTGGGGGTTGGGCGCCCGGTCGGGCGCGGCGTAGCGGACGGGGGCGAGGTATAGGTCCTCCCACCGCTCCTGCGTCCCCCAGAGCAGCCTCTGCTTCTGGAACTGCCGGTGCACGTCGGGGGTGGCGGTCCGGCTTCCGAAATGGGATCGGGGCACCGGCAGCTGCGAGAAGGCTCCCTGGTTGCTCGCGAAGAAGTCCTCGTCCGAACGCACGTCCCGGAGGACGTCGGGGAGCAGCCGCGGGATCTCATCGACGATGGGAAACCACCTGCTGCAGGCCTCGCAGCGGAGGACCCGCGCGCCATTCGACGAGGCGGATGCCCGGCAACCCCTGCCGCCGGAGTCGAATGCCGAGAGCGTCCCGCGGCACTCGGGGCACCGGATAATCTCCAGAAGCGCTCTATCCACCGCCATGCGAGTTCCCGGGTGGCCCCCGGCTCAGGGCCTTCATAGCAAAATCCCCACCGACACTGACGGGTCCCGACCCCGATGGGCAACGAACCGCTGAGGGCGCCCGGGCCGACCGGGTGTCGAAGCCGGATGTCTCACTCGTCAGGCGTGACTGCAACAGACGCCCAGGTTCTTGCCATACTGCAAGAGCTGCTCGACCCTGCCGTGCCTGGAACTGCATGCGGGCGCGCCCGACTCCCCTCCCCCGTGGCCGACCTTTTGCTTCCTCGTCCGCAAGGCGGAAGCCACCCGAGTTCGGTGTGGGCTCCGTGGCGGCCCGGAAAGTCCAGCCCGGCATGCGCGTCCATACCGCGAGACAGGCCGTGAACACGGCGCTCAACGAGGTGGAATTCCTCCTCCAGCGCCCCGTCGTCCGTTCGATGCCCCAGAACGTCGACATCGTGCTGACGAAGGCCTGCAACCTCGCGTGCACATTCTGCGTCGACTACGAGACCCCGGGCGCCAAGCGCATCTCGCTCGAGAACTTCGAGAAGGTCGCCCGCCAGCTCTTCCCGACGGCCCGCCTGGTGAGCATCTGCTCCGGCGGCGAGCCCTACCTCCACAAGGGGCTCGAAGATCTTCTCCGCATCGCGCGTCGCTACCAGCTCGAGACCTGGGTGCTCTCGAACGGCATGCTGCTGAAAGAGGACCGGGTGCGAACGATCGTCCGGGAGGGGCTCATCACGCTACACGGCTTCTCGGTGGACGGCTTCGAGGCTCCCACGGTCGAGGCGATTCGGGTCGGGGCGACCCTCCCGACCATCCTCGAGAAGATCCAGATGCTGCTACGCATCCGGGACGAGGAGGGCAAGCGCGAGCCACGCATCATCGTCCGCTACGCCCTGATGCGGTCGAACCTCGACGAGCTGCCCGCCGCCGTCCACCGCTGGGGCGAGATGGGGATCGACCGGATCGACTGCAACTACGTCGTGATCTGCAACGGCATCGACCACCAGGAGAGCCTCTACTTCCACCAGGACCGGATGCAACGGGTCTTCGTCGAGGCGAGGACGATCGCAGCCCGCTACCCCCGCCTCGACCTCCGGCTCCCTCGGACCGTGCGTGAGGAGGAGGCGAACAAAACCCGGCCGAAGAAGTGCAAGTACCCCTGGAGCTTCGTCAAGATCGACACCGACGGACGGGTTCTGCCCTGCTACCGGGCGTGGGAAGCGCTCAGCATGGGCAAGGTGTACGACCAGGACGGTCGCCCCTTCAGCGAGCTGTGGAACAGCGAGCAGTATCAGGCGCTGCGGGGCACCGTGAACGACGATTCGGTCGACAAGTTCTTCCCTTACTGCTCCCGCTGCGACTACCGCTACGGCTGGGGAGAGCTCAGGCAGCACCTCGGCTACGAAGAGTGGGCTCAGGCGGTCGGGCTCGCTCCCGAGCGGGTCGATCACCGACGCGACCCCCGAGCCTCCGCCCCGCCGCTGTCGAAGTAAGCGCCGCGCCCTACACCTGGCAGCGCGGGCAGTAGAAGCTCGACCGGCCGACGATGACCCGCGCGCGGATCGGCTCTGCGCAGCGCCGACACGGCTCGCCGGCGCGGTCGTAGACGCGATGGTGGAGCTGGAACCAGCCCGGGCGACCGAGGCCGTCGCGATAGTCGGAGACGGACGAGCCCCCGCGCCGGATCGCGTCGTCGAGCACGGCGCGGGTCGCGCGGACGAGGCGCGCGCAGTCCCGACGCCGCAGGCGTGACGCCCGCCGGCTCGGGCGGATGCCGGCGCGGAAGAGGAGCTCGTTCACGTAGATGTTGCCGAGGCCAGCGACCCGCCGCTGGTCCATGAGCAGCGCCTTGATCGAGGTGCGCCGGCCGCGCGTCAGCGCGAAGAGCACGCCGGCCGTGAAGCCGGGATCGAGCGGATCGATCGCGGCGCCCGTCTCGGCCGCGAGCGCGGCGCGCTCGACCACCGCGACGCGGCCGAAGCGGCGCGCATCGTTGAAGGTGAGCACGCGCCCGTCGTCGAGGCGGACCACGACGTGATCGTGCCGCTCGTCCGCGCGTCCCGACGGGGCCAGCGTGAGGCGCCCGGTCATGCCGAGGTGCACGAGCCAGAGGCGGCCGTCGTCGAGCGCGGCGAGGAGGTACTTGCCGCGCCGGGCGAGGCCCTCGATGCGGCGTCCGGTCAGGCGCTCGGCGAAGTCGGGCGCCACCCCGCCGCGCAGCCGCGTCTCGCGCACCGAGACCCCCACCACGCGCCGCCCCGTCAGCTCGGGGGCGAGGCAGCGGACGACGGTCTCGACCTCGGGCAGCTCGGGCACGGCTACGCGAAGGCGCGCGCGAGGCGCGCAAAGGCCCCCAGGTCGAGCGTCTCGGCGCGCGCGGTGGGGGCGATGGCGGCGCGCGCAAACACCGCCTCCGCCGCCAGGCCCCGGCGCGCGGCCAGCGCCGCGAGCGCGTTGCGCAGCATCTTCCGCCGCTGCCCGAAGGCGGCGCGCACGACGTCGCGGAAGAGCTCCACGTCCCCCACCTCTGCGCGCGGGCGAGGGCTCCAGCGGATGTCGACGACCGCCGAGTCGACGTCCGGCCTCGGTAGGAAGCTCCGGCGCGACACGCCGAAGGCGACGCGTACCTCCGCGAAGGCCTGCACCAGGACCGAGGTGACGCCGTATTCGGCGCTCCCCGCGCGGGCGGCGAGCCGCGCCGCCACCTCGCGCTGCAGCATGACCACCGCGCGCGGGAAGCGGACACGGAGGTCGAGGAGGTGGAAGAGGACGGGCGTCGCAACGTTGTAGGGCAGATTCGCCACCACCGTGACCGACGGCTCGCAGACCATCTCTGCGAGCGGCAGCGCGAGGACGTCGCCTTCGACCACGCGCACGCGCGGGTTGCCCGCGTACAGCTCCGCCAGGCGCGTCGCGAGCACGGGGTCGATCTCCACCAGGTAGAGGCGCCCGGCGCGCGCGGCCAGCTCCTCGGTGAGCGCGCCCAGCCCGGGTCCGATCTCGAGCACGACCGAGCGGGGCCCGAGCTCCGCGGTGTCGACGATCCGCCGCGCGACCGAGGGGTCGCACAGAAAGTGCTGGCCCCAGCGCTTGCGCGGGCGGAGCCCGGCGGCGGCCAGCGCCTCGCGCGCCTGCCGGCGCGCCCCCATCAGCCGCTCGGGCGGCTGCCGAAGGCGAGGTCGGCCTCGGCGTTCAGGTCGAGCCCGTCGGACGCGCCGGCCGCCAGCCGCGGCGCGCCGGCGAGGGCGATCATGGCGGCGTTGTCGGTGCAGAGCGCGGGCCGGGGGAAGACGGCCTCGACACCCAGGGCGGCCGCCGCCTCGCTCATGCGCGCGCGGAGCCGGCGGTTCGCCGCCACGCCGCCCGCGACCACGAGGCGCTCCACACCGGTCGCGGCGAGCGCGTCCGCCGTCGTGTCGACCAGCATGTCCACCAGCGCCTCCTGCAGGCTCGCGGCCACGTCGGGCAGCGCCTCGGCCGCCGCGGGGTGGTCGCGCAGATACTCGCGCAGCGCGGTCTTGAAGCCGCTGAAGCTGAAGTCGAAGCGGCCGCGCTTGAGCGTGGCGCGCGGGAAGCGGATCGCCTTGGGATCGCCCTCGCGCGCGAGGCGGTCGATCGCCGGCCCGCCCGGGTAGCCCAGGCCGAGCAGCTTCGCCGCCTTGTCGAACGCCTCCCCCACCGCGTCGTCGCGCGTCCGCCCGAGGCAGGCGTAATCGCCCGCGCCGCGTGCCAGGTAGAGACCCGTGTGCCCGCCCGACACGATGAGCCCGAGGAACGGGAACGGGAGCGGATCGGCGGCCGGGCGCTCGAGGTTGACGGCGAGCAGATGGCCCTCGAGATGGTTCACGCCGACGAGCGGCAGGCGGCGGCGCTGCGCGATGCCCTTGGCGACCGTGAGGCCCACGAGCAGCGAGCCGACCAGGCCCGGGCCGCAGGTGACCGCGATGCCCTCGATCGCCCCGAGGTCCGCCCCCGCGCGCGCGAGCGCGGCGTCGATCACCGGCAGGAGGTTGCGGATGTGCTGGCGCGAGGCGAGCTCGGGGACGACGCCGCCGTAGGGCCCGTGCACGGCGTCCTGCGAGGACACGACCGAGGCTGCGAGACGGCCGTCACGCAGCACCGCCGCGGCCGAGTCATCGCACGAGCTCTCGATCCCGAGGACGACCACGCCTAGGACGACGGCTTCAGCGCGAGGAAGATCGTGTTGTCGCCGCGCCGCACGAGGAAGAGGACGCTCTTGCCCTTGCCGCCGGCCTTGAGCGCCTTCTTGTAGGCGTCCGCGTCCTTCACCGGTTGGCGGTTCACCTCGAGGATCACGTCGCCGCGCCTGAGGCCCGCATCTGCCGCCGGCCCGCCCGGATCGACCTGCGTGACGACCACGCCCTTCAGGCTCCGGTCGACGCCCAGGTTCTCGGCGAGATCGGGGGTGAGCGTCTGCACGGCGAGGCCCAGGTCCTCGGCCGTGCCGGTGCCGCGCTCCGCGGTCTCCTCTTCCTTGAGCTCCTGGATCTTGATGCTGAAGGTCTCCGTCCCCTTGCCGCGGATCGCCTTCAGCTTGACCGTCTTGCCGACCGGCGTGCGCGCCACCAGCAGCGGCAGCTCGGCCGAGTCGCTCACCGGCTTGCCGTCGTACTCGACGATCACGTCGCCCTGCTTGATGCCGGCGACCGCGGCGGGGCCGTCCTTCACCACGTCGGCCACCAGCGCGCCCTTGGGCTCGGGGAGCCCGAGCGACTCGGCGATGTCGGGCGTCACCTTCTGGATCATCACACCCAGCCAGCCCCGCGTGACGTGCCCCTTCGTCTTCAGCTGCGGCACGATCTCCTTGGCGAGGCTGATCGGGATGGCGAAGCCGATGCCGATGTTGCCCCCGCCCCGACTGAAGATGGCGGTGTTGATACCGACCACCTCGCCCCTGGTGTTGAGCAGCGGGCCGCCCGAGTTCCCCGGGTTGATCGCGGCGTCGGTCTGGATGAAGTTGTCGTACGGCCCCTGGTTGATGTGGCGGCCCATGGCGCTCACGATGCCCGCGGTGACGGTGTTCTCGAGACCGAAGGGGTTGCCGATCGCGACCACCCACTGGCCCACTTTGAGGTCGTCCGAGTCGCCGAGCACGACCGGCACGAGGTCGCTCGCGCCGTGGATCTCGATCAACGCGATGTCGGTCTTCGAGTCGCGGCCCACGACCTTGGCCTTGAACTCCTTGCCGGTGGGCAGCTTGACGACGATCTCCTCGGCGTTCTCCACCACGTGGTTGTTGGTGAGGATGAAGCCCGCCGGGTCGATGACGAACCCGGACCCGAGGCTCTTCGCCTTGTACGGCGTGTGGCGCGGCGGCCCGAAGAAGCGCTCGAAGGGGCCGAAGAAGTCGTGAAAGGGGTCGTCCTCGCCGCCGGGGCCGCCGGGGCCGCCGGGCTCGCCCGGCGCGAAGGGTCCGCCCTTCACCTCCTGGGTGCTCGAGATGTTCACCACCGAGGGGGCCACGTGCTCGGCCAGCCCCGAGAAGTCCGGCAGGTTGACCGACGGGGCGGGGGTCGCTGCGCTCCCCCCGCTCGGCTTCTCGGCGCCACCGAAGATGCTGATCGCCTCGCTGCGCGGGAACAGATCGAGGCCTGCGCTCAGGACGATGCCGACCGCGAAGCCGATCAGCGCCACTGCCACCATCGCGAGGCGGCCCGTACGCGGAGTCATCTCTCCTCCTTCATGCCGCCTCGCACCAGCTCCACGTAGCGCATGCGCAGATCGTAGAGCACCGAGTCGAGGAGCGATGCTTCACCCGGCTCGAGGTTGCTTCGGGTCTTCTCCTGGAGAATGCCGAGGATGTCGATGACGTGCTTGGCCGCCCCGAGGTCGGGCTCGAGGGCGCGTGTCATGGGGTTCGGGATCTCCCCCAGATGGAGGAGCGCCTGCGTGCTGAGCCCGAGGACGAAGGTCGAGAACGTGACCGGCTCGTCGGCAGGCGCCGCCCCCGGCGCCGCGCTCTCGGCCGCCGCCGGCCGGGGCGGCGGCTCCGCTGTCTCCTCGGCGACGTCGGGGCGCGCCTCTCCGCTGTCGGAGAAGCGCCGGCGGTCCTTCACCTGGAACCCACGTCGCTCCTCCTTGTCATCGGCCATGAAGATGTCCCCGGCCGCCGGAGCGGATCAATACGCCATCGCGCGCAGCCGCCGGATGCGCTCCTCGATGGGGGGATGGGTGCTGAACAAGCTGGCGAGCCAGTTGCCGCGCAGCGGGTTCACGATCCAGAGGTGCGCCGTGGCGGGCCCCGCGGAGAGCGGGATGCGGCTGGACGCGGCCCCGATCTTCTCGAGCGCCGACGCCAGCGAGCCCGGCGCGTGGGAGAGCTGGGCGCCGCTCGCGTCCGCCTGATACTCGCGCGCGCGCGAGATGGCGAGCTGGATGAGCGTCGCCGCGAGCGGTGCGACGATGACCAGGGCGAGGAATCCGAGGGCGCCCCCGCCTTCCTCCCGCTCGTCGCGACGGAGCCCACCGAAGAGCGCGGCCCACTGCGCCATGCGCGCCACCATCAACACCACGCCCGCCAGCGTGGCGGCAATGGCGCTGATCAGTGTGTCGCGGTTGTGCACGTGGGAGAGCTCGTGGGCGAGCACGCCACGCAGCTCGTCCGGGGTGAGGAGGCGCAAGATACCCTCGGTCACCGCGACCGCGGCGTGCTCGGGGCTGCGGCCGGTGGCGAAGGCGTTCGGCGAGTCGCTCGCGATGAGGTAGACGCGCGGCATCGGCATGTGCGCGCCCGCCGCCAGCTCGCGCACGATGCGGAAGAGGTCGGGCGCGTCCTGCTCGCCGAGCTCGCGGGCGCCGTAGGCCGCGAGCACGATCCGGTCCGAGAACCAGTAGCTGCCGAGGTTCATCACCGCGGCCAGGACGAGACCGAGCACGAGCCCCTGCATACCGCCGACGAGCTGGCCGACCCACATCAGGAGCCCGGTCAGCAGGCCGAGCAACAGCGTCGTCTTGAGAGCATTCGACATACGGTTACGCCTTCATTGGACGGGGGTGACGGCGGTTTATTTGAGGTCCGTCAGGAGCGTCCGGAGAGGTCGTACCCGGGGACGTTAGTGTCGGGGTCACCCCTTGTCAAGGCGAACCGCCGCGCGCACGCCGCGATCACCCGCGCCGCCGGCAGGGCGGCGAGCGGGATGCCGTCGGGGCCGCCGCCGCGGGCGCCGAGCGCCACCAGGCGCCCGGCCAGCGGCCGCCAGCGCCGCGCATCGGTCGGGCCGAACAGGACCACACCCGCCGCGCCGACCGCGCCGGCCAGGTGGCTTACGCCGCTGTCGTTGCCGAGGTAGAGCGCCGCGCGCGCGAGCACGGCGGCGAGGTCCACGAGCGGCCAATCGCGCACCTCGGGCGCGCCGAGGGCCGGGGGCTCGCCGGCTTCGGCCGACCCGGCGATCGCGACCACCGACCCGCCGCGCGACCGCCACCAGCGCGCCACCTGCACGAAGCCGGCGATGTCCCAGCGCTTGGCGCGCCCGCCCGCACCGGGATGCACGGCGAGGACCGGAGCCGTGAGCCCCGCCCAGCGGGCGTCGGCCGCGCTCGACGGCGGAGGGACGAGCCGCGCGGCCGCCGCGAGCGCATCGGCAGCCGTCGGCGCGCCCACGGCGCGGGCGTAGGCGACCGCCGCGTGCGTCGCCGAGCCGCCGCGCTCGACGCCGAAGAAGCGGGCGCCGCGCGCGGCCGCGGCGACCCGCGCGCGCACCTCGTCGTCTCCGCCGCCGAGCCAGCTGTAGACGAAGGGGCGGCCTTCGAGCCAGCGCGGCAGCCGCTCGCCGCCGAAGAGCAGCGCCGCGTCGGCGCCCTCGAGCGCGGCGGTCTCATCGGCGACGCCCGCGAGCTCGACGAGCGCACGCAGGCACTGGTTCAGGACCGCGGTCACGCGCGCGCCGGCGTGGCGCGCACGCAGCGCGCGCAGCGCCGGCAGCGCCAGCAGCAGATCCCCGAGCGCTCCCGGGAAGACGAGGACGACGCGTTCAATTGACTCCCCGCGCACGCCGTCTATATGATCCCGCGTTCCCGCGTCCGCAACGCGCGCGCATGCCGCTCCCCTCCTACGTCGCCCGCTCGCCGCTCGACCTGATCGGATCGACGCCGGTCGTGCGCCTGACACGCCTGCCCCAGCTCGACGGGGTCGCCGCCCAGGTGTGGGCGAAGCTCGAGAACTTCAACCCGGGCGGGAGCGTGAAGGACCGCATCTGCCTTGCCATGGTCGAGGCGGCCGAGCGCGACGGCCTCATCCGACCGGGCTGCACGCTCATCGAGCCCACCAGCGGCAACACCGGCATCGGCCTCGCGCTGGTGGCGTCGGTCAAGGGCTACCGCCTCGTGCTCACCATGCCGGACACGATGAGCGAGGAGCGCCGCGCCCTTCTCCACGCCTACGGCGCGACGCTCGTGCTCACGCCCGACACGAAAGGCATGCACGGCGCCATCCGCAAGGCCGAGGAGATGCTCGCCGAGCGCCCCGACTGGTACATGCCGCAACAGTTCACGAATCCCGCCAACCCGGAGATCCACCGCCGCACGACCGCACCCGAGATCCTGGCCCAGCTCCCGCAGGTCGACGCCTTCGTGGCCGGGGTCGGCACGGGCGGCACCATCACCGGCGTCGGCCAGGTGCTGCGCAGCGAGCGTCCGGACGTGCGCATCTACGCCGTCGAGCCCGCCGCGTCGCCCGTGCTCTCGGGCGGTGAGCCGGGCGAGCACCACATCCAGGGCATCGGCGCGGGCTTCGTGCCCGAGATCCTCGACACCGCCGTCTACGACGAGGTGATCGCCGTGTCGTACGAAGAGGCCACCAAGCACACGCGTTCGCTCGCCCGCTACGAGGGGCTCCTGGTCGGCATCTCCTCCGGCGCCGCGTGCGCGGCGGCGATCCGGGTCGCGCGAAAGCTCGGGCGCGGCGCCGTAGTGCTCACCGTCTTCCCCGACACCGGCGAGCGCTATCTCACCACCGACCTCTTTCACGCCGAGGGTATCTGATGGAGCTCGCCGCCAAGCTCGACCGGCTGCGCGGGCTCCTCGCCGACCTGCCCTCCGCCCTGGTCGCCTTCTCGGGCGGCGTCGACTCGAGCTTCCTCCTGCGCGTCGCCCACGACGTGCTCGGCGAGCGCTGCCTGGCGCTCACCACCGTCTCGCCGACCATGCCGGCGGAGGACCTCGCGGCGGCGAAGGAGCTGGCGGCGCGGCTCGGCGTGGCGCATCTCCTGATCGACGCGAACGAGCTCGCCATCCCCGGCTACGCGGAGAACCCGGCCAACCGCTGCTACTTCTGCAAGGACCACCTGTTCACCATCTGCGTGACCGAGGCGGGACGGCGCGGGCTCGCGGTCGTGCTCGACGGCGCGAACCTGGACGACCTGGGCGACCACCGGCCCGGCCTCCAGGCCGCGGCCGAGCGCGGCGTTCGGCACGTGCTGGTCGAGGCCGAGCTGGGCAAGGCCGACATCCGGACGGCGAGTCGGGCGCTCGGCCTCCCCACCTGGGACCGGCCGGCGAGCCCGTGCCTCTCCTCGCGCTTCCCGTACGGCACGCGCATCACGCTCGAGCGCCTCGAGCGCGTCGAGGCCGCCGAGCGTTTTCTGCACGCCCGCGGCTTCCGCGAGCTGCGCGTCCGCTTCCACGACCAGGT